>Ga0315287_10000838_pt1 | contig 27436 bp, 22 predicted proteins | sample YL17G11_0_MG_FD_205037 | JGI IMG/M metagenome (GOLD analysis project Ga0315287, IMG submission 205037) | Sediment microbial communities from Yellowstone Lake, YNP, Wyoming, USA - YL17G11_0 | ecosystem: Environmental > Aquatic > Freshwater > Lake > Sediment | place: USA: Wyoming | collected... | reverse complement strand
TTCCTCCGATCCCAGCCCGGTTCGCGCCACGGACGGAAACGCGTAGAACGCGCCCTTCGGCTCGAAGCAATCCAGGCCCATGGCGTTCAGCCGGCTCACGATTACGCGGCGGCGCTGATTGTATTCGCGCCGCATCGCGTCCACGTCCTTGTCGCAGGCACGCAGCGCCTCGATGGCGGCTTCCTGCGCGGTCGTGGGCGAGCACATCACCGTATAGGCGTGCAGTTTGATCATGGCCTCGATGATATCCGCTGGCCCGGCGGCGAAGCCCAGCCGCCATCCGGTCATCGCCCACGCCTTCGAGAAGCCGCCGATCAGGACCGTATTCTCTCTCGCGCCGGGTTGGGCGGCGATGGACACGTGATCGCCGTTGTACGTCAACTCGCCGTAGACCTCATCGGAGAGGATGACCAGATCGCGCTCGAGGGCGAACTCGACGAGCGCCTGCGCACCGGCACGGTCTATTATCGCGCCGGTCGGATTATTGGGATACGAGACGATCATCGCCCGCACGCCATCGTCGCAGGCCGCCGCCATGTCCTCGACTTGCACGCGAAAGCTCTGCTCGACATATGTCGGGACGCTGATCGCTCGGCCGCCTGCCATGATGGCGCAAGGCGGGTAGGCGACGAAGCAGGGCTGCGGAACCAGCACCCCGTCACCGGGATCCAGGATCGTGCGGAGAGCGACATCGATGGCCTCGCTGCCGCCGACGGTGATCATGATCTCACGCTGTGGATCGTACGAGAGATCGAACCGGCGCTCGAGGTACCGCGACAGCTCAGCGCGCAACTCCTGAATGCCCGCGTTGGGCGTGTACTGCGTATGCCCGCGCTCGAGGGAGACAATGCCAGCTTCCCTGATCCGCCAGGGAGTGACGAAATCCGGCTCGCCGATGCCGAGCGAGATCGCCTCGGGCATCTTCTCGACCAGCTCGAAAAAACGACGAATGCCCGATTGCGGGAGGCTCTGAACTTGTTGTGAAACCCGTGATCTCGTCTTGGCCATCAAACTCCCCAGGTCGTGTGCGGCGTCACTCAGAGTGACTAGCGGATGTTACGGCGTCACCGGCAGGCGTTTCAGTTCGGAGCGCTCGACCAGCACATCCCCGTCCACCTTATACGGTTTCAGCACGAAATGCGTCGCCGTGCTCAGGACGTGCTCCAGCGGAGCCAGTTTCTCTGCCACGAAAAACGCTACCTCGCGCATACCTTTGCCTTCGACCACAACGAGCAGATCGTAGGTCCCCGACATCAGATAGAGCGAGTGCACTTCCGGGAACTGCATGATCCGTTCGGCGACTGCGTCGAACCCGACGCCCCGTTCCGGAGACACGCGGACCTCGATGAAGCCATAGACCCGCTCGGCTCCGGCCTTCTCCCAGTCGATCACGGTCTTGTAGCGCCGGATGACGCGGGACTTCTCGAGTCTCTCGATCGCCCTGGTGACCTCTTCCTCGGTCCGCCCGACGCGTTCAGCAATCTGCGCGGCGGTGAGGCGCGCGTCACCCGCGAGCAGTTGTAGCACTTCCTCCATTGGGCCCGCTCCCGGTGTCATTTATGGATCGCCACTCCCAGAGCGTCCTCGGCGGCCTCTTTGATCGGCTCGCTCAGCGTGGGATGCCCGTGCACCATCTCGCCCAGGTCCTCGGCGGTCAGCCCCATCTGAACGGCGAGCACGACTTCGTGGATCAAGTCCGTCGCTCTTGGCCCAATGACGTGGCCGCCGATCACTTTGTGGGTCGCAGCATCGACCACGATTTTCGCTATGCCCTCACGGTGGCCCTCTGCCAGCGCCCGGCCGGCGGCGCGAAAGTAGAACCGGCCCACCTTCACGTCAATGCCGCTTTCCTTCGCCTTTGCCTCGCTCAGGCCAGTGGAGCCGATCTCGGGGTGCGTATAGGTCACGGACGGGATAGCGCGGTAATCCATCTCTTTGCTCTGCCCGAGCGCGTTCGCGATCGCGACTTTGCCTTCCTGGAAGGCGACATGGGCGAGCAGGATTCCACCAGTGGCATCGCCAGCTGCATACACTCCGGGCACGTTGGTCTCCATACGCGCGTTCACCTTGATCGCGCGCCGGTTCATCTCGATGCCCGCTTCGGGCAGCCCGATGCCCTCGGTGTTCGGCCAGCGCCCCACAGCCGACAGCACCACCTCCGCTGCGACTTCTTTCGTCTGGCCGTCGGCTTCGAACTGCACCACTCGCTTCCCGCCCCGCTCCACCACGCCCAGCACCTTCGCGTTCAGGAACGCGTCGATCCGGCGCCGACGAAACGAGCGCGCCAACTCGGAAGAGATCTCCTCATCCTCCAACGGCACCAGCCGCGGGAGGAGCTCGACGATCGTAACCTTCGAGCCGACCGAGTTGAACACGTCTGCGAACTCCACGCCGATCGGACCAGCGCCGATGATGACGATGCTCTCGGGGATCTGCTGGATCTCCAGGATCTGGTCGCTGCTCATCACCCCGGGTAGATCGAACCCGGGCAGCGGCAGCTTTGCGGGAGTCGAGCCGACCGCCAGCAGCACGCTGTCGCCTTTGACGGTCTCTTTCTTACCCTCCGTCTCGATCTCCACCACGTGCGGCTCGACCAGTCGGCCCTTGCCCTGAACGACGCGGATGCCGTGCTCCTTCATCAGGAACTCGACCCCTTTACGCAGCTGGCTGACCACCTGGTCTTTGCGCTGAAGCACCTTCGCCCAGTTCACCGACTTGAACTCAACCTCTACGCCGAACTGGTCCATCTCCCGCGCTTCCCGCGCCACTTCGGCACAGCGCAGCATCGCCTTGCTTGGGATGCAGCCGCGGTTAGTGCAGGTACCGCCCAGCGCGTCCATCTCGGCCAGTGTCACGTCAGCGCCGAGCTGCTTCGCCCTGATCGCCGCCACGTACCCCGCCGGCCCGCCGCCCAGGATGACGATATGGCTCAACTCAGTCCCTCGCTTCCCATTGCTCTATCGCGCAATCGCTCTCTCAAGCCGGCTGCGCCTTTTCGACGGCCTTCTCGAGCGCCTTGATATGCTCCTTGGCGATCGGGTCGTTCGGGAAGCGCTTCAGCAGCTCACGCCACTGATCGAGCGCCTCCTGCTTGCGGCCGACCTTCTCGAGAGTGTCCGGCAGCATATGCTGCCACGCCTGGGGCGCGCCGTTCTTTGCGGCCAGGCGGAACTGCTCGATGGCCTGCTCGTACTTCTTCCGACGGCTGTAGAACATTCCGAAGTGGTGCGGGATATCGAAGCTCTTCGGATTCGCGGCGATGCCGGACTTGTAGGCGGCCGCGGCCTCCGCATCGCGCTTCAGGTTCGCGAGCACCCAGCCAAGATCGGTGTAGGCCTCGGTATCCGTGGGGTCTATCTCGATGTTCTGACGGAGGAGCCTGATGCACTCATCCCACTTCCCGGCGTGCCAGTTCTTGTCGATCTGCTCCGCGATGCGGTCCAACAGGAAATCGCGTGTCTGCGCGGTCCGCTTCTCCGCATCCGCGGCAGGAATCGGTTTCACTTCCTCGGCCGCCCTCGCGCGGCTGGATAGGAGTGCGAGACACGGAAAAAGCAGCACTGCGATCGTGATCACGGCCAACAAGAAACAGCGCCTCATGGCTATATCCCCTGGAGACGGATTGCCGTGCATTCTACAGGAATTGAGGGCTGTTGGGTAGCGTCCGCAGGGCTGTCGCAGGGCAATCGCATCCTATCCGGCCAGGATCGTTTCTAGGAAGGAGTTGTCCCAGCCGGCATTCCTGATGCTGCCTCTCACAATGTCGCTCAACGCCCTCAGCGCCACCTTCGCGCTATGGGGCTTGCTGCTTGCCGCGTGAGCATCGTGGACGACCGGGGACCTCTGCGATTGCGGTCTCACGAGCGCCCGACACTCGCATATCGTCGTAGAGCGCGCTGGGCATGACTGCGCCGACCGCCCGGCTGAGGAGAACTCCTGGCGGAGTCACCAAATGTGGGGAAGACGCCTGTCTGTCGCACCCGTTCTGCTGATTGTCCTACGGAGATCGGCGCACCATCTCCGCTTCACGACTACTGCCGCCGGCTTCTCAGGTCGAACTTGTCCAACAGCTTCCCGGTCTTTGCCTCTATGACCGAGCAGTGCGCGACCCTGTCGCGTACATCCACCCGCACGAAGTGGAATGCCTTGGCGACAGCAGCATGCGTTCTGTCCCTGGTGATATCGTACAGGGGCTTGCCGCCTCCTGCGGTGACGATGTAGACCACACCGACCTTCGCGTCCGGGACTGCCGCCGACCTACCCGACGAGAGGTCCACGCGGAGGGGCTGGAAGCGTTCGTAGCCGTGGGAATGGCCCGAGAACACCGCTGTCACCCGGTATTTCTCGAATAGGGGGCAGAGCACTCGCTGGATCGCCGGGCTACCATCATGCCCGCCATAGCTGAAGGCCGGCTCGTGGAAGAACACGAAGATGTGCGTTTTGCGTGTCGCCGCCAGGTCCTTCTTGAGCCATTCGTACTGAGCACTGCCGGGCTCAAAGCCTGCCGCTTGCGTCTGGATCGCATACTCCTCGCTGCCTGGTTCGAACGTCCGGCCTTCGGCCGGCTGGCCTTCCGAGAGGAAGGCCGTGTTGGTGTCAAGGATGACGAAGTGCGAGTTGCCGTAGTCGAATGAGTAGTAGAGCCTGTCCGCCGGCGGCTTCCAGAACCCGAACCAGTGCGGTTGGACTGGGAAATCATGGTTCCCGACCACCGGGTAGAAGCGTGCGCCAACCTTGGCGAGCGGGTCGATGACAAGCCGCTTAAGCGCCTCGTAATCCTGAGGCTGGGATTCAAACACGAGGTCGCCGGTGCCGACCACGAATGCCGGCTTGGCGGCCACCATGCGCTGAACAAGACCTTCGACCGGCTTGTCGAGGTGGTCGCCCTCAGCGATCCAGGTGAACGGGCTCTCGTCTTCTTCCGGGCCGCTGGCCAGCGCGGACGGCGATCGTCCACCTCCCAGGCCGAAGGCTGTCAGCAGAGCAAGCACAGCGAGCAGGTGTCTCGGCTTCATTGAAGATACCCTACTCCATCCCGAACTCGAAGGCTCCCATGTCGGGGGCCTTCCCACACGAAGAGACAGCCTGGCTCCAGCTTCACCTCCTTCTTGGCAGCGCGGTGCACCCTGCAGGTGATGATTCCCGCGTTGCACCGCGAGGTCCTTTTGCTGGCAATACAGAGCAGGTCGCGCTCGCATCGGGCAGCGGCATCGCCGCAGCGTCAGGGGCGCAGGAAACCGGAAGATGTGGGTAGCGCGTCCTCGCATGCCGGCACGCCGATTAACACCTTGCATACAAATCATCTCTCCGGCCAAAACGGACCTGCGATCAGTCCTCAGAACGTCCGGATAGAGTTGTAGGGATGACAGCGATTCGTGTTCACGGATTGGCAGTGCGGACAGCGCATGGTATGATGATTCCTGGCAGGGAATGATACGGTCAGCACACTCGGCAGCGACCGGGCTGGCAACCCGGGAAAGCGATGATGAATCAATTCTGACAGAGCCTCGCGCCGTATCTGGTCGTGGCGCTAGAGACAGGACAGCGCGGCTTCAGTTCTGACGGAACCATGATTTCCGCATTCCCCTCATTTCCTGCTATATGCACCCCCACTCCAAACGTCATGAGGTTCTTTCCATGGCTGACTCTCAGCAAGTTATCTACTCTATGGTACGCGTCGGGCGGATGTATCCGCCGGGGAAGCAGGTGTTGCGCGATATCTCGCTCGGGTTCTACTACGGGGCGAAGATCGGAGTGCTCGGACTGAACAGCTCGGGGAAGAGCACGCTGCTGCGCATCATGGCGGGGGTGGACCCCGACTACATCGGCGAGATCCACCCGTCCGAAGGGTACACGGTGGGCCTGCTGGAGCAAGAGCCACGCCTCGACCACGAAAAAACCGTGAAGCAGGTCGTCGAGCAGGCGGTGCAGCCGATGGTGGATATGATGAAGCGCTACGACGAAGTCTGCGCGGCCTTCGGCGATGACGGCGCGGACATCGACGCGCTCATCGAGGAGCAGGGCAGGCTGCAGGAGGGCATCGAGAAACACGACGGCTGGAGCCTGGACCAGCGGCTGGAGGTGGCGATGGATGCCCTGCGCTGCCCGCCGGGCGACACGGCCGTGAGCGTACTCTCGGGGGGCGAGCGCCGGCGCGTGGCGCTGTGCAGGTTGCTGCTGACCGAGCCGGACATCCTGCTGCTCGACGAGCCGACGAACCACCTGGACGCCGAAAGCGTGGCCTGGCTGGAGCGTCACCTGCGCGACTACCAGGGCACGGTGATCGCCGTCACCCACGATCGCTACTTCCTCGATAACGTGGCCGGCTGGATTCTGGAGCTCGACCGCGGCCACGGCATCCCCTGGAAGGGCAACTACTCCTCGTGGCTGGAGCAGAAGCAGGAGCGGCTGCGGCTGGAAAAGAGGGTAGACACGCGACGCACGAAGGCGCTGGAGCGCGAATTGGAGTGGATTCGCATGAGCCCGAAGGCACGGCAGTCGAAAGGCAAGGCGCGCTACACGGCCTACGAGAACCTACTGAACCAGGACAGCGAAGCCCGGCGCGAAGAACTGGAGATCGCCATCGCGCCCGCCCCGCGGCTGGGCGACGTGGTGATGAATCTGGACGGTGTCAGCAAAGGGTACGGCGACCGCCTGCTCATCGACGACCTGACGTTGCACATCCCAGCGGGCAGCATCGTCGGCGTTATCGGGCCGAATGGCGCGGGCAAGACCACGCTGATGAAGCTCATCACGGGCATGGAAGCGCCGGACAGCGGCACGGTGGTGCTGGGCAAGACGGTGGAATTGGCCTACCTGGACCAGAGCCGCGAAGCGCTGCGCCAGGAAGCCACGGTGTGGGAGGAGATCAGCGACGGCGCGGACACGCTATACTTCGGCAGTCGCGCGCTCAACAGCCGTGCCTACGTGGCCAGCTTCAACTTCCAGGGCACCGACCAGCAGAAGAAGGTGGGCGACCTCTCGGGCGGCGAGCGCAACCGCGTCCACCTGGCGAAGACGCTCAAGCGCGGGGCGAACGTCCTCCTGCTCGACGAGCCGACAAACGATCTGGACGTGAATACGTTGCGTGCGCTGGAAGAAGCGCTGGAGTCCTTCGCCGGCTGCGCGGTCGTCATCTCGCACGATCGCTGGTTCCTCGACCGCATCGCCACCCACATTCTAGCCTTTGAGGAGGACGGCAGCATCCGCTGGTTCGAAGGCAACTTCAGCGACTACGAGGCCGACCGCAAGAAGCGCCTGGGCAACGCCGCCGACATGCCGCACCGTATCCGCCACCGGAAGCTGCAGCGGTAAGTCGACAGGTCATATGGTGTCCGCGTCAGCTATGTCAATCGGCATCGAAAACTGGCCCCGTGATGTCCAATAACTCATCGGCGCTGGCCGGAGGGTCTCGCCGCTCGACACCCACAAGCGGTCGGGTCGGCCTGCAGGTGTGCTACGACCACATGTATCCTGAGGTCACACGTCTGCTGGCGTTGAATGGTGCGGAGATCGTCTTCACTCCGGTGATGGGGGACGGCCGCTATGGGAACACGGCCCATGAGGCCGTCGCCCGAACCCGCGCCATCGACAGCACTGTCTTCTACGTCACCTCCATGCGAGATGTTCCAAGCAGCCTGATCATTGACACAACCGGCCGCGTGCTGGCGGACACGGCGGGGAAGCCGGGCGTGGTATTCGCGGACGTGGATCTGGACGAACGTCACTACCAGCCCTACATGTCCATCGGGGGCGAAGGCGACTTCCGGAACATCTGGCGTCGGGAACGGCACCCTTCGCTCTATCGTGGGCTGAGCGAGGGCTGCGAGCGGGTGCGAGTTGGGAGATGAGGGCTGTCACTGTGGGGCCTCCCGACCAACATGCTTACGGCGAGCTGATGGCCGAACTCTCCGCGGAATACGCAGCGCGGGCGCCGGCGTCGGCGGCTGCTCAAGAGAGCGCCATTCGGCATCTCGTGGATGGGGGCAGCCATAGCCTGAGACTGCTCCGGCCGTTCCCGCCGCGCATCGTATCGGCACATGGCGCGTGGGTGACCGATGAAGACGGTCACCGGATTCTTGATTTCTGGCAGGGGCACTTCGCCAATATCCTCGGACACAACCCGGAGATCGTGACGGACGTGCTTGCCCGGGCCTTTGGCCGAGGGTCCGGACTGCAGACCGGGTTCACCGATCGCCAGGAGGTTGGGGCGGCGCGCATCATCTGCGAAAGGACGGGCTCGGAGCGGGTACGGTTCACCACCAGCGGTTCGCTGGCGACGATGTACGCGGTGATGCTGGCGCGGGCATTCACCGGGCGGGAATCCGTGCTGAAGGTGAGAGGGGGATGGCATGGGGCTCACCCGTGGGGGCTGAAAGGGGTGAGATACCACGACGGCTTCGATCGGGTGGACAGCGCCGGGGTTCCTGCCGCCATTAGCGAGCAGATCGTGCTGACCGGGTTCAACGACACTGCGCTGCTGCGGGAGACCTTCGACACCTATGGCGGCGAGTTGGCCTGCTTCCTCTTAGAGCCAGTGATCGGGGCGGGCGGGATGCTGCCCGCGACGCGGGAGTACCTGCGTGAAGCGCGCGACCTGACCCGCGAGTACGGCGTGGTGCTGATCCTTGACGAGGTGGTGTCGGGGTTCCGCTACCGTGCGGGTGACGTCGGGGTACTCTATGACGTCCAGCCTGACCTGCTGGTTCTCGGCAAAGCCATAGGAGGAGGAATGCCGGTGGCGGCGGTTGCTGGCCGCGCCGAGATCCTGGACCTGGTCGGGCGGGGGCGCGGGCACGCGGTCGGGTTCTCCGGGGGTACGTACTCAGCTCATCCGGCCTCGATGGCGGCGGCCAACACGTTCATGTCCTACCTCGTGGAGAATGAAGAGAAAGTCTACCCAGCCCTCAGGGAAACCGCCACGGCGACGAGGCGCGCGGTCACGGACGCCTTCGCCAAAGAGGGGATCGCGGTCCGCTTCGCCGGCGACGAAGATGACGTGCTGCCGGGCAACTCGCTGCATATGCTCCGCGTTCCGCGAGGGAAGGGCCACCGGCTCAACACGCCGGAGGAGGTCTACGACCCAGCCATCTGCGACGTGGTCCTGAGCGACGTGGTGCTTCAGCTCGCGCTGCTGCTGGAGAACATCTACACCGTTCACGGGCTCGGGGCGACGACGACGGCTCACACGCGTGAAGACATCGGCTTCCTGGCCGAGGCCTGCAGGCGGGCTGCGCAGCGTATCAAACCCCACATGCCCTGATTCGGCGTACGCCCGCGTTGCCAGTGCAGCTATGGGTATGTGAAATCCACGTCGGACTCGGCCGGCCGGGTTGGCGCTGCCTCTGGTGCAGCACCCAATGATCGAGAGACGCCAGTCTGGGCGGTTCCATCGCCGCGTAACAAGGACAACGGGAACCGCCCAGGGCCGCCCGAACGTCGACTTACCCATCCATGGCCAGCCGAACCGTTGGCACTGCGTCTCAGTCCGCCCACTCTTGCGGCTCGACCTGGATCTCTCGTCCCTGCCTCAGCGCTTGCTGGCACAGCAAGTTGAGGTAGTGGTCCTGGCAGGCCTCGGCGAGAGAGTAGAAGGCGGCCCCAGTCCGGACGTACTCGTCCATCTTCTCCAGACAGGTCGCGATCGCGATCTCGTCATCCGAGAGCGGCGCGGGCGCGAAGGGATTGCTGTAGGCCCACTCGCCCCCCGTTTGTATCCCCCTCAGGTAGAAACCCTCGAGGTTCCCGTTCGCGCCGGTGGTATCTCGGCGGAGGTCGACAGCGACGGGAGTGCGGAAGTCCTTGAGATAGTGGACGGTATCGTTGACGATCTCACCCCGTTCGCCCCGGATCAAGAGCCGGCGATTGCGGATCCAGCCGAAGTACTGATCGCTGGTGAAGTCGAGCATCCCGAGACGATCGCCCCAATCGAGAAAGAAAACATCCTGCTCAGAGTCCGTGATCTGCTCGCGCGCGGGAGGGCCTTGCCGCCCGGGGCCGGCGACGATTGGCGCCGTGAAACGCTTCCCGCTGATCCTCGGGGGCTCGAACCCGACACCTAGGAATCTCCGGATCAAGCTGATCCCGTGGTATCCGTGGGCGACGGAGATCTGCGCGTGGGTGGGCCGGCCGAGCAGCCCCTTCTCGATCAAGGCCGAGCAAGCCTGATGGTAGGGCTGTGCCCAGTACTGCTCGGCCACCTGGATCCTTGCGCCTCTCTTGGCCAGCTCGTTGACTTCTCGGAGCTGCTGCACGTCCGGCGCGGGCGGGGTTTCCGAGAGTACGGGCGTCCCGCGCTCAGAGAGCTCTTGCAGCAGCGCGGGATTGCTGGCCCAGCTCACAGAGGTTGCCACGAATGACGGCGATGTCTTCATCAGCTCGTCGCTGTCGGCACAGGCGCGCACGCCCCAGGCCCGCGCAAACGGCTCGCGCCGACCGGAGTTGCGCACGACGACGCCGGTGACTCTGAACCGGTCGGGCAAGGCCCGCGCGATGCGGAGGTAGAACTCGGTGCGCCAGCCTGCCCCGATGATGCCGAACTCGATCGCGTTCATCCCCGGTCTCCGTCCAACCTGGGAAGACTGCGGCCGTCTCTGCCGCCCCCGGTCCCGGGATAGGGCCTGCCGAGTTCCCAGTCGTCCGCCGGGGGCAGGCTGAAGCCCGCCAGGGGCAGGTCCACCTTGCACCGGTGCTTGCAGGCCAGGTAGGCCGCTTCACACATCTCCAGCGCAGCCAGCGAACTCTCGGCGATCGCGTAATCGGCCACGCCCCGGTCCATCTGCTCAGCAAGTGTGTCAAGATGACGCTGGTGGGCGCCCTTTGGCCCTGCGGCGACCTCGACCAATATCCCATCCGGGTGAGCGGGGCTCACGAGGTAGTACGCGCTCTCCCATGCCCAGAACTCGATGAGACCATTCCTGCCGACGATCCGATAGACCGTGCCCTTTCCCTTTCGCGTAGTTCTGACGTAGTCGCCGGTGTTCATCACGATGCGGACGCCGTTGCTGGCCCCAACGTAGGTCACCGCGAACGTCTCAACCTGCATGCCGTCTCGATAGGTCCTCGACGACGTATCACAGGCCGCCATCACATAGTCCGCGGGCGCCCCTCCGTTGAGCACATGGGCGTAGTTGAGCCAGTGGATGCCGGCGTTGATGATGTCCCATCCGCTGCACTCGATCTCGATCAGAACTAGGTCCCCGATCTCCCCGGCCTTCACCCGGCCCAGGATCTCTGTTGCATGAGAGGCCGCGAGCAACCCGTGCGGCACCGCCACTGGCAGGCCTTTGCTTCGGATCGCGCTTAGCATCGCAGCGCCGGCTACCGTCGTCTCCGCAAGGGGTTTCTCCACCAGTATCCCTTTCAAGGGCAGCTCGAGCGCGGCCTCCGCAATGGCCCTGTGCGACGGGGCCCAGGTGGAGACGCACACGACGTCGGTGGGGTATGCGGCGAACATCGCCTGATGGCTGGCGAAGATCGTGATGCCGGGGTAGTCCCGTGCGAGCGCCTCACGAGCAGCCGGGCTGACGTCTGCCACGGCCAGCGCCTCGTATCGCTCGGAGGATCGGAGCGCGTTCAGACTCAGCCGTCCACCCGCTCCGCCGCCGACGACGCTCGCGCTGTAACGTTTCATATCACACCTCGAGATCCATGGATTAGGAAGCTTCGAAACCCCCGTAGTGTTCCGGGACCAGTCTGTGACTCTGGAGAAGCCCGGAACGGCCTTGGTCTACCGACTCCTGGGTCCAGGAGGTTGACTTCCAGGCGCGGGTGGGGCATCCTGCCCTTAGGAACGCGGCGATGGAACCATGCTTGCCGACCGCACCGAAGCGCTGCCTCACATTCCACCGATGGAGGAGGTCGGCCAGAGTCCCCAGCGGAGTACCCGCGTGCGGTCCACGCTCCAGACGTGGTTGGGGTAGCGGGCGACGATCTCTCGGGGTGTCGCGGGAGTGGCTCTGACCTTCGCCGCGGCCGGCGCGTTCCTGTTAATCGAGTGGTGCGAACCGCACTTTCTGCACCTCCATCGAATCGGAGACCACGTAGAACCCGCCGGCCGATAGACTTGCGGGGAGCCGGCTGAGGAGCACCCATTGGTCGCCCACATTGAGCGCACACCCCTGGCCGACTACCGCGAGTCGCACCGTGCTGCTTGGGTCGAGCCGAGTCGCGGCCGTCTGCAATATGGAGCCTCCTCCGCTGTCCTCGATCCCTGCCAACGAGATGAACCGACTGCCGTTCCGCGTTACCTGAGCGCACACCTTGGCATTGGGTTGCACGCGCGCATAGAGGTCGATGTGGCCTTTGCCTTCCGGCTGGTCTACGGTAAGCTCGATCACCCCGTTTGGGCCCCCGAAGTGCTCGCCCATGTCCACAGCCCGCGCTCGTGCGACGGCAACGCCCCGAGCGATGGTCCGGAAGGGTCGGCCCGCCGTCCCCGGCGCGCTGTCATCTCCGCTGACGGAGACCCAGTGCTGTGCAGCCTGGGCGGGAAGACTGACCAGCAGAATCAGCAACAGGGCCGACATCACACCGTGCTTGTACATAGCTTGCCTCCTGAACGCGCTCTACTGTGATCGAGCCGGATACCCCTCGGGCGCATCACTGCATCCCCATGCTTCGCAGCAACAGGATCTGCACTAAGGCTGTCGTCGCGCTTCCCGCGATCAATCCGAGGAAGAATGGCAACGCCTTCCGGTGAGCGCGCAACCCGCCATATCTGAGCAGCAGCGACTTCACCGTGAGGGAGGCGATGATGGCCGGCGTCATCCCGTCAATGGGATAGCTGAGGGCGAGCGGGAATGCGATGGGATGCAGGGGCCACCAGGAGAACTGCAGCTTGGCGGCCATCAGCGCGACGGTGACAAGGGCGCCGATCCCGATTGCTCCCGTTCCGCTCCAGTTCGGCCCGGTCGGGTTCCGCAGCCAGCCGTCGAGCTTGCCCGCCGCCTGATTGCAGACAATGAGGAGGTCCCGATAGCCTTTCGCCTCCAAGCCTTGGTGATACCCGATGCCCAGGTTTGCCCAGAAGTAGAAAAACATCGCGAACGGAACCACGGCGATCATGATCCACGCCAGCTTCTTCTGGCTGGCGCCAAGACGCTCGGCCAGCCTTAGTCCCTCGATCTGGGTGGGGCAGGGGTTCGGCCTCTGCTCGTTCATATAGGGGCGCAGAAGCGCGATCATGCCGAGAGCGCGCGGCGAGATCGCGCGGGTCCCGGGGAACTGCGTGAGCGCGTACTCCGGCATGACGCCGAGCATTTCGTGCTCGGGCGGGCCGAGCTGTGCGCGGACCCGGCTCATGGCCATCACCATGAGGAAGTAGAGGACGAGGAAACAGACCGCGAGTCCGTGGCTCATGCCCCCGCGCGCGAGGAACCAGCAGAGGAAGCCGAAGCCGATAGCGCCGCCGAAGACGGCCGTGCGATAGCTGAACGCTTCGCCGCGATCATCGGCAAGGGATCGCAGCCCGCAGGCCCGCCTCAGGACCTGGAGGAGGTAGCGCCGGTCCAGCCAGATGACCACCGCCATCATCGCCAGGAAAGCGCCGACGATCTGCTGATCTCCGTACGGGAAGCCTGAATAGCTCGACACATTCCAGCCGAAGAGGCGGGAGAGCACGTACTCCGCGCGCCACATCAAGTTGAACACGATCAGAGAGAATGCCATGTCCACGGGCATGAGGTAGGAGATCCCGATTCCCCACGGACCCCAACTGAGCCGCCAGTTTCGGAGGGCATCCCAGGGATGGTTGTTGTTGATGTAGGCGGAGAGGTCAATGCCGAGCGGCACGGTCGGCACTGAGGGGAAGAAAGCGGACAAGATGATGAGCACGCCGATTGCCGACGAGATGACGACGCCGCCCCACCAGAACGGATCCCTGAACAGGCCTCCTCCTGGCTCGACCATGCGGAGCGGCAGCTCCGTCATCGGGAATGGCAGCTTCTCCTGCTCTGACCAGCGACGGCGCACGATCACGTTCGAGCAGAGTGTCACCCACGTGAGGCCCACCGTCCAGGCGGTCCACCACAGGGCAGGAGTCGCCCACGCTCGTAGGACGTCAAGCCGATAGGCGGTGGAGTTTCCGAGGAAAAAGCCCTCCAGAACACTCTTGTCGGAGACGATTAGCCATGGCGCCATGTTGGGCAGGACGGTCTCGGCCCAGTGGTTCGCGGAGTTTGCTTGCCACGCGGGAAAAGCGATCACTGGCGCGAGCGCGCCGGACCAATCCCAGACGCTGCTAATCATGCCCGCACCGATAGCGACAACCACGTAGATCGTGACCAGTTCGGCTGCAGTGAAGCTCCAACGCGGCCGCCAGCGCTTCAGCCCCGCGTTGAGCACGGTAAACAGGCAGATTGTGGCCACCGCCGGACCGAACATGGAGCCACTGGGGCCGGTGCCGCCGACCAGCCAGTTCCCCCAGACCATAAAGAGGACCAAGGGCGGGATCAGCAGCGCGAGCGCCAGCACCGCGCGCGCCCGAATTGCCGATGGCCTCGCGGTGGATGATGAACTGATATGTTGGAGGGCTAGCGGAGCCGCCAAAGTGGACCTCGGAAGGCTGAGCGCGATATTGAAGCATTTCGCCGGCGGGGCATCACCTCCCGCGCGCCGGCCCAGGGATGGCCGCACATGAGAACTCGGCCTCTCGGCGGGGCGGGCGGAGCGCCAGACGGCGCTCCGCCCCGAATGCCATCGCTTCTGCCTCAGTGCTCACCCACGGCCGTGCTGTTAATGGGGGTTGTTGATGATGGCCTGAGCCGCATCGTTGGGTGGGCCGAAGTTGCAGGTCCGCACCCCTTCGATGAGATGGGTGGACTGCACATACTCAGACGAGTCGTCGCCACCGAAGAGAACCGCCTCGGCGTTATACCAGGCCGCGTGGCCATCGGCGAACCCGAGGTTCACTCCCCCGAGATGGCGGGCGCGTGCATGGGTCTTTCGATACTGGACGTCGGTCTGGAACCACGGCGTCCCAGCACCACACTCCGTCGTCCAGGAGCAGTTCACCCAGTCAGCAACCGGATAGCGACACGCGGCCCTGCTCACCAACTGGGTGTCAACATAGGCTATCCTGTCAGCCGAGTTGAACTCGTAGTTCGCCGCTCCGACGTCACCAGCGACGACATACTTGGCGGTATCATTGATCTCGCTGGTCTTCAGGTCACGCATGTACCAGTTGGTGCCTATGTCCTGCTGGAACCCGCCCTGATCCGGGCCGCCCGTCTGCTGCTGCACCCAGGTGTCGGTTACGGTGCCCCCCCAGCCTGGTGGCAGGCCGTACTGGCAGGAGTACCAGATGAAGTCGGGATTCTGCTCGATGTAGCCGAACCAGTCTCCGTTTCCGCCGATCCCTCCGTTGATCATGAAGCCCGCGTGCCATCCTGAGGCCGGGCAGCGCCATACATCACGGTTCTTGATGTACTCATCCAATATCGCCGGCGGCCGAAGATAGGGATTGGCTCTCGTCGGTGTGGAAGCGCAGCCGAAGTAGTCACTGACCTCTGCGCGGTGTTCGGCCGGCGGCATCCGGTCGTAGTCCGTCAGGTACATCTGGAACGCGATGGCGATGTTCTTGACATTCGCCAGGCACTGAATCTTGCGCGCTGACTCACGGGCGCGCGCAAACACAGGGAACAGCATGGCTGCGAGGATCGCAATGATCGCGATCACGACGAGCAATTCAATCAGCGTGAAACCACGGCCTCGCCTCATCATTCTCTCCTATTCCCCTCGATGCTGTCACAACGCGAACGTCTCAGCCGGGCGCAGCACCACGTGCGCCCATGTCCATCACGTTCCTTCCGGGGCATCACCTCCTTTCGCCCTTCGACTCCCTCGCTGCGGGCTCGCCGCCGAACGGGCGCCTGACGCCTTGGATTGCCCGCGGCCCCGACGCGCGGTTTCGCCCCCCGAACTCTCACTCGAGACCGTGCGCTGCTCATCCGCCCTGACGCCGGTACTGGTCAGCGATATCGTTCCGCCGCATGACCCTCGCACAACGAGCTCGGTCGGCAAGAGATGGACGGCGGACCGATCTTCAGCCTCCCCATTCTGTATGAGACGGATCAGCTCGCTGCACGCCGCCTCCCCAAGCTCCGCCACTGGCTGCTTCACGGTGGTGAGAGGAGGAGTCCAGGTGTGCGACAGCATGGTATCCCCGTAGCCTACGACCGCGAGATCGCTGGGGACCTGCAGACCCACATCACGAGCCACATACATCACTGCTCCGGCGCCCACGTCGTTGGCTGCCGCAATCGCGGAGGGCGCCGGCTCAGACTGGAACAGGCGCTGAGCGGCCCTCACAGCCCTGCCCCATAGGTACCAATCATAGCGCGCCACACGCTTGTCGGACAGTCGGAGGCCGTGCTCCCTCAGCGCGTCCCTGAAAGCCGAGAGACGGATCTCCGCCCCCCAAGACGACGACGGGCCCGCGAGATAGCCGATACGCGTGTGCCCGAGGCTCACGAGGTGGTCCGCTACCTGACGCATCCCGCCTACACTATCGCCCGCCACCAGCGGCAGAGTGAGTCCCTCCACTGCCTGGTCAAGCAAAACGCAGGGAACCCCCTGTAGTCCCCTTACAATGCCGTCGTCCTGTATCAGTAGGCTTGACGAGGGGTAAAAGAGGATCCCTTCGACCCGCATCTCGAGGAGCGAGTCCAGCTCACGACCGATGTCCTCTTCGCCCTGGCGATAGCGCATGAACATCACTTCATAGCCGGCGCGTTCGGCGGCCTCTGCTACCCCGTCCATGACCGCGCCAATGAAACCGCCGGCGAACCCGGGGACGATGGCGCCGATCAGCCCGCTGCGCTTGCGGGCCAGTGTTCGCGCTGCCCGGTGGGGCCGCCAGCCAAGGTCGCGGGCGATCCTCAACACTCGCCGACGCGTCGCTGAGTTCACGGCTGCTGCAGTCCCGGGCTCGGCAAATACTCGGGAGGCCGTTGCCTTCGAGACTCCTGCGCGCTCGGCGACGTCGGCCAGAGTCACTGACAGTCGCCGTGGGCGTTCCTGGCGATCGCGGCCACCTGCGCCCGAGAGTGTCACACGCGTAATCCGATCACTTCAATGTTACCGGTTTCAGATACATCATGACTGGCGCCTGCCTGACAGACAAAGCACTCAAGATTGTGAAACCGGTTTCATACTGTATACGCATCCACAACCCGTGTCAAGGGCTTTCTAGGGTGTACGGTCGTCAGCGCGTCCGGAACAGTGCATGGATGCCAAATACGATGAGGCCCCTGGGTGGCCCACGAGCTCCGACTCTCATAGGCGTCGGCGCGGGCGGCACTGTCAGCTACTAGGCGGCCGGGCACCTATGGCACGTCCGGGTTCACCTCGCACTGGCGCAACTGCCCGGGCAGAGGTCCACGAACCGGGCTGGACCAAGCATGCGCGCCGTACGCGGTGGCGACGTTCCAATATAGAGCGGCCTCCACGCCGCCGAAAGAGACGTGCGTGTAGTAGAAGTGCTCGCCAGGGGCACAGGCACTGTCCACCCATCTCACGGCGACGCGGCCGTCGCCGCCCCGCCCGGGAGTGCCAGCGCCAGAGCAAACGAAAGGCTGTGCTGTGCCAGCGCTTCACCGTCTCGGGCTCCATCAGGTGTACCAGGTCTTCCCAACTGCCCAGCACCTTGGAGAGCGCGACACAGAGCAGGCGAAAGGCGGGGGTGAACTGGCGGCGTCGGCACCGGTTCAGCTCGACAGCCAGTTGGCTTTCGGCCGCCAGCACGCGCCCCGCGAGCAGGGCCTTCGGCAGCAGCAGCGCCCAGCGGAAGCAGCGCGCGTAGCGGGCAAGTTCCCAGACGGCGCCCGGGACATATCCAACAGTGAACAGGAAGCTCGAGACGGCACTCATGAGAGCAAGGACGGCACCGACTCAGCGAGGAAGGAACTGCCCAGGAGCCCCGGACAGGGTTTCTGGGGAGGACAGGTACAACTCACTCGCTGACCTCATGCAGCAGTTGCCTCACGGCGCGCAGGAGCAACGCGGGCCCCTCCGGCCCGACCTTCGACCAGGGGCCCAGGCTGACCTCGTACCCACCACGCTCCCAGGCTTCCGGCGGAGCGAGATAGCCGAGATAGCCGTTGGCGCAGGTGACGGGGACGCCCGTGAGCGGCTCACACGAGGCCTTGACCTGCCTCCCGAGACTGCTGAACGCTTCGCCGGGGATCCCCACCAGCGCCGCTTCGCCGACCTGGATCACCTGCACCTCTTCGCGGAACGGGCCGCTTCCCTCCGCAATCCTGACCAGTTCCTCCTCCTCCATGATCTCCGCTGCTTCCTCCGGAGTCGGGAGCGGCCGGGATGGGAACTCCACCTCCGCTGAGGCGGCCTTCACCCTCGCCGGCTGGGCGGTGTCACCACGATCCGCCACCGACGACACGAGTCGCAGCACATCCTCCGCCAACCTCTGCCCCATGTGCTCCGCATCGGAGAACCGCCTGGTCGCACGGCAACTCGGGTCGATGTCGCCGCAGGCTCCGAGCAGGAACTGACAGCACTGCAGCGAGGGCAGGGCCGCCTCGACACCTGCGGTCATCGCGCCCACGTAGTCGGCTGATGCCAGCGGCTGTGCCTGCACGACCACCGGATGGCAGGCGTAGTTGACCATGACGAGTTCGGGGCCGGCGGCGGAGGTGAAGAGGAGCACGTCCAGCCTCTCGTCGAGGCACTCCTCGCCACGACGGTTATAGGCGAGCCCCGGCGCCGTCCCCTTCATGATCCTCAGGTCGGCCTCGACGAGGCTCCCGCAGGCGGTGATGGCGCACTGGGCGAGGGCGGCATTCAGGCTCTCCAGCCACGACTGCGCCTCCGGATACGTCGCGGAGAGCGGCCGGAAGCCGAGGGTCTCGGCCGAGGAGTGGATGTGGTTACTGGCGATCATCACGTGAGAGCCGGGGATGCCGGTGGCCCTCTCGATCTCCCGCTTCACCTCGCCGACAAAGCTCCGCCCTTCGCCCAGAATGGTGTTCGCGAAGCCGATGGTATCGGCGCTGACGACCAAGGCCCGAGCAGTCCCGGCCTCGATGCAGGCGGCGCGGGCGAAGAGGGGGTCGTGGATGCCCTTCACGGGCGCATGGCGCTGCGGCGCCTTGCCCAGGTACGGTATCCCCAGCGGAGGTGTGATGTCGACCTTCGCACACCCTACGCGGTACATGGCTGCCCTTCGGCCACCCTCCTGATGATCTCCGCAGCCGCCTCCACGTCGGCATCTTGCCAGCTCTCATCGAGGCCGATAATGATGGTCTCCAGCAACTCCCGTTCCGCGACCGGGCACAGGCCGGGAGCGTACTCGATAGCCCTGCCATAGGATGTCGAGGCGAACGGCCACTCGGAGGTCCCGAAGGTCCGCTTCTCACTGAGCGCGTGCGCACACAGGTAGATGGGCTTGCCTGTGTATCCCCACCCGCAGGGAAGCCCCTCCGCGCGCAGCGCCCGCGCGAACGCCTCGGCGTCGCGGCCGGTCACCTGGATCGGGTAGGCCCAGTACGAGTGGGAGCCGCCTTCGGTCACGGGCGCGGGGTTGAGGCCGGGTAGGTCGGCGACCAACTCGGTGAGCCGCACTCCCAGCCGATTTCGGGTCTGAACCACCTGCTCCACTTTCCGGAGCTGCACCAGCCCCACCGCCGCCGTGAGCTCGTTCATCCGATAGTTCAGGCCCAAGAACACGTACTTGCGCTGCCCGGGTTTGCCGCGCGTCTGCCACCCTTTGTCCCGGAACAGCTCCATGCGCGTCGCAAGATCCTCCGAGTTCGTGATCACCAGGCCCCCCTCGCCAGCCGGTAAGTGCTTGCTCTCTTGCATCGAGAAGCACCCGATGCTGCCGATGCTGCCGACGAACCGGCCCCGGTAGGAGGTGCAGTAGGCCTGGCAGCAATCCTCGATCACCGGCAGCCTGTGCTCCCGCGCGATCGCCATGATCGCGTCCATGTCGCACGGGTTCCCGAACAGGTGCACCGGCACGATCGCCGCCGTCCTATCTGTGATCTTGCGCGCCACGTCCTCCGGATCCAGGTTGTACGCCCCTGGCTTCCAGTCCGCGAAGACGGGAATGCAGCCCTGGTAGATCATCCCGGCGATCGTCCCGAAGTCGGTCACCGGCGAGGTGATGATCTCGCTCCCCGGCTCCAGATTCAGGGAGGCGATGGCCGTGTGCACTGCCGCGGTGCCGGAGGTGCAGGCGACTGCAGAGCGCACCCCATAGAGCTTCGCGAACCCTTCCTCCAGGGCGCGCACCCTCGTCCCATCGGGCCCGAAGAGCACCTGAGAACGAATCGCGGCGGCAACCTCCGCGATATCGTCCTCTCCGTAAGGGGCTCGTGCGGGGAACTCCCTCACCGACACAGATTCGTCCGCCGTTTGAGCGCACACCTCGACGTGGCAGGAATGGTCATCTGTCATCATGGCTTCCCTTGGGGGCGCGGCTCCGCTACGCTCGGCCCACCATTGCACCAGGGCGGGCCTCAGGAGCTGTCCTCCCCAGAAACCCTATCCGGCACCTCTGGGCGGTCTCCTTCTCTGTCCCCCCGAAAAATGCTATTCAGGCACTCTAGCGGCGCGGAGGTGGTCCTGCCGCTACAGGGCAAGGCTGGTCATTTGTCGCCCTGTCCTCTCTAGAAACTCTATCCTGGCACCGTCATCGGCGGCGTGGATCCATGCCAGCACCTGTGCCTATCAGGGGCCCATGAAGCCGGCCTGACATTACGCAGCCAAGCGGAAGGCTACGGCCCGGGTGTCTGCGCGGAGCCGTCGCACGATGGTCCGCGGCGGAACCCCCGACAGCGACTCCCGTCCGTGAACTCTTGCCGCGTCGGTCGGCTGCAGGAGCACCAGAGTGCCGCGAGGAATGCCAATCCGTGAAGCGACTCTTGGCAGCGTACCCCGACCAGTACTACAGCGTGTTGCCGGAGGAGAAGGAGGACGTGGAGGACGCAGGGCCGCTGAACTACCACGGGTCGATCATCGCGGGCGTCTACAACCCGGCGAACAACCGCGGCTTCGGCCGCGTCATGCCCGTGGCCGACACCAGCGTGATGAGGCACATGGAGGAGTACTTCAGGGTCGAATGGTTCCCGCATGTGGAGTGGAATCCCCCCTATGCCAGCAAAGGTCACCGCCGGCCGTTCACCAGCTATCTCTACATGATCACCGGCGGGGCCGAGGAGATCCTGTCGGTGGGCAAGCAGCTCGCAGACGGAAAGCTGCCGGCGGCGCAGGCCGCGCGGTGAGGGGTGCGTCTCCCTCGCTCCCAGTGCTGACCTGTGAAGTCTGGGGAGAGCCATGAGAGTGTCGGTCATGCTCGCTGCTTCGATATCGGCAGCCGTCTTGGTGGGCCTCCCGCAGGGGCCCGCGTGGGCCGGCCAGGAGGAGCCTGTGAACGGACGCTGGGAACTGACCATATTGGATGCTGACCCTGAGCAGGCGAAGACCTTGGGGAGCCTGGCCGCAGGTGACTTGGACGGCGATGGCCATCAGGAAATCGTCACCGGCGGGGAGGGGGCGTTGCTCTGGTACCGCCCCGCCACCGGCGCACGCGGCGTCATTGCCACCGGCGCCTTTGGCGTGGGTCTGGCGCTGGAGGACGTGGACGGTGACGGGCGCCTGGAGGTGATAGCCGCGGAAGAGACCGGCGGGCCGCAACGCATCGTCTGGTTCCGGCCTGACGCCGACCTGCAGGGGGCCTGGCAGCGCCACGTCATCGACGACGCCTGTGACGGCTCGGCACATGACATCGCGTTCGCGGACATGGACGGGGACGGCCGGCGCGAGCTGATCGCGAACGCCGCGTACTGCGCCCACCCCGGCCTCTTCATCTACAAACCCGGCGCCGACGTGACCGCTCCCTGGACCAAGCACGCCGTGGACCAGGGCGTCTTCGCGGAAGGCGTCTCCATCGGCGATCTCGACGGCGACGGCCGGCTCGACCTTGTGCACGGACCCTACGCGTACTTGCAGCCGACGAGCGGCCCCTACGCCGGCCCGTGGGAGCGCACCATCTTCGCCCCCAGCTTCCGCGAGATGTGCCGCACCGCGCTCGCCGACGTCGCCGGCCGGGGCCGCCTCGACATCATCGTCGCGGAATCCGAATACATGGACGGGCGCTTCTCGTGGTTTGAGAACCGGCTGCGCGAAGACCCGCAGCACCCGTGGCTGGAGCACGAGATCGACCGTGGCTGGGTATACGCGCACTCACTCCAGGCCTGGAATGAGGGGAAGCGCGTCCACGTGTTCATCGCGGAGATGGCGGCCGGCGGCTGGAACGCGCCCCGCAACTGGGATGCCCGCGTGATGGAACTCACGACCTCCGACCACGGCGCAACCTGGCAGCGCGAGCTGATCTCGAAGGGACAAGGCACCCACCAGGCCGTCATGTCCGACGTGGACGGTGACGGTAGGCGCGAGGTCGTCGGCAAGCAGTGGCAGGTCCCAGCGGTTCACATCTGGGACCGCCCTGACCGGCCCTCTCTGCCGGTGCGCTTCGAGCACCGCCTATTGGACCGCGACAAGCCCTACACCGCGATCGACATTCTCGCCGCCGACGTGGACGGCGATGGCAAAGAGGACGTGGTCTGCGGGGCTTGGTGGTACCGCAATGGGAACTGGGAGCGCCACGCCATTCCCGGCATCCACCAGGTGGTGAACGCGTACGATCTCGACGGCGATGGGCGCACAGAACTGGTCGCCACCAAACAGCGGGCCGGCGCGTCGGCCGGCTACGACGGACTCACCAGTGAGCTGGTCTGGCTCAGGCCCGTGGACCCGCTCCGGGGCATGTGGGAAGAGCACCCCATCGGCACGGGACAGGGCGACTGGCCCCATGGGACGCTCATCGCTCCCGTGCTGCCGGGGGGCAAGCTTGCTCTGCTCGTCGGCTACCACAACGCGGCGGACGAGGGCCCTCACCCCGAGTTGTTTGAGGTGCCGATCGACCTCTCGCAGCCCTGGCCCCGGCGGACCCTCGCGCGGATCCCCTACGGTGAGGAGATGGTGGCCTGGGATCTGACCGGTGACGGTCGCCTCGACATCGTCGCCGGGCGCTGGTGGTTAGAGAACAAAGGCGACGGCACGTTCGCGCCACATGTGATCTCCGAGGAGCCGCGGGACATCGCCCGCGTGCGCGTCGCCGATGTCAACGGCGACGGCAAGCCGGAGGTCATCTTCGTCGAGGAGAAGCTGGACTACGGCGTCCGCACCGCTTTCTTCGCCCCCGTCGCCTACTTCTCGCAGCCTGCGGACATCCGCAAGCCGTGGTCCATGCACGTGATCGACAAAGTGCGCAGCCCGCATTCCCTGGACGTGGCGGACCTTGACGGGGACGGCCGCCCCGAGATCATCGTCGGCGAACACGACCCCTTCTGGCCCTACCGCACCCGCAGTCGCCTGCTCGTCTACAAGCCGGCCGACCGGCAGGGACGCGCCTGGAAGCGCTTGGCCATCGACGACCGCTTTGAGCACCACGACGGTGCGAAGGTGATCGACCTCGGGGGCGGCAGGCTCGGCATCATGAGCCACGGCTGGACGGATAGCAAGTATGTTCATCTGTGGGAGGGAGTGCGGTGACTGGGCTGCACTTCCGGCGCCGAGGGAACGGGTGAAGCTGTACGCCTTCGCCATCGCCCTGGCCGCTTCGGCTGGCCTCAGCCTGTCGCCATGCGGGAGTGGTATGGTCGGTCTGCGAGAGGAGGCACATGGGATGAGCAGTACACCAAAGTTGCGCTTTGAGCATCGGATCATCGATCCCGAGCCGCCGCGCGATCCGCATATCAAGGCGGCCGGCGACATCGATGGGGATGGGCGTCCTGATGTGGTGGTTGCCAGCAGCGACGGCGGCCCCTTGGTCTGGTACCGCAACCCGGGCTGGGAGAAGCACGCGATCAGCCCCTCTGGCACGTGGAGTTGCTCCGCTCAGGTAGTGGATATGGACGGCGATGGTGATGGTGATATCCTCATCTCCGAGTGGTACACCCACGACCGCCTGGAGTGGTACGAGAACCCGCGGCCTGGTGGCGACCCGGCGCGGGATCCCTGGCGGCGCCACATCATCGGCAGCCCGCGCGCCCATGACATCTGCACCGGTGACATCGACGGCGATGGCCGGATGGAGATCGTCACCCGCGCCCAGGGAGAGCCGGGGCACGAGATCGTGGTGTGGAAGCGTGCGGAGAGCGGGTCCTGGGCAAAGCGCAGCCTCCCCTGTCCGGCCGGTGAAGGGGTATCCGTGGGCAGCATCGCCGGGCACGGGCGGATGGACATCGTGATCGGCGGCCGCTGGTACGAAGCGCCCGAAGACGTCCTGTCCGGTCACTGGCAGGAGCACGTCTTTGCTGACTGGCCGGCGGACGCGGTGGTTGCCGTGGCCGACATGAACAAGGACGGTCGGCCGGACGTGGTGCTCACACGCTCCGAAGGCCACCATCGGCTCTCCTGGTTCCAGCCGCCTGCAGACCCGAAGCAGGGCAAGTGGGTGGAGCACGTGGTGGACGATTCCGTGGACTTCGCGCACAGCCTGGTCGTGTGCGACATGAACGGCGACGGCCACCCTGATATCATCACAGCCGAAATGCACCAGTCCTCGCACAAGCGTGTCCTGGTCTACCTGGGTGGTTCAGGCGGGACCGACTGGAGGCGGGAGATCATCGCCGAGACTGGCTCGCACGGCGTGTGCGCTGTCCGTCTGGCGGATACCGGAAGGGCCGGCATCGTGGGGGCGAACTGGAGTGGCGACTACCAGCCTCTGGAACTCTGGGAGCAGGTGGGTGGTGGGTGAGGCGATGTCCGTTCGCCTCATGAGGCCCAGAGGAGGGCAAGGCATGCGGTTCGTGGCATGTGCTCTGTTCGCGCTGTGCGCGGCGATAGCTCCCAGAGGAGGTCATGCAGTGTCTGGAGACAGGCTTACCTTCGAGCACCAGGTGGTGGACGCCGACCCTCCTTCGGGCAAGGGCGGATACCTGGATGTGTGTGCGCTGGGCGACCTCGATAGCGACGGCCGCACTGATATCGTGGTCGGCTCTCAGGAGTCGGTCGGCCTGGTCTGGTATCACAATCCAGACTGGAAGCGCTACCTCATCGGCCCGGGAGAGTTCACCACCGATGGAGAAGTTGCTGACCTCGACGGCGACGGGAAGGCTGAGATCATCGCCAGTTGCATGGCCCGCGACCAGATCGAGTGGTACGAACGGGTGGGTGACCCCTTCCGCAGCGATGGCTGGAAGCGGCACCGTATCGGGGGAGGGTGGGCGCACGATCTGGCCGTCGGCGACGTCAACGGTGATGGCCGCCTCGACGTCGTGGCGTTCTCGAAGTACGTCACGCCCCCGCACTTGGTGTGGTACGAAGCACCGCGCGACCCGCGCGGTGAGTGGCCGCGCCACGAGATCGATCAGCCGGCCGGCGAGGGGCTCGACCTCGGCGACCTCGACGGAGATGGACACCTGGACATCGCGGCCGGGAGATACTGGTACCGGAACGCCGACGGCCGCGGCACGAAGTGGGAGAAGCGCGAGATCACCTCGGACTGGACTCACGACTGCCGCGTCGCCATCGCGGACATGAACGGCGACGGCAAGCTCGACATCGTGTTGAGCCATTCGGAGGGAAAGGGCCGCCTCTCCTGGTTCGAGAACCCGACCTGGCGCGAGCACACCATCGATGCGGAGCCGTTGGAGGGCGCACACAGCCTGGCGGTGGCCGACTTCGACGGGGATGGCAAGCCTGACGTGATGGTCGGCGAGATGCACACCAGCAGTACTCGCCGGGTCCTGGTCTACCGAAACCTCTCGAGCGGCGACAAGTGGCAGCGCCTGGTGCTCGCCACCACCGGCACCCACAATGCGCGCGTCGGCCGTCTGGTGCCCGGCGGGCTGCCGGCCATCGTGGGGAAAAACTACGAAGGCCCGAAGCAGGTCGAGATCTGGCAAGCGGTCAGCACGCTGGCCGGCGAGGTGCAGCGATGACTCCTGACGATACGCGCACGCGGATCAGCTGCAGGAAACGGTAATAGGAGCCAACGATGGTTACTGGACCGATGGAGTGGGGCGTGGCAGTCTGCCTGTTGGTGCTGCTGAGTGTCGGCGCCGCCACCGCGCGGCCCGTGGAGCTGCCGCGACTGAAGGTGAGCGAAAGCGGGCGGTCCCTGGTGACGCAGGAGGGTTCACCCTTCTTCTGGCTGGCGGACACGGCCTGGTGGATTCGCCGCATTGCCCCGGGTGTCGAGCGCCGGTGGAGCCGCTGCGCTACAACCTTTCGGACGGCGCGGCGACGTTCGCCCACGCCCGGCAGCGCGGCATGCCGAAGGTCCTTACTGGACTGCGGGGAGCAGTCCGCAACCTGGGGGTAGCGAAATGCGTTGGATTGCACCACTCCTAAGCCTGGCATTCACAGTCTGCCTGTCGCCGACCGCGGCGCGGGCGGGCGAGCGGGTCGACAGCGATGCCTTCGTCGTCGCGGGCGGCGCGGCCGCCTGAACCCCCTTCGACGGATCGGGCCCAGTCGCCGCGGCGCCGGAGCGCACGCCGGAGGGGAAGCCGGCCGCTGCCTTCCGATTCGACATGTCCCGCCTACAGCAGCGCGCCTACTGGGACCGCGCGGTGGCACTGGATCTGTCGCGCTTCGGACGGATCGCGTTCTGGGCGAAGGCCGAAGGGGACCTGTCGGCCGTCGGCCACTGCAGCCTGTACCTCCACTCGGGCGCCGGCTGGTACGCGGCCATCTTCGGCCTGCCCGACGAGGGGTGGCAGCGGGTGGTGATCGATCGTGGGAGCTTCACCACCGAGGACACGCCGCAGGGCTGGAACGCCATCGACGCAATCCGCGTGTCCTTCTGGAAGGGGCAGCCCCGGCAGGCCACCATCTATCTGGGTGGACTCGAGGCGACTGCGAGCGATGTGGTCGTGGTGCGGAACACGCGCTCGGGCAGAGAGGCAGAGACCTACACCAGCGAGATGGTGAGCACCTTGGCGCGCGCGGGCGTCGAGGCCGGCACGGTGGACGATCTCGACGTGGAAGCCGGCGTGCTGGCCGGCAAGCACATCGCCATCTACCCACTGAACCCGCGCCCCTCGGACAAGGAGATGGAGGCCCTGGAGGCGTTCGTCAGAGCGGGCGGCCGGGTGGTGGTGTGTTACTCGCTGTCGCCCCGGCTGGCCGCGCTGGTCGGCGTGGAGTCCCTGGGTCATCAGTCCAGCGAGTATCCGGGGCAGTTCGCACGCATGCGCTTCCTGCCGGGAGGACCTCCGGGCCTGCCGGACGAGGCGAAGCAGGATTCCTGGAACATCGAGAAGGTGCGACCTGCGGCACAGGGAGCGCGCGCGATCGCAGAGTGGCACGACAAGTCCGGCAAGGACACCGGCTATCCGGCGATCGTGTTGAGCGATACCGGCGCCTACATCTCACACGTGCTTCTCAGCGATGATCCGGCGAACAA
>Ga0315287_10000837_pt1 | contig 27447 bp, 25 predicted proteins | sample YL17G11_0_MG_FD_205037 | JGI IMG/M metagenome (GOLD analysis project Ga0315287, IMG submission 205037) | Sediment microbial communities from Yellowstone Lake, YNP, Wyoming, USA - YL17G11_0 | ecosystem: Environmental > Aquatic > Freshwater > Lake > Sediment | place: USA: Wyoming | collected... | reverse complement strand
TCCATCATACTCCGCTCACTCCATGGCATACCCGGTTCCTCCTTATCCCGAATATACACAACTGTAAACCATCTCCTGATTACCGTTGTAAGCGATGTCATGATAACATACAGGAACCCGGCCCCTACGGAATATTGTGGACGGCACTGGCAGACGAGGACGGTTTTGCGCACAGAGCTTGCTGATTTATGGGGTTAATGGGTTTGTCCGGCTGCGCCGGACCGCGATCAGAGATCGCGGCCACCGGTCATAGCTGGTGCACGGGGACGTACACCAGCCACAACAATTATGGGGGCAATGGGTTTGTCCGGCTTCGCCGGACCGCGATCAGAGATCGCGGCCACCCGTCATAGCTGGTGCACGGGGACGTACACCAGCCACAACAATTATGGGGTTAATGGGTTTGTCCGGCTTCACCGGACCGCGATCAGAGATCGCGGCCACCGGTCGGGACATGGCTGTGGTACGGGTGTTCCGCACGCGGGACATGGCCAAGGATGGCCATGCCACGGAGGATCTATTCAAAAGGGTCAGACAATTCCGATTAACATAGAAAAACCCGCGACTCAGAGATGAATCACGGGCTTTGACATTTTATGCGGAAGGCGGGATTTGAACCCGCATGGGACGAACCCGCCACCCCCTCAAGATGGTGTGTCTACCAGATTCCACCACTTCCGCATAAACGCTTGGTCTATTGCGAATCCGGCTTTGTCGCCGGAGGCGTCTGCGTCTGGGTCTGCGGCTGGGCTTCCGGCTTGACGTCGAATACGTCCTCAGGAAAAGCGCTCGCGCCTTCCTTGGACTGGCTGCTTTGCTGCAGGGGCGCCTGCTGTTGGGCCGCCTGTTGCTGGGCCGCCATGTCTTCCTGGGCAGCTCCGGTGACGGACGTGCCCGCAGCCGCCTGTTCCGGCGTTGTGGATCGGCCGGCGGACAAGAGGGACAACCCCATACATGAGATCATAAAAAAGATCGCCAGGACCGTGGTCGCCTTGGATAGAAACGACGCCGCACCGCGGCCGCCGAACACGGCGCCGCTGAGTCCGCCGCCGCCGAACGCTCCGGCCAGCCCCTCGCCCTTGGACGATTGCATCAGCACGACGATAATCAGCGCCACGCAGATGAATATGTGAACGGCAAGCAAAACAGGAAACAAGTCTCTTCCTCCGGTTTATGTCATTGCCTTGACGATCGCCGCGAATTCATCGGCCACAAGGCTGGCGCCTCCAACCAGCGCGCCGTCAATATTCTCCATTTCAAACAACCCGGCGGCATTGTCGGCCTTGACCGATCCGCCATAAAGGATCGTTACCTCGGCCGCCGCGTTGCCGCCATGCATGTCGCTCAACAACCGACGAATATGCCGGTGAACTTCCTCGGCCTGGTCCGGCGTGGCGACCTTGCCGGTGCCGATTGCCCAGACCGGTTCGTAAGCGATCACCGTCCGCTTCAGGTCGGCCTCGGACAAGGAATCAAGCGAGCCGTGAATCTGCTGTTCGATCACCTTCTCCATCGCGCCGGATTCCCGTTGCGCCAGGGTCTCCCCGACGCACACAATGGGCGTCAACCCGGCCGCCAGAGCCTTTTTGGCCTTGGCATTAACCGCCTGGTCGGTTTCCGAAAAGAGCGATCTCCTTTCAGAGTGTCCCAATATAACCTCGGTGCACCCGATTGTCAACAGCATTCGGGCCGAGATTTCGCCGGTGTAAGCTCCCGAATCAGCCTGATGCATATTCTGAGCGCCCAGGCGCAGGCGGCTTCCTTTGAGGACGGCGGCAACCTCTCCCATGGCCGTGAACGGCGGGCAAATGACAACCTCGGGATGCTTCATCTCGCCGATCGCGCGCCTGAGAGCCAAAGCCAAAGTCCGGGCCTCATCGGCCGATTTGTTCATTTTCCAGTTGCCGGCAATGATTTTCTTCCTCACGACCGCCTCCTATACTTTCACGGCGGCATCGGTCAAAGCCGCCACGCCGGGAAGGGTTTTGCCTTCCAAGAATTCCAGCGACGCGCCGCCGCCGGTGGAGATGTGGGTGATCCGGTTTTTTACCCCCGCCTTAACCACAGCCGCCGAGGTGTCTCCCCCGCCGACAATAGTCGTGGCGCCGCGATCGGTGGCGTCGGCCAGTTTACCGGCCAGAGCCACCGTTCCCATAGAGTATTTTTCGACCTCGAAAACGCCCATCGGGCCGTTCCAAAGGATCGTTTTGGACTGTCTGATGACGTCGGCGAATTTCTGGACGGTCTTCGGCCCTACATCCAGACCCATCAAATCGGCGGGAATATGATCGACGTCGACGATCTGTACTTGGGCGTCCTCTTTCGGCTCGGTCGCCGCGACACAATCGACCGGAAGCAGAAAACCGACTTTGGCGCGCTTGGCCTTCTCCAAAATCTGCCGGGCCAATTCGACCTTGTCCTTCTCCAGCAGGGAATGGCCGATCTCCTTACCCATGGCCTTGAAAAAGGTGAAGGCCATGCCGCCGCCGATGAGGAGATTATCCACCTTGTCGAAAAGATTATTGATGACGTCGATCTTGCCTGAGATCTTGGCGCCGCCAAGGATGGCGGTAAACGGCCGTTTGGGGTCCGCCAGCGCCTGCCCGAGATACTGCAATTCTTTTTCCATGAGAAAACCGGCGGCCGACTTGTCGAAGTACCTGGTTACGCCCTCGGTGGAGGCATGGGCGCGATGCGCCGATCCGAAGGCGTCGTTGACGTAGAGGTCAGCCAGCCCGGCCAGTTTCCTGGCGAATTCGGGATCGTTGGCTTCCTCCTCGGGATGGAAGCGCAGATTCTCCAAGAGCAGACACTGGCCGTTTCTCAGATCGGCAGCTTTCTGCTCGGCTTCCGGTCCGACGCAGTCCGAGGCAAACTTGACCGGCCTACCCAGGAGATCGGCCAGATGCTCCGCCACGGGATGGAGACTCATGTCGGGAACGGGTTTCCCTTTGGGTCGGCCGAGGTGGCTGCACAAGATGGCCCGGCCCCCGTCATCGAGAATTTTCTTTATGGTCGGGAGTGATTCGACCATGCGGGTATCATCGGTCACGCGCCCGTTTTCCAGCGGCACGTTGAAATCGACGCGGACCAGGACTTTCTTGCCCGAACAGTTGACATCCCGAATTGACAATTTATTCATGGCAGCTCCTGTCAGTTTTCGCTATGGGAAAGACAACTTTTGCGCGGCGGGCACCCATGATCGATACCCGCCGCGTAAACTGCCAACCAGCTACTTGAGCATCTTCTTGACCATATCGACCATGCGGTGGGAGAAGCCCCACTCATTGTCGTACCAGCTAAAGACCTTGACCATCCGGCCCGAGACCATGGTAAGCGCGGCGTCGAAGATCGACGAGTGTGGATTGCCGATCACGTCGACCGACACGATCGGATCGACGCAGTATTCAAGCACGCCTTTCATCGGGCCGTCGGCGGCTTTCTTCATCGCCGCGTTGATCGTCTCGACGGTGGCGTCTTTGTTGACGATCACGGCCAGGTCGACCACGGAGCCGACCGGAGTCGGGACGCGGATGGCGCAGCCGTCCATTTTTCCTTTCAGCGAAGGAATCACCTCGGCGATCGCCTTGGCTGCGCCGGTGGTGGTGGGAATCATCGATATGGCCGCCGAACGGGCGCGGCGTAAATCCTTGTGGGGCGCGTCCAGGATGCGCTGGTCATTGGTGTAGGCGTGAATGGTGGTCATGAAGCCGCGCTCAATCCCGAAGGTGTCCTCGAGGACCTTGCACACCGGAGCCAGGCAGTTGGTGGTGCATGAGCCGATCGAAATAACGTCATGCTTGGCCGGATCGTACTGCTGATCGTTGACGCCGATCACGAAAGTGCCGTCGTGCTGTTTGGCCGGGGCCGAGATCAGGACCTTTTTGGCGCCGGCGGCGATATGCTTGCCGGCGGTTTCCTTGGTCACAAACAGACCGGTCGATTCGATCACAACCTGGGCGCCCAGTTTCGCCCACGGCAGATTGCCCGGATCGCGCTCAGCCATGACCGGGATGGTCTTTCCGTCGACAACCAGGTTGCCCCCGTCATGCCCGACACTTCCCGGATATTTGCCCTGGGTGGAGTCATACTTCAGCAGGTGCGCCAGCGTTTTGGCATCGGTGATATCATTAAGGCCGACGATTTCAATTCCGCCGCTTGCCATCGCGGCGCGCAACACGAGCCGACCGATGCGACCAAATCCATTGATTCCTACCTTGAGAGACATCCTATTCCTCCAGTGTTATTTTTTATGCAGAAAATATGCCACCCCGACCGATACCGCTGTCCCCGAGTACTCATCCACGCCTGCAAGTGGATTCCCAAAGGTGATGGGATGGTATTTGACGGTCACGTTCAAGCCCAACTGCTCGGCCAGCGCGATATCAACGCCGCCGCCGATCACGCCGATAAAATCGCTCTCGGTTTTATTGACGATATCCGGATTGTAGAAAGGATCGGCGCTGCTGACAAAATCGGTGTTTTGCCGCCCCCAAACCACGCCCCCGCCGCCCATGATAAACGGGTTCAACGATCGCACCCGACCCGCCAGGGGCGCGACCTTGAGCTGGAGCAAGAGCGGATAGAGGTTGATCGTCCCGATGTAGCGGTCATCGGCATATCGGATGACGGCGTCTCCCCGGCTGGCAATACCCATCGAGAATTCCAGCATGAGAACCGGCACCAGTCGGTAATCCAGAAAAAGCTCGGTATAAAAACCGGCATCCGGCATGTCGGCGTCTATCGAGGCGTCCGTCACCTTCGGCGCGGCGGTTTGGGCGATCCAGGCGCCCAGACGAAGGCCGACCATGGAATAATGAGCTTCCATGAGACGGTCGGCCGGTTGTTTGTCGACTGCGAAAGCGGCGCCGGCAAGCAGGATCGTCATGATGAAAAACACACGTGCGCCGGCAAATATTTTTCTACCCAAAGAACACCTCAGCCATTCTATAGAAATCATCGTCCACGGTCCGGGTCTTGCCGGCCATCTCCGACAGAGACACGGCGACAATATCGCTGCCGCGCAGGGCCGCAAAATACCCGAACTTGCCCTGATGTACCAAGTCAATCGCGTAAAGCCCGTACCGCGTGCCCAAATTGCGGTCAAAGGCCGTGGGCGATCCGCCGCGCTGAATATGCCCGAGGACCACCACGCGGGATTCGAATCCGAGCCGCTTTTCAATCTCCTGAGCCACAAAGTTCCCGACGCCTCCGAGTCGCACATGACCGAACTCATCCACCGAACCGTCCTTGATGACCACCATGCCTTCCGGATGCTCCGGCGTTTTGATCTTAACGCCCTCGGCGACGACGACAATCGAAAAGTCCTTGCCGCGTTCGTGGCGCCTCTTGATCAGCGTACACACTTCGTCCAGGTTGGCCGGCTTTTCGGGTATCAGGATCATGTCGGCGCCGCCGGCCAAACCGGACTCGATGGCAATCCAACCCGTGTGCCGGCCCATCACCTCAACCACCATCACCCGGTTGTGCGACTCAGCCGTAGTATGAAGCCGGTCTATTGCCTCGGTGGCGATATTTACCGCCGTATCGAATCCGAACGTCCTGTCGGTTCCGAAAATGTCATTGTCGATCGTTTTGGGAACGCCGACGACCTTTATACCCAATTCATACAGTTTGGCCGCGACGTTCAGCGTGTCATCGCCGCCGACCGCGATCAGGGCCTGGATATTATTCTTCTTGAGATTCTCCAAGACCTTTTCCTGACCGCCGTCGATTTTGAACGGGTTGGTCCGTGAGGTTTTGAGAATGGTCCCGCCTCTGGGTAAAATGCCGCTGGTGTCGGCCAAGTCCAGGGGTCGGACAAGCCCCTCCTGCATCAGCCCCTTCCAACCGTTGTAGATCCCGTAAATGACGTATCCGTAACGAATTATGCCTTTGCGAGCAATGGCCCGGATGACTGCGTTCAGCCCTGGGCAATCGCCTCCTCCAGTGAGAACTCCGACCTTCAATGCTACCTCCACTCGCGATGGCTCGACGGCCAATAAATAGTGAACCCGCACTTCCTGTCAAGTCTTAATATCCTAATCACTTAATATCGACCATGAAACGCTTTTATTTATCCGGGGCCGCCCGTGACAGCAGGTATATTCTATTCCGGGCATAATCGATAACCCAATTAAACCGCTTTAGAATGTCAACACCCAAGAAACCCTCAATGTATTCCGGAAACGGCAATTCGGCATAACTCTCCGTAACCATTACGCTCGGCGTATCGATTATCTGAGACCCGATTTCCAGAAAATCAGCGTAGCCGGTCGCCACCGTCTGTGTTCCCCCCATGCCGTAGATTTCAGCAGTGGACGCCTGGGCGCTGAATCGCTCGCCCGCCTGACGGTACCAACGCGAATCCTTGCGCACGACCGCCCCGGTCTGGGCGCCAAGGTCGAACGCCATCCGGACCGGTCGGCCATCAAGGATAACTTCGATAATGGGAATCTGATAGAATATTTCCACACTTAAAGCCTCGCCGCCGGCATCCGGCCGACTCGCGTCCGGGTGATACAAAACGATCACCTTTCGGTCAAAGTCAAGCCGCATTGGAAACCGAGCGAAAAAGTCATACCCGAGAATGCCGCCCAACGACTGCAACCCCCCCATGGCCATGGCGTCAAAATCGTAGACCGTTATCCGCGTCAGATACCATGACATCGGGCCGATGGTGAGGGAATCTATCAATCCATATCCGATACTGCCGAAGCCGCCGACGCCTCGGACGGGGACGTTGCCATGAACGGCAATCCCCAGACTGTCGGCCAGACGCCGGGAGATTACGGTGGCGCCGGCGCCCGAATCAAGCAGGAAACGGTATGGCCCGCGGCCGTTAACACCCACCTGAACGTAAAGCGCGTCACCTGCCATCTCGAACGGCGCCACGATCGAATCCGCCCCGGCCGGAAACCGGACGTCAGCGACGGATTTCCCCGGCATGACAAACAGCGAGTCCGGCAGGTCGAGATTGATCCGAAGGGAATCCACCCTGGCCTCGATCCGATACGGCGCCTCCGGCGTGGCCGCATTCATGACAAAGGGAACGACCAAGCCCGACACGGTACGAAAATCACCATATTGCGTGATAACGCGCAGGCCGGTGACAAACTCTGAGCGATATTCGATGCGCCCATTTTGAGCGTTGACGAAGACCGAGAGCGAATCGCCGCCCTGGGGATATAAAGCGAGCTGATGATATGTTTTGCCTTCGATCAGCGTATCGCCGCGAAATGCCGCCCGTCCGGCATTTCGCCCCGGAAGGAGATACGAATAGCTTTGAAAGTACAATTCGTTTATCATCGGCTTCAATTCTTCGGGGGTATCCCGGCGAACGGCGCCATTGGCGTCGACCGTCCAGGCGGTCAGACCGTCGAAGCCTTTATCCTCGCTGACCACGTCGAGGTCAAGTCGGGTCCGGTACTTGGAGGGAAACTTGACGTAACCAACGACCTTGCCGCGAATCCCCATGTACGACACCGAGGAGAAGGATGCGACGGACGTCAAAGCTGAAAGGGAGTCCCCTTCGCCGACGGCCCGAAGATGCTTCTGAAGAACTAATTCCAGATCAGCCGCGCCCGCCGATGAGACAAGTATGAGAATGCTCCCAACCGCCCGCGCAACCATTTTCCATGACATCACGCCTCCCCTTTCCGTACACAGGCGCGGCAGACCGATGTGTGATCGCAATGCGAATGACGGCATCTGCTCAAATCAATATTCCAGCCAGTGTTGATCGGCAACCACCAGCAGCCCGATCATTATCCAGAAGAACACAAGTGAAGTACCCCCGTAGCTGACAAACGGCAGCGGCAGACCGGTTACGGGCATTAAGCCGAGAGTCATGCCGATGTTGACGGCCATTTGAAAGAAAATGATGGTCACCACCCCCCAAGCCAGAGTGGCCAGAAAGGATGAACGGCATTTGGCGGCGATCTTAAGACCGCGGAAAATAATGAATGCAAAAAGGCCGAGAACGATGAAGCCGCCGATAAAGCCGAATTCCTCGCCGAGGACGGAAAAGACGAAATCGGTATGGCGGACCGGAAGGTACTCGAGACGGGTTTGAGAGCCGCCCAAAAAACCCTTGCCGATAAGCCCGCCGGAACCGACGGAAATGATCGACTGAATGATTTGATACCCCGCCTTCTGGGGGTCACGCCCGGGGTCGAGAAAGATGATGATACGCATCTTTTGGTAATCGGCCAGCTTGTTCCACACCAGGGGGGTCATCATCCCGAAGACAAGGTTGACAACCGTAATCAAGACGGCGAATGACAACGCCGGCCGCGCGATAAAGAGCAGAATGAGCAACAGAAGGAAGTAAATCGCCCACGCCAGCCAGTGAAAAGCCGCCACCAACGATATGAGGGGTGAGATAATCAGGATCAGATAAAGCGGCGAGAGGCCCGAAAAAAGCCACAGCGAGAACAAGAGGACGATATAAACCAGGGACGTTCCCAGATCGGGTTGTTTGAGAATCAACCCCACCGGGACAGCGACCAAGATGAACGAAAGCGCCAGGCGCCGCTTGGACTTCGCGGGCAGTTTGGTATAGGCGAAAAACCTCGTCAAAGCCAGAAGCACCGCCAGCTTGGCAAACTCCGACGGCTGGAAGTTGATGGGGCCGATCGTAAACCATCGGGCGGCTCCCATCTGCCGGGAGCCCATGGCCAAAACAATGATCAACAGCACGACCATCAGCCCATAGAAAAGATAGGCGATGAAGTCAAAAAAACGCGGCGGCAGTTTCGTGGTGAAGGCAAACGCAGCCAGAGCCACCGCCAGCCAGATCAACTGCCTTAGGTAGTAATACTTCGCGGCCGTATCCTCGCTGTAGTGCTGAGCCGAATAGATAAGAATAATACCAATGATCGACAGCGCCAGCGCGGCGGAAACAAGTTTCCAATCCCACTCCCGATACCGAATATCCGAAAGGATTCTCATCTCAGTCCGCCTTGAACACCACCATAGTGGTATCCGGTGGGTGGTATTTGTCCAGGTAAGCCTGGATGATATTGCGGACAACCGGCGCCGCATACTCGGAACCATGGCCGGCGTTTTCGATGAGTACACAGGCGACGATTTCGGGGTTTTGGGCGGGTGCATAGCCGACAAACCAGGCATGATCCTCGCCATGCGGGTTCTGAGATGTGCCGGTCTTGCCCGCCATAATGAAACCCTTGAGTCGCGAACCCCGGGCCGTCCCGCGCCCGCCGTTAACGACCGCCACCAGGCCCTCATTGAGAATGGCGATGGTCTCCTCGGAGAACGGCAGATGATACGCCAACTCTCCCCCGCGCACGGTTTCCCGCCCGTCGGGTTTGATGATGGCCTTGAGCAGATGCGGTCGATAAACGCGGCCTTTGTTTGCCAGGCCGCAATAGAACTGGGCCAATTGGAGCGGGGTCACCAAGAGCTCTCCCTGGCCAATGCCCAGGTTGAGCAATACCGCTCGAGTCCACCCGCGGTTGCCCAATTTGCGATCATACCAAGCGGTGCTGGGCACAAGGCCGGACGCCTCCTGGGGAACGTCGATGCCGGTCTTTTTGCCGAAACCGCAGTCCTGCGAATAGCGGGAGAAATTGTCCAACCCGAGCTTGAGCCCCAATTGATAAAAGAACACGTCGCACGATTGCTCGATCGCCTGCACCACCGACAGCCGTCCGTGGCCCCCTTTATACCAGCACCGAAAATAGCGGTTACCGAATTGGTACCCGCCGCCGCAGCCGGAGAACTGGGTCATTCGATCGATCGTGCCCGTTTCCAATCCCGCTCCGGCAATTATCAACTTGTACGTCGAACCCGGAGGATACAGCCCGTCCAGGGGCCGGTTGAGCAGGGGATTGGTCGAGTCGCCCACGATGGCGCGCCACAGGCTATCCGACACCACCGACGAGAAAATGTTGGGATCTTTGAGCGGCTCCGACACCATCGCCAGCACTTCGCCGTTGCGGGGATCTATCGCCACCGCCGCGCCGCAGCAGAATTCACCGAATGATTCGGTGGCGGCTTTCTGCACGTCCATATCGATGGTCAAAACCAGGTCGCTACCGGCCTCACCGGGTTCACCGGGATGATCCTCCAACGATCCCACCAGCTGTCCGGAGGCCGCCACCTCGATATACTCCGTCCCCTCGATTCCCCGCAGGTCGCGATCATACTGTTTTTCAATGCCCGCCTTGCCGATAACGCGGCCGGCCTGATATATGGCCGGGTCCAGTTTGGCAATTTCTTCGGCGGATATCTCGGCCACGTAGCCGGTGAAACTCTCGGCGCCCAGCCCCTCAACGTAGTACCGAGCCTGGTCCTTGCGATAGACGGCGCCCGGAAAAGCCTCATTCTGCTCCTCGAGGATGGCCACCTTGTCAAAACCGATGTCGCGTTTGACCGTTGCGGGCTGGTACCGGCTCATGGTGTTTTTCTTGATCCGTCGCTGAAGTTCAGGTTCATCGATGGCCAGCAGGGTCGACAGCTTTTGGACCGTGATCGTTTTGGCGGCTTCCGCCGGGACCACCGACAGCGTGTAGGCGGCGCGATTGGCGACCAGCGGCCGCCGGTCGCGATCGTAGATGATCCCCCGCCTCGGCGTCACCGGCTGGACGCGGATGCGGTTGCTTTCGGACTTGGCGTAGAGGTATTCGTGGCGATACGTCTGAAGATAAAGCATCTTGCCCACCAGCAGCGCCATGAAAAGCCCACAGAGAACGCTGCCGATGGACACCCGTTGCTGGATACTGAGCCGTTCACGCGTCATAGTCAGAATATCGACTTGATCTTGGCATATGTCAACCGTCCGCTCTGAAGCATGAAAAACAGCCAGCCAAAGACGGCGGTGTAGACGGTACTGGGAATCGCCACCACCAGCATCACGCGGAAAAAGTCGGAAAATCCCGAGGTCGCGTACACCATCGTGTAGGGCACGGAATAGATTAGAAGGCCGGCCACGATCAGAACCATACGGCTTCCGACCGATTCCAGGTTAAACCGTTCCTTGACCTGCAACATGAGAGCCGCCAGAAGCGTCAGGATAAGCATCTGGACGCCGAGCCGTGATGGGTCCGGGGCGTCGTAAACCAGACCGGCGGCGAAGGCGAACCACAACGTCTCAACCTCCCTCTTATTCAGCGCCACCAGGAGCACCAGCAGGGCGGCGAAGTCGACCTGGGCGGGGCCGATCGACACCAGACCGGCCAGATTGGTGCGGAAAAAGGCCAGCGCCAACAGATAGAGCACATACGGCACGACCCGGATCATGGCTTGCCCACCAGAATATACAATTCGTCGAGGCCGTTGAAATTGACCGCCGGCTCGATCGTGATATTATAGAAATAATCGTTTTCAGGCGATTCAACGCCGGTGACGATGCCAATAACCAGTCCCTCGGGAAAAATCCCGCCGAGGCCGGAGGTGATGATGGTGTCGCCCACGGCCACGTCGGCATGCTGGGGACAGTTGTCGAGATACATCCCCCGGTACAAGCGGTAGCGGATGATCCCCTGCTCGCGGCTCCGTTTGTCGCGGGCGGCCACCCGGCAGCGCGGATCGGTCATGAGGTAAACCAGCGAGTAATTGCTCATGACGCTCGCCACCCGGCCGGCCAGCCCGTCGCGGTTGACGACGGGTTGATTCCGCTGGATCCGGTCGGCGGCGCCGAGATTGATCAGCACCCGGTTGGGAATGCCGGGGCCTTCGACGTTGACAATTTCCGCGGGCAGGACGGTAACTTGCGACCGTTCGATAAATCCCAGCATGGCCCGCAGGCGCTCGTTTTCCGTCAGGATTTCATTATAGAATTGGACGCGGGTGCTCAGGTCCACCACCGTGGCGCTCAGCGCCGCGTTGTCCTCGGCGGTGTGTTTCATCGCGTCGAGGGCGTCCTTCAGCTTTTGGAACGGGTAGTAGAAGAACAGCGTAGTGACGTTGCCGGCGGGGACGGCCAAGCCCTCGCCCGAGACCAGCACCGCCAGGGAGAGCAAGACGGCGGCGAGCGCGTGGACGAGAGTCTTTCGTTCCTTCAGCCATGACGATCGCCAGTCCATTGGCATGCTCCCCGGGCCAGTCGCCCCCGGTTACTCGACCGAATCGAGGATGGACAGCAGTTCCCCCGGTGACGTCACCGTCATGAGTTTCTGCCGGTTGTCCTCCGACTTCATGATATACGCCAGTCGCGCCATGACGTTGAGGTGCGCCCCGATGGCATCCTCCGGCGCGGCGATAAGGAAAAAGACGTGGACCGGTTTCTTGTCCATGGCATCGAAATCGATCCCCTTCTGGCTCCGCCCGAACGCAATCACGATTCCCTTGGTGGCTTTGGTCTTGGCGTGGGGAAAGGCGACGCCGTAGCCGATACCGGTCGTGACCATATTCTCACGATGAATGATGTCGCGGAGCAACTCGTCGTGATCCTTGACCAATGGCGAGGCGGCGGCCAATTCCACCAGTTCCTCAATCACCTCATCCTTGGTTTTCGCCTTCAACTCAAACGTGACCAATTTCTCATCACAGAACTTGGAAAGCTTCATACCCTCTCCATCTTATCCTGCAAACTTGGGAACGCCGAACCCGCGGCCTCCCGTAACCGTTTACCCTGCATTTCAACGACCTGCATTCCCTTTATTCGCGATAAACCCCCATGCGGCGGTATTTCTGAATCCGCCGGGCGATCATCTCCTCCAGCGGGAGTTGATCCAATTCCGCCAAGGTTTTGACGATGTACTCTTTGACCGTCGCGGCCGCCGCCTGCGGATCGGTGTGGGCGCCGCCTTCCGGTTCCGGGATGATGCCGTCGATTAAGCCCATCTGCTGGACGTCCTCGGCGGTCAGCTTGAGCGCCTCGGCCGCCTGGGGAGCCTTGGCGGCATCGCGCCACAAAATCGCCGCACACCCTTCGGGAGAAATCACCGAATACCACGAGTTTTCCATCATGTACAGCCGGTCGCCCAAGCCGATGCCGAGCGCGCCGCCCGACGCGCCCTCGCCGATGATGACGATCACGATAGGCACCTCCAGAATGGTCATTTCCCGGAGGTTGTGGGCGATCGATTCCGCCTGGCCCCGTTCCTCGGCGCCGATGCCCGGATACGCCCCCGGCGTATCGATGAGGATGACGATGGCGCGCCGATATCGGGACGCCAGCTGCATCAGACGGAGCGCCTTGCGGTATCCCTCAGGATTGGCCATCCCGAAATTACGGTACAGCTTATCCTTCGTATCCCGGCCTTTCTGCTGCCCCAGTATCAGGACCGGGCGGCCGTCCAACCGGGCGAATCCCCCCACGACGGCCTTGTCGTCGCCGAAGCACCGGTCGCCGTGGAGTTCGATGAAGTCGGTCGTCATCAGATTGATGTAATCGAGCGTGTACGGGCGTTTGGGATGGCGCGCCAATTGCACCCGCTGCCAGCGGGTCAGGTTGCTGAAGATGCTCAGGCGCATCTTCTCCAGTTTGGCCCGGAGCGCCTGTATCTCGCTGTCCAGCTCGATATTTTCGACCCGGCTGAATTCCTCCATGTCCGAAATCTTCTTCTGGAGTTCCAGAATCGGCTTTTCGAATTCGAGATACGGACCTTCTATCATAGATATTTGTCTTCCCGGTTCCGCTTCATTTGCGCGAGCATAAATCTAAACAAAATCCCGAGAATTACAACCATAAAAACGACCAAAATCGTAAACACGACGCGCCGGTTAACGATGAACATGGCGGCGGAGAAGACCGCCAGGATCGCGGACAGAAGATAAAACGACCAGACCACCTGCCATTTCGACATGCCCATCATCGACAGGTAATGGAACAGGTGGCGGTTGTCGGCAACGTAAAACTTCTGGCCGGCTGCGGTCCGTCGAACGAAGGAGACGACCGTCTCCAGAATCGGGACACCGAGGGCCACCAGGGGGACGAAGACGGCCGCGGTCGTATATGATTTGATCGGGAAGATAATCGAGATAACGGCAAATATATATCCCAGAAACAAGGACCCGCTGTCGCCCATGAAGATGCGGGCCGGGTAATGGTTGAAATAGAGGAAAACCAGACAGATACCGATCACGGCGGTGGTGAAAACAATCACCGTCGTCAGGCCCAGGGACAAACCCACAAACAGAAGCGCCAGGGCGGCGATGGCCGATACGCCCGCCGCCAGTCCGTCCAAGCCGTCGATCAGATTGATGCTGTTGGTGACGCCGACCAGCCACAAGAGCGTAATCGGCAGCGACAGCAGGCCCAGATCGACCGGCCCGTAGAAGGGGATATACAGCACCGCGATCTGCAGTCCGCCCGCATACAGAATCAGGCCGGTGATGATCTGGCAGACCAGTTTGACCAGGGCCGACACGCCGCCGAGGTCATCGATCAATCCAATAAGAAACATAATTATGCCGCCAGCGACGACAAAATAGAGAAACTGGCCGACCTCGACCGCCAATTGAGGATAGCGGTAGTAGGAAACCGCGACGGCGGTCCAGAAGGCGACAAAGATCGAGATGCCTCCCAGATTCGGGGTCGGAAAACGATGGCGTTTGTGCTCGCCGGGCATATCCAAAACGCCCCAACGAAAGCCAAAGCGGCAGATCACCGGCACCAGAATACCGGTCACCACGCCGGCAACGGCGAACACGATCAGGCAGTCACTCCAATTCACGCGCGGAAGGTAAACAATTCAAGAAGCAAAGACAAGCAGCAGTTGGCGGCCAGGAGCGGCAGCAACAGCGGCACCGAGGTCGGGCGATGCCGGGCAAAATACCGCCAAAACGCCCGGTGATGCCAGATGATCCGCCGAAAGCGGTAGCGGCCCGTGGAGAATCCCCAGCGGTGCACTCCGCCGGCGTACGGGACGTAGATAACGGCGCCGCCGCATGCGCGCGCCCGGAAACACAGGTCGGTGTCTTCCATGTACATGAAGAATGACTCGTCGAAGCCCTGCAGACGATCGAAGAAAGTTTTGCGGATCATCATCATGGCCGCGGCCGCCGCTTCGACTTCGGTGACGTCGGGATAATCGGGCAGGGTGTATGCCTGCTCGGCCGTTTTGAAAAATCGATAGAGGACCGATCCACGAGAAAACACGAGATTTTTCACCGTCGGAAACCGCCGGCACGACGGCTGGAACGACCCATCCTCGAAGGTAAGTCGCCCGGCAGCGGCGCCCGCGGCAGGATGAGATTCCAAGGCCGCGTACAAGGTTTGAATCGCGGCGGGTTTGACGACGACGTCCGGATTGAGGAAGAGCAGGTATGTCGCAGAAGCGTGTCTCGCCCCCAAGTTGCAGGCGGCGCCGAAACCAAGCCGGCGCGGGGCGGCAATCCGTTTCAAGCCAAGGTCGGCAGGAATTGCCATCGCCGCCGCGGGGTCGGACGGGTTGTCGACCAGGATAACTTCGACTTCAAGTCGCCCCTTCCCGGAGGTAATGGCCGCCAGGCAGTCGCCGATGACCGCCTCGGCATAGTGATTGACGATGATCACGGATACTTGCGGTCGCTCGTTCAAGAATTCACCCGCGAGAAAGACTCAGAGCTTGTTTCGGATCGACATCCAACGCAGCCACCAGACCATCCAGACCGCCTCGCGGACGATCTTTTTCGACATCTTGGAGGCGCCGTGCTGTCGATCGGTGAAGACGATGGGGATCTCCTTGATCCGAAATCCTCGCACCCAGGCGCGCATCGACATCTCGATCTGGAAGGCATAGCCGTTGGAACGGACCTGATCGAGGTTGATCGCCTCCAGGACCTCGCGCCGGAAACACTTGAATCCGCCGGTGGCATCGAACACCGGCAGACCGGTCACGAGACGGGAATAAACGTTGGCGTAAAACGACAGGATCAGCCGCGACATCGGCCAATTGACGACGTTGACGCCGCTGATATAGCGCGAGCCGAGCACCAGATCATGGTCCTCGATGGCGTCGAGGAAGTCGGGGAGATAATCCGGGTCGTGCGAAAAGTCGGCGTCCATCTCGAAAATGTAATCATACTGATTGGCGATGGCCCATTTGAACCCGTGAATGTATGCCGTCCCCAAACCCGCCTTTCTCTCCCGATGCACAACGTGAACGCGGTGATTCTCAGCCGCCATCCCGTCGGCGATGTTCCCGGTGCCGTCGGGGGAATTGTCATCGACGATCAGCGTCTCGATGATGGGGTCCTTATCCAACACCGCCGCCACGATCTTCTCGATGTTTTCTTTCTCGTTGTACGTCGGAAAGATGACTAACGCCCGCTTGTCACTTGCCGCCATCACGCTCCACCGCGTTAATACCCCGTTGTTTTCTTTTCATAACGACGCTGCCGATGACCACCGCCGCCACCGCCAGCAGACCGGCGATGGTCAAAAGCCGCCCGGTCTTCTGCGTCGACGATATATATTTATACTCAACCGTATGCCGGCCGGCCGGCAGAACGATGCCCCGGAAAGCGCCGTTGGCCCGATAGACCTTCACCTCCCGGCCGTCCAAGAAAGCCTTCCACGCCGGATACCAGTTGTCGGCCAGAACCAGCATGCCGTCGGCTCGCGACGTCGTCTTGATCGAGATAAAGCCGTTTTCATAGGTTTCAATGTCGGCCCGCTCATAGGGCCCCAGCGTGCTGTCGGTCGTGGGTGAAATCCCCGGGTCCTCGAATAGGCCTACCTGCCGTTTCGGATTGAATGCATCCTGGAGGATCAACCGGTCAAGATTGGCCTCGTCTTTGTCGACGATCCACTCGTGAACAATATACGCCCGGGAGTTGGCTTCGGGATTTTCGAACACCTGGAGGTTCTGCCACTTTTTCACCTCGGGAAATCCCGCGGCGGCCATTTGGTCGCCCCGCACCGGAGAGCCCGGAGAAACGACGATATAGCGGGTATTGGTCATGTCCATCAGATTGAGGTTCAGAGAATTCCGCAAGGTCGTGCCGCCCAGCAACTGATAGTACCACCGCGGCTCGTTGCCGTGAAACCCGGTCATCTCCTCGATACCGAACAACGGGAGATAATTGGTAGGGAGGTATCGATTGCTGATATCAAGAACTCGAAATTTCCCCGGTAACGATTTGAAATACTGCGCAATCGGGTTCGGGTTCGACGGGAGCATCGCCTGTTGATCGAAAGTTCGGATAAAGCGCAGATCAAACCGATACGCATCCACCAGCGCCATGGCCACCACGATCCACAGGGCCACGACGGCAACCTTCTTTCGGCTATAAAGCCAGCAAACGGCGGCGGTAACGGCAAGGAAGAGGAACGTTATCCAGAACCCGGATGAAATCGTGGCCAGATGGTTTTGGAGGACAAGATTTTTCTGGGGGTCAATATTGGCGTAGAAAATTCCCTTGTAGAGGCCGATGGCCGCGTCCGGCGCCGTCGCAAAAAACAGCGCGCCCAAAAGCACCAGCGCCGGCAGGCCGAACAGGGCCAGGTTGAACGCCCGTTTCCGTGATTCCTTTAGACGCCGGCTCTGCTCGATGATAAAGTCGAGCCCGAAGGCGGCCAGAAGCGCCATCGAGAAGGAAAACAAGAACATGATCATCGACCAGGCCCGGGTCGATTTTACATTAGGAATTATATAATAGAACAGATAAAAGAAGGGGGTGTCGGCGGCCAGGCCGTAAATCAACGCGAACAGCGCCACCGCGCCGAAAAACCACGTCGTCCGCGACCGGATCAGGCCGAGCGCCACCAGAGCCAGCAACAGGGGCACTGCGCCCGCGTACTCGGAGTTGTCCTTGAACGCGTTTTTCCCCCAGTAGCTGTTGGCGGTTTCGTTGGAAACGCCGCAGAATTCGGGGACTACCAGCGATGCGGCCTCCTCCCAATGGAGCGACCACGATTTCGCCCACTCCATCCCCCGTTTCTCTTCCGTGCGCGGCGAGTAATTCTGTACGTAGATGTAGCCGGAATAGAAATGGATGGCGGATATCGCCAGTCCGATGACAACCGCCGCGGTAAACATGGCCGAAGGTTTGACCAGCCGTGGAAGGCTTTTGTGGTCGACGTAATCGAATAGCAATTTGAAAGCGACATAAAAGGCGCAGGCCCAGAGGGTGTAGTAGGCCATCTGCGGATGCGGGGTCAGGATGATAATCCCGATGACCAGCCCCAGCAGGGCAAAATAGAGATGCGCCCGCCCCCGGAACGCCAGCTCGATCAACATCATCGTCAGGGGAAACAGAGAGGTGACGTACATTTTCCCGTCGTGACCCGGCGCCACCTGCGAGATGAAATAGGCCGCGAACATGTACGACACCGCCGCCAGGGCCGACGCCATCTGTGACCGGCCGAACACCCGCGCGCAGGCAAACATGGTGATGCCGGCCAGAAACACGTGCAGAATCAGGTTCCAGCCCAGCGCCCGATAGATATTGATGAAGAATTTCAGGATCGAGAACGGATAAAACGTGTCCCCGTGGAAACCGTCGATGTAGGGGATGCCGGCGAACTGATACGGATTCCAGACGGGCACCGAGCCGTGCTCATGCACGTAATCGACGTAGAACGATCGGAAAAAGACGCCGGCCGTGAGGGTGTCCGAACCGTACAGCATCTTGTCGGAAAAGACGAAAGCGTGAAACAACCCGATGAGAACGACCAACAGGACGGCAAACAGGATGACGGCAAACGCCGTCGATCGTCTGGTGACGTTGCCGTTTTCCGCCGTTTTGTCTTTGGCCATACGTTTTCTCCGTCACTTAATCCGCAACGCCACCACGGCCGAGATCGCCTCCGCGGCAATCAGCCACAGCCGGGCGGCGATGGCAATGGCGGCCGGGACACCCGCGCCGAAAAACGGCGCCAGCATCATGGTCATGACGGCTTCGCGCGGTCCCACGCCGCCGGGGGCAAATAAAAACAGATACCCGATCTGATAGGCGATAATAAATATCCCCGCCATGGGTAAAAGCGGGGTCGCCTGAACGGTGATTCCCTTCACAAACAGCCAGAACGAGAACCCGTACAAACTCCACGCCAGAAAATAACCGCCATAGATGGCCGCCGCAAGCGATTTGTTCAGACGGAGGTGAATCGGCGGCCGTTTGGCCAGCGCAAACATCCGGTTCAGGGCGCCCTCCAGGAGACGCGGAAAGACCACGACCAGCAGCGACACGATAAAAACAACGGCGGCGGCGACGATCACCCCGGTGGTCAAAAACGGGACGTTCGCATATTGAGCCAAGACCTTCGGATATACCCCGATAAAAATCAAGCCGGCCAGAAACGCCGACGGGATGGCGAATACTTGCGACAGGCCGAACGACGTCATCGCCTCTTCTTCGGTGATCCCCTCCTTTTTGGCCAGGTAGATCATGCCGAACATCTGCCAGATCTTGCCCGGGATATAGCGTCCCAGGTTGGCCAGGTAGGCGATCTTGAACGATTTGCGGAAACTCACGTTCTTGTGCAGCGACAGAATGATGACTTTCCAGACCGACGAGAAGATAAAAAACGTAACGACCACCGACACCATCGCCAGGATCAGATAGAAGACATTGATGTCCCAATCGTAATCGACCACCTGGCGCCAATTCTTGATAATCTGCCACGCCAGAAAATAGACGATGACGCCGATGACGGCGACCATCACCGCCCGCCACAGCAGTTTTTTCAGTCGGCTGTTCATGGGGCGACCCTTCCCTGCCGTCTACCGATCAGCGACGCGAACACATCATAGATTTTGTCAACCAGCACGGGTGTGGCAAAAGCCGTCATGGCCTTCTTATACCCCGCCTCGCCCAATTTGATCCGCAGAGCGCGGTCGGTTATGACGGACCGCATACATCCCGCCAGGCCGTCGATATCGCCCGCTTCAAAAAGCAGTCCGTTGTTTCCGTCTTCAATGATATCGGTAATACCCCCCGATCGGGCGCCGATCACGGCCCGCCCGGTCAGACCGGCCTCGACCAGCACCAGCCCGAACCCTTCGCCCTCGGACGCCAAAATCACGGCGTCGGCTCCACGGTATAGTTCGCCCAGTTTTTGTTGGGCCACCAAAGGGATAAATTCGACCCGATCCAAGAGCCCTTTCTTGGCAATCAAGCCCTTTAATTCTTTCTCCAGGGGGCCTTCGCCGACCATCTGTATCCTGAACGCCATATTCTCCGAGGCGAGTTGCGCCGCGGCCTGGATGATATCACCAAGCTTTTTTTGTCCGGTGAAACGGGCGACCGAGAGCAAGACCGGAACCTTGTTGTCAGGCGGTTCGGCTTTGGGGAAGTATTCCATGCCCACCGGCATGGGGATAACAGCAACGTCGTCAGCCGCGATGACGTCGAGATTGTCCAGCAGCCGCTTCCTGAGATAGCTCGATACCACGGTGGCCTTGGCGGTCCGTTGATAGACGTAGCGACTCAAAGCCGCGATGATGCCCTTCTTGCCCAACAGAGAAATATCCGTGCCGTGCGATGATATCACCAGAGGCAGGCGCAGCTTTCGCGCGATGCGGGCCGCCACCAGACCCGGCGGAATCCACCAGTTGGCCCAGATAAGGTCGGCTTTTTCCTCCCGGCAGGTCTTCAGCGATGCCCGGTAAAACGACCGCAGAAAGCTCAGAAAGACGATCTTGGCCAAAAACGATCCGGCAACCTCCTGGTGCATATTCCCCGTGTAGACAATCGACTTGATCCGCGACAACGCGTATCCAAATCGTTTGATACGGACGCCGTCGATGGTTTCTTCTCGAAGGAGGCCGGGAGCATGGGGGCAGACGACGACCATGTCCAGGCCCTTCAGGACCAGCCCCGAAGACAGCCGATGAAGATAGAGCGCGGTGAGGTCGCCTTGACGGCGGATATAGTTATGGGTGATAACGACGACTTTCAACGATCTTCTCTGTCCTTGCGGCGTTTACCTTCTTGATCGGCTTCCAACCGCTTGACGGCCGCCCGAACGCCGGCCAGTTCCTCCCGGATGGCCGCCAGTCCCTCTGCCAGAAATCCCAGAATGAAGAACAGGAGCCCAAGGACCATGAGCAGGATCACCAGATAGAGAAGTGGTCGAAAACCGGTATCGAGCACGAACCGCAGGTAAATGGCAACCAGGCCGACTGCGACGCCCAGCAGCAAGAGAATCGTGCCCCAGAATCCAAAGAACAGTAACGGCTTGCGCAAAAGCGTCATCTGCGACTTGACGGCCAGCATGTCCAGAACGCCGACCGGGATGCGCCAGAACCCGGAGAACTTGGACTTGCCGCTGTAGCGGGGATACAACGGTATCTTGACCTCGTCCACACGATATCCCTGCTCGACGGCCATCGCCACCATATAGCGGTGCCAGTCACGCCGGAGAAACATATTCTCGACAACTTCGCGGCGGAAGGCCTTGACCGAGTTGAGATCATGAACATTCAATCCGAATAGCCGCCGCGAGAGGCTGTTGTAGATGGTGGACACGAGCTTTTTGCCATACTCGCCCTGTTTCCACCCGGTCACGACGTCGTTGCCCTCGTCGATCTTGGCGATCATCGCCGGAATATCCTCGGGCTTGTACTGGAGATCGGCCGGATAAAAAACGAATATCTCCCCCCGCGCATAATGGAAACCGGTCTCCAAGGCGGCCGTCAGACCCCGGTTGCGCCCGTGTGAATAGACTCGCAGGAATGGATATTCTCCGGCGAGACGGCGAAGGATATCCAGCGTCTTATCCGCGGACCCGTCGTCGACGATGATCACCTCATATCCGAACGGGGCGCGCTCGCCCATGCTCTTGAACTGGCGGCACAGCTCCTCGAGGTTTCCCTCCTCGTTATACGCCGGCACGACAATCGAGACGCGCGGATCATTTTGTGACAATGACGGTTCCATGCGCATAGTCCTTTGAAGCTTCCCTTATATTTTCGACAAGAATGAATTTAGCTCAACTATGATTTGGCGCCAAGTCAAATAATGCACAAACACAAGGGTGCAATCACCCCTCTTTTGGCTGCGCAGCCATCATATGTTCCACCTTGGTCAGGCGGGTGTCCCACTTTTTGGTATAGGTGTACTGCATGATATGCAGCATCAGCAGAGCCGCCAGGATGATGAGGTTAATGCCCAGTTTGGTGGCGTAGGTCACCGTCAGCGCCGCTCCCAGCACAAAACCCACAATCCAGATGCCAACGCCGATGATGGCCAACAGATACACCGATACCTCCTGCTTGACCAAGCCATAAACGGCACCCATAAAGAGCGAGATGTAATACAAAATCAGCATCGGGATCAGCAACACATCGGGCGCCGATTGAAGCCAGCCGACCTCCAGCAATTTACCAAGAAGGCCGAAAATGACCATGATGCCCAGAATCGGCAGCGGGAGATACGTCGTAAAAGCAAGAAAACGAAACGATCGAGACCTGTGCATGCGTTACCTTCACCTTTCCCTTATTCCGCCCGATACGTCAGGCGCCCATTCATGATGGTGGCAATAATCTTCCCTTTCAATTTCCACCCCAAAAACGGCGTGTTTTTCGACTTGGAGCGGAGCTTTTCTCTTTTTACAGTCCAAGTCGCTTCCGGATCGAAAATTGTGACGTCGGCGATTTCCCCCTCGCGCAGGCTATTGGAGGGGATGCCAACGACCTTGGCCGGATTGACCGTCAGCTTGCGGATCAAATCCGGAAGAGTCAAGTACCCCTTGTCCGCCAGCTGGGTTATGGCCAGCCCGAGGCAGGTTTCCAAACCGATCATCCCGGGCGGAGCATGGTCGAATTCAACGTCTTTTTCCTCGTCGGTATGAGGGGCATGATCGGTGGCGATGCAGTCGATGGCGCCGTCAATGAGTCCCCCGATGACGGCCTGGCGGTCGGCCTCGGTGCGCAACGGCGGGCTGACGCGGAGATTGGTGTCGAACCGCTCGCCGATCAGCTTGTCCGTCAGAGTGAAATGATGGGGCGCGGCCTCGGCCGTCACCCTGACTCCCTCGGACTTTCCCCGGCGAATAGCCTCCACGCCGCCGGCGGTGGAAACGTGGGCGATGTGCAGACGTCCGCCGGTGAGACCGGCCAGTTTGATGTCGCGGATGATGGCGATTTCCTCCGCTACGGCCGGTCGGCCCGACATGCCCAGCCGCGACGACTCGAACGATTCATTCATGATCCCGTCGCCGGCCAGGTAGACGTCCTCGGCGTGAGAGATGACGGGGATGTCGAACATTTTCGAGTATTCGAGGGCGCGGCGCATCACTTCGGGATTTTGGAGGTAGTTACCGTCGTCGGAAATGGCCACCACGCCGGCCTTGACCAAATCGCCGATTTCCGACAACTCCTTCCCTTCCCGGTTCTTGGTGATGGCGCCGATGCAGTAGACCCGGCAGTCGCCCTTCTCCGCGAGCGAAGTGACGAACTTGACCGTTTCCTGGTTGTCGATGGCCGGGAGTGTATTCGGCATGCAGCAGACCGAGGTAAAGCCTCCGGCCGCGGCCGCCCGGGATCCGGTCTGGATAGTTTCCTTGTTTTCATAGCCGGGTTCCCGAAAGTGCACGTGAAGGTCGATCAACCCCGGCGTCACCACGGCCCCTTTGGCGTCGATGATATTTTCATCGGGAAATCGTTCGATCACCTTTTTGGTGACCCGGCCCTTGTCGAAAATCCGGGCGATGACACCGTCCTTGATCCCGACGTCGGCTTTCTTGGTAAATCCAAAGCTGGGATCCATCAACAGCCCGTTGATGATCAATAGATCGAACTGCATATCACCCTCTCTCCTCAGCCTCTCTCACGTCCTTGTCCTCGGCGCCCGCCAAAAGGTACAGCACCGCCATGCGGACCGCCTGACCGTTGGTCACCTGACTGAGGATGACCGACGCCGGGCCGTCGGCGACCTCATTGGTGATCTCAACGCCGCGGTTCATCGGCCCCGGATGCATGATGGTGTAATTCTTGTTGAGTCTCTTCAGCCGTTCTCCGGTGATCCCGAACAGATTGGTATATTCCCGCTGCGAGGGAAACAGGCCGGCCTTTTGCCGTTCCAACTGAATACGCAGAATATTGACCACGTCGACGCCGTCCATGGCCTCATCGACATTGGTGTACACGTCGACGCCGAATTTTTCCGCCTCGTACGGCAAAAGCGTCGTCGGCCCGCATATTGCCACGGAAGCGCCCAGCGTTTTCAGCCCCCAGATATTGGACCGAGCCACCCGCGAATGCTTGATGTCGCCGACCAAAAGTACCCGCAGTCCCGCCACATGTCCATACTTCCGCCGCATGGTGAAAATATCCAGCAGTCCCTGGGTGGGATGTTCATGGGTGCCGTCGCCGGCGTTAATTATATTGGCGTCGAGACAGTGGGTGAGATAATACGGCACGCCGGCGGAACCATGCCGCACCACTACCATGTCGATCTTCATCGCCTCGAGGTTGCGGACGGTATCCCGGAGCGACTCGCCCTTTTGCACCGACGACATGGAGGTGGTAAAGGTCACGGTGTCGGCCGACAGCCGTTTTTCGGCCAGCTCAAACGATATCCGCGTCCGGGTGGACGCCTCATAGAACAGATTCACAATCGTCTTGCCTCGAAGCGGGGGGACTTTCTTGATCGGCCGGTCGAGAATCTCGCGGAAACTCTCGGCGGTGTCGAGGATCAGCTCCAGATCCTTCTTGAGCGTCCCCTCAAGCTGAAGCAAATGACGCGACGATAACCTCATTTTTTCTTCCTCTTTGCCGCGGTTGTGCTTCCCTGCGCCCGTTGCGCCGAAGCAGGATAAAGAAGAACGCCATCAACCCCGTCCCGTTCGGCAAATCGCACCTGGACGTTGTCGTCGAAATTGGTCGGGATGTTTTTGCCCACGTAATCGGCTCGGATCGGCAGTTGCCGATGCCCGCGGTCGACCAAAACCGCCAGCTGCACCGTGCGCGGGCGTCCGAAGTCGATGATTTGCGACAGGGCCGCCCGGATGGTGCGTCCGGTGTAGAGCACGTCGTCGACCAGAATCAGATTCTTGCCGTCGATGGCGAAGATGATTTCCGTCTTGCGCACCACCGGCTGGTCGGGGTTATAGTTGACGTCGTCCCGGTATAAATTGATGTCCATCAGGCCGACCGGCACCTTGACCCCCTCAATCTCCTCGATCGTTTTGGCCAGGCGCGCCGCCAGGTCGGCCCCGCGGGTCAAAATCCCGATGATGACCAGCGAGCCGGCGCCGGTGTTCCGTTCCAGAATTTCATGGGCGATGCGGGTGATGGCGCGCGTCACTTTGGGCGCGTCCATGATGATGGATGCTTCTGTATTCTTCAATGCTACCTCTTGGGCAAAAAAATATCGGGATGGTATCTCCCGGGTTATCGCGATCCTCTCGGCATGATATAAGCGCTGTCTCCTTTACGGCCTCACCGGACCGGTTTAAAAGGTCATCCCCAAAGATAGAAATCACACGCCGTCTGTCAAGAATAAAAATGGCGTCGATCAAACATGTCTTCGGCGCGGGCAGTTGTCACCGCGCCGTAATTGTCCAGTTGATATTCAATTGCCTCAGGCGTCGAAAGTATCGCTTTATATTCCGGCATGCTGAAGAATGTCTTGGCCGAGGCCGTCTCCGTAATCCTGCCGTCTTGAAGCAAGGCCACGCGGTCGGCCAGGTCGGCGATGATATTGCTGTTGTGCGAAATGATCATGATCGTCTTGCCCGCCTGATTCAGCCATCTGACCAGCTTCTTGAAGGCTCCGATCCCCGCCTCATCGAGGCCGCAGGTGGGTTCGTCGAAAATGATCAGGTCGGCGGGCAGCGCCACGACGATGGCAAAGGCCAGCCGGCGGGCTTCACCCCCCGATAACGTATGCGGATCACGACCTTTGAACGACTCAAAATCCAGCCCGACCATGCTCATGCTGGTGCGAACCGATTCACCTATCGCCGTATCGCTCTTGCCGTCACGACTGATGCCATAGGCAATCTCATCATGGACCGTATCGCAAAAAAACTGTCGCTCCGCCTGCTGAAAACTCATCACCGCCCGGCTCGAGGGATCGGCAAATCGCACCCGGCCCCCGGTCGGCCGGTAGATGCCGCACAGGATCTGGGCCAGGGTCGATTTGCCGCAGCCTGAAGGACCGATCAGGCCGATCACCTCTCCCTTTCTGATGGTCAGCGATAACTCTCGAAAAATCGCGTCGCTTTCGTCCGGCTCGTAGGCGAAGTGCAGGTCCTCGATGGTTACCAGCGGATGTTCCGTTGCCTCGGCCTTCGGCGGCTCGGGCGCAACCTGTGATGGTTCGCGCGCAGGCGTCAGATATCTCAGCGGCGACCGCAGGCGGCAGCCGGCCAAAAGGCCGGGGTCGGAGAAAATCCGGCTTGGAGCATCATCCCGGATGATTCTGCCGTCGGCCATCAGGAACAGACGCGGGTACCGGTCGGCCACATGGGCGTACTGGGTGACGCGTATGATTGTCAGCGACGGATCGCCGGTCTTGAACCGTCTGAGGCCATCTTCGAGCTGTTTCACTCCAGGATAATCGAGAAAGGATCCCGGCTCATCCAGGAAGAGAATCTTAGGGCCGTAGGCAAACAATCCCGCCAGCGACAGCCGCTGCTTTTCGCCCCCCGAAAGATTCCAGACCGATCGCTCGCGAAGACGGGTCATGCCAAAATAGTCGAGCGTGCGATCGACAACCGGCCGCATGTCGGAGGCCGGTCGATTTTGATTCTCCAGCGAAAACGCCACCTCGCGCTCGACGGTGGTCGCCACCAAGCCATTGTCCGGGTCTTGAAAAAGAAAACCAATCGCGGGGCGCGCTGCTTTTTCTTCTACGTCATGCTCGTCGGCCTGGATGGTGATGGTTCCCGAATCGGGCTTGATGATACCGGCCAATAGGAGACCAAGGGTCGTTTTGCCGCATCCGTTGGCGCCCATGACGGCCACTTCTTCGCCGCCCTTGAGAACAAACGAAAGATCATGGACAACAGGTGTGGATTTGGCGGCGGGATACCCGAACGAAACGCGGTCGAAGATTATCATGACCATAAGAAACCGATGCCGCTTTCGCGGCATCGGTCATATGAAAGCTCGTGTTCACCCCACATAAGCGACGTCGAGGGTTTTGGTCGCCTTGACCTCGTCGAGCCGCCTGACCGGCGTGTCGTGGGGCGCGGACAGAACCAAGTCGAGGTCCTCATCGATTTCGCGGTCGATCTGAAGCATGATCTCGGCGAACCGGTCGAGCGTCTGCTTGGTTTCGGTTTCCGTCGGCTCGATCATTAGCGCCTCGCTGACGATCAACGGGAAATATATCGTGGGCGCATGGACGCCGAAATCCAGGAGCCGCTTGGCCACGTCGGCCGTCCGCGCGCCCCGCCTTTTCTGACGCGATCCCGACAGAACGAACTCATGCATGCACGTCGTGTCATGCGGCAGTTCGTACCGCCCTTTCAACTGTTCCTTGAGGTAGTTGGCATTGAGCACGGCGTTTTGCGAAACGCGCCTGAGGCCCTCCGCTCCAAGGTGCCGGATGTAAGTATAGGCCCGTACCATATTGGCGAAATTGCCGTAAAAGCTGTGCATC
>Ga0315287_10000836_pt1 | contig 27447 bp, 23 predicted proteins | sample YL17G11_0_MG_FD_205037 | JGI IMG/M metagenome (GOLD analysis project Ga0315287, IMG submission 205037) | Sediment microbial communities from Yellowstone Lake, YNP, Wyoming, USA - YL17G11_0 | ecosystem: Environmental > Aquatic > Freshwater > Lake > Sediment | place: USA: Wyoming | collected... | reverse complement strand
CGCCGGCTCGGATCGGGCAAAATAATTCGAGGTCTCGGGACATGATGCGGCATCCATCGGCGAACGTGCGTGAGCAAGGGCTTGTGAGCAGGCCAAGGGCCGATCGGTCGAGCGGTGCGCTGGTTATGATGATTGCCAACGGAAAGGAGCGCGCGCTGGGAGTTCTGCTAAGGGCCTTGGCGCTGGCGGCATGCTGCATATCGCTTGCAGCCCGCGCGCAATCGCCGGCTCCCGGATGCGCGGCGGCGCCCACCTCGTCTCTCGTCGTCAATGTCAAGGACAAGGGCGCGACGGGCGACGGCGAGACCGACGATACGGCCGCGATTCAGGCGGCGATCGACGAGATCGCGGGAACAGGAGGGACAGTCCTTGTGCCCAACGGCACCTACAGGATCGACGCTGCGGAGAAGAAAATGCGTCTCGCTCTCGGCAGCGATATGACGCTGAAGCTGTCCAGCGATGCGATCCTCAAGGCGATCCCCAACGACTCGCGGAAATATTCCGTTCTCTCGATCTCGGGCGTGTCCAATGTGACGGTCGTCGGGGGGACGCTGATGGGCGAGCGCGGCGAGCATCTGGGGAAGTCAGGTGAAGGGGGCATGGGGATACGCATCACTGGCGGCGCCCAGCACATCACTATCAGCGGCGTGACCGCCAAGTCGATGTGGGGCGACGGCTTTTATGTTGAAGGCGCCACCGACATCAAATTCTGCGCCGTCACCGCCGACAACAACCGCCGCCAGGGATTGTCGATCGTGGAGGCGGATGGCGTGATCGTGGCGAACTCGGTCTTCAAGAACACGAGCGGGACGCGCCCAAGCGCCGGCATCGATCTGGAACCGGATAAGGCCGCGCAAGAGATCACCAACGTGCAAATCCAAAATTCGAAATTTCTCGACAACACGGGGCCGGGGATCGAGATCGCCGGGAAGAGGGGCCGCATTTCGAAAATCGAGCTGACGCGCAACATCTTCAGGGGCAATCGGCCCATCCTCGTCGAGAATGCGCCCTCAATCCTTGCCTCGGCGATCTGCGACAACCGGCAAGTCACGACTCAATCGGCGCCATCGGACGGCCCCTATGCCTTCGCCGACCCCGTCGACATGGTCGTCCATCAGAACGACTGCCAAGATGGCCGGGATATGCGCTTTGAGGTGAACCGGCAGAACCGCAAGCCGTCCAGATGAGGCGCCTCCACGTGGGCCGCCGAAACGCGACCTTTAGACCAAACCCGGCCCGGCGTGATAGTTTTGAGGTAGCCGGTGCAATCAGGAAGAAGACCGTGGAGTATCAGGATCGGCATGTGGTGGTGACGGGCGGCACCGGCGCGCTTGGGACCGCCGTGGTGGCGGCCCTGATCGAGGCTGGCGCCACCTGCCACGTGCCTTGGCTCCACGAAGCCGAGGCGCAGCGCTTCGGCTATCGGGAGCACAAGCAGGTCAGGCTCACAGGCCCAGTCGAGCTTGCCGACGAGGCGGCGGTCGGCCGATTGTTCGGCGGCGTCCCGGCGCTGTGGGCATCGATCCACATTGCCGGCGGCTTCGCCATGGGGCCTGTGGCCAAAACCAGCAAACCCGAGCTGATGAAGCAGATCGAGACCAATCTGGTGAGCTGCTTTCTGTGCTGCGCCGCCGCGGTCAACGCCATTGGCCGCTCCGAACAAGGTGGCCGCATCGTCAATGTCGCGGCGCGTCATGCGCTTGAGTGGCGGAGTGGCGCCGGCATCGTCGCCTATACGGCGAGCAAGGCCGCCGTGGCGGCGTTGACCGTGGCGCTCGCCGAGGAGTTGGCCAAGGAGGGCATCCTCGTCAACGCGGTGGCGCCCTCCATCATGGACACGCCGGCCAACCGCGCCGCGATGCCGAAGGCGGATTACGATCGCTGGCCCAAGGTCGAAGAGGTCGCCGCGACGATTTTGTTCCTCGCCTCGCCGCAGAATAAGGTGACGCGAGGGGCCGTCGTCCCCGTCTATGGGAAGTCGTGACGCTTCCGAGGCATGGCCGATCGGTCTGTGAGGCGTGAAGCCCATCCCCGCTCGCCAAACTGCCTCTATCCCGCATCCACCTCGTCCGCTGAAGGGTCGTTTCGCGAGGCGTCGTGAGGCGGGAGGAGGTGCGGTGCCCGCGGGCCGGCATGCAAAGCCGGCACTCGGGCGGCGCCGGGGCTCCGCCCGGGACCACCACGGGTCCCTGCCAGGAGCTGGCTGAGGACCGAAGTTTTGTGACTTTTGGCGAAAGCGCGGCCCGGTAAGCCGAATAATCGGGAGAAAGGAGCAAACCCCGAACGCGGGTACGCGTCGCGGTAATGAAGAAGCATGCCATCTCCACTTGCGCCACCCCGGCGAAAGCCTGGGTCCAGGTCTTCGGATGACGCTGGCGGCGCCCTTGCTCCCGGCCGCGCGCCCTATTATGTTCGCCCCGCGCACCTCGAGCGAGAACAGGTGATCGATGCAAGCGCCGCATGGGCAGAGGAAGCATGGAGCTGGCTTGGCGGTGCCGGCCGCTTCTCTGCGCGCGCGCTCCTTTCGTTCCAAACTCCTCCTTAGATGCCCCTGAGCATCTTCGCTTTCGCCGTTTGAAGCGAGACGGGCGTTCAGGGGATCGCAAGACAAAACCCGCGATAATTCAAGCGGCTTGCCAGTCATGCTAGACTGAGGGCCAAGGAGTTGAGGAAGCAAAAGATGGATTCCGATCAGGATCAAACGCCACCAGGTGGCTCCCCACGAAGTGGGCGCACGGACAAGGACCGCGTGGTGATCTTCGACACCACCTTGCGCGACGGCGAGCAATGCCCCGGCGCCACCATGACCTTCGAGGAGAAGCTCGAGGTCGCCGAGCTCCTCGACGAGATGGGCGTCGACATCATCGAGGCCGGCTTCCCGATCGCGAGCCAGGGTGATTTCGACAGCGTCCAGGAGATCGCCCGCAGGGCCAAGCGCTCGGTGGTCTGCGGGCTGGCACGCGCGCAAATCAAGGACATCGATGTCTGCGCCGATGCCATCAAGCCGGCCCGCCAAGGCCGCATCCACACCTTCATCGGCACTTCGCCGCTCCACCGCAAATATCAGATGGGCATCGACGAGGCGGAGGTGCTGGCGCGCGTGACGGCGTCGGTGACCCGTGCCCGTGGCCATACCGACAATGTGGAATGGTCGGCGATGGACGCGACCCGCACCGAGCACGATTTCCTCTGTGCCTGCGTGGAGGCGGCGATCAAGGCCGGTGCCACCACCATCAACATTCCCGACACCGTGGGCTATGCGACGCCCGACGAGTTTGCCGCGCTCATCCGCATGATCGTCGAGCGCGTGCCGAACTCCGACAAGGCCGTGTTCTCCACCCATTGCCACAACGATCTTGGGTTAGCCGTCGCCAATTCCTTGGCCGGGGTAGGGGCTGGGGCGCGCCAGGTCGAATGTGCGGTCAACGGGCTCGGCGAGCGCGCGGGCAACGCCGCGCTCGAGGAGATCGTCATGGCGATCAGGACGCGCGGCGACGTCATGCCGTTCTGGACCGGCATCGACACCACTATGCTCACCCGCGCTTCGCGATTGGTCGCGCGCGTGACGGCCTTCCCGGTGCAATACAACAAGGCGATCGTCGGCCGTAACGCCTTCGCCCATGAGAGCGGCATCCATCAGGACGGCGTGCTGAAGCACGCCGAGACCTTCGAGATCATGACCCCGGAAAGCGTGGGGCTGAAAGAGTCCTCGCTGGTGATGGGCAAGCATTCGGGGCGCCATGCCTTCAGGGAGAAGCTAAAGGATCTCGGCTATGAGCTTGGCGACAATGCCTTTGAGGATGCCTTTGTGCGCTTCAAGGCGCTCGCCGACCGCAAGAAGCATGTCTATGACGAGGACATCGAGGCCCTTGTCGATCAGGAGATCGCCTCGGCCCATGATCGCATCAAAGTGGTGGCCCTGACCGTGATCGCCGGCACCGGCGGTCCGCAAAAGGCGACCATAACGCTTGATATCAACGGCAAGCAGCACACCCATGAATCGACCGGTGACGGTCCGGTGGATGCGACCTTCAGGGCGATCAAGGCGATCGTTCCCCATGAGGCGCGGCTGCCGCTCTACCAAGTGAGCGCGGTGACGGAAGGAACCGACGCGCAAGCCGAAGTGAGCGTGCGGCTCGAGGCGGACGGCAAGACCGTGACGGGGCGCGGCTCCGATACCGACACCATGGTCGCCTCCGCGCGCGCTTATGTCAGCGCGCTGAACAAGCTGCTTGCGCGCGAGGCGCGGCGGAAGCCCGAAACTATGCTCGCATCCTAGAAGCGACGGTAGCATGATAAAGGCGGCTGGCTTCTCGCCAACCGCCTTTGTCTTGCCTCGTAGGTGCTCCCCAAGGGAGCCCTAAGGGTGAACGCTAGCTAGTTAGGGTTCTGACACTCCGGCTTTTCGGGATGCTTCTGGCACTTGTCCTTCTTGTCGCCGCCACCACCCCCCCCGCCGCCCTGACCGCCTTGGTCTTGGGCCTGCCCGCCATCCTGACGGCCGCCTTGCCTGCCCTGAACATTGGGTCCGTTCGGACCGCCAGGTCCGCCCTGACTGTTGGGCGGAGGTCCACCAAAGCCCTTGGGCTTGCCGTCGCCGCCCTGGTCGTTGTTGTCGCGATTGCCTTGCTTGAACTGGTTGGGTCCGCCCTCACCATTGGGTCCGCCGGAGCCCTTCGGCTTGCCGTCGCCACCCTGGTCGTTGTTGTCGCGGTTGCCATGCTTGAACTGGTTGGGTCCGCCCTCACCATTGGGTCCGCCGGAGCCCTTCGGCTTGCCGTCGCCACCCTGGTCGTTGTTGTCGCGGTTGCCGTGCTTGAACTGGTTGGGTCCGCCCTCACCATTGGGTTCGCCGGAGCCCTTGGAGTTGCCGTCCTTGTCCTTGTCCGAGCGGTCGGCATTCCGATTCTTGTCCCGATCGCCGGCGTCCTTGTCCTTGTTGCCGGAGAGATCGGCCTCGTCATCCGTACCAAAGCGGCCATGCTTCTTGTTGAAGGCGTCGGGCTCTTCCTTGGCGATCGACTTCACGTCTTTCGCGCTTTGCCCAAATCCCTTGGGCAGATCGCCCTTGAAGTTGTCCTTCAGCTTCGCCTTTGGCTTGAAGTCGTTCGGGTGATCGGCAAATTTCCTCGGGCCGCGCCCGGGCTTGCGGTCTTTCTCGACACCAGGGGCGTAGATCTTGATGCCCCTGCCGTGACCGTCCCCCTTGTCGAACCCGCCACCCTTCCAGTTGTCGACCTTGTAGATCTTCTGCACGTAGATTGGCCGCTTGATGATTTTCACCACGCGGTCGCGCGGCATGCCGTAATTGTAGACGACGCCGCCGCGGAACTGAGGCCGGTACACGTTGGTCGCGCCAAGGAACACAACGCCAAGACCCGATATCGGCACCGCGTAATGAGAGATGGCGCGCGAGGTCATATAGCGCGGCTGGACGAACACCCAGGATTCGGCGATCGGCGGGTCGTAGTTGACCGGCACGCCATAGGCGTAGCCGACACGGCGCGGACCGATCGGCGCCCAGCCGACATAGTCGTCGCTGTAGCGCCACTGCACCCAAGCCGGCGCCCAAGTGTCGCCGGGAACCCAGAACCAGCCATAATCCTCGTCGTAGCCCCACCGCCCGTAATGGTAGACCGCCCAGGCGAAGGGCTCGCGCGAGTCCCAATACCAGCCATATTCGTCTGTGTATTCCCAGTGGCCGACAGTATAGGGCCGCCAATTTTGCGAGACGGACTCCGGCAGCCAGACATAGCCGAAGCGCGGATGCCAGACCCACTGACCATAGGGGTCGAGCTCGTCGTAGAAATCATCGATGTTGACCTGCTGCTGCGCCGCCGCCGTTGCAACAAAACCGAGACGTTCGCCTCCGGGCAAGGTCAGGCCTGGTGCCGCGAGGAGCGCGAGCCAGACGATCCCGGCCAGAAGCAATCTGAACCAATTTCTGTTCTTCATTGTATCCCTCCAAGTCCCTCGGCTCGGCTTCCGGGGATGTCGTGCGAATCCTTTATACAGCTCCTATTTGCAGTTTGCGGCCAAACACTGGCGGTCGGGCCATTTCTGCCACGATGTTTACTCTTGCTCTTGGGATGGTCTTCGGGGAAGGGACCGGGTGCCTGTATTTGCATACATGGCGCGGGAGCTGCTACCCGCGAGAGACAGTCCATAGACAGAACGCGCGGGCTTCTGATAAGGGGGCGGTCCTAACGGTCCGGTTGCCTCGCAGCCGAGCCGGCGGGCGCATAGCTCAGGTGGTAGAGCAGCTGACTCTTAATCAGCGGGTCGTAGGTTCGAGTCCTACTGCGCCCACCAATATTTCAGCAACAGCTTATACCAACGGTCATGATGATTGACCGACGTGGGCCCAGTCGCGCATTCCCATCGATGTGATCGTGTCTGGTTGAGCGATTAACTTTTGCCAAGCCTCACATGCGGCGTCGACGATGGCGTCATAGCTGTCGAAGACATGGTTTGAGAGCCGTTGCTCCGCTCGTTGACGACCTTGAAGAGTGGATGCGGACCGAGCGGGCCAGGCTGTCGCGGCATGCCGGCGTTGCGAAGGCCATGGACTACATGCTGAAGCGCTGGGCCGCCTTCACACGCTTCCTCGACGACGGCCGGATCTGTCTGACAACAACGCCGCGGAGCGCGCCCTGCGCGGGATCGCACTCGGCCGCAAGGCCTGGCTGTTCGCGGGCTCCGATCGCGGCGGCGAGCGCGCCGCTCTCATGTACACGCTGATCCAGACGGCGCGCCTCAATGACATCGATCCCCAGGCCTGGCTCTCCGATGTGCTCGCCCGCATCAACGAGCACAAGTTCACCGAGCTTGACAAGTCAGAGCGTTGCAGCGTTTTCACTTCAACTGGAGCGGCGCGCATGAGAGAATGTGAGGGATTTTGTAAGCGAAGGAGCAAATGATGAAGACGTATCTAGTTGTCGCTGGCTTACTAACATTCGTTGTGAGTCCCGCGCTTGCCGGGGAGTTCTACGTGGCGCAGGACCCAGCTACCAAAAAATGCGACATCGTCAAAACAAAACCGGACGGAAAGACCATGATTATGATTGGGACATCGTCCTACGCCACGAAGGAAGAAGCCAAGGCAGCGCGGAGCAAAACGACTGCTGAAGAATGCCCACACAAGCCAAAGGCGTAGCAAACCCCAAAAGGCTGCGGGTGTAGAATTCACCATCCACAAGCGCTGGGCGTGAGGTTGGCCAACAGAATGGACGCCTCGGGCCATTCAAACGAGCCGGGGATCGCCAGCCTTGAGGCGGCCCTGGCTCACCCATTTCGCACAGGCGGGCAAGAGCATCGCCTTGAGCTTGGCGTCATAAAGAGCGAGATCCGCCTTGCTCACGACGTCGCGCCACCGTCCATTGGTGCCCTTGAAGAAGAAGCCTTGACTGCCCTCCTTGAACAGAGACGCCGTCTTCGCCATCAGCGCATCGCCATCCCGACGCATTGCCTCGAAACTCGCGGCTTGGACGAGTTCGGGCCACAGCGCCGGCGCGACCGAGATGCCGAGGAAATCTGCAATGCGCTGCATCTCCGCTGTTAGATCCGATTTCAGGTCGTTGTAATGGACGAGCAGCACGTTGGGATGGTGGCGGGCAGTCCACCAGCCTTGCTCAAACTGAAAAAAGGACATGCTCGGCGAGCCATCCTCGTGGCCCGGGACCGCGCCTTGCGTAATCCAGTGATGAAAATACTGAGCCGGGTCGGGATGAGGACGCGGATAGGGACGAGCAACCGTTTCGTCGTCGAGGCCAGCCTTGTCCAGAATGTGCAGCATCAAATCCGTGAAGCCCGTGACGTGATTATGGAATGACATGCAGGCGTCACGGCCATCTCTGGCAACGTGGATATATTTGACCTGGTCATAGAACGGCATCCCGTCAAGCGGGATATGCGACTTCAGAAAGCGGCGATGCTCCTGCGCCTCGATCTGAGCGATGGCCGCCTCGATCGGCTGCGGGAAGCGCCGGTCGATCCATGCCGAGATCTGCATGATCGGCATGGGGCGCGACGTCTGGAACACGAGCAGGCCTACAATCCGCTGCATCCAGGTCATGCCGCACTTGGGATAAGACGCGATAAGGATGTCGTCAGCGCGCGGCCGATAGTGTTGCCATCGCCTGCTGTCGAAGATCCAGGTGCGATACTCGCGCTGAGCCGCTTCGATCAGCATGGTCTTACCGCCCCTTCGCCCGAGTCCCAGATCGCTCAGTGCAGAAAGCCGCCACCGTCGCAGACTATGGTCTGGCCGGTAATCAGCTCCGCATCGTCACTGGCCAAAAAAGCGACGAGCCCGGCAACATGCTCAGGCTCGACCCGTCGTTTGATCGCTTGTATCGCCATCATGCGGTCGAATGCTTGCTCCTCGGAGTGAGCACGCGTCCCGGGCGTGGCGATCATCCCCGGCGCGACGGCGTTGACAGTGATCCCCTCCGCGCCGAGCTCCCTAGCAAGCACACGGGTGAAGCCCATGACCGCCGCCTTTGACTCGATATAGCCCGCCATCCCCGGGTTCCCGACAAAGGCCGTCCGCGATCCAATGATGACAATCCGGCCACAGCTGCTCTTTTTGATCAGCGGATAGATCGCTCTCGTCAGCGCGTACAGTCCGAGATAGTTGACTTGCATCATACGCTCGAGCTCATCCTGGGTTTTCATGTGCCAGGGCTTGCGGTCCGTCAATATGCCCGCGTTATTGACGAGGATGTCCACCTTGCCGTGACGAGCCTTGATCGATCGCACCGAGGCGGCGATCTGCTTCTCGTCCGTGACATCGCACAGGGTGAATTGAGCCGCTCCGCCTGCCGCGGCAATCTCGGCACAGATCAGGCCGGCATCGTCCTTGTCGAGGATCTCAACGATCGCGCCTTCCGAGGCGAGGCGCATCGCGGTGGCGCGGCCAATTCCTGACGCTCCGCCCGAGACAACCGCTATCCTGCCATTCAGACGTCGCATCTCAAGACCCAACCGTCTGCTTACCATGATCCGGCGGCGCCAAGCCTTCCTTTAGGGTCTCAGAAATGAATGGAATGGTGCACGGGTCAACGCCGTTCTGGGCGGCAAGGTGGAGCGAGGTAAAGTCGCCCAGCATCACCAGGTCCATCAGCACCGCCAAGCGGCTGTCGCCTTCCCCATGGACCGAATGGACCGGCACCTTGCCGTTCAAATACCCGGCAAGCCGATCGACGCGCTGGCGGACCCGGGGGTCTTCATACGCATGCCTCAAGAGCACGACCACCTCGTTTTGCGAAATGCGGTCGTCCTGGGAGTCCCATGCCACAGCTTCGTTGTGGCTGGCATTGGGTTGCTCCGATGAGGACGCACACTGTTTTGCATTCTGGTTGATCTGAGCTTTCCATCGTTCGGCTGCCGTGGCACCGATGGGCGTGTCTCCCTGACACAGTACGTGCCGTCCGATCAACACTGAGGCCAGTCGTTTCGCGACATTATCTTCCCGGCAAAGGTCCTCGTGACGCCGGCGCAACTGGAGAACAGCGCTTTCGACCCAGCTTCCCGCCTCGGGTAGAAAGCCGATCTCCCCAAGCGTGGTCAGAAGCGAGGCTACCATCACGCCGAACGCCGCTCGCGCGGGCTGGATGTCCGGTGGGATGTGGACGACGGGTGACTGACGGTCTCTGGCAAAATCGACAAGCCACCCCCCGACCGTAACGACAATGAGTTGGGCGCCAACTGCCGCTGATTTCGCGGCTGTGTGATTGACCTCGTCGGTGTTTCCTGATCCGGAAATTGCATAAACAAGAGACCTTTTCCCGACACAGGCGGGAATCTCGTAGGAGCTCTCCACCAGAATGGGAACCGGGATCACCGTCGAGCTAAGTGCGCGCACAACCTGGCCGGCCGTCCTCGCAGCCCCCATTCCCAGGATGACGATATTGTCAATATCAGACCGCTGCGGAAGACCGCCAAGGTTGCGGCCCGCATCGACCCCATAGGCCAAATGCTCGGGGAGCGCGGCAGCGAGGTCAAAGAGAGGCGATTTGCGCATCAGTGCACTCTCACCCCACTAGGCGCCGCCCTTCGGCACGCCTGAGAGACGTCCACCGTCCTGGAGAATGGTCTGGCCGGTGAGATAGGTATTCGCGCCGGAACTCAGGAAGCCGATCAGCGCGGCAACCTCATCGGCCGAAGCAAGCCTCCTCAAGGGAATGCTCGCCTCGTATCGCTTGACCTGTGAGGCTTCTTCGGGCCAGTCCGGATTGGCGAACTTGCCCGGCGCCACGGCGTTGATCAGCACCTGCGACGCGGCCAGCTCCAGCGCGAGAAGCCGGGGAAGTGCCGCGACGGCCGCCTTGGCGACTGAGTAGGAGAGCGCCGCCGTCGGCGAGGCAGACAGTCCCGCGGCCGACGAGACAAGGACAATGCGACCGCCTCCGGCCATCTTCATGAAAGGCAGGAAGCCCTGGATGGTGAAGACGACCGAGGTGAGATTGGCGTCGAGGACCGTCCGCCAATCGCCGTGGTCCAAGTCGCCTAGACGACGCGTGGTCGAGCCGGCGCTTCTTCCCGCCACGCCATGTGCGATCACGAGCGACGGCGGACACTCCCATAGAGAATCGGGAAGCGATGCCGCGGCCGCCCTCAAATCGTCCGGCGCCGTCACATCCGTTGTGATCGCCGTCAAGTTAGCGCCAGATGCGGCGAGGCCGGCGCGGCACTCGTTCAGCCTTTTCGCATCTCGATCGAGAAGAACGAGATGGATGCCGGGCCTAGCCCACCAGCGTGCCACGGAACGTCCGAGATGGCCCGCGGCCCCGGTGATGATGATGGTGTTGACCGGCTCCATGGCTAGGCTGACCTCAGACCTCTTTGAAGTGCGAGACGGAAGCGAGTTGGCCAAGAAGCTCCAGGCAGCCCGGAAACGACACGCTCACCCGCTTCCAGCCGGACATCGTTGTTGGTTCCCCGAGTGAGCTTGCCAATGTCATCGCCGCGAAGATAACGCGATGGTCGGGAGGCACCACCAAAGATTTCGCGCTGACGATCTCGGATGGTTCGATCTTGAAACCGTCCTCGCGCGCCTCGATCCGAACGTCGAACGGGCGAAGCGCCGCGACAGTGGTGGCGATTCGATCGGTGTCCTTATCCTTGAGTTCTTGCGCATCGCGGATGACGGTGCGACCGCGCGCCCGGGCTGCCACTGCCGCAAGGAGTGGAAGTTCATCGATCATGCTCTGGATGAGGGCATCGCCACCAACTTCGATGCCGCGCAGGGGGTGGCCGGATTCGACGACGATCCTTCCAACCGGCTCCGCGCCTTCCATGCCATCGGTTTCTATCTTGATTCCTGCACCCATGGCCTGCAGTGTGCGAACGAAGCCGGTGCGCGTCTCGTTGACACCAACATGCTCGATCACGAGCCGCCTGGGAAAGGGGCTCGCAACGACGCATGCGATCGGGAACGCCGCAGTAGAAATGTCGCCTGGGAGCGTAAGGTCGAACGCGGGTAGCCGGTCTGGTGGGGCCATGCGAACACTGGTCTCGGTCTCGTCCAGCGCGACACTCAGGTGACGTAGCAGACGTTCGGTATGATCGCGCGCCTTGGCCCGGCGATTGATAACGGTGGTACCACTGCCCTGCAGCCCTGCGAAGAGCAGAGCCGATACCGGTTGGGCGCTGAAGACCTCGACCTGATGGTTGATGGCGCCAAGCTGCGATCCGCGAATCTGCATCGGCAAACGACCATGCTCGGCTTCGTAGGCTATATCCGCTCCCGCACTGCGTAGCGGTTCAACGATCCACTCCATCGGGCGGCGGCGCAGGAGCTTGTTGCCAACAATACGAAATTCGCCGGGGGTGCCGGCGAGGAGGCTAATGAGGATGCGTGCTGTCGTTGCTGAATTGCCCGGGTTCAACACTGTGCCCTTCTCGGGCGCGGCTAGGCCTCGCAAGCCCCGGCCGCTGATCACGATCGAGCTATCGGCCGCTTCCCAAATGTCGACACCGAGCTGGCGCAGGATGGCAAGATTGCTTTCGATGTCGTCGGATAGGGGGACATTTCGGATGGTGCTCGTCCCGTCCGTCAGCGCGGCCGCGAATGCAGCGCGTTGAGCGATTGATTTGTCTCCCGGGGGGCACCAGACAATGTCGGGAGCGCTTGTCAGATCGAGAGCGATCGTCACGGGGATTTCATCGCGCCGGCCCGCACCGGGTGCCTGGCTTGGGCTGATGCGCGTGTGGTACGCCATGCGATCGATGACTTCCGTGTCGGTCAGCAGCCTCTCGGTTTCTTCGTAATCGACCGGCGGCGTCGGAACCCGGCTCGGCATCGTTTGGGCGAAGGAGGCGTAACGAAAGCGCTTGCGCTGTAGCCCCAGATTATCCTCCGAGACAAAAGCCCTGGGCGTCACGCTGGCCAGGCCGAGCTGAACCGCGCTCTGCACGATTTTTTCGCCCTGCGGCGTTCGCGTCATCACGATTGATTGCCTGGGCGGTCGCGCGCCGCTCTGACTGCTGGCATAGATATTGGGATCGCCATCTGAAATGGAGACGTCGGCGAGACCGGACCACCAGTCGCCGCAAACCAGGCAGCGGTGGGTCTTGAAGCGTTTGAATTCATCGACGACCTCGAAAAACGGTAGCGCTCGTCGCTCGCCGTCGCGCGTTTTGACGGCGAACTCGCCGGGATATTCGCCATCCCGATAACGCATCTCGGCCACGTCTTGCAGTGGGATGCCGAGTTTCTCGGTGATGAGATATTCGGTGCCGGCGAGCATCGTGCTTGAGGCGCATGCAATTTCCACCGTCAACACGATCTTGTCGGCGACGGCTGGAATTGGCAGCAGGGTCTGCATCTTCCGGACAGCCTGGACCTCGCAAGGCACGCCCACGACCGCGATGCGCGAAAACCGGGGATCGCGGAGCAACTGCAGATTGGGCGTGAGGCAGTAGCTCGTTTGCCCGCAGCGGATGACCTCCTCTTCGCTGTCTGTGATCAGAGCCGCGGGCACCCATGCGCGTTCGGCGTCCCGTCCCACCACGATCACGGCCTCGGCCAGCCCTGAGCGCAATGCGGTGAGCATGAGCGTGGTCCCCGCGCCACCGGCGGCTGCCCCTCCCAGAACGCGTGGATTGGTGGACGTCAAGGTCAGGCTCTGGCGGAAGATCCCCGTCCAGCGCTCCGACGGTGTGCGGCTCCGGCCGAAAATGCCGACTTCCGACCGTGGGGTTGCCGTGTCCTTGCCCGGACAGACCTCCAAGCACAGCGAACATTCACCGCACGCCATAGCGTCAACTTCGACCGTGGGCACCGGCGTGCTGTCGCCGCCAACAGCGAGCCAGTCGCGCGGGCAGATCGCAACGCAGGCGCCGCAGCGCGTGCACATGTCTTGATCGAGAATTTCCTGCTTAAGATCTACAAACGGCATGCCGCTCCCAATTTCCGTCCAACGCCCTATGTCAGAGATGGCAGTCGAGGACCGTTGGACCACCCTTCGGGATTTGAGATGATTGTGTGCCCCAGCATGCGAGCCACGCATTATTTGATCATAATAGCCTTCCGCAGGCGACCTTCTTTCTATTGTGGCGCTGGCCCAAAGGGTAATTTGCCTCGACTTGAGCCGCTCGCGTAAGCCGCACCTGCCCAGTTGACTCAGGTTTGACGGGTTTCTAGCGTATGCCACACGTTGCCCGAAAAGGCCGCGACGACGATCTGCGGGGGGACTGTGGGGCACCGACTGGGCGCGACAGAACCTTGCAAAGATTCCGACAGGTCATTGCACTCTGATGATGGCGGCACCGGCAGTGGGCAGATCTTGAATTCACTCAATCTAGCCGATGTATTTTTCGGTCTGGCGAGCCGCTGGCCGGATCGCAGGGCGATCATCTCGCCACATCTCACCTTGTCCTATGAGCAACTCGTCGCGCGGGCCGCACAATCAGCACGAGAGTTACAGTTGCGCGGCATCGTCGCCGGAGCACAGGTTGGCATCGGTATTCGCGATAGTGCTGAAACCGTCGTTTTGATTATCGCGACCTGGATGTTGGGGGCCACAGCCGTTCCCATAGACTTCAGGACGAACGCGGCAGAGAGAAGCCTGCTCGCCAAAGAATTCGACCTGATTGCTATTATCGAAGATCGGCAAATACCGGCAGCCGGTTATGATCCCATTTTCATCGACCCCTTATGGGCCGAAATCATCGCTAAGCACGATGGGAGCCCCATCTGGGCGAGCGCAGAGCGGCCGGCTCCTGCCGCGTTCATCTCGCTGACCTCGGGTACGACAGGGCGTCCCAAAGGAATTGTGATCGATCATGAGCGGATGCTCTTGCGATCCATCGTCGATTCCTCGCAGCGGCTTGGCGGGTCGTTGCTCAACCCATTGCCTTTGTCTTTCTCGGCCTCTCGCACCCATACGTTTGCTGCGCTGCTTTGCGGATCGGCAGTCTATTTTCATCCGCTGCTGTTCTCGGCGCAACAACTGGCCGAAGCCATTGTGGCCTGGGAGGTGACCTCGGTCTGCGCGGTTCCGACGATCGTTCGCAACTTGCTTGAGCTCTTTGGCGAACCATCCGCGCCTGTGTTCGACAAGCTGGACGCGCTTCACTGCCTCGGGGCTCCGATGTTCCCAGGCGAAAAGATCAAGGCTAAGAGGTCCTTGTGCGATAATTTCGTTCAAGAATATGGGTCCAGTCTGTGCGGCCGCATCAGCTCGCTTTGCGGCTCAGAGCTTGAGGCACGGTCCGACACTCTCGGCCGCCCGTTGCCGCACGTCGCGCTTCAAGTGGTGGACGCCGATGACCAAGTCCTGCCACGCGGGGAGGCTGGGGTTATCCGCCTGCGCTCGCCTGGCATGGCACGGGGCATTTATGGCGAAACCACGCGCGCGTCAGGGGATAAGCTCAAAGGCGGCTGGGCTTATCCGGGCGATATCGGTGCGCTTGATTACGACGGATTTCTGCGCCTGTTGGGACGCACCTCCGATCTCATCATCCGCGGCGGCGCCAATGTGCATCCCTCCGAGGTCGAAGCCGTGATCGAAGAATGTGAGGGGGTACAAGATGTCGCCGTTGTTGGATTCACGAAATTGCCAGAGGGCGAGGAGATCGCCGCCTTCGTGGTTTCTTCCTGCGATTTGACCGAAGCCACGCTCAATGCTCACTGCCGTACGCGCCTCGCCCCAGACAAGCGACCGCGCAAGTTTGTCTTCGTGCCGAATCTGCCTCGTAACGCCAATGGGAAAGTTCTTCGCTCAGAGCTTCGCAAGCAGCTTGAAAAAGCTTGTTGAGGCGGCTACGGCAGCCGGTTTCCTTGATCTGCACTTTCCACGATGTTGCGCAAGCGCCACAGTGGTGCACAAAGCACTTGGAAACAGCTGAACCAACTTGCCCCAAGCCAAGCCCTCGGTTTTATGAGGAGGTCGGCCACAACTATGGAGATCGCCTGACGGGGGACGTAGAGTTCGCGGTCAGCTGGGCAGAAGGCCGGCGGCGTATGGACTATGTCGTCGGTGGGGTGCGACGCGCTGATCTCGCCCTTTCGACCAGGGCCTCCGGGGGGGGGACGGTTTTGTGATTACACGCGAAAGCTTGGGACTACGGACGCGATACGAGGTACCCGCTGGCGAACTTGAGGAATTGATCGCGAGGGCCTTTGCTGAGGTGTTCGAACTCGACCGGGTCGGCGCCCACGACGAATTCTTCGATGTCGGGGGCGATTCCCTCCTTGGTGAAATCTTGAGCGTCCTAATTTCCGAACGCACGGGGCGCGATTTTCAGGTTTCGGCCCTCATCGAACACGGCTCACCGAGACAGATTGCTGGGTTGCTGGGCGGCAAATCAAGCCAACCGGCCGCGGGGGCAGCGACGCGGCCGCCCATCTTTCTGGTTCATGGTCGCAAGGGCTTCGTTCTTCCCAGGCCTACGTTCCGGCAGGCTTTTGCGGAGGGGCAAGAATTGCATGTATTCGAGCTGCCCGGAATTCGAGAGGGACGAAGTTATGACCGGATCGAGGACGTTGCTGCTGTCTATGTCGCGCAGCTTGTCGAGCGCTATCCGCAAGGGCCAATTCTGCTTGCCTCTTTTTGCGTGGGAGCCTTAATAGCGCTCGAGATGGCGTGTCAACTCGCCGAGATTGGTAGGCCAGTTGGGCAACTCGTGCTGCTTGACCCGGGCCTGCCGAAGAACCGGCCCCAAAATATTAAACGGGAAATCAAGAACAAGGCGAGGCTGGCTTACGGTGAGGCGTATAGGCCCTCAAAAACTTGGTTGCGCACGCAATTGCTGTTACATCGGTTACGTACCTTCGCTCACCGGATGATGCGTAAGAAAGCAGATTTTTCCGAGGATCTGCTGAGATCTCGCAACAGGCTCCTGTCGCAGGAACAGCGAGGTCGCTCAAAATTGCCCGGGCAGCCGCAAGCGATTGACGCGCGCGCCAAGCTTCATGCTGCCCTGCGGCACTATCGGCCGCGGATCTTCAACGGGCCGGTCACAATTCTCTCCTCACCGGAGCGAGATCCAAACTATCCCTGGAATGGGCTCCTGCCGCGGCGGCGCGTGCAACTGGTTTTCGAGAAACACGAGGTCAGCAGTGCCACTGCCGCTCGGCTCCTGCAGTCGACCTTCGACGCCGCTCTTGCCGAGCTTGGCTCGCCGACGGGTCCAGGACTTGGATCGTCGGTATCAGGAGATACACCGGGTATTGATTTGGGCGCAAAGGCTTAACTGCTCGCGAAGCCTAATGGACAGGAACATTTCCCGCGACCACTCCCACCCAGCGCGGTTGCCGTCGGCGCCTTGCCTCGTCGGCGCAAACTCGAGTAGCATTCCGAGGTGCTGATAGTACCAGTCAAGTTTCAATGATCCTCTCTCACAAGCACAAGTTCATTTTCCTTAAAACCAAGAAGACCGCTGGGACAAGCATCGAGCTTGCCCTGAGCCAGCTTTGCGGACCCGAAGACATTATCACGCCCCTCAGCGCGATGGATGAGGCGTTGCGTGCCAATGGACGAGGGGCGCAGAACTGGCGGCTGCATGGCTGGTGGAAATCTCCGCATGCGCTGAAGCGGGTCAAATTGAAGACCAAGGATTATGGCTACTATAATCACGCTAAGGCGGCGGAGATCTGCGAGCACATCGACGAGAAAGTCTGGCGAAGCTATTTCAAATTCGCCTTCGAGCGCAACCCATGGGATCGGCAAGTGTCGCTCTATTACCACCGCTATCGGCACGAGAAAGAGCCGCCGCCTTTCACCACCTTCATCCATACGGACAAGCGGGCACAAATGAACAATTACGATATCTATGCGATCGACGGGAATATCTCGGTGGATTTCATCGGACGCTTCGAGAACCTCGAAGAGGATTTGAAGCGTGCTCTCGAACACGTTGGCCTCACCCTCGCTACGGAGCTGCCGCGGGCCAAGACCACGTCGCGCCATGGCAACAATCCCTACCGGAAATATTACGACGAAGACACCCGCGATATCGTGGGGCGTTGGTACGCGCGCGAGATCGAGCTCCTCGGCTATGAGTTCTGAGCACCGCGACGTCCGCTAGCGCGGCCGTGTCGCCAGATAAGCAGCCATCATCGGTCCATCGTTGATCCGAGCCACATCCTCTTCGGTCAAGATAGACGCACGATTTTTGGCGCGCTCGCCCTGAAAAGAGGTGTTTGGTTGTATGGTCATGCCGTTAAAAGTCTGGCGTGTCAGGGATGGGTGCCAGTCCAAACCGATCCGGGCCGCTAAGGCGCTTATGGTAGTCTCCGTGTCCGAAACCAATGCGTCGTAGTCCACCAGTATAAATCGTTCACCGAACAACTCACGGTTGTCATGAATAGCCTGAATGTTATCAAGGTAGGCTGCTTCGGCCCCTTCAGGCCCGCGGCGTTTCTTTGTGTTTTTGTGGCTTTCGCTCCCGGATGCGTGCTGCTTTACGGAGGAATACCACCCCAATGGTTCTCGGATGATGCTGATGAGCCACCCGTCCGGATAGACTTGGCGGAATCGCGCCATACTCGCTGGCGCCAGCGCGAGCATCGATGCGAAGGCAGTTACATATCGCTTGGGGCCATAGCGACGTTGGTGGTCGAGCCAAGCGCTAAAGAACGACGTGAAGTAGATATTGAACCACTCCCGATCAGTCGATGGCGTCCAGTTTGCGGAAAGGTGTAGAAACAACGCTTGCTGGATATCGACACTAAACAGCATTGGGTGAGTCTGGTCATTTCCCTTATAGTAAGATCCGGCGCCGAATCTTTCTTCGGCCTTAGTATACCGGAGGATGTGCCAGGCATCATGCGCGTCGCTAACTGAGGACAGTTCTGGCCAATCCCATTTTCCCGGCCAATCCCATTTCCGCGAATATCCGATTCTAAGTTCAAGCGGGTGCGCCCAAACCTGCGGATGATGATCGAAGAGTTGGCTGACCCAGGTACCACCTGATCGGGAAATCTGAGAAATAAGCACAAGGGGGCAACGGATCAGGCCAGATTGCTCGATGTGGTCCAACAGGCGCGGGAGGAGCCCGCCCGGTGCAGCGCTGCGCCTTCTGAAAATGCCCTGGAGCATCGTGTCACTTTATCGCGCTCAGCTGGATAAGGACAGCCCACGGCCCCTCAGAGCGGCTCTCATTATGGGCTTCAAAATGGGCTTCAAACCCAATTCTGACGCTTGTCAACCTCAATTCTGATGCTTGTCCTCTGACAAGGCCCCCCGCCTATCCCGATAGAGTCCCTCATTTAGCTATCCGATTCCACTCACTTGACTCGCTTGCTTCCCATGTCGAGCATGGTTTGCTTGGTCGCTGGGTGCCAGGAGGAGCGGTGATCGTGCCTAAGCTCCGCATCGACTCGAGCTGAGCAGCCGTGCAACGACAAGCCGTATGAGCCGGGGAGCATGTTATGACCCAATGGCTGAGGTTCGAGCACAACGGGCGGCTTCAGTTCGGAACCTTACAGGATGGCATCATTCACGTTTACCAGGGGGACATGTTCACCGGCGCCATCCCCACAGATAACAACGTTCGACTTTCCGATGCGCGCGTACGCACGCCGTCCGATGCCAGCAAGATGGTGTGTCTGTGGAATAACTTCCACCAACTTGCGGCCAAGCTTGGAACGCCACCACCCGATGAGCCACTTTATCTTCTCAAGGCTCCCAGCGCCTTTGCAGCCCATGGGGACACCATTCACAGGCCCAAGTCTTATGACGGTAAGGTGATTTACGAGGGCGAGCTCGGGATCGTCATCGGCCGGCGCTGCTCGTATGTCAGCGAGACCGAGGCACCAGACCATATTTTTGGATATTCGTGCGTCAACGACGTAACCGCGGTGGACCTCATCAACAAGACTCCGGCGTTCCCGCAATGGACCCGCGCCAAGAGCTTCGACGGTTTCGGTGCGTTCGGTCCGGTGATCGCCACCGGCCTCGATCCGCTGACGCTCCGCGTCAGGACCGTGCTGAACGGGCAAGAACGCCAGAACTATTCCGCAACCGACATGATCTTTCCTCCGGCGAGGCTGGTCAGTCTGCTCTCGCAGGACATGATGCTCATGCCAGGGGACATCATCGCCTGCGGCACCTCGATCGGCGTCGGCGCGATGAAGGATCCAACGAACACGGTCGACGTGTCGATCGAAGGGGTAGGCACGCTCAGCAACATCTTCGTTCAGTGATGCCCGAATGGGGTGCGCGCGAGCCCCTGAATGATTTGACGATGTTTGGGATGAGCATGGCGAAGCCGATTTTTGAATTGCGGGGAGAGACCGGCGCTGAGCGAAGCGACCTTAGGCTCGGCGCCACAGGCGATCCTGTTTTCATTGGCGGCATGTTCAAATCCGGCACCTCGCTCCTCCGCGCGATGCTGGGGCGCCATTCGCGCCTGTTCGCGGGGCTGGAAACCCAGTGGCTCGCAGAAAGTCCGCAAGCGAGCGCCCCCGAGGAACGGCGCGCCTCGCTTGAGCGCCTCTCGATCTTCATTGGCGTTCCATGCGCCGCGCTCGAAAAAGCGGTTGGCGATGCCGCGCAAGTCGAAGCGTGCCTCGACCGCTTGATGGACTTTGTCGTGCGCCGCGACGGAAGGTCCCGCTGGGTCGAGAAGACCCCATACAATGCGGGTCACATCGGCCGCATCCTGTCGTCCTGGCCGAGCGCCAAGGTGCTCCACGTCGCGCGCGATCCTCGTGACGTCTATGCCTCAATGGTCGAAATCGGCAAATGGACCGAACCTGCGGTCTTTGCCGAGCATTGGTGCAATACCGTCGGAGCTGCGCGAGAGTGGCTCGGCGCCCAAGGAGGTGTCCATCCTGCCTATCAAGAGCTTCGCCATGAGAGGCTCGTGCTCGCGCCTGAAGCGACCATGCGGGAGGTTATCGCCTTTCTCGGTGAGGCGTGGGAGCCTGAGGTCGCAAGGTTTGACGGCCGGCCCCAGGACTTTGAGCGCGTCCAACGCGTGACCGGCAAGAACAGCTCGACGCTGAAAAGGCTCGCTATGCCGCTCACCGATAGCCGCATCGGCATCTGGCGTTCGATGATCGGCGAAGAGCGTTGGGAGCTTGCGCACGCCGAACTGGATCGGCGCGGGCGTGGCGCGCTCGTAACGGCCCTGACCGTCGAGACCGACGCGATCTGCGCAGAGGCCGCTGAGATGGGCTATGCAGGGCTGGTGGAGTGCAGCCCGTGAAGCCTGTGATGTATCATTATGTGCGGCCGGCCGCCGACGGGCTGCCGTATTTTCCTTATCTGAGCCTCGCCGAGTTCGAGCGCCAGCTTGACGATTTCGCGAGCAGCTACGGCTTTGTCGGGCGCGAGGACTTCGTTCGCTGGGTGGAAGGCGCCCCGGCGCCGCGCGGCGTGCTTCTCACGTTCGACGACGGCTTGCGCGATCACGCTGAATTCGTGCTGCCCGCCCTTGAGGCGCGCGGGCTCTTCGGCCTGTTCTATGTGAGCTCGGGGCCTGCCGTGACCGGGCGCATCCTCGACGTGCACAAGGTACACCTCGCCTTGGGGCGGCTTGGCGCGCCGGCCGCGCTCGCTTGGCTCAAGTCCAACGCGCCGGAATGTTTGGAGGCCGAAAACCAAAGCGGCAATGCCGTCTCGCCCTACACCCATCAGACATCCGACGAGACCACGAAATTCCTGAAGGAGCTTTTCAATTGGCGGCTCAGCGCGGAGGAGCGGGGAGCGGCTCTCGACGCGTTGTTCGACCACGCCTTTGCCGGCGCGCCGCCGCGCTGGCAGGATTTCTATGTCGATGAGCGTGGCATGCGCGAGCTCAGCGACGCGGGCATGGGCATAGGTCCGCACGGCCACAGCCATGAAGTCTCGACCAGGCTCTCACCGGAGCGCCAACGTGAAGAGATCCGGATATCCTCCGACTTTGTCGAGCGGAACGGCGGCAGCCGCGCGTGGGGCTATTGCTATCCCTTCGGCTCGCGCTCGGCGTTCTCGCCAGAGACGGAGAGAGCCGTTGCCGAAGCCGGCTGTCCCTTCGCCTTCGCCTTCGAGGCGCGTGACATCGAATCGCCGCTTGCGGACGCGGAGCGCTTTGCGTTGCCCCGTCACAACTGCAATGCCTTCCCGCATGGCGCTGTCTATTATGGAGATCGCCGCGCAGACTGAATGAAGCGCCCCCCCCTGGCTAGGCGGATGCGGGTTTGGTGTAGCGCCAGCCGCGCCATTGTCCAAGATCGCGCAGCACGAAAGGTGTCACCCAATCGGCATAGGCCTGCACCGCGGCCGCATAGTCGGGCTTGCCCTCGGCGTCGTCTCGCACCTCGATCGGCGCGCCGATCGCAACCTCGAACTTGCCGGGCTCAAGACGCAATGTGGACACCGGCAGCACCGCAGCACCTGTGGTGCGCCCCATGGCAAGCGGCCCCGTGGCAAGAATGATGCGGCCGCCAAGGAAATTGGCGGGTGCCGTGTGCCGGCCCTTATTGCCGACCGTGATCGAGATCACGCCATTCGCCTTGAGGCCTTCGCGCAAGCGCTGCAAGGCGATCTGCGTGTCATCCTCCTCGGTCATGAGCCGTTCACCGAGATAGCGATCTTCTATGCCGCGCCGCACGGCATTGAGATAGCGGACGCCGAAGCGCGTGCTGGAGAAGCCATGGATGGGGCGGCTGAAATGACTGACCGCCAATCCCAAGCGTCGCCAGGCGATCTTGGCGATGAGATCGTTGAAGCTGAAATTGCCGGCCCACAGGATGATCCCGTGCCCCCTGTCCAAGGCCGTGGAGACGTGCTCTGCGCCGATTATGTCGATCGCGGGCTCCCAGCCTCCGGGCCGCCAGGCGCGCATATATTGGAATCGCTCCTCGTAGCGATTGGCCCAGTTCTCCACGGCGACGCGATGCACGCTGCTCGCGCAAGGGGTGGGGGAAAGAACCGCTGCGACTTGCGCCGTCTCGTTGCGCGTACGCTCAGGATGCGTCGCCGCATTGACCTTGCCGAAGAGACGCGACAGCGGCCACCACGCTGATTCCGGCAACGCCCAGGCGAGCACTCCCTGCACCGCCAAGCGCGGCACTTCGTAGATGTCCTTGGCCGTGACGAGCGGTCTTGCCGGTGGCGAAACCGGACCCTCTTTGTTGGGACGTTCTATTGCGGGGGCGTTGGTGTTTCTACTCATAAGCGCTTGACAGCTCTCGCTTTTTTGTCGAACTGCACACGCTCTTGAGACCAACTCTCGCTTGCACTATCGCAGCGCGGCAATATAATGACTACGGGCTATAAGTGGCTTCCGCTCTATAGCATCGCCTGCCCGCTGCAAGCATCCAAAAAGGGCAGGGCGGAAACAGGGGAATGTTCGACTGTGCTTCTCCGCCGGCGAACAGTGAGGGTGTCAAATGAAGGTCTGTGTTGTCGGCGCCGGCGCGATCGGCGGCCTGCTCGCGGTTAAACTTGCCTTCGCCGGCGAGACCGTTTCGGTCATCGATCGGGGCGCGCATCTCGCCGCGATCAGGAGCAAAGGCCTCCACCTGCACTTGGAGGACGGCACCATCTTGAAAGCCAACGTCAAGGCCTTCCACAAGGCGGCCGATGCTAGCGAGCAGGACCTCGTCGTGCTCGGTGTGAAGGCCTACGATTTGCATAGGGTCGCAGAGGATATCCATCATTTGCTTGGGCCCGACACCATCGTCATGACCGTGCAGAACGGCATGCCGTGGTGGTACTTCCATAAAGAAGGCGGCCGCTTCGACGGCAGGCGGCTCGAAAGTCTCGACCCGAGCGGCCTCCTGTCCGAGGCGATCCACGCGGACCGGATCTTGGGCTGCGTCGCCTATCCTGCCGCGGCCTTGGCCGCGCCCGGCGTGGTGCAACATGTGGAAGGAGAGCGCTTCCCCGTCGGCGAGCTCGACGGCCGTGAGAGCGAGCGCGCCAAGAAGATCAGCGATGCCTTGATCAAGGCCGGCTTCAAGTCGCGCGTGCTTACCGACATTCGCGCCGAGATGTGGCTCAAGGCTTGGGGCAGTCTCACGTTCAATCCCATCAGCGCGCTCAGCCACGCCACCATGGCGGGGATTTGCCGATACCCTGAAACGCGTCAGCTCGCGGTGGCGATGATGACGGAGGCGCAGGCCATTGCCTCGAAGCTCGGCATCACCTTCCGCCATACCATCGAGCAACGCGTCGAGGGCGCCGAGAAGGTTGGCGAGCACAAGACCTCGATGCTTCAAGACCTTGAGGCCGGAAAGCCTCTTGAGAACGAGGCTCTGGTCGGCGCGATCCTTGAGATGGGAAGGCTGACCAACACGCCAACGCCGGTGATCGAGTCGGTCTATGCTCTGGTCAGGTTGCTCGACGTAGTCACGCAGGCCAACCGCGCGGTGACGCCCGAGACGGCTGCCACCATCGCGGCCTAGTGGAAAGCGTTGCGCCAGGACAGGCGAGCCTCCTGCAATAGGTGACTGGGATGGGCGACACTGACTTAGCGATCCTACCCACGGGGCTACGGTCGTGACCAAACGCCGCGTGCTCTATCTGCCGATAGAGACGAAAGCCCGCGAGCTGCTCGGCAAGACCTTTCTTGCCGCGCGGGCGGTGGAACGCGGCTGGATCGTGGTGATGGGCGCCCACGCCGACACGCGGAAGTTCATGCTCGATCATCCGGCAGGGGTCTTTGTCGAGACGAGCATCCCCGACGGCAAGGCCGCGAGGCTCGAGCAGATCCGCGCCGCCGGCCACCGCATCGTCAATCTGTGCGAGGAGAGCATCGTCTACGCCGATGGGCGGGACTACTGTACGCGCAAGCTCGGACTGAATTCTTTGCGCTGGACCGACATCCTGCTTGTCCCGGGAGAGCGCAACGCGCAACACATCCACAACTATCGCCCTGAAGGCGACGACAAGGTCGCGATCACCGGGAATCCCCGCTTCGATACCCTCTTGCCCGGGGTGCGCTGCGTCTACAACCACGAGGCCGGCGCGATCAGGGAGACCTTCGGCCGGTTCGTGCTGGTCAACACTAACTTCGGTAGACCCAATCCCTTCCGGCCCGCCGATGATCCCGTTGCCAAGCTGATCGCGCGGGGAATGATCGCCGAAGGGGGCGAGGCCGACTTCATCCGCCGCCATTTGAACTTCAAGCGGCGGCAGATGCAGGGCTTGCAGGATTTGCTGCGCGATCTGGCGACTTCGGGCTCGGCCGAGAAGATCGTCATTCGACCACACCCCGTGGAAAATCACGACGTGTGGCGGGAGTGGGGTCGGCCGCTCAATATCGACGTTCGCTACGAAGGCAGCGCCAACAATTGGATGATGGCGGCCGATGCAGTCGTTCATCCAGGCTGCACCACCGGCATTGAGGGGCTTTTGCTCGATCGCGCCGTGTTCTCTTACGTGCCGGATGCCGAGAGCGAATTCATCGGGGAGCAGGATCGCGCCAGCGAGTGGGTGACCAACGCCGAGGAACTCTCATGTGGCCTGGCGCGGGTTCGCGGGCTGGATCAGCAAGATGTGCGTAAGGGGCTCGCGCCGCAGCGCGAGCGGATACGCAACTCCATCGTCAATGTGGAGCCGCCTTACGCGGCCGAGCGGATCCTCGACCAGGTTGAGCAACTGGATGTGCGGCCGGTTCGCCCGGCCGACGTGGGAGTAGGTGGTGGCTTCCTTTCAAGACTTTTCCGTGCTGCCAGGCGAGGGTCACTGCAGCCGTCGAACGCCAAGAAGGACGAGCGCACCATACAGAAGTTTCCGGGGGTCGCCGAGGAAGAGATCAGCGGCCCGCTTGCGCAATGGGCTGACGCCTCGATCCTTACGCAAGCGCCGCAAATCACCCGCTTCCACGATCGGCTTTGGGTCCTCCATTAGCTGTGCACAGGACGTGGCGCAGGCTAGTATGGTGCCCAGTCCTCGCCATTCTAGTGCTTCCGGCTGGCCAGAGATGAACACACTCGTCAAACGCGGGTTCGGCACGTGACCGGTTTGAGTATCGCCGGCCGCAGCGTTCGGCCTGGCAACCCAGCTCTTATCATCGCCGAGATTGCGCAAGCGCATGATGGCTCGCTCGGGCTAGCGCATGCGTTCATCGATGCGGTCGCCGATGCCGGAGCGGATGCGGTCAAGTTCCAGACTCACATCGCCGCGGCTGAGTCCACCCTGGACGAGGCGTTCAGGGTGCGCTTCTCGCAGCAGGACGCCACACGTTTCGACTATTGGCGGCGGATGGAGTTCACGCCGGAGCAATGGCAGGGCCTAGCGGCGCATGCCCGCGAGCGCGGGCTTGTGTTCCTCAGCTCGGCGTTCTCGGTGGCCGCCGTCGACTTGCTGCGTGGCATCGGCATGCCGGCGTGGAAGATTGGCTCAGGCGAGTTTGCGTCGGCCGATCTGTGGCGGGCGATGGCGGAGACCGGCGTACCGATCCTATTCAGCACCGGCATGTCCAAGCGGAGCGAGATCGCCGATGCCGTCGCCATGTTCCGAAGCCTGGGCTTGCCGTTCGCCTTGATGCAATGCACGAGCACCTATCCGACGCCGCTCGAAGCGGTAGGGCTGAATGTAATCGACGATCTCCGCCGGGAGTTCGATTGTCCGGTGGGATTGTCCGATCACAGCGGTAGCATATTTCCCGGCATGGCGGCACTGGCGCGAGGCGCGAACCTGCTTGAAGTCCATGCCACCTTCCATCGCCGCATGTTCGGCCCGGACGTGGCCGCCTCGGTCACCTTCGACGAGCTGAAGCTCTTGTGCCAGATGCGCGATGCGCTAGCGACAATGGACTCTCATCCCGTGGACAAGGATGCTATGACTGAGAAAATGTTGGGAATGCGGGAGATTTTTAGCAAGAGCCTCGCGCCGATTTGCCCACTTCCTGCCGGCACGGTACTAAGGCCCGAAATGATCGTGACCAAGAAGCCAGGTGGGGGCATCCCGCTCGAAGCTGCCGGGCAGATCGCCGGACGCCGCCTTGCGCGCGACGTCGTTCCGGAGCGGATTCTGCGCTGGAACGACCTGGAGGAGTGATCGTGAGCCAACGGAAGGTCTGCGTTGTCGTCAACAGCCGGGCGAATTACGGCCGCATCAAGAGCTTCTTGCGCGCCGCGTCCGACCACCCCGGCCTCGAGCTTCAGCTCGTGGTCGGGGCCTCGGCGCTTCTCTACCGGTTTGGCAAGGCCATCGATGTGATCCGCGCAGACGGGTTCGAGCCTCAGGCAGTCGTGCATTCCATCGTCGATGGCGAAACGCCGGTCACCATGGCCAAGTCGGTCGGGCTCGGCACCATTGAGCTTGCCACTCATCTCGAGGCGCTGAAACCTGACGTGGTCTTGACCGTCGCCGATCGGTTCGAGACCATCGCCACCGCCATCGCCGCGAGCTACATGAATATTCCCGTGGCGCATACGCAAGGCGGCGAGGTGACGGGCTCTATCGACGAGAATGTCCGCCACGCCATCACCAAGCTCTCCCACATTCATTTCCCGGCGACCGAGCGCGCCCGCGATTTTCTGCTGCGCATGGGCGAGCGGGAAGACACGATCCATGTTACCGGCTGCCCTTCGATCGATGTTCTGGTTGAGAACGATCTGGCGCTGCCAGCGGATATCTTCGCGCGGAATAAGGGCGTGGGCGCCGAGCTCGACGTCTCCAAGCCCTATGTCATGGTGCTCCAGCATCCCGTCACCACCGAGTATGGCGAGGGCCTGGCGCAGATCGAGGCGACGCTGAAGGCAGTAGATCGCATCGGCCGGCAGGGTATGCAGGTGATCTGGCTCTGGCCAAACGCCGACGCTGGCTCCGACGACATCGCCAAGGGTTTGCGCGTGTTTCGTGAGAACAACAATCCCACCTATCTGCACCTCTATCGCAACTTCTCTCCCGAGGACTACGCGCGGCTCCTCAACAACACGGCCTGCATGATCGGCAATTCGTCGTCGGGCTTGCGTGAGGCGGCATTCCTCGGCACGCCGAGCGTCAATATTGGCAGCCGGCAGCGTGGGCGCGGCCGGGTGCGAAACGTCATGGACGC
>Ga0315287_10000835_pt1 | contig 27454 bp, 15 predicted proteins | sample YL17G11_0_MG_FD_205037 | JGI IMG/M metagenome (GOLD analysis project Ga0315287, IMG submission 205037) | Sediment microbial communities from Yellowstone Lake, YNP, Wyoming, USA - YL17G11_0 | ecosystem: Environmental > Aquatic > Freshwater > Lake > Sediment | place: USA: Wyoming | collected... | reverse complement strand
GATCCTGCATACCGACGGGGAACTGGTTTTGAAGGCCGTGCCCTACATCGGCTACCTTCACCGCTGCGCAGAGAAGATCGCGGAGAAGGTCACCTACCGCCAGTTCACCCCCTACACGGATCGCCTGGACTACCTTGCCGCCATGAACAACAACCTGGGCTTTGCCCTGGCGGTGGAGAAACTGGGGGGCATCGAGACGCCCCAGCGGGCGGATTACCTGCGGGTCATTTTCTCTGAATTGAATCGCATCGCATCGCACTTGGTAGCCACCGGCTCCTATGGCTTGGACATGGGCGCCTTCACGCCCTTTGTATATTGCTTCCGGGAGCGGGAATGGATCTTGGACTTATTCGAGTCGGCCTGCGGGGCCAGGTTGACCTATTCTTACATCACCATCGGCGGGGTGCGCGATGACCTGCCGGATGGATGGGTCGGGCGGTGTCGTGATTTTCTTGATTACTTCGAGCCAAAAATCTCAGAGTACAACGACCTGCTGAGCTTCAATCATATCTTCGTTCATCGCACTGGTAACGTAGGTGTCTGCCCGCCGGACCTGGCGCTGGCCTACGCATTGACCGGGCCCTGCCTGCGCGGCAGCGGCGTGAAGTGGGATCTACGAAAGGCAACGCCGTATAGCCGCTATGATGAGTTTGATTTCGACGTCCCGGTGGGCCGGGGCCAAAACGGGACGCTTGGCGATTGTTGGGACCGATATTTTGTCCGTATCGAGGAAATGACCCAGTCTGTGCGGATTATCCGCCAGGCCCTGGACAGACTCCCTGACGGTCCGGTGCAGGCAAAGGTGCCGCGCATGGTAAAACTGCCTGCTGGCGAGATTTACTGCGAGGTCGAGAATCCTCGCGGACAACTGGGCTTTCATTTGGTCTCCGATGGTGGGACGAGTCCCTACCGGCTGAAGGTGCGCGGGCCAAGCTTCTGCAATCTTTCGGTGTTGCCGGTGCTGGCCAGAAACTGCCTGTTGGCCGACATTTCTGCGTTGCTGGGGAGCCTGGATATCGTGATGGGAGAGGTAGACAGATAGGTTTGGCGATACGGTAAAATATAGTGAAATAGGAACGGACAGACCGAACAGGACATGTACACATTTGAGCGGCCACACGTTGAGTACCAGGGATTAAGCCGGGTCATCGTACGGGGTGCCGCCGCATTGGCTGGGATCATCGCCCCCTGGTTAAGGCGTTTGGCCTGGGGCGTCTTTCTGGCCGTGGCGGCTATGCTCGTGGTCTTCATTTGGGTAGTCGGACGATTCATCAATCCGCTCCTGCCGTGGTTCATCCGCGATCTGGTGGTGGTGCTGGGCCTGCTGGGTTTCGCATGCGTTGTGGCGATCATCGGCATCTGGGCGGAGCGCAAGGTCTCCGGAAGGATCCAATCGCGGCTCGGTCCGATGCGAACAGGGGCTTGGCACGGCTGGGCGCAATCGCTCGCGGACGGCCTGAAATTTGTGCAGAAAGAGGATCTCATACCCCGCGAGGCCGATGAGCCGCTGTTTCGGCTGGCCCCCTATGTCACGCTTGTACCTGCATTCTGTGCCTATCTGGCCCTGCCCTTCGGGGTGGGCTGGGTATTCCGCAGCGGAGACGTCGGCCTGCTATTCGTCTTGGCCATGTTGGCAGTCGAGGTGTTAGGTGTCATCATGGCCGGATGGGCCTCCAACAGCAAGTGGAGCCTGTATGGGGCCATGCGTGCGGCCTGCCAATTGGTCAGCTACGAGATTCCCATGGGCCTGAGTCTGCTGGCGGCGGTGGTGGCCGTGGGATCGCTCAATCTAGTCGATATCGGTCAGGCCCAGGCCGGAGGCTGGTTCTCCTGGCTGGTCTTTCAAAATCCCTTCCTTTTCCTGGCCTTCTTTACGTATTATATTGCCTCATTAGCCAGTTGTAAGCGATCGCCATTCGACCTGCCCGAGGGTGAATCGGAACTCGTGGCCGGATTTCACACCGAATACAGCGGCTTTCGCTTCGTGATGTTCTTCTTCGCCGAATACGTCGCCATGTTTGCCGTATCCGCACTGGCGACCATCATCTTCCTGGGTGGGTGGCATTCGCCCCTCAGCGGTCTGAGCAAGGGCACCCAAATGCAATTCGTCGCGTTTGGGGACACCAGCCCATTGTGGTTCGTGCTCAAGAGCACCTTCTTGGTGTGGGTACAGATGTGGTTTCGGTGGACCCTGCCGCGTATCCGCATAGATCAGGTCATGCACGCCTGCGTGAAATACCTCCTGCCCTTCACCCTGCTGCTGTTCTTAGGCAGCAGCCTGTGGCAGTTGTATGACAATCCGGCACATCCCGCGTTTCAGGGATTCGCCAACATTCTCCATTATGGCCTAGGGTGCGTAGGCCTCTTGTTGTTGGGCCTGTACTTCGCCGGAGCGGGCTACGGCTATTATAACCGCAACCGACTTGTCGGGCAGATGGCCCGCAACCATCTGCCGGGAGCCTGACTGGGCTATGCTCGAAAAAGTGATATTCTTTCTCTTTGCTGTGCCGGCGGTGGTAGCGGGCCTGGCGATCCTGCTGGGCACGAACATCGTGCGCATGGCCTATTGGTTCAGCGCAATGCTGGTCTCGGTGGCGGGCCTTTATTTCCTGATGGGCGCGTACTTCCTTGGAGTCATTCAGATCCTTGTTTACGTCGGTGGTGTCGCGGTGCTGCTGGCCTTCGGCGTTATGTTGACCAGTCGGAAACTGGCGAGACTGCGGCCTGGGCGAGGGGAGGCCGTTTGGCTGGCCGGTGTCAGTGGCGTGCTTCTTTTGGGTTTGGTGCTGAGCATCATGCATGCCGGCTGGGAGCAGCGACAGATCGTTGCCGCTGACTCCATATCAGAGATCGGCCGCAGTCTGTTGGGAGATTTTCTCGGTCCGTTTGAGCTGGTCTCTGTCCTGCTGCTGGTGGCTATGTTGGGTGCTGCCTATCTGGCCCGGCCGAAGGCGCAGACCCATGGTCCTCGAGATGGGAAGGGAACGACGATATGATGGGTTTGACACCTTATCTGGTCTTGTCGGCAGTTCTGCTGGTGCTTGGCTTGGCCATCGTCATCAGTAAGCGCAACGCCATCGCCATGCTGATCGGAGTGGAGTTCATTCTGAATGCCGCCTGTCTGAATCTGGTCGCCTTCAGCCGTCATGGTATTGGTGCCCTGTCGGGCCAAACGGCCGCCCTCTTTGTCATTGTCCTGGCGGCAGCGGAGGCCGTAGTTGCCCTGGCCATCTTCCTGAATTTCTATCATACCCTCGCTACGGTAGATATCGACCATGGCGACAAGTTGAAAGGATAAAGCCTCGCCATGGCTATGATGCCCTATGCCTTCATCGTTGCCTGGTTGCTGCCCCTGGCGGGCTTCGTGCTGCTGGTCTTTCGAGGTCGTCGCCTCGGTGAGCCCCGCAGCGGCTATGTGGCGGCGGGGCTGATGATCGCCTCGGCCTCCATCTCGCTGGTCTGTGCGGCCCGTTGGGTGATGGGCCACCCCGGTAGCCTGAACGTATCTGCTCCGTGGATCAATATCGGTGCTCAAAGCGTCGACTTTGGCGTGCATATCGACAGCCTCACGATCGTGATGTTCACGATGGTCACTGTGGTGGCCAGCGCCATTTTCGTTTACAGCATCGGCTATATGCATGGCGACCCTCGGTTTCCACGGTTCTTTACTTACCTGTCCCTCTTTGGTTTCTCCATGCTGGGACTCATTCTGGCCGATTCCCTGATAGGCCTTTTCATCTTCTGGGAGCTGGTGGGCCTATGCAGCTATTTCCTCATAGGATTCTGGTTTGAAAAACCGTCGGCCTCTGATGCCGCGAAGAAGGCCTTTATCGTCAATCGCGTGGGCGATTGCTGTTTCCTCATTGGTATCGCCGTGATGTTGGGCATGACGGGTATGGTGTCTCTGGAAGGGGTCTTTGGCCAGGTGAGGCAGGGGGCATTTGCCGGGCACGGCTCGTTGTTGACGTTCGCGGGTATTTGTCTCTTCTTTGGAGCCGTGGGTAAGAGCGCACAATTCCCCCTGCACGTGTGGCTGCCCGACGCCATGGAAGGCCCGACCCCGGTCAGTGCCCTGATTCATGCGGCGACGATGGTTGCAGCCGGCGTGTACCTGGTCGGGCGTATCTTTCCCATTCTGACGCCGACCGCGCTTCTGTTCATCGCCTACATTGGAGCTCTGACCCTGATCTGCAGCGCCCTGATAGCCGTGGTCATGACCGACATCAAGCGGATTCTGGCCTACTCGACCATCAGCCAGTTGGGTTATATGATCCTCGCACTGGGCGTAGGCGGCTGGGTGGCGGGGCTGTTCCACCTGATCACCCACGCCTGTTTCAAGGCCCTGCTGTTCCTCGGATCCGGCAGCGTCATTCACGGGTGCCACGGCGAGCAGGACATCCGCAAGATGGGCCGCCTGCACAGCAAAATGCCCTACACCAGCCTCACGTTCCTCGTCGGCACGCTGGCCATCGCCGGTGTTCCGCTGCTGAGTGGTTTCTACTCCAAGGACGCCATATTGGCTTCCGCTCTCGGTTTCGCCTGGACTCATCGCGTCCATTGGGTGTTGTTCTTCCTGCCCACGGCAGCGGCTGCAATCACCGCATTCTACATGTTGCGATTGTATCTGCTGACGTTTCGCACTACGGCCCGTGATGAGCACATCCATCAGCACGCGCATGAGTCGCAGCGGGTAATGTGGGTGCCATTGGCGGTTCTGGCGGCCCTGTCGATCTGCATCGGCTGGTTCGGGCGCATACCAGAGCGCAGTCCGCTCGGCAAGGGGCAGTACTCGTATGAGGGCGGCCGAGGACTAGTCGGTCTCATTGCAGAGGCGCAGCCCCGGTGGGCGTACAGTTGGCAGATGCAGGAGGAAGCGGTTCAAGCTGCATCGCACGACGTTCTTAAGGCGAGCGGGGGCGCTAGCCCCACAGAGGAACCGGGACATGCGGAATCGGCCCATGAATCGGCGCATGCAGAACACGTTTTTCACACGGTCGCCACGATCATCGCCACAGCCGCCATGCTTCTCGGTGTGCTTCTGGCCTGGCTCACCTATAGCCTCGGTGAGATCTCTCCGGAGAAGGTGGCGCAGGCTCTGGGCCCCCTATACAGGCTGCTCTTGAACAAATTCTATGTCGATGAGTTGTACCGTGCGACCTTCGTCGCCGCTGTCTTGAAACTGGCGTCGTTCGGCACATGGTTTGACCGGGTGATTCTGGACGGTCTGGCCGACGGTTCGGCCCGTTGGATGGTGCGAACTGCGATCTTCAGTGGCTTGACCCTCGATAACCGCGGCATAGACGGTCTGGTCAACGGTGTCGCCGAAATAGCCTTGGCAGGCGGGAATCTCGCCCGCAAAGGCCAGACTGGGCGGGTCCGCAATTACCTCTTGGCACTGACCACCGTCGCAGCCCTGATTATTGTGGTTTTTATTTGGTTAGGATATAGGGTAACTGCTCGATAACCGGAGAATAGCTCAGATGAACAACTCATGGCTGCTAACCTGGATTATTTTCCTGCCCCTGATCGGCATGTGCGCCGTGCTGGTGGTTCCGCGGCGATGGATTCGGCATACCGCCTTGGCGTCCACGCTGCTGGCGTGTGTGTTGTCGCTCGGCATCCTGCCGCATTTCCGTGGAGCGCCCGTACAGGTATTCGGCCTGGACTACCAGAACGGCTTCAAGTTGATCGACCGTCTACCCTGGATTCACTCCGCAGGCTTTTCGATCGACTACATGGTGGGTGTAGACGGCATAGGTTTTCCTATGGTCTTACTGACGACCGTGATCTGCCTGCTTGCCTGCATCGCCAGTTGGACTATCGAGAAGAGCCAGCGCGGCTACTTCGCCCTGTTCCTTCTGCTGGAAACGGGTATGCTCGGCGTTTTCTCAGCCCTCGACTTTTTCCTCTTCTACGTCTTTTGGGAATTGACGCTGCTGCCGATGTATTTTCTCATCGGCATCTGGGGCGGGCCCCGCAGGGAATATGCAGCCATCAAGTTCTTCCTCTATACCTTGCTCGGCAGTGTCCTGATGCTGATCGTCATGCTCTGGTTCTATTTCGCCAGCGACTATCAGGGCGCCCACACCTTCAATCTGGTTCACCTGAGCACCCCCGGGGTGCTGCCACCCTTTGCTACCCATAAGACCATGTGGATCGTCTGTTTCGCCTTGTTGTATGTCGGTTTTGCGGTCAAGATTCCGGTCTTTCCCTTCCATACATGGCTGCCGGACGCCCACGTTGAGGCGCCTACACCCATAAGTATGATTCTTGCGGGCCTGCTGCTGAAGATGGGCGGCTATGGGCTGCTGCGGATCAGCTATCCGATCCTGCCGCACGCGGCGGCGGTCCAGGCGGTGGCTTGGACCTTGGGTGTTCTGGGCGTTGTGAACATCATTTACGGCGCCCTGTGTGCGCTGGCACAGACCGACTTCAAGAAGCTGGTCGCGTACTCATCCATCTCGCACATGGGTTTTGTGCTTTTGGGAATCGCTCTACTGACCCAGGCCGGTTTTCAGGGCGCCATGTTCCAGATGATCTCCCACGGGATCACCAGCGCAGCGATGTTCTTTTTGGTGGGCGTGATCTATGACCGCGTGCATCATCGAGATATCTCCCGTTTGGGCGGATTGGCCGGCCATATGCCCATTTACACAGGTCTGGCGATCCTCGGCTTCTTTGCCGCTATGGGCTTGCCGGGCCTGTGCGGTTTCATCGGCGAAATATATGTCCTGCTGGGCAGTTGGCAGGCCGTTGTGCTGGGACCAGTTGGCGCCAGGATACTGACTATCGTTTCCGCTACGGGTGTAGTACTCACCGCCGGTTACATCCTCTGGTCCATCCAGAAGGTCTTTCTCGGCCCTGTGAAACCTGAATACCAGAATGTGCCGGAAATCTCCGGGCGAGAAATCGTAGTCATGGCCCCCCTGGCAGTGCTGGCCATTGCCCTGGGAATCCTGCCCTGGCAAACCCTGTTCAGCTTTGTCCACGGGACTCTAGATAATATCCTGAAGCTCGTCGTCTAACCGGAGGTCTCTCGTTTGATGGATGGAATGACCATTGAGAGTTTTCATCCTATCGGGCCCGTGCTGATCCTGACGGTCACCCTGGGTGCGATCCTGCTGGGTGCCCTGGTGGGCAAGGGCGGGCCCGGGCGTCGCGGCCTTTTGGTAGTGGCGTTGGGCGGTTTGGCGGCTGCGATGTTCAGCGCCCTGCGATTGTTCCCTTTAGCCCGCGCCCTCCCCGCTGGGCCAGGAAGCTGGATTTCTGACTACCTGTTCGTTGACCCGCTCTATGTGTTTGTCATCATCTTTCTGTGCGGCTTTCTCTGCGGTATTCTGCTGCTCTCCGCTTCGTTGTGGCGCAAGCCTTCCTGGGAGTGGCCGGTATTCATCTGCATGCTCGTGGGCAGCCTGATCGGGATGATCCTGCTCGCATCCTCGCGGCATTTGATATTCCTGGCCATTGCCTTTGAGTTGGCCTCCCTGCCCTCCTATGTCCTGGTGGGTTTTCGCCGCTTCAACACCAAATCGGCTGAGGGCGCAGCCAAATACATCATCTTCGGCGCAGTGTGCTCCGCGCTGATGATCTATGGCATATCGTTGCTCTACGGCCTGGCGGGTAGTTTCGATTTGGAAAAGGTCGCTCGGCACCTGGCGGCAAACGGAGTCTCGTCGCTGTCGATAGTAGCCCTGATCTGCCTGTTCATGGGCCTGGCCTTCAAGATATCACTTGCGCCTACGCACTTTTGGTGCCCGGATGTCTTCGAGGCTGCAGGCGCCGACGTGGCCGCGTGGCTCAGCGTCGCGTCCAAGTCGGCCGCCTTGTTCGCCCTGGCTAGGTTTGTCCACATCCTTTTGCCTTCTTTTGCGCCTGATGTTCAGGACCGCGCTGTCTGGGTCCTGTCCGTTGTCGCGGTCGTCACTATGACCCTGGCCAACCTCTCCGCCTACTGGCAAACCAGCGTCAAACGGCTGTTGGCCTACTCCTCTATTGCCAATGCGGGCTATATCACCTGCGGTGCTCTGGTATTCTCCGACGCGGCCGGCACTGCGGCCATGGTAGCCTACGTTCTGGTCTATCTGGTGATGAACCTAGGAGCGTTCAGCGTGGTGGGCCTGGTCGAGCAACAGACCGGCGACGATCACCTGGACAACTTCGCCGGTCTGGGGGACCGCAATCCCAAACTCGCCGCAGTCATGACCTTCTTCCTGTTTTCTCTGGTGGGTCTGCCGCCGCTGGCTGGTTTTGCTGCCAAGTGGATACTCCTTTCTGTCCTCTGGCGTCATCAGCTCTTCTTCCTCGTGGTCGCCATTCTGGCCAACACCCTCTTCAGCCTCTTCTATTACCTGCGGGTCACGCGGGCCATGTATTTTGGCTGCTGCGACGCAGCCCCCATCAAGGTCACCGGCTTCGCTGCCGCCTTATTGGTCACCTGCGCAGTTGGCCTGATCGCGATTTTTATCGGATGGGGATTCCTGAACAGTTTCAGTCTCACCCTTTTCGGCCTCTCGACCTGACCATCCACGCCTCGCGCGTCGGTCTTGCGCTGTGGATCTTGTGTTTTAAATGATTACCGTCTTGTGCCTGTGGCTATGGCATTCGATGTTGACCGCTACCGGCAAAGATGCAATGTGGCAGGCGGCAGTCTCGATCAGGACCGCCAAGGCAGTGGTGTCGCCGCCAAGGCCCTGAGGGCCTGGTCCGCAGGTGTTGATCGCAGATAGCAGGTCATTTTCCATGTGGGCGTAGAAGGGATCCGGATGATGGTTTCGAAGGTCTCGCAGCATGGCCTTCTTGGCCATAAGACAGCTCGCCTCGAAATCGCCGCCGAGTCCCACGCCCACGATCAGCGGGGGGCAGGCATCCGCGCCGGCGTCCTTGACGACCTGGACGATCCAGTCACAGACCCGCTGCCTGTCGGCGGTTGGGGTGAACATCCGGAATTGGCTCTTGTTCTCGCAGCCGCCCCCTTTGACCATAACCGTAATCTTGAGCTGGTCGCCTGGAACGATGCTGGTGTGGACAATAGCCGGGGTGTTGGTGCCGGTGTTCTGCCGGGCGTTGAGCGGTTCGGCGACCACGCTCTTTCGTAGGAATCCCTTGTCGTAGCCGGCCTGGACGCCGGCGTGGACTGCATCGACGATCGTCAGATCAGGCCTCTCCTGCGGCGAACGGACCGCCACGTGTACGCCCTGATCGACAAAGACCACAGCCAGGCCCGTGTCCTGACACAGGGGGATCATCCCGTCTGCTGCAATAGAGGCGTTCTCGATGAGCTTATCGAGCACATCCCTTGCCACAGGGTTGGACTCGCCGGCAGCGGCCTGCTGCAGGGTGGCCAGGACATCCTGCGGCAGGCGGTGACAGGCGTCGATACAAAGCCGTTCCACCGCCTGAACAATCGTTTGGTATTCCACTCGCCGCACGGCGATCCCCCACGGGCCTAGGGCTGCCCGGCGTCATTGAGGTCAAAGGACCGGTAGGTGGTATTGCCCAGGTCGTCGCTGACCTTGACGGCGAGTACGTGCTCACCGGCCTTGAGGTCTTCAATCTGTATCGTGAAGGTCTCGACGGTCGTGTCGTAGACCCCGTCATCAGGCACGGCCCCTTTCCATTCGGTGTTGCTGTCAACAGTGTACTCCAGTTGGCCGATCGCACTGAACGTGTCGGTAACCATAAGTGCGACGGTGGTGGTCTTGCCTTTCGTTGCAACCCGGTGACTGCGAATCGTCGGACCGCTGTTGTCGACCACAACCGGGTCGCTGATGCGACTGCCGGTCATTTTCGTCGAGGGCGTGTTGGATCGCTCGTCACTGGCGACCACGCGGATCTCATATCGGCCGTCCTCCACGGTGCGGCAGTCCCATTCGAAGGTCTCATCTTCCAGTTGGTCTTTGAGCTTGATCCAGTTGGTATGGCCGACCTTCCTGAAGTAGAGGCTATAGAGCAGCTTGTCGTCGTTGGCATCACGGCTCTTGAATATGATCTTGTAGGAGCCCTGTTTGGAGGGAGGGCCCTCGATGCGGGTGATGTCTACGGCATCCACAGCCGGCGCCAGGTTCGGGATGGTGCTGGCCACGGTCACCTCGCGGATCACCGGAGTCTGGTCGCCTTCGGGGCCTTGCTGCAGGATCAACCTGTACTGACAGAACCTGCCCAGGGGACAGGCCAACGGCACGGGCCCGGTGGCCTCCACCGGATTGGTCCATGGAGAGAAGGTCGGATCGTTGGTGTCATCGACGTTGCCGCTGCGTGAGGCGACCAGGACCCTGCACCCGGCCGGTACGTCCGCCTCGATCTGGAGCTTGCCCCAGCGGGCCGGCTGATCGGCGTCGATCAAATCTGACGTATAGATTCCCTCTGTAGCATAGGTCGGACCGATCTTGATGAGCTTGGCCGGGTTGGCCGTGCCCAGGACGATCTCGCCATTCGATACGGCAAGGGCCGTGACCTGGGAGGCCTGCTTGTCTTGGTACAGCGTCGTCTGTTGTTCGAGCACCGGATCCACCAGTAGGAGCCTGGCGTCATTGCCGACACCGATCAACAGAAACTTGCCTATGTGGCCCAGGCAGAAGAACACCGCCCTTTCACTTGCCACCTCGGTGACATAGCCGTCCGGGGTGATTCGATACAGACGGCTGCCACTATCCGGTCTTTCACCCCGGCGGGAAGGCAGGGGTCGCAACGGCGGCCCTTCCAAGGGCGGCTCCTTCTTGGTATTGGCCACATTCAGTTTGCGGGAGTCGTCGATCCGTTCGGCACCGACAAGTGCATCGCCTCCTCGACGGCCCGGCTCAGGCCGGCCCGGTAAAGAGGACGACACACGGAACTCCCGTTCTGAGGGTACCACCTGTGCGGAGGTGCCTATGGCGTAGAGGTCAAGCCCTTCGGCAGATGCGCTATCGGCAAAGACCAAGCCCGCGACCTCCGGCTGGCTGCAGTCGTACAAGACCGTGGCGGTCCGGTCCTTGGGATAGATTCTGTAGATCAGGCCGCGACTGTCCGTGCCTGCATACAGGCAGCCTTCCCTTCCGATGGCCAGCGACAGGATGTTCTTGTCCGGCGTATCATACACCAGCGCCGGGCTCTTGGCTGTCGCAGCGAGTTGGTAGGCCTTGCCCTCAGGCCCAGTGCCGACAAAGATTGTGCCGGCCTCGTCCACCGCCAGCGCAAAGATGTACTTGGCGTCGTTGAACTCGCATCGCGTTTCAGGACCGTGGCTGGTCAGTCGCACCAGCCGGCAATGGGCGCCACTGATCCCCACCAGGAGCCTGCCAGCCAGGTCGGTAGTCATGGCAAAGACGTGCTCGTTGGTCACCCGATTGGCGTCATCAACGGACTCGGCTTCGCTGTGGGACAGTCCCTCGTCCTCGGTCGGATAGATCTTTTTCAATTGACCCAACGAGTACTGGTAGATTGCCCCGTTCGGGCTGGTGCCCATGTACACGGTCCCCCCGCTGGCGACAAGGCTGCTGATGGACCAGGCCCCGTCCATATGACTAATCAGGGTCTGTGCCGCATGGCCCAATTGGATCGTGCCGCGCGAACCGATGACCACGTCATTGACCTCGCCCTTGGACAGGTCTTGTCCACTGACCTGGCGGTGGATCTTGCTGGTGACTGCAGAACCGGTCTGACAGAACAAGCCTGTCACAACGCACCAGCACACAAGAGCCAGCGCCCAAGACCCACAACGTCCGGCTTCTTGATTCTGACTTCTCAGTTCAGGCATATCCGCTCCTAATGAATACAAACGGCAGATCAGGCCGAATCGCTTGATCCGAGCCTCCGCCTACGGCTTTTCGACCGTTATCTTGAGGGTCTCTTTGTCGACAGTGACCGTATCGATCTGCAGACTCCTCTCGATCCAAGGCTGAAAGGGCTGGATGGCAATAGTCCTGTTCACCGACTCTAGGACCAGGGCCTTGGTGGCAGGCAGGTCAGGCAGCTCGTATCGTTCCACCGCCACTCCGCTGGCCGGCAGTTCCAGTAGGCAATACAGCCGATCCCGCCTGATACTCAACAGATAGTCCAGGGCCTCGATCAGGGTGCCGGTGTCCTTGGCTAGAAACCGATAGGGTGTCAATCGCTTGAGCATCTGCAGGTACTCATACGGACCGCACACCGTCAGGGCGTATTCGCCGGGCTGGAGGCGCTCGGGCACGGAGATCCTGAACTCAAATCGCCTTTTGACGGCCGGGTACGATTCCACTACAACCCCGACGACGATCTCCTGGCCGGGCTTGACCTTTCGGTCGGATACATCCACTGAGTACAGGCTGGAGAGACGATTGTCGCTCGTGACGTTTACGTCGAACCGTGCCCGCTGGATCTGGACCTCCCGGAAGGGATTATTCATCAACAAGACCGCCGTTCCCATGCCTTCGGCGATCAACTCGCCAAGGCCCATCCCGGATGAAACATTGGAAAAACGGATCTTGTGGCCGTTGTCCAGCTCGATCGTGCCGGCATAGGAGATCGAATGATCCGGTGGCAGATTGCCGAAATAAAGGGTCGCTCCCGTCAACACGGCCTTGAGCAGCTCTGGGGTCAGGACCTTGTGGTAGGCCAGGCGGCAGTCGAAGCTACGGCCTTGCGCCCGGTCGACGCCAGTGACCTCGACTTGAAGCGGCAGGGTCTTGGCCTTTCGGCCGATCCGCCCCAGAACCCCTCTGGGTTCATCCAGGGTCAACGCACCCACCACGTCCAGGACGCTTCCGATCTTGAAAGACTGGGACAGGTTGGAGACCACCGTGTGAACCCTGGCCGTGGCCAGCGGCAGATCGATCGGACCGTAGCCCAGGAAGCTGTGGCCAAATCCGTAAACCTTGTCTGCCTCCACCTCGGTGACCGTGCCTAGTACAGCCATCCGGATGTCTCCATCAACCAGGGGGATCATCATGGCCCCGCCAGGCGCCAGCGTTACCTTGTCCGAGTCGTCACTATCACGTCCGCCGACAGCCGGTATGGCCTGTAGGCCTAAGGTCTCAAACCAAGAGGCCATCTGTTTGCAGGCTACCGTGGGAAGACCCGAGATCACCAGGGTATACGGTACCTGGACCTGGCCTGCCTCACGATCCTTTTGGGCGGATCTTGAGCAGTCCAGTCTGCGCTCGAGCTGCACCAGGTCGATCGGCTGGGAATAGTCCCAGCTCAAGGTTGTCCCGCGTGCGTGTGTTTCTGGTCCTGCGGGTGCCTTTTGCCCAGGCGGAGCCGAGCCGCCGATCTGGAGCATTTGTCGGATTGGCGTGACCCCGTACAGGGGATCCTTGCTTAAGGGCCATGCAAAGGCCAGTGCCCCAGCCATGCGCCCCTCGAGGTAGACCGGCGATCCACTGCAACCGCTGACCGGGCCCGTGCGGATGAACCGCTCGTCAGTCCCCATAACCAGAACGGCGTCGCGCCCGGGCTCGATGTCACGGACCACGCTGACGACCTTCACGGCGAATTTTTCGGGTTCGGTGCCGGAATAACAGGTCAGACAATACCCCTGCATCCCGGGTCTGATTTCATTGATATCGATGTACCGGCTGGAGTCCCATGCCGGACGGGCGGCGGTGGGGGTGTCGCTGGTCGCCGGCCCCTCAACGGCCGCCGCAGGCCGGTTGGATAGCCCCCCCAGCACGGCCGCAACGGCAAGGACCCAGCCCAGTTGAATTGCCCAAGCGGCCTCCTGCAAACCGGCCGATCCGCGTCGATCGGTCTTCGGCGCGCAGCAATCCCCACTGGTCTCTTGCCCAGCTTGCAGATTGGCCATGGTCGTCCTTTCAAGGGCACACTACTGGGCACGATCTTAATCTGGCACAGGGGCCATTGCAAGCCAAAAGGCATTGTGCTAGAATGTCGGCTTACCCCCGGGCCGGTGGTTCTTCGTGTCGGTGGCGACCCTACGGCCGGGGGCAGGTTTTGGAAACGGAGACGCCAATGAAGTCCGATCATCGCCACGAACTGAAGACCAATGAGTTGGCTCAGTGGGTTGCAGAGTTTCCGGAGTGGGCCAGGGCCAATAGTCGAACGATTATCGCCGGCTCCGCGATTGTGGTGGCCGTGGCTCTGGTTTATGCCTGGTATCTCTACGACAGAAACTACCTGTCGATCAATCGCCGGGTCAAACTGTCGGAACTGACGGGCCAACTGTACGCCAACAAGAGGCAGGCAGTGCGGAGCGGCACGGAAGGCAAGGACCAGTCGTTCCTGCTGCTCCAATCGGCGGATCACCTCACCCAGTTTGCCGAGAGCACCGGAGACCAGACCATGGCGGGCTTGGCCTACATCAAGCGGGCCGAAGCCATTCGATCGGAACTACACTACCGGCCCAACCAAGTGTCCACCGACGATAGGGCCAAGCAGATAGAACTGGCCAGGGCAAGTTACCGCCTGGCCCTGGATAAGGCGGGCACGCAGGCCTCGCTGAAGGCGGCCGCCCAATACGGCCTTGGGTTGTGCGCGGAGGAGTTGTCGGACCTGGCCCAGGCAAGACAGATCTATCAACAGATCGTCGCGGACACCGGACTCAAAGGCACCATGGCGGAGGTGGCGGCCCGGTATAGGCTCGCGACCTTGGCCGACTACGCAGGCCCGATCGTCTTTCGACCCGCCCCCGAACCAGTTCCTACGCCAATAGCCGTAGCCCCGAATTCGAACGCCCTGCCGGCGTCCCTGCCCGGGCAGGCGGCCGGCCCTTACCCCCCCCCGGCGGCTAGGGAGCCGAACGCCCCGGAGGCCAATTCCGTGGCCAAATAGGCCGTGTCGCGATGGACCTATTGGACTACGGTCAACAACTACACCTGACTATTCGCGTGGGCGACAGCCTCAAGGATCGCCGAATCGACAAATACCTGCACGGACGTTTCAGCAACGTCAGCCGGAGCACCGTGCAGGAGGCCATCAAGGCGGGACTCGTCAAGGTCAACGGCAAGCCAGTCAAGTGCAGCTACGCAGTCAGCGCGGGCGAGACGATCGAGTTGGCGCTGCCCGAGCCGCCCGCCAAGGATATCACCCCGGAAGACATTCCCCTCGAGGTCTTGTATGAGGACCAGGACCTAATTATCATTAACAAGCAGGCGGGCATAGTCGTGCACCCGGCCCGGGGCAACCTCCACGGGACGTTGGTAAACGCCCTGGCCCATTACTCGGACCGCCTCTCCAGCGGTCTGGGGGAGTTCCGACCGGGCATCGTCCATCGCCTGGACCGGGATACCACCGGTGCGATGATCGTGGCCAGAAACGACGCCGCCCAGTGGAAGATCGCCAAGCAATTCGAGAAACGCCAGGTTGAGAAGACCTACCTGGCGATCGTGCATGGCTGCCCGCAACTGAACGCCGACCGGATCAACGCACCGCTGGGTATACACCCAACCATTCGGGAGAAACATGCAATCCGACCTGAGACCGGCAAACAAGCCGTGACCACCTATGAGTTAGTGGAGGCGTTCCGAGGATTCTCGCTGCTCAAGCTCCATCCCAAGACCGGCCGGACCCACCAGATCCGTGTACACCTGTCCTACATCAAACACCCCATCGTGGCAGACCGGATGTATGGCGGCAAGCTGGTGTACCCTTGGCAATTGAAGGATGCCGCGCCTACGGTCGAGGAGCCGGTAATGGCCCGTTGCGCCCTCCATGCATGGACACTGGGATTCACTCATCCCACGTCGGGAAGGCCGGTCCACTACGAGGCCCCCTTGGCTCAGGATATGCAGTCGCTGCTAGAGATGCTCAGGCAATACCGGAGGCCCTAGCGGGCAGGAAGGGCCTGCCTCGGGAGGAAGAATAGCCCGGGCGTACCTTCGCCTCCGTTAATCGCATAGGGAGTCAGGGTGTCTCGATCCTTGATCACCCACATGGGGACGACGTCGGCGGAATTGTAACTGGCGACATGCCCATCCGCATAGGTTGCCTTCAACCGGATCTTCGGGAAATCGTTCGTATCGGGGGGCACTTTACCCGATCCCGGGCCCTGGCTGACCCAGCGAGGCACATCCGATTTCACCCCCGCTGTGGCCCCGTCAAAGGGCTCACAGCTCGCATAGGCGTAGCTGGGGGGAATGTCCCATCCGTTGCCGTAGCCGAAATGGTCGCAGACCAGGAGTTGACTATATCCGCGACTACCGGCGGGCCCGAGGGGGCCTCTGAAAACGCGTTTACTTCTGGTGTCTAGAAGCCCTTCATAGTTCCAGTAGAAGCAGAACGATCCAGTCATGGGATCGGTGGAACCTTGGATATCCGGGCTATCCCAATCTTCGCCTGCATTCCACATCTGTTGCATGTACTTGCACTCGAAGGGAACAGAGGGGCAGGAAAGGATATCCGCATCCTCGATGTAGTCGCGAAGGTAATCGCTCATCGACCGTGAAAGAATCCCGGGGGTACGTTGGTGAACACCCGCTAGCCTACGCGGGTCATACCAAGTCCATAAGGGCCCGTAACCGTTCGTGGCCACCGATGGTGGATACCGATCGTCGTGGTCATTGGCAAAGATATTCAGTGAAGATGCGATCCCCTTCAGGTTTGACATCCCCTTTAGTTGGAGGACCTTGGATCTCGCTAGGTTTAGGGCAGGGACGCTGATCGCCATCAGCGCAGAGATAATACCAATGACCACTAACAGCTCCACCAGCGTGAAGGCTGTCCTGTGACCAGCCCCCCGAACAGGCTGTGCTCTCAACAACTCAATCGGTTCGTCCTCCGAACCATTCCTTCGGAAAGCCTACACATCCTGTCAGAAATGACCGTATTATAGCGGCTTACAGGTCTTTATGCAAGCATTCATAGGAAGATTTTTTCATGATGCCCAAGGGGGGAATGGGCAAGGGCATACCGATCCGTAGGGGGGGGGGCGAACATCACATACCTGACTGGAGCCAGTGATCGGCCAGGATGGCCATATCGCAGAAATCTACAATGCCGTCGTGGTTCAGGTCGCTTTCCAGCATAGGGGGGCTCATGCTGGAGTACCCCGTGCCGCCATAGGCCCCCATATTGAGGCGATGGCCGTTCTCGCTGGGCTCCTCAAGTGGGTATATGCCGGGATCACCGGCGTCGATACAGGGACTAGTCTGGTCATCCACAACCCAGACGGCATACGCGGGCCAATACCGCCCATACCGAGAACGCAGGTGGAAATCGCCGTTCTTGGGATCGGCTAACAAGGGTGTCCGTCGAATATTACCTTCGCCAGCGGCCTGATCTGCCCGTTGGATACAACTATAGCGGGCCTGGCAACTCCGCAGGTCTGCTTCTGTGTTGTCCCAGAGGATGCAGTTGGAGATCTGGGCCTGCGAGTTCTCAAAGGCAGCAATGCCCATGCCGCAATTGACGATCGTCAGATTGCTGAGGGTCGGCGCCCCCACGTGGCAAAAGACCCCACCCTCCGGACAATCGCGGATTACGAAGTTCCGAAGCACGCTGGAAGGGCCTTCCTGGTGGTATAATGAGAAGGCATATCCCTTTTGGGAGGCAATCACGGTTGCCGCATCGGCTGCGCTCTGGATGGTGATCGCCTTGCCTGCAAAGTCCACCTCCTCATAGTACGTCCCCGGCCAGACCAGGACTGCATCGCCATCCCTGGCCATGTCCACTGCCTTCTGGATGGTAGCCAAGGGGCTGGCTATGGCCAGACCGGGATTTAGGTTGCTGCCGCGCGCCCGGTCCACATGAAACACCAGCGGTCCCGATCCTTTACTTGCCTGGATGGTACCGCCGTAGTTGCCCATATCGATCCGGTTGCCGTTTGGCACGGGTTCGGCCCCCATGCTGTCGCCGGGATCACCCGTATCAATGCAGGGACTGGTCACCCTGTCATGGGCCCATGTGCCACTCACGAGTGGATCCCAACGGCCGGCCAGGGAAAGCAGATGATAGTCTCCAGAGGATGGCCTGGCAAAACAGGGGTCTGCGCTGATGTTCCCCGTATCGGGCCACCCGCCTTTGATATCGCAGTACTGAACGACCAAGGCGCCATCTCCTGCGCCCTTCGCGAGATCATCAGGCAAGTTGCCCCATAAAATGGAATTCCTCAAGGTGATCGCCCCAGGGGCCTGTCGTGTCAGATCGAAGGACACGCCTCCTCCAGACCGTCCGGCGCTATTATCTGCAACCGTGCAGTTGATGATCTTGGGCCGTACGTTGACGCAGGCGATCGCCCCTCCAGCATCCCCGGCGTGATTGGCGTAAAAAAGACAGTTTCGAATCGTTAGCGCCTGGGAATCGGCTGTGGAGGTGCCCTCCATGAAGACGCCCCCGCCCTTGTCGCCTGACGCAGAGCCGATAGCTGCGTTAGACTCAAAGGTGCAGTGCTCGATCACAGCTCCGCAATCCCCTGTGAGAAATATCCCTCCGCCGGATCCGCCCAGGCCGGGCTTTGTACTGCTGGATTGGTTCTTGGAGATATGGCAGTACAGGATCAGAGGGCTACCGGCCTTGCAGTAGATCCCCCCACCCTGCCCGGACCCGACGGTGCCGAGTCCCCAACAGTTATGGATGCGGCAATTGGCTATGGTGGGGCTGCTGTTCTGGCAGTAGATGCCTGCGCCAGTAGGGCTTAGGCCGTTGAGGATGGTAAAGCCGTCCACCACGGCGTTTCGCGACTCGCCTTTGTCGAAGACAAAGCCGCAGCCCTGAGACTCGCAGTCCAGAACGCATTGGGCGGGGCCGCTGGCACTGATCAATGTGATGTCCTTGCCCTTGAAGCGGATCTCGCGATTGCCCGGGCCGGCATAGTTTCCGTCGGCGACTATGATCCGGTCGCCGTTTTTGGCGACGTCCACTGCCTGTTGTATAGTGGGCATATCCTGGGGCACGTAGATATCGGCCTTGGGTCTGTAGATCTCGATGGTCAGGTTGTCCAACACCGTATGCGTCCCCATGAATACCAGGTAGTGATTATCCTTCAGACTGCCGAGGTGCAATTGACAACGCCCTGGGCCGAGGGCCTTGGGGATCGACCACGAGCTGCCGTCCGCTGAGACCATGTAGAGGAGGTATCCCATGGCCGGTTTGGCCGGATCGCTGCTGCTGAGCGGTTGTACATCCACGCTGACTTCTACGGTCAACGGCTCGACCCTGATCAATTCCTGGGGATTCACAGGGATGGCATACCCCAGGCGGGCGGGCTGGCCTTGATGGTCCTGCAAGAGTATCGCTCGATCATCTGCCTCGAAGTTCCAATAGACCAGGTACGGCTGGCTTGGCGGAAACGCGCCCTTGACCCAGAAGATCGAGTGGATAGCACTATCATCAACGGCAGTGTCCTTGGCGAAATCGTCGGTGTATCGATAAACCAGGTCGACATTCCCTGCAGAATGAAACGTGTCTGCCAAGGCCGTACCCCCAGAGATGGTGCCGGCCAGCAGACTCAGCAGAATACCTAAAGCCGATCTCTGCATCTGTATCAAGTCCATTATACGACCTTTTGTTGAGAGAGGCCCTTCAACAGGACTATCGACCATGCTGGGCCTTGGCTACAATCGCGGTCACTGCCCTGATGTATTTCTCCGTGGGCTTGGAGGTCTATCTGCGAGGAGAAAGATACCTTATGGCAGTGTCGTCCGAAGGCCGATACGCCAAGCTACTGTCCCAGTGATCCTTCGACCAGCCTCGCCAGCCAAAGCAGCCCTATATCCTGGACCTGCGGGCCTTGGGCGATGATTCGATTCGTCGGAGCGAGGAATTGACCTCTGAGCCCGCTGATATCCTGGAGGTAGGTGAATACAAGCTTGCCGATCGTGCGGCCATCGCGGATGAACCCAATCTCGTCCACGACGTCCATCTCGAGATCGATGGTATAGACCGCGCGCAGGGACGATTGAAGGTCCAGTTCGACCTGGATCTTGCCCTGTTGGGGAGGATTGGTAGTCCTGAACCAGATCTCCTTTTCAGCCGCATCCCGGCGCAAGACATCGAGCGTATGCAATCCAGCCCACGGCCGCGCCATGCCTTTGAAGAAACTGCCACCGGGGTAAACGGCGAACCGGCCATCCGCCTGCCGAGTGACTGAGGCCCCGCCGTCGAAGCTGTCCTGGATCGCCAGGTCGCCCATTTTAATCCGAAGCCAAGGCCTGGATCTCTGGTAGGTCCGATAGACAAAGGGGATCTGGCCCTGTCCGGAGACCGCTTGGCCATTGATCTGGCCTTCGATCCGGAAGAGTGTCCACCCGCGTATGTGCATCGGATCGCGTTTGTCTTGTTGGCGGACACCCAGCGGCCAATCCGATTGGAAGTAATCCTCGTCGGACACGTTTGGATTGCGCATGACCTCCAGCCTCGCGGTGCCACGGGCCTTGTCATAGGCCGCCTCGATCAACAATCCCCTACCTGAGGCCCGTGCGTAGGGGATGGCCGTGGGCCGGCCTTCCACGCGAGCCAGGAATTCAGTCATAGCAGGAGGATCCGTGGGCAGGCGCACCACGCTCAGGTCATTGGCCCAGCACCGATGATTACGGATCTGAAGGATTTTTCCGTCGAAGTAGTAGTTGGCCACGTCGTTTTGCAGGACCACCCAATCGCCTTTATCGGCCTGGGCCCTGAGCATAAGCGGTCCGGCGGGGCCTTCAGGCAGGAAGTACCAGTGCTTTTCCGGCTGGTCGGCCCGTGTGCCTAGGACGTTGGCCATGCGGATCTGCGAAGTCGCCTTTATTGCAGGCCCGGCGGGCTGCCTGTCGAGCCAATCCGGGCCTAAGACCGCCCCAACGGCCACTGCTCCGGCTGCTGCCAGCGAGACCACGGCTGCCTTGCTTGTAGCCAGCCCAGCCAGGCTTGCGGCCAGGCCTACGTCCATGGTGGCTGCGGTTACCGTGATATGGACAGCGGCCGCCTCCGCTGGAGCCGTCATCTTCCCAAAGATCATCAAGGCCCCCAGCAACGAACCTTTCTTCAGACCGTTACGGGCCAGTTGTCTCTCCAGGGCCTTCTTGGCCCTCATGAACAGCATACGGCTGCCAAATTCTGTACAGCCCATCGATTGCGCGATCTCCGCATAGGACATGTCGTCGTAGCATCGCATGACGAGCACTGCCCGATGGCTGGTCTTAAGATCCCTGATGGCAGTGCTGACGATCTGCTTGATCTCCTCGGTGACAAGGTTCTCAATGCCTCCCCCGCGATCGGACGAGACCAAGCCTTCATCTGGTTCGGAGGTGGCGGCCCTTCTGTGGACCAGTTCGGATCTATAATGATGGCGGAGTTTGTTGGTGGCGATTCCGTACAGCCACGGCCAGAACCGGTCGGTCTTCCTGAGTTTGCCCAAGATCTTGACCATCTCCAACAAGGTCTCCTGTACTATCTCCTCGGCAAGGTCTTCTTGGAGGGTGAGCCGAAACATGTAAAGGCGCAGACGCCCGGCAGCAAGCTCTGCAAGGCGGTCAAACGCCTCCCTATCGCCTTGCTGAGCTAGCTTGACCAGTTGCATCAAGTCTACTTGCTCGCTCATACAGGGCTATACTCACCCTCGTGGTTGGCGAGCCGGAACCAACCAGTCATTTCTATAGTTCCCCTTACCGCCTGCGGCGTAACGACCTTTCTCCAGGATTTCCGTTTTTCGTCGCCTTGAACATGGGCACTTCTTGTCAACATCATCCATACCGCCTGCACACGGACGTATTCTGTTCGCTCAATGGCATGATAGCCAATGGCTTAGGGACCAATCAAGGCAAATTCGTCATCCTTATCAACAATTGCTGCAATTCCGGCTGGAAACCAGGGTCTGATCGCCCGCGAACCGGGGCGAGGAGCTAAAGTAGACATGTCCCAGGGTCGATAACTTCAGCTTGAGCAAGGTTCGTTGTCCAGTTTGACTTATGGCAAGAATCGGCATGTATTGAAGGATCTGCCATGGAGATTATAGGGCATCCCACAACGATCGTCACGATCCAGCATAAACAAACGCTTAAAGAGGCAGCCGAGACCATGTTTGCCCACAAAGTCGGATGTCTGATCGTCAGCGACCTACACGGGGAGTTCATCGGCCTGGTGACTGAACGCGACGTAGCGCACTGGGTCTGCAGAGGCACCAAAGACGCGACCGAAACCCTGGTGGAAGAGATCATGACCGCGGATGTGGTTTCCTGCCCGCCCGGCACGCCGACCGGCAAGGCCCGTGAGATCATGGCGACCCACCGGATTCGCCACTTGCCGATTGTCGACAAGGGTGTGGTGGTAGGTATTCTGTCGGCCCGGGACCTGATGGGGCAGCAGTTGCAGGAAGACCGTGCAGCCGCCCAAGAGGTGGCGATGTTGTCCAAGTGCCTCAAGAGCATTGATCTGAAGGAGGCGGCAGATACAGTCGCGAGAGAGGCCCCCAAGCTATTCCAGGCCCGCCGCTGCGTCTTGTGCCTCTACCGAGATGGTGACACTATGGAGCCGCCCGATCTGGAGAGCCGCAATCAGTGCCTTCGGCCCAAGGAATCGCTCCGCGAGGCGCTGGATGGCGGACAGTTGTCGGACAAGGAGGCGTTGTACGTGGACAAGGTCCCCTGCGAATGCGAGGAGTTGGGGGCGTGTGGACCGCGTCTAATCCTCCCCATCCGTATAGGCGGCGCCCAGGCAGGGCAAGGTCCGTCAAGCGGGACTTTCAACGGTTATCTGTGCATGTGCGGCCTCGATGCCACCGGTGCCGCCAACATGGAGCTGGTTTCCTACAAGGCCACGTTGGCCAAAGAAATTCTGACTAGCCATCTGACCAACGCCGCCCTGTACCAAAACGCACGGCTGACCTCCTTGACGGACGCCCTCACGGGTGTCGGCTCCAGGAAGATGCTGGAGGATACCCTCCAGATCGAATACGACCGTGCCCGGCGTTACAAGTCGCCCTTCTCCGTGGTGATCATAGACCTGGACAATTTCAAGACGGTCAACGACGTACTGGGGCACAGCAGCGGCGACGAGGCCCTCAAGAGACTCACCGACTGTATGCGCCAGCAGAAGCGGCTCTCAGATGTGCTGGGCCGCTACGGGGGGGACGAATTCGTCGTCCTCATGCCACAGACTGCCGCCGAGGATGCCTTGGCCCTCGTGGAACGGCTGATGGCCCAGGTACACCAGATCAGACTGCCACAGGATATACCCCTGACCATCAGTTGCGGCATTGCCGAGAGCCTGCTCGACCTAGACACCTCGCCAGGTGACCTGATGCGTCGTGCGGATCTGGCCCTGTATGAGGCCAAGAGCGCAGGCCGCGATTGCGCCCGGCTGTGGGAGAAGACCATGACCAAGCTTCTCAATACCAACGACATTGAGATCGGCAAGGTCAAGCAGCTCCAGCAACGCGTGGCCGGATTGTCGGGGAATGCGGAGAAGCTGTTCATGCAGAGTATCTGGGGTCTGGTCCAGACGTTGGAGGCCAAGAGCCCCTATGCCCGGTGTCACTCGGAGAACGTCATGTACTACGCCCTTGGCATTGCCAGGGTAATGGCCATAGGTCCCAAGCATATTGACTTCATCCGCCGGGGGGCCATGCTCCACGATATCGGCAAGATCGGCATTCCGGACGAGATCCTGTCCAAGCCCGACAGGCTCACGCCCCGCGAGCGAAAGATCATGGAGCAGCATCCGCTGATCGGCGTACGGGTCCTGGACAAGATGAACTTCCTGGAACGGGAGATTGCCATCGTCCGTCACCACCATGAAAAATGGAACGGGCATGGTTATCCGGACGGCCTATCCGAGACTGCCATCCCGGCCGGGGCACGGATTGTGGCCGTGGCCGATACCCTTGATGCCCTGACGTCCCTGAGGTCCTATCGGGACCCCCTGCCGTTGCCTGATGCCCTGAAGATCCTGGTGGATTCCTCAAGCTACGAATTCGATCCGGAGGTCACCACCGCCTTGGTCTGCTGGATCGAGTCCGTGGGTACGGAATTGGGCAAGCCCTCTGATCAGGTTACCGTGGATGACTTACTGGACAATCAACGCAAGACCGATCCTGAGGTGGCAACTTCGGTGGACTCTGAAGCGATGGTGACCGGCGACCTGTAGGCACGGATCGCAAGTCGTCTGTCTTCGCCAATCCCTGGTTGAGCGTATGGTCCCTTGAATTCGCGCAAGACCCTCCATCCATGACGGTCTTGCGCGATTCAAGGTTCGTTAGAGGGGGATAGTTTGGGTTCGAGGATTATCGGGATCACAGGTCGCGCCGGAACCAGGGCCAACAGATCGTTGGGCTGGATCGTGACCTGCTTGTGTTGGGATTGGAACCCTGCTCCGGACACATGCAGGGTATAACGGCCTGACGGGGCGATCAGGACCTGTTCGCGGTCCGTCTTGATCAACGGGTCGATGCGGCCGGTTGGGCCCTCCAGCCACACCGTGGCGTCGTTCAGTGGAAGACCCAGGGTGCTGGCGACCTGGACGGACAGCAATCCCTGGTTCGCGCCAGACCACGTCCAGGTATTGATGTCGAGGATTCTGTTTTCGGCCTCGGCCAAATGGAACCTGGCCAGCGGTGCCTTATCCAGCAGATAGAGGCTGCCTAAGACGTAGTCCCCGGCCGGTAAGCCAGTGATCCGGTAGTAGCCGCTGCTGCCGTCGAGCCGGATCGACAGCGTCCGATCCTGGTTGCACAGGACCAGCGAAGGGCCGATCTCATTGAGCACCGCCCCGCTGACTGTGGCCTTCCCAGAGGGGATCTCCAGGGTGACGTCGAGGGCCGTCTGCTGGGCCTTGAGCTCAATGGCCTTGAAGACCAGGCGGCTCCCGTCGGGGCTGCAGGCCACAAGGGTGTACTCGCCGGGAAGTACCTGGCTGATCGTATAGGGCTTGTCCGCGCCCTCATGGATCGTCACCTCGCCGATCTTTTGGCCCCAGAACGTTGTGCCTTCCTGCAGATACACCTTCCAGTCCGTCACGGCATAGGCCGTAGGGCCGATCAGCTTGACGGCCAAGCGCCCCATCGCCCGCGGGAGGGTGCCCAGGTCCAGGTCCTCGGTGGCGACGTCCACGGTCTGGATCTTGATCCACTGGGTCCATTCGGCCGGGCTTTGATAGTAGACCGCATATCGCCCAACGGGGACGCCGCTGAAGGCGAACGAACCGTCGGGTCCGGTGGCGGCTCGGCATTGGAACATCCCGGAGTTGGGATTGGCCGGGTCGGCCAACAAAACCGTGCCATGGGTCGTCGGTTGACCCTCAAGGGCCAGGATGCCGGTGACATTGGGCCGGCCGCCGAGGTCCAGGCGGACCGTCTTGCCCTCGATTGGCCGAACCGCCCTTCGGACCACGCCCACCTGTGCGCCGGGATTCCGTCGCTGCACAAAACACAGGGTTTCAGGCAGACGCTCGACGTGATAATGGCCCTTGTCGTCCGTGACGGTCGTGGCCAGCAGGCCGGCGTTGTCGTTGTCCTGGCTGTAGGGTGTGTCGCCTTCCTGGAAGGTGAGTGTCACGTTGGCCTGTGGTTGACCCTTGGCGTCGAACACGTCCCCTTCCACGCTTCCACCCTTTCGCAGCGTGACCGTGACGGCCTCGGTGGTCTTGCCTTCGACTACCGCGATGCCTTCGACTGTCGTGGGACTGAACTGCGGGTGAGAAACACGCAGGTCATGTAGCCCGCCCGGCATGTGGTCCAGGACAAACTCGCCGTTGCGGGTCTGGGCGCTGGTCTGCTCTCGCACGAGCAGCCCGTTACCCAGCGATCGGCCGGCCTGATCGCCCATCAGCGGGACGACCACCGCTCCGGTAATCGGCTCACCGGCCGAGTTCACCACCTGTCCCTTGATCCTCCCTCCGCTGGACAGTTCCACTACCAGTTGTCTTGGATGCCGGGTATCCACGCGGTCAAGGACCGCAGGGACAAAGCCCTCTGCGCTGACCTGGACTTGGTACAGGCCGGGTCCTTCGGTGGGAAGCTCAAAGCCTCCATTGGGGTCGCTGACCTGATGCCACTGGATCTCGGGCAGATAGATCAACCCGGGCCAGGAGCGGATCTTCATCATCGCCACCTTGAACTTCTCCACCGGCTCGCCCGAATGGGCCTTGAGGACGATTCCCCACAGCGTGGACGTCGGGACATACTGCAGCGACACGTCCATATCGGAACCTGGGGCCGCAACGCCCTCGATCACCTTTTCCTCGACATTGGGGCCTTCAAAGACCAGGGTGTAGGCGCCAGGCTTGAGCCCAGTGAATGCAAAGGTGTCCACGTTGGGTTGCAGGCGATCGCGCGTGATCGTCCCTGTGGGACAATAGGCCATGACGTCCACGTACGGGGGCCGTTGATTGCCCTGCCAGCGGAGCGTGCCCCTGATGGAGGCCAAGTTCTGCGGCGAGGGCCTGGGGATAGTGACCACAAGGGGCTGATCTCCAGCCAGCGGGAACTCCGCCTGGGTGACCGCAAAGGAATAGGCCCGGCCATCCGCCTGTGGGATACTGGCATGGATGTTGAAGGTACCCACTTGGACTTGTCCCAAGATGAAGTTCCCTGCGGCATCCACTGCAGAGGCCTCGGGCAGGTAGTTGCTGTGCCACCAGTCCGGGACGGCGTATATCTGGAGATCGTGGGCCGGCGTGCCGTCGTTGTATTGTGCATATCCCTGGACGGCGATGCCCTGGCTAAGGGTCATTCGGATGGGATCAAGCACGTTGGGGTAGGAGCAGGTGACAACCTTGTGCTGCGATGCGTACTCTGGGCAGATCGCTGTGATCTGATAAGCGACCTCCGATGGATTCAGGGCCCCTACAACGGCCTTGCCGTCCTGGCTCGTCAGTGCAGGTTGACCCACGTCGTTGCTCTGGTCCGACCCCAACCAATTGGCTGCCAGCCGCACGTCCTTGATAGGCCGGCCTTCCTCATCAACCACTTCCACTTTGATCTGACAGCCTCGCCGCAATGGAAGGTTTCGGACTACGTGCGAATCCGGTCCAAGGGCCACGGCCGTGCAGGGATCCTGCGGGTCCGGGGCCAGGTATTGCGTTGACCTGACCTCCAGACGATAGTCTCCTGCCTGTTCGATCGTGTCCAACCGGTATGAGCCGTCCTGGCCGGTCTGGACCTGGTAGGTCTTTGGACCTGCGATCTGGAGCACTTCGCCGGCGATCGGTTGTCCTGTCTGGATATCGGTGACAAGGCCGCTCAACACAGGCCTGGTGCTTGCGACCGTAGTGACCTGAGCGGCCGTTGGTGCGCTGGCCACATTGGCATCGCTCGCCAACGCCATGGCGCCCACGCGACGGCGGATCTCAGTGATGGCGTCAGCAAATGGATTGCCGGCAGGGTCGCCCTGCCACTGTCCGGCAAGCCTCGCCAACGTCTCGACCTGGCCGAGATCACCGATCTTGGCCAGGCATTGGGCAGCCGCTACCTTGGCCTCGATGGGCCCTTGGTCTAGGATCCCCATCAGGCCCTCCACGTCGCCGGCCGCACGCAGGGCATCGACCTGTTTGAGCTGCGTCTGGATGTCTTGGGCGACCAGCGGCGGTCTTGGGACCTCCAGGGGTGTGGCCGTGGGCGAATGCGCCCCGT
>Ga0315287_10000834_pt1 | contig 27456 bp, 42 predicted proteins | sample YL17G11_0_MG_FD_205037 | JGI IMG/M metagenome (GOLD analysis project Ga0315287, IMG submission 205037) | Sediment microbial communities from Yellowstone Lake, YNP, Wyoming, USA - YL17G11_0 | ecosystem: Environmental > Aquatic > Freshwater > Lake > Sediment | place: USA: Wyoming | collected... | reverse complement strand
AACTCTGGACGTTGGTCAACGCATTCCCGCCCCCGACGAAGAACGGGGCCGTGACGTTCCCCGAGACGTAGAGCCCCGTGAGTGTTCCAACCTGTGTGATGTTGGGCTGGAAGGGCTGAGTGACGACCAGAGCCGTGTTTGCACTGGCCACATTACCCACGAGTACGGAACTCTGGACATTGGTCAAAGCGTTACCCTGGCCCGCAAAGAAGGAGGCCGTGACGTTCCCGCTCGAAAAGAGCCCTGTGAGCGTCCCAACCTGTGTGATGTTGGGCTGGAGGGGCTGACTGACCACGAGGGCGATGTTGGCCTGAGCCACGTTCCCCGTGATTGCAGCGGCGGTAAGGTTCGCGATCCCAGAGCCGTTCGAGGCTGTGAGCAACCCCTGGACATCGAGCCCCGTGAGAGTCCCTAAAGACGTCACGTTGGGCTGGGCCGCCTGCGAAACCACGAGCGCCACGTTCGCCCGTGCGACGTTCCCCGTGATGGCCGCGGCCGTGAGGTTCGCGATCCCCGAGCCGTTAGAGGCCGTAAGCAACCCCTGGACAGTGAGCCCAGTGAGCGCGCCTAAAGACGTGATATTGGGCTGAGCCGCCTGCGAAACCACAAGGGCGATGTTGGCCCGTGCGACGTTCCCCGTGATGGCCGCGGCGGTCAAGTTCGCGATCCCCGAGCCGTTTGAAGCGCTCAAGAGGCCGTTCACAGTGAGCCCTGTGAGCGTTCCTAGGGAGGTCACGTTAGGTTGGGCCGCCTGAGAAACCACGAGCGCGATGTTGGCCTGAGCCACGTTCCCCACGATGTTGCTCGCCTGAAGAGCGCTTAGGGCCGCACCGTTCGCCGCCACGTTAGTCATGGTTGCGAGCCCTAGTACGTAAAGGTTCGAGCCGGTCGGAGGCGCGCTCAGGGTCCCTATGCTCACGCCATTCTGGTACGCCACATTACCAGCGACGGTCGTCCACTGTGTGGCCACGTTGGCCGCCGCGGTGATCCGCCCGTACTGATCCACAGTCACGCGGGGCACATTAGAGCTCGAGCCATACACACCGGCGGTCACTCCAGACACCGGGAGGTTTGTTGGTTGAATTTGATTTGTAAAAAACAAATTCGGAACGGTCACCGAGTTGGACACGTAGACGTTGCCGGTGACCTGCAAGGTGGCGGTAGGGACGGTGGCCGCCCCCACACCGACAAAATTCTGGTAGTAGATCGGACTTCCGATGGTGCCTGTCCACTGAGAGGAGATGATTGCGACGTTGCTCGCGTTTGTGACGCGTCCGTACTGATCCACGCTCACCTGTGACACGTTAGCACTAGAGCCATAGAGGCCAGCTGTTACGCCGCTCGTAGGGAACACACCAGTTGACAAAGTGCCGAGCGCCAAGTTGCTCGCATTGATGTTTGAGAGTCCCGAGGCATTGCTCGCCCGTAGGAGGCCCTGTACATTCAGCCCCGTCAGGGTCCCAAGCGATGTGATGTTTGGCTGGGCCGGTTGGACGACCGAGTTGGCCGTGGCGACCGTGCCGGTGATGGCAGATGGGGGGATGGCGTAGAGACCCTGGCCGTCGCCGGAAATTGTACCGGCGACGAGAGAGCCGATGACGCTCAAGGTCGTGAGGGCCCCAAGTGAGGTGATGTTCGGCTGGGCCGGGTTGATGACGGCCCCGGCCGTGTTGGCGTAGTTGACGGTCCCTGAAAGATTACTGACGGGCACGTTTGTGAGACCCGCTCCCGAACCATAGAATGTCCCACCCGTGACGCTTCCCGTGACCGCCAGGGAGCTCAGGGTCCCGAGCGACGTGATGTTGGGCTGGGCCGCCTGTGTAACTACGAGCGCAGTCTGCACATTCGTAACGGCGTTGCCCTGGGCTGAAAAGGATCCGGAGACGGACAAGGAACTTAAAGTTCCCACGGACGTGATGTTCACCTGGGCCGGGTTTGTGACGACGCCGGCCGTGTTGGAAAAGTTCACGGTCCCTACGAGGTTCGCGACGGGCACGCCGGACAGACCAGAACCGGAGCCGTAGAAGGTCCCGCCCGTGACGCCACCGGCGACAACGAGCGCCGTGAGCGTCCCCACCTGTGTGATATTCGGTTGGGCCGCCTGTGAAACCACGAGCGCCACGTTAGCCTGGGCCACATTCCCCACGAGGCTCGCGCTTTGCACGTTGCTCAGGGCGTTTCCGCTGCCCACAAAGAATGGGGCCGAGACGTTCCCGCTCGCGTAGAGACCCACAAGGGTCCCCACCTGTGTGATATTTGGCTGGAGGGCCCCGGAGACGACCAGGGCCACGTTAGCCTGAGCCACATTCCCCAAGAGGGCCGAGCTCTGGATATTCGCGAGCCCGCCGGCGTCGCCCACCACATAGGCCAAGTTAGAAACGCCAAAAACATTGAGAGTCTGTGATCCGAAAATAGTCGCAGAGTTGGCAAAGAGGGTCGTGACGTTGAGGGTCGTGACGTTGGCTGTGCCCAGCACCAAAAGGTTAGAGCCGGGCGGGGGCGCGGACAGTGTGCCTATGCTCACGCCGTTCTGGTATGCTACGTTCCCTGCAACGCTCGTCCACTGAGACGACAGGATCGCCACGTTGGCCGCTACGACGACGCGCCCGTACTGATCGACCGTGACCTGGGAAACGTTCGAAAAGTCCCCGTATGTCCCCGTGGCACCCACGGCCGGCAGGTTTGTATCTTGAATCGTCCCGGTGAGATTTGACGCGTTAAGATTCGAAAGGCCGTACCCGTTGCCAAAGTACGCATCGGCCACTATAGTGCTCGTGTTAATGACTCCTCCTATATTCAACGAGTTATAGATGATGTTCCCATAAATTTGGCCAGCCACATACAGGTTGCCGGTGAAGGTGCCGTCGACGCTAATGACGTTTCCAGCTATGACGTTTCCATTCGTATCCAGGACATTGGACGCGATGATGACGTTCGCAGGTGGACACGGTGCGGGGGGCGGGTACCGTGGCCCCCCATTTGCGATGCTGTCACACATCGTCCTGTTACTGTCTCACAAATAAAATGACCAAAAGACCTGCGGCCAAAAGGGCCCCTATGAGCACCATGTTGGGCCCACCGTCGAGAGGCACTGGGGGTGGCAAATCATTCAAAATACTTTTTTCAATTTTAACATCCGATGTGTGGCAGCGGAGGATGAACCCCGTGCCGGTCGTGTCGTTCAGGCCGGTCAGGGGGCGCCCGTTGATGTCGAGCCAAGAGACGGTCAGGCGGTCCAGGCGGTCTATGCGACTCGGGTACACACCTTCAATTTTAAAGTCCACTGATTCTTTGAAAAATTTAACAGTTCCCGGGGCGACGTCGAGTGGGATCATGGCGAACGACCCCGAGGCCGTGTTGCCCGATGGAACGCCGGCCGCGCCGAGCTTGCGCGCGTCGCCATGGAAGGGGGTCCGCAACTCAAGCACGTCCAAAAAGCAAAAGGTGTTGCTCAGGCCGGCCGTATTAATAAAGGCGGAAACTAGCTCCACCCGGGACACGTTCCGGATGGGGTTAGTTAGGTGGAGGGTCCACGTATTTGAGTTTACGTAGGAGGCTGTATTTCTATAAGCCGAATCGGCATATATGATGTGTGACGGCCCCATCTAGTACATGCACACATTATCTTTCGCGCATTCGAAACGAAACGTAAAGTAGCTGGCGCCGTTGACGGCCGTCAGTCCTCCGTTCGGGTTGTAGAGCTGGACGGACAGCTGCTTGAGCTGGCGGATCGGCTCGAGGTACTCGGTATCTGTCGGGAAGTTTCTCTCCTTGTTGTAGATGAGACGGCCCACGCTCCCGTTGAGGTATGAGGCTGAGTCAAAGGGCAGGGTCGCGAAGGAGTTGTTGATCAGGCCCACGTTGGACTGGGAACCCGTGGAGCTCCCAATCGTAGTTGAGGTGTTGGCCACGGAGATGGACGTGGTGACGCCAGACCGCTGGTTGAACTTGCTGACGAGCTCTGGGATGTAGACGTGGACGACGGCTGACGAGTTGGAGTCGGGTGACAGGCTCGCCATGAGAAGCTCCGCCTTGACCACATTTCTAAGGGGGATATCGATATACGTGACGAAATTACCCGCGGTTTGGGGGCTGGCCACATTTTGCGAGTTGACGTGGACCGTGTAAACCTCGCGGCGTTCGCACTTGGTCGCCATCAATACTACTAGATGATCATTTTCTTCTGGTGGCCGACCCGCAGTTTAGTGTCGACGTGGACCGTGTGGCCCGCCTCCTTGAGGGCCCGGCAGAACGCCACATCCTCCGAGCTCATGTCGCGGAGGTCACCGATCTTCTGCAGGTCCGACCAGAACCACGGGTACTTGAGGTTTTCCACGACACCCTTGCGAATCATCATCCAGCCCATGCCTGCATAGGCCACGGGCATGTACTCGGGGGCCTCGGTCAGGTCATCGGGCTTCATAAACTCGAACGAGCCGTTCTTCTGGAAATACTCTTCATTCCACTCCTTGACGACGGCCATGTGCTGCAGGTCCTCCATCATGTACAGACCGGCCGTGACGTCGTGGGGGCTCTCGAGGATACGGAAGAAATCATCGGGCTTGAAAACAATGTCAGAATCGATCCACATCATGGCGTCGTAGTCCACCTGACCCTGGAAGGGCTTCTGGTCCGGGCCCTTGAGCACGTCGCCGCCTAGGCACTTGGCCCGGGCGAAATGAACAACTGAAGAATAGTTTTGGGAAATCATGACCTGGTGGCCCTTACTGGACGCCTGCATGAGCAGATCTGACCAGGCCAACAGGAATTCACGGGAGTACTCGCGTCCGGGCATACAGAAAACGACGCGCATTAATTACAAATAGGGCCAAGTTTTTAAGTGTTTACTTTTCCATGAGAGAGCCGCCGATGCCACTCGTGATGGCGTAATCGCGCTGCTGCTTGTTCACAAAGTCCATGCCGCCGCACAGGCCGCCCGGGGTCAGGCCGCGCGTGTAGTAATCAGCCTGAGCGCTCGGGCCCGGGGTGCAAGCCAGGCTGGGCTGGATGTCGAACAGGGACGCGGGGCCGCCACGGGCGCCGCGGATCGCCAGGTCAGACGGCGCCAGCACAAAGTTGCTGGGGCGGGAATACAGGTTCCAGATAATGAGCAGAAGCAGACCGATGATCACAGCCTGGACGACAGTCTTCACCTTGATGGGCATTTACTTTTGACAAAGGTTTTTTATTCCAAGGTGGAGCCTTGTCCTCCCTCGCCCGCGTTAAAGATGTGACTTTCCTTTCTCTAAAGGTCCTAGAGGATGCTGTCCATAGACTCTGACCAGACGCCTACCCTGAACCTGAACGACGACGAGACGGCCCTGATGGATGAGATTTCTTTCCAACCGGCCGAGCGGCGTATTCCGATCAAAGCCCGCCCCGCGCGCCCCCTGCCGCGGTTCCAGCCGCGTCAGGCGCCGCCGCCCGAGGACGAAGAGATGGGCCTGGCTGATTTCGGCAACCCCGAGAAGCGCTTCGCACAGGCTGCCGCCCCTGCCGAGGAGTGGGACGGTGCCGAGGAGGGTGAGGAGTACGAGCAGCAGCAGCCCCAGATGATGGGTGGTGGAAATGACGGGCCGTCCTCTGGATACAAGACGATCGAGGACGAGAAGGCGGACCTGCTGAACAAGATTAGCCGCCTGATCAAGAAGGGTGTTCAGGGCAACGCTCGCCTGAATTCGTACAGCTCGATCGAAGAGATCCGGACCGAGTACAAGCGCATGACGTACGCCATCGAGGTCGAGCGCTCCATCAAGTTTCAGAAGCGTATGCTGATTGCGACCGTCACGGGCCTCGAGTTCCTGAACAAGAAGTTCGACCCTTTCGATCTGCAGCTCGATGGTTGGTCCGAGAATATGATGGAGAATTCCGACGACTACGATGGCGTCTTTGAGGATCTCTACAACAAATACAAGAACAAGATCGAGGTTGCACCCGAGGTCAAGCTGATCATGATGGTTGGCGGCTCAGCGATGATGTTCCATCTGACAAACTCGATGTTCAAGTCGGCTGTGAATGTGACGAGCGTGATGCAGCAGAACCCAGACCTGGCACGGAATATGGTCGAGGCGGTCCAGCGTGCTCAGGCCGGGGGACCCGCGGGTCCTCCACCTCCCACGGGGCTGCGCCGCGACATGCAAGGTCCGGGCATCGACTTTGGGTCGTTGATGGGCATGATGGGCCCGCCGCAGCCCACCGTGCAGGTCCGCGAGTCTGATGAGCTGTCCGACATTGTGAGCGAGGCTGCGGATGGTGACGTGCGCGAGGTGCAGGTCAGCACGAAGGGGAAGGGGGGCCGCAAGCCCAAGTCGAACAAGAAAGAAATCTCAATCTAAATTAAATGAACTTGAACCCAGCACCGTTTGGGCTGGACGAACTCACAGCGGCGCTCCCACCGTCAGCGGTGCGGGCACCGATAAAGGCGGTGACGGGCCCTGACAGGACCGAGTGCAACTACCTTGTGATGTTCTTTGTACTGGGGGTGTTCCTGCTCGCTTTTATGGACTCCGTGTAATCAATTGGGCGCGAAGCGGCCAATTAATTGACCGTCACAAAAGGCATTTGCCCTGCCCAACCACCTCCTCCTTCGCCTTCTTTTCTTCACCCGCCACGACAATACCGAGTTCCCTATAGGTCCCAAGGCGCTTGCGCCACATGGAGTACAGGACCGACCACGAATCAACAACGTCCCAAATCACTGGACGTGAAGCACCCCTGAGGATTCTTCCGATCGCCTGCTTCACGTCTGAATGAGGAGTCACGAGAAATACAGTGTCGAGCGTAGGGATGTCCAGACCCTCCTGGGCCAGACTGAACGTGCCGACGACCACGCGCGCCTTTGACGCCGCTTCGAGCGCATCTTGCTTCATCCCGCCTATGTAGAGGGCCGAGCCCTCGAGGTTGTCCCGGAGCCACGTGGCGTGCTCGCGGCGATCCGTCAGCACGAGGATATGGCGACCCGGACTTTTCTGGATCAGATCTTTGATCAGAGCGTTTCTTTCCGGTATGCGGGTAAGGACGTTAATGACTTCAGCAAAGTTCAACTTTCCGAAATTCGTGACGGGCGGGGCCTCGAGGAACGCCTCGCACGTGAAGGGGACCCTGTGGACCGTGACATTTTCCTGATCTCGGCGCTGCAGGCGAAAAAACTCGGGGCCCATGAACCAGTATAGCAGGCGCGTCAGACCATCCTTGCGTTCTGGGGTTGCCGTGAGACCGAGCGTGTACTTGGGCCTGAAGAGGAACATGGTCTGTGAAAAGGCCTGTGCGGCGATGTGATGCGCCTCGTCTACTATGACCGTGCCGATGCTCTTGAACGCGTCAGCCGGCCAGGGCCGCACGCACAGGGTCTGGATCATGGCAATCACGAAATCCTTGCCCTCGACCTCGAACGTGTCCTGCTGGATGCGGCCGATCGTAGAGCCTGGGCAAAACTGACCGATACGCTCGATCCACTGATCGGCCAAAAAGCCCTTGTGGACGATGATCATGGTTCGTCGTTTGAATCGGGCCGCGAGCGCCAAGGCGCAAACAGTTTTCCCGAGCCCCACATCGAGTGACAGGACTCCTCCACCCGCTTCGACTCCTCGGGATATAGCCTCGTTTTGGTGAGGTCGTAGAGTTCCCACGAAATCAATGCGAGCAGGAGCCCCGGGGGAGCTCGCGGCGGCTCGGGCATCGGGGGTGACTGCGTCGCAAAATGGCGGGACTCGTATCGTCCCGGCCTTGGTGCCGTCCTGCCATACCCGAAAGGACGGTGGGCGTATACCCAACGCATTCTCTGCTGGTCTAACAGTCAGGTTCTTTTTTATTTCTTTTGTTGACGGCACCTCCATACCTTAATAGCGAACTTACGTTTTAACAGTGGCGAGGACCCAGTGCGTCCGGCCCTCCCACATCTTCTTCACGATTGTAACCTGGACGATTTCGTCAGCCCCGAGCTCTTGCACGGGCCGGATGCCGTCCACCTTACACCCCATGACGCGTCCGTACCGGAAGGGTACTTTCACGTTTCTAAATTCCCCGTTGATTTCGAGGTCTATGTATTTTCGGCCCCCGCGGTCATACCATGGATTCACCACTCGGGCCTGCATATATCAGACGGGCCATCTTTTCCTTAAACTCATTCTCTTCACCCTTGGTGGCCCCCGTACCAAGTGCATCTGCACCCGACCGCAGGGCCTCGATCTCGAGGCGGCTCAGGGTCACGGCCCCGAACTCGAAATCCTCGAACGCCTCCCACGTCACGGGGACGATGGGGCGAACGAGGTCGGCCACGAGCCCCGCGAGATCTCGAATCTCCTTTTGAGCGTGAGAGTCCAGCCGCAGCTTCAGAAAATGAAGGAGGTTATGAAGATTAATTTTCCAGTAAAACTCTGTGTATGTGCTTTGGGGTAGGTGGGTCCGGGCGAGTTCGCGGCTGCAGCCCTTGCGGAGGAGCTCCTCGTACGTATGAAACGCCAGGTCACAGCTGGCCTTTTGCTTCAAAAGGAGAAACTCGTCACCCTCCAGAATCGCCCCACTGCACTGCTTGTTGGTCCTGGCCTGCTCACGAAGGTTCTCGGGGAGAAAGTAACCCGTGTCGATCACAGAGTACCGGGCCGACATCTCGTTCACGGACGCGGTACGGTGGCGGAGCCACTGGCGGGCCACGAAAATGGGCGCGCGTATATGAAACTTGAACTCGACCATTTCAAAGGGGGTGGTGTGGCGGTGACGCATAAGGTACCGGATGAGTCCACGGTCGTCACTCGGGGTCTTGGTTCCCGAAGCGTAGGATACTCGAGCGGCCTGAACCACATCATCATCACCGCCCATGTGAGAAACCAACCGTGCAAAACCATCAGCCATTGAAAATTTATAGAACGCACTTTTTATATGTTAAAATCAGCCTTGAGTTCGGCCAAGTCTTTGTAGTACCGTGCGAGGTCCTTGTTGAACCGGGCGTCCTGCTTCGCGCCCGTTTTGAACAGATACGCGAGGTTCGCCTTTGAGTACTTGGTGCGCTTCTGATTCTCGGTGGGCTTGCGGGCCGTGAGCTTCTTCTCCTTTTTGGGAGGGTCGTCCGCCTTGGGCGCACCGGTCCGATTGATGTACGAGAGGGCCTGCATGACGGTGTCAGCCAGATCATCCTTTTTCTTGTGCTTGTCAAAGTAGGCGACCCACTCGGGGTTGGTGTCTAAGATGAACTTGCGGGCGCGCTCGACGCTCGCCGCTTTGCGTGCCGCGTACTTGGTCTTGCCCGGGCCCGCGATGTCGGGAACCTTGAAGCGTGCGTCCCATACGATCACCTCCCGCGTCTCATCCTTGGTGAGCAAGTACGTATGGATAAGGTGCTCAACAGATTTCATACCCTTGTTGCGATCCGGCTGCTTCTCGATGAGAACCTGCCGAGATTCAAGGATCCATGGCTTTTTGTTGAGATGCTTAATCAGGCTGAGATACAGACCATCGCTGTGATTGGGCGGGACGCCATCCACCTCCCACTGTTTAATCTTTTTCGTACCCGGATCAATCAAACACATTGCGAGATTCTTAATCCCGACATCGATACTTAAAAGCATCCTAATTTATTTAGACAAGTAATTCTTTATGGCAGTCCCCATGCACTGCTGGTGGTGTTGCCACCCGTGGGAGGGTCCAGACGTTCATCTGCCTATAAAGTACGACGACCGGACCAAAAAGTTCACGACCAAAGGGCACTTTTGCTCCTTCGAGTGCGCCAAGGCGTGGGGCATGGACAACGGCGGATCTCGATGGGGTGAGATCCTAGAGTTTTTGGCGCTTTTTAGAAAGCATTCGGCCGGCAAGTACGTGCCGACCCCCGTCGCCCCGAAGCGTCAGACGCTCAAGATTTTTGGAGGACCCTTGACGATTGAAGAATTTAGAAAAAGTTCAGGTGTGAACGCGCCATGGGTTCACAAGCCCGGGGACGTCCACATGGTCCACACGTTCGGGAAGGGCGGGGCACCGGACCCTACGCCCGTGACCGAGGAGGGTACAGAGGACAGTGAGCTAAAACTCAAGAGGGCTAAACCCCTGAAGAGAACGACGAGCAAATTGGAAAGTGCCCTCGGCATCAAGAGGGTCGCCTCGAAAACTTAGGTTCTGTGTACAAGGGTACAGGGGGCCCAGGGCACCTCTATCAAAAACAAAGAATGGAGGCCCTTCGTGACTATGCGCGTACCCACCTTGCTATGCACGTGCCCGACCGCCCCTACGCCAAGAATATAGAAAAGGCGGCGTGGCTATGGGCGGTCGAAGAGTCCAAGAAAAACAACGAAAAGGCGGCGTTCGAAAACAGGCTCTTGCGACAGCGCTATAAGCAAAAGATTGTGCATTTGTTGACTGAACTGACGCGCGAGCCGGTCGTTGCAGCCACGCTCGACGTACAGGGTGGGCGCGTCAGGCTAAAATGCGAGGTGGTCCCGCAGCTCAAGCGGCGGCTCTTGCGCCGCGAGGTGGCCTCGCAAGATCTGGTGACTATGCGACCAGAACAGATCTGGCCGAACGGTCCTTGGTCCAGGACAATGCTCAAGCTCAGGGAGAAGGAGATGGCTATGGAGAAAATGCGTGCAAAAGAGGAGAACTACGTAGGGCTGTTCACATGCCGCAAATGTCAGAAGAAGACCGTCACGTACACACAGGCTCAAACTCGGAGCGCCGACGAACCCATGGTATGCACTAATAGCGCTTTGTTTATCGTTTTATTGTTTCGTTTACTCACCGCATTCCCCTACAGACTACGTTCTTCAACTGCCTGAGCTGCGGAAACCGCTGGAAGGGATGACGAGTACGAGAAATAGAACTGATTTTTATAGAGTTTACCACCTTTTATACCATTTTTCAACACCCCTGAGCCACTAAACCCCGTCTTTAAATTCACTTCCTCGAGCGACCTGCACGTGTCCACCAGGTTGCGATCCTTGTCGAAACAATAAATGGTCTTTTCGGGTCTAGTTTTGGGCTCGGGGGGTTCCGCGGTGTATGATGCGTAATATTTCTTTTTCAACAACGCACCATTTTTAAGTTCAAATCACCGCCCCAGAAATATTTTCTAGATCAATAGTACAAAATGCCTCGTGGTCGTCCCGCCGTTCCCAAGTCCGCCACCAAGTTTCTGAATGTTCGCCGTCGCGTGATTTACATGACCGCGAACGGCAAGTACATTGCCAAGTCCGACAAGGGTGCGACCGTGTACGCCCCCAAGGCGCGCTTTATCAAGAGCCCAGGCGGCTCGGAGCGCAGCATCACCAACAGCAACGCCCGCATCCCGACCGCGATCCGCCCCAAGGCGGTCCGCAAGGTGCGCTCCAACAAGGGTGGCATGCGCCTGAAGGAGGGTCAGGTGTACCGTAAGGCGATCGGCCCCCGTCGTCCGGTCGGCCGCCCGCGCAAGGCTCCCCAGGGCAGCCCGATGGGCAACATGGGCATCGCGGCCCTGTTCGGTGGCAAGGCGGTCCGCAAGGCTCGCTCCAACGCGGGTATGAAGCGTGGCCCGCGCGTGGGCAAGAAGGCTCTGGCCGCCAACCCGTTCGCGGCTCTGATGTAAAATTTCTAGCCGCATTATATAATGAACGGCCCGGTCAAGCGTGCATACCGCGCCGCCCTCATGCGCAAGGGTCGCAAGGTCCCCGCGGCCTCCCCCCAGCCCACAGCCTTCAGCAACGTGAAGCGCCGCGTGATCTACAAGACGGCCACGGGCAAGTACGTCGTAAAGACGGAAAAGGGCGTCAAGTACGGCCCGAAGGCCAAGTACTATAAGAACCCAGCAGGATCGACCGTCCACGTCAAGTACGCCCCGGCGAACGTGGTCCCCAGCCCGATCCGGCCCAAGCTGGACCGCAAGGAGCGCAAGAACGCCGGAGCGGCCCGTGGCAAGTACGCCGCCCGTATCAAGGGTGTGCGCGTCCTCCCCGTGAAGCGCACTGGCTACATCGGCAAGATGTTCGAGGGCTACACGCCCAAGCGCCCGGTCGGCCGCCCGCGTAAGCACCAGGTGTCCCCGGGTGGCAACATGGGCCTGGCTGGCCTGTTCGGTGAGAAGGCTCCCCGCAAGAAGCGCGCCAACGCCGGCGTCGCCCGTGGCCCGCGCGTGGGCAAGAAGGCTCTGGCCAAGAACCCGTTCGCGGCCCTCATGTAAACAAGTGCGTAAAGTTACTTAAACAAAAATTAGTAGAAACCTTCAATGAGCCTCGTGCGTGTCTGGACCGATGTCGGTCAGAAGAAACCCAAGGCTCTGTTGGCTAAAATCTTCAAGAAGCGGGCCGGGTCTTACACCATCCGCTACTTGAGCGCCCTCAGCTCTGAAAACGCCAAGGTTTTCAAATACGAGGATGATGAATATGAGGTGGATGACGAGTCGATCAGTGAGTGGCTCGAGACGGACCTCGAGGCGGATCTTGGGTTCGAGCCCCAGGACGACGGTACGTGGGCCAAGGTGGATTCGGACTCAGACTACGAGCCCGAGTCATCAGAGTCGGAGACGGATTTGGACGAAGACGAAGACGACGACGCGTCGGCTGAAGAGGAGGACGAAGAGGAGGAAAATGTTGAAGAATATCAAGAATGAAGTACCTCTGGCTGCTGGCACTGATTGCACTCGTGTATTGGTTGGGCCAGCGCCCCAATGAGAATTATTGTGGATGCGCTGCTTGAACTTTTTTCATGGCCAAGAGTAAATGGCGTTCACCGTCAGCTTTGGCAATTCTGGTGGGGGTGCGATGGCCAACTGGGGTCTGATGCTCCTTGTTCTGGCCATCTTCCTGTACTTTACTGGCATGTGGCGCATGATCGGCGACCGGTGGAACTCGTTCTTCGCATCTGATCTGTGGACCCAGACGATCAGCAACATCAAGGGGACGTGGGCCAAGGCGCCCGCCAACCCCAACGCCGTACCGGGTGTGATGGCCACACCTCCCGCGCCTTTCAAATAAAAATAAAATCAGCTCGATCTTTAAATGGCGAGCACGACGGTGCAGTTCCTGACCGCCTTTGACCCCCTCGATAAGAAGCATGTGGAGTGGCTCAAAAAGATGATTGATATGGCGGAGACTATGGGCGATCCAAAGGCGCAGCTCACGGTCGTCAAATCAATCAACTCTAATCCTTTTGGGGTCAAGCTTCCCGATCGTGACGCGCTCGACTGGCCCCATATTCATTTCGTCCTGTGCGCCAGGTACGCCAAGGCGGTGCTCAACGACCGCGCGTGGATCCCTGTTCAGAGCGCTTAGTACTCGAGAGGAGAGGAAGGGCGGACTGGCTGCTCCGTCAGACCCCGTCTTTGCAGAGTCGTCGTGACGGCGCGCGGCGTCATTCGGCACTTTGCACATATTTCGCTGATGGAAAAGCCAACCCTATAAAAATTCACCGCCATGTGGCGTTGGCGCGACGTAATCGCGCCGCAAGTCCGACGGTGTGAAAGTGCAATTTCATCCACTTTCACACCATTGGCTAATTCTTCGCGGAGATCAGCCTCTTCGGCCAGCGTCCAGGGGCGTCCCGCCATTTGAGATGTCGGGCCGCCTAAACTTTAACGGCCACGGGTCCGGCGGACCCGGTTCTCAGGTCATGTCGTAAAGTTCACGGATTCTATTATGATAGAATTCATCAGGAGCTTCAAAAGCGTAAAAGTTTCCGTTGAGTGAATATGCGTCGGGTTTATTTGATGCAATGGACTCGACTGTAATGAAATCCAAAAAATTATTAGTACATTCGAGTTTCAGGTCGTCAAACGTCCACACCCTGAAAAATATATGCGACAAGGTTGTCAGGCGATTTGAAGGCAGTATGAGAGTGCTCGGATCGCGCGTCTCAGGCCACTCCTTGTACTGTATGAAATGCGTCTCGATCATGCTGCCAATTTTAACGGCATCATCCACATCCTTGAATCCAACAATGGCCGTCTTCACGTCATCGTTGAGTTTGAGAGAAAATGCGTTGTTATTATTTGAATGGATTGTGTAATATTTACGGCGCGTCTGTGCCGTCGGGAGCCGCGTCATCGGCTTGATTGGTGGGGGGGCTACGGTTGTCATCTTGATGTACCGGCTCGCCAAGACTTTATGTTGTGTGTACGTCAGTGGACCAGGATTCCATGGATCCTTCACCAACAAACAACATGGCCCCCCAGTGCGAGTGTGCCGTTTGCTACTCTGAGACGGGCCCCTTCCGCACGCTTGGCTGTGGGCACGAGTTCTGCGGGGGGTGCATCAAGCAGTGGTATCTGAAGGGTACTGGCACGGGGTGCCCTATGTGCCGGAGACCCATCCACTTCAAGGGGTTCGCCGCTGTCCGTGACGAGTGGGACGAAGAGCACTGGCGCAACGCGTGCGCCGAGGCGGCTGACGAGTATCGCATGTCACGGATAGAGGAGATATTTGAGATGGCCCGAGTCTTTGGGCCGCGCTGGCGCCGCGTCATCATGGGTGAGCTCATGGACGACCTCAAGGAGATTGACAAGACTACGCGCTTCCTTATGTCTGAGGGTTACGACGCCGAGAGCATCGACTATGTGCTCTTCGAGACCGACTCGTACTTCTCGGACCGCAACGTCGGCAAGTCCAAGTGGATCGACGAGCCTGTGAAGCAGCAGGAGACGCGCTACCCGAAGGTGACAAAAAGCGGGGCAAAGGGCGCGCGGCGAGCACGCGCACCGGACGACAAGTATGAAACTGTGACATTTTTAATCCAGATTTAGCTTCTGACCATCCCCGAGAATGAAACTCCCTGCCATGAACAGCAGGAACGGAGCCACTACGAACGTCACTATGCGCGCAGCGTCAGGTCCCAACCCAGCACCTCGCGCCCTGTGATAGATCGCCCCATCGGGAGTCTGCCGCTCCACGTTCGCGGCCCCCAGATCTTCGATCCACCCCGACTGATAATTGAATATAATGTCGAAAGCGATGTACATGAGCAGGAAGCCCAGTGCCTGGCGGCGCGGGGGGCCGACCATACCGTCGACAAAGTGCAAAAGGTAAATCACGCCAAAAATTACGAGATTTTTCACAACCAGACCCGCCTCTGGACCAAGGGTATTGATCCACCCGAGCCAGGGTCTGCTTGTGAAAACGAGGCCGGCCAGAGCGACGGCGCCGGCAAGTCTGAAGTGCATACTTCTATTACTCACTTAGAAATTCCGTAGTACCTGAGCATGACGAGCCCACTGGAGATCAGCCCCAGGGCGACCCACTGCATGGGGTGGGCGAACTTTTCTCCTAGGATAAATCTGGCCGCAAGAGTCTCTACGATGCCTGAGATTCCATCCCATGCGGTGTTGACCCACATCACGTTGGCCCGGGCCAAACTTTTAATCAAAAAATAAATTACACCAACGTAGCCGAGGGCGCCCTGGGCGAACCCCGTGGCCGTCCCCTGACGCGCAAACTCTTTGAACCCAAAGTCACCCACGATCTCCGCAAGGGTCGTGAAGAGCACGTTGAGTGTCGCCATCCTACCAGAACCCTAGATAAAAGAGCCACGCCCCAGTAGAGTAGAAATGAACGCTATCGAGGCTGTCGTTGAGGTTGTCAAGGCGAACGAGGAGCTGACGGAGACTCTGGACTCGTACGAGTCTTGGTTCGAGTCGCTGGTTGGAAAGACGCTGATTATCGAGCAGCGCAACAAGAACAAGACGCGCTTCGTTACGGCTGAGGTTGAGGAGTTCGAGGAGGGCGAGGGGTGGCTGGCGCGTGACGTGGAGACGGATGACGTATTCGAGGTGACTTTCGAGGACCTGGTGGAGGGCCGCGCGTGGGTCGAGCGTATCGCAGCCGTGCCGAAGCGGGAGCAGCGCCGCAAGCAGCACCACGTGACTTTCGTGGACGAGGAAAATATTGAGTAAGATTAAATGATGGTCGATTCGGTGGCTGATATTGCCGATCGGCAACAAAAATTCCCCAACAAGTCCACAAAGGTGGGCACCCTCCTGTTCTTTATCGCCATGTATATTTCCGGAGACGTGACCGTCGCCTCTGTTATATTGCTCGCCTATCTGGTTCTCAACCTGATTTTCTAGAGTGAAGATCGCGTGCAAATGCCTCGACCCCAGGCCAAATCACGTTGGCCCAGAGCTCCTCGTCTCTGTCGACCTCGATCGTGTTCGTGGCTGAATTGTACTGCTCGATAAGCTTAGCCTTGGTCAGGCCGAGCATCTGTAAATAGACCTGGACCTGCACGTTCTCGTAATCACGCAAAGAGCGAAAAAAGCCGCGCGTTCTGTTTTTGATTTCAACGAGGGTGCGGCTGCCATCGGCACCGACCTCTATCCGATCCACCTTGCCCGTGATGACGTATTGAACATCGTCAATCTCGAGCACGGTCAAGTTGTAAAAGGCGTTGTCCCGCACGAGCGTGGCTCCAGTGTCAGCCTCGACCTTGACGGCCGTCTTGTCCTCAGAGCGCGTCCCGTGCGTGGTGTAGCAGCGCGAACGGAGGTGCTCGACGATCTTCGAGCGGTCCTCAGCTGTCAGGGTGACGTCCGATTCAACCTTGGCGCGGGCCGCCTCGAAGTTGGTCTGGGCTTCGGTCGAATTAGCCGCCTTTACCGACAGGGCCTCCGAAAGCACCTTGCGTGACGCGGCGGACCGGCCCAGGGCCTCGTCAGCAAGGTCTTGCTTTGTACGCCCAGTAAAGGTGTCAGGCCAGTTTTTCTTCCAGATTTCGTCACGGACCTCATCCGCAGGCTTGTACGGGTTCAGGCCGACCACGGCTGCCACGTCACTTGCCTTGATGACGATACGCATTTTGTTATTGGACGACCCAGGTCTTTAGGCCCTTGGTGGAGTGCGCAAGACCCGTTTTTTTTGTTGTCAGAAAGTAAATATGGGAGCCCTGATCAGCACCCCCAAACTTCCCTCTATACCCAAGCTCGGTGGCAAGAAGGGCGCCAAGGCGGCGCCCAAGGCCAAGGGTACCAAGAAGGCCAAGGGTACCAAGAAGGCCAAGGGTACCAAGAAGGCCAAGAAGGGGGGCCGCAAGTCAAAATACGAGGAGGAGCCCGAGCAGTTCGCCAACTGGGCCATGGCTCTGAGCCCAGCGGCGTATGAGGCCGTCACTGGCAAGATCAAGAAGGAGAAGTACGAGGAGCCCGAGGAGTACGAGGGTGAGGATGAGTACGAGGGTGAGGATGAGTACGAGGGTGAGGAGGAGTATGAGAGCGACGAGGAGTACGAGGGTGAGGAGGAGTACGAGACCCGCCACCAGATCTACACACCGGCAGAGTTTTCCAACATGATCACGCCCATGAATATATCGGTTGTCCTGATGATCCTGCTGCTGGTGCTGATCATAATGTCCCGTCGTTAAAGGGTACGCTCGTAAACTTTTCAAATGCTCGCAGTTGCGCGTGCTCCCGTGATTGTCCGGGCGACCGCTCAACCGCAGAAGCCACGTCGGACCAAAATCAAAGCAGCTGACATTAAGCTCGCGATCGATCAGGCGAGTCTCATCTGTTTTAATTTTGAAGATACGGTCGAGTGCCGATTGGCATGGGAAAAGGTTGAGGAATTGTCTTCGACATATCATGACCAGTGGGTGGGAGACGCACGCACCCGCCGGCGCGAGTTTGAGGCGTCCATAGACGAGGCCCGGCGGCGGGCGCGCTCCGAGCGTGAATATGACGTTTAATTCAAAAAGACCTGCTTGATGGCCCATAGGGTCTGGCCGAGCGTCAGGTAGTAGAACCAACGGGCGCGGGCGCGGGCCGCACATTCACAGAGCTTGCTCTCGACATCCTTGATAAAATTCATGGCGACAAAACCATATGCCACGGCCAGACCGAGCATGGGCAGGCCGAGCAGGCGGTTCAGGCCGAGAAGCACGGAAAACTGGAAGACCGTGGCGACTGAAAAATAAAATTGCATAAAATCTCTCTTGAGTCCCTTGGCGCATTCGCACGTGCCAAGAGACTTTATCCACTTCAGGGCCCATAGGAGAAAAAGAATATTGAAGATCTCAAATATCATTGATAGAGACAAACAAAAGAAAACAGGTTTCGTGGACTGTAGGGGTGGCCCGAGTGGCGCACCGGGGCACGAAATGAACGACCGACAGGACAAGCGTGAATCTGCCAAGAAATCTCGCGAGTTTTCAGTCTATTCGAAAAAAGCGGTGCGGGCCAAGGAGGCACTACTTGAAAAAAAGGGTCTTGGGAACAAGAGTCACGGCCCGGACACTGAATCGTCAAAAAAATGACGCTCCTCGTGAAGCCCGGTCTCCTCTTTCAGGCTGAACCCATGTTCAAGCGCCCTTTAGATGCGGACGCCCCCTGCCCCGGGATTACGTACGTGGTGTGCCAAGATGGCTCTGTTCAGAACTATCACGAGCCTACACGACCCGTGAACTGGCGGCTCACGGAGGATGCCACGGGATGGTATTATGACGGGAACAAACCCCTTGCCGTTTATTTTAGAGGGCGCACGGACGAGCCGCCCGTCGGCTCGGACACCCCCCAGTGTGCAGAGGTCACCGAACAGAGCGATGCGGGCGACGAGGTGACGGCCGACTTGGCGAAAATTGCCACGTTCGACCCAAATCTAGCAGCCGCGGCGGCCTACTTGAACGACCCGGTACAGACATCGGCCATGGCGAAGTTTGCGGAGGGCAAGATGAGCTACGCAGAAATGCGTGGTCTGTGTGGGTGAGTAGGCTTAGAGGCGTGCGCCTCTACAAAAACAGAACACAATGGAGAACATCCAGGCACTCATTGACCGCGAGGAGGCGCTCAAGGACAAGCTGAAGGTGATTCGCCAGAAGCTCAAGGCGTCTCTACTCGACTCTGACGCGTACAAGGCGATCCTCGAGAAGGCTCTGGAGGATGACGGAGAGTTCAAGATTTCGGAGAAGGTGGCCAAGGCGCACGCACTGAAGGCGGCCCGTGCCTATTACTCCGCGGACCAGGAGGAGGAGAAAAATGAGTGACACGTGTAATGCAGTTCGTTCCTCCATGTGAAAAATGCGTCTATTTCGTCCCGGGGAGGTATTCACTAAAGACTGGAACTTGTCGGCGTTTCGTAGCGTATAGGGGTCGGGGAAAAATCATTCACGATTTTACAGATACAGTCCGTCTGGACACTAATAAATGTGGGCCTAACGGGCGGCTCTTTATCTCGAGAGATTGGAAGCGCCTCCTCGAGGACGAGGAATGATGTTTTGTGGACACGAGGCGGTGGGCCCAGGCCAAGACGACCAAGAACATGTACTGGCGCGATCTGACTGACCTGGTCCTTGTGATCATATTCAGCCCCGTGGTGTACTTGTTCGTGACTAGCGCGCCCGCACTCGCAGCCGTCGTTTTCTCTTCGCTGCTTGTATCAGGATGAATCGTGCACCTTGTGTGAAGGTTCAGATCACAGTGCGCCGGGTCGCGCGGCACCCGATGGTCCAGCGTGGCCTGCGGCTCCAAAAACACGCCATCCGGAACGCGACGCTCGGGCTCGTCCCTGATGCTGTGAATGACATGGCGTTTCATCACGCCCACCTAGATCTTTCAGAGGTCCTGCACGTGTTTCAGGACACGGCGTCCATCAGCACGATGACGATGGTATTGAGCGCCCTCACTTTGGCCGTGGGCCGGGGTACTGAACGTCGAAGCTCAGCCTCAGACGACCTCCCTCCACCATCCCCTTGAACGGAATCACGTAGTCCTGCCGTGGGTCTAGGGGTCCCCACTGGCGCGTGTCGATGTCGAGCGGCCCGTCAAAGTGTGGGATGGATAGGGTTTTACCATTTACAGAATCTTCAAATGAAATTTTTGTGGAATAAATCAGATCCTTGCCTTGACGCATGAAGTGCGGGTGGTCGGCCACGTGGATACGGAAGTGCAAGTCACCTGGCTCTTCCGCATCGGACCTGGCCTGTTCCCCGAGACCATGGGCCGTCAGAACGTTCCCGGTCTCCACACCCTTTGGGATCTTGAGTTCCAAATTTAAATTTTCAAATTTGTTTTTTCTAAAATTGCAACCGGCACAGCCCTTGTTCACCAACCCTTGACCCTGGCACTGGCCACAGGGTTGGGCCATGGCGAACGGTCCCATCTGGTGGTGGACCTGGCCGCGACCCTGGCACGTGCTGCACTTGGAGCTGCACTCGCGGCAAATTCTCTGAAGAGTAATTTTCATATTTTTCGTCAGACCCCTGTAGGCGTCGTCGAGGCTGATGGTCACGACGTGCTCGTGGTCGGCCCGACGCACGGCCCCCCTTGACTGACCGAAAGGATTCCCACCACCGAACATCTGGGCGAAGATGTCGGGTGGAAATCCGTTTGGATTTCCTTCAGCGGTTCCCCACTGGTCATAGTTTTGGCGCTTCTGGGGGTCGGAGAGGGTCTCGTACGCCTCTTGGACCTTTTTGAACTTTTCCGCGTCACCACCTTTGTCGGGGTGGTGCGTGCGGGCAAGGGATCTATAAGCCTTCTTTATTTCCTCGGGCGGGGCGTCCTTGGCCAGGCCCAGGTCCTCGTAGAGGCCCATCTGTTTTATGAGGTCTTTAATTCTTTAGTGGGATTTGCGCACCCGTAGGACCTTCTTGCGGTAGACGGACTGGATCTTGCGCGCAGCGGCGGACCGCGTGGGCTTGGTGGCGACCGTGACGCGCTGGACATTGCGAGGATACACGTTTGATCGCGTAAGGGGGTTCCGCAGTCCCGGTAGAGGCTTTTTAGGGTCAGCGGTGAGCAACCAGTAATTATTGGGTATGCGCTTCACAAGCTTCCAAAAAGTAGCCTTGTCGAAATAATCTTTTCGACCAGTGCGACGATCGGTAATCTCATATACGACCAGGCCCCCCTTGACGGACTCGAGAGTCACGGGGTTCACATAGCTTGGCGAAAGCATAATGCGTGGCACGGCCGGGAGGGCTCGAACCTTGGCGCGCGCCTCCGACTGACGCTTCATCTTGCGCGCGAAATGCTTCGCCATGACGTTTCGATTCATTATAATTAGTACATATTATTATTCGAGCCCTGACCTTCTTGAGCACGGGCTCGGGCCGCACGCTCTGCACTCGCGGCGCGGCTCTTGAGCTGGGCGTAATTTGCAAAAATCAACCGCATCTTATTTTCAGGAACCTGATTTTTAACTCGCAGAAAGGCGGCCTCGCGCTGGTTCGGTGCTGCTGACGCGATGCGAGCTCGTAGAGCAGCATAGCTCGCCTGGTTATTGCCATACATAGCCGCGTTGGAGAGCACCCTACGTTCAATACTCGCCGCCTTGGGTGGCGACACGGCCTGATTAGCCGCCCGGGTGTACTTGGGTGACGACACGCTCGTGCGCCCCATGCCCGCCACAAACTTTTCAATATCTCTAATGATTTGTGGAGGCATCAGAAAACCCATCGCCTCCCCTTTGCGTAGTGGGGGCTGTGTGTCATCGGGTGCGCTTAGAATCTCCGACCGCAAGTCTTGATCAAAAATTACAAACGCCTTGAGGGCCGTTTTCAACGAGCTCGGTGACGCCGCCCCTGCGCCGGTGTTCCTGCTGTTGCCGCCTCGCGTCGGCCCAGATTTTACAAAATAACTTTCTAGGCGGCCCATCACTGGCTCGGCGGCGCGGATCGCGCCCACCGCCGCGCCCACTCGCCCCCACGCCGCCGCGCTATTCGCGCCGCCGCCAGCCTCGTAGTATTTCATAAAAGCACTTTTTTTGAACCCTGACAAATAATCACCAAGTTTATCCTTCAACTGTTCCGCGAGCATATTATAAACAATTCGGCAAGCTGAAAAATTGCGTGATCTGGAATCATAATCCTTCAACAAAAGCAACGCCATGTACGCACCTCGTTGAGCGTCGTCAAGTACTATACTCGTCACGCGCCCAGTTGAAGTATTTTTGAAAAAGTTTGTCAATTTTTTTTCGTAGTCGCTTCTCAAGTCCTTCACCTTGTTTCTTATTGCTGTAAACGAACACCCTGGAAATGCGAGCAACTTGCGCTGGGCTGACGAGTTGGGCACCACCTCATAGACGTCCCAAATTGCGCCGTTATTGAAAATATCACGCACGTCATTGACTATGGCCGTGATGCCCGGGCCGCGTGGCGCATCGAGCTGACGTATAGACGGTTCTGTTATTTTCTTGTGCAAAATATGCGTATCTAGAGCAGCCAGACCAAATGCAACAAAGAACGAGCGAGTGCGCCTTATGAAGCGGATAGGCGGAACTCCCGGATAATCGCAATTCAGAAACAAACTGTTAAGTATCATCTTCTTGAGAAGCTGTATATCCTCGGCCGGATACGTCTCGTTCTTGCCAACTGATATTTTTAGCTCGTCATCTATGAATTCATATCCTACCGTCTGACCAGACGCGTTGAGTATGGCCCTCAAGAACTGTCCGTCCGTCTCGCCGCTCTTGTCACCCTTGGCGTCCCCCTTGAATATAGTCAATTCTGATTCGAATATAAATTTCATAAGCAACTTCAATTTTCTAATCTTGGCATCTTTCGTCGCTGCATTCATGGTGGGCGGAAATATATTGGGCACGCCTCTACGAAGGAACGCAATATCCGTGGGAGTAAGCGTCCCCGTCGACCCACCCGTGGGATTGCCGCGGTCAGGTAAAGAATGGGCCTTGTACAGATGGCCGGCCTTGTTTTGTTCCCAGTCCAACGTGGCGTTGCTGGCGCCGCACCATAACTTCACCCAGTTCCAGTCTACGCGAACCTTTTCGAAACACGTCACGTCCGCATCGCGTTTGGGGGAGTTGATGCTCGCGTATTCCCACGGCTTTAGCGTATTTGGAATAAAATCCTTGAAAACAAAATTGAATGGACTAATACCGGAATATCTATTATCGTATTTGGCAGATTTCATCATGACGTAATCAACCGTACGGGGACTCTTTGTTATGTTATTGTTGTTGTTGAGGTTATTTCCAGTTGTGCGGCTGGCCGGTGATCTGAGTGATCCCTTCAAGGTGTATCGCGTCGTGGGGCTCCCACCGCGTGTTGCCGAAATCGCCTTGTTGCCTATTTGAGCCACCCTTATACCTTCGCGGATGGCGAGCTCGGCCCAGAGACCCATGAGTCCCGCCAGATGAGATGCGTTCAAGTGAGTCAGTTCATACATTGCATTTTTTGTGGGTTTATTCAATGTGCCATTTGAGGCATATGAATTCGTCACGAGAAACGCTCCTCTACGCACATCTTCCCGCTCAGACTTCGTCTTGATATTTTTAAGAAAATCATTGAACCAGGACCCCCATGCGAAGTTTGGGCTCGCTCGAGCCGCCTTGCCGCCATTGGCCGTGGGGGCGTTCGCCTTGCGCTTGACCGTCGTCCGAGCGGGTCTATTCATTCTAATATACATCAGGGAATTTTTATAGGAAAGGTCGCGGGGTTCATACCGAGGTCCGTGAGGAACAGGCACCCGAGTTCGTCACGGTCCTCTTTGTCGAGCTGGATATTGGAGGTGCCGGCGTACTTGGCGAGCAAGCGTGGCGGCAGTGACGGGTCCTTGGCCCACGTGCTGCACGTCAGGTACTGGAGCTCGTACGTCCAGTAGTCAAAAGGGCCCAGACCCCTGGACTTATAGAGGGCCTGGGTCTCGTGAAAGGGTCTGAGCTCCCAATAAATATCGAGCATATGACGTGCCCACTCGCCCATGTCAAGAAAACGTGTCTTGTGCTTAAGAGGGCGGGGCGTTTGATGTTCACGAACATCAAAACATGTCGCCCAACTCATACCTCGCCTTCAACGACGCCGGCCTGCTCTGCGGCTACCAGGGCGAGTACGAGGGTGAGGACCCCGTATTCACCTGGACATATGCCGAGTTTGAAGAGCACCTCAACGAGTCAGTGACGCCCTCGATGTACCACTTCATGGCCAACTATGTCGATAATGAATTCACAAAAGAGGAGCTCTATGAGATCCAGGGCGGAGACTATTGCACGGGTGACCTCGAGGCCGAGGCGGTCGACGCCTACTTCGCCTTGCCGATCCGCGAGCGCATCCGCTTGCACGAGCAGGAGCTCGTGAACCTTCGCGCGGCGCTGCGACTGGCCGAGGCGCGCGAGTCGGCCGCGATCGACGCGATGCTCACAGAGAACAAGCCGTTCGATCACACGAGCCCGATCGACACCGAGTACAGCGACTTCATGCGGGGAATCATCACCCGTGAGCGCAAGAACATCGACCGACTGAAGGACGAGATCACCGAGGAGGAGCAGTGGCGGGGCGGCCACGAGCTGGGAGCGGAGGACGACACGCACCTGAACCCCTACGACCCGATGGAGGAGTTCTAAAGCCACGGGGCCCTGTACTCACAAGAATATGACGGTCGACGACCAGCTCGAAGCGTTCGAGACGCGCTTGACCGCCCACCTGCAATATGCACTGTTTGTGAATATTAACATTGATTACTGGGAAGAACTTGATGAACTGGACAACATATCTGTCCAGGTCATCGGGGATATTGTCCACGACGTCTTCGCGCCCCTTTTAGCCATGTACAGAGACACGCCCGCCGCGCCCCCTCTCGAACGGTGCCACGTCTTGATAGAGCACGCCCTTTTGGCTTCTATGAACGTCCCCTTTCCCCGTGATCCCATACTCCACGTGCACCGCGTCATACAGAACATGCGCACCATATTCATACGAACAACCTACGCCCAGTTACGCACCGAAATGATAATGGTGAATCATCACGTTCACGTTCTCCAGCGGACGTGGCGTGAAGCCAACACAAACCCTACGCGGCTTCCGTGCAGGCGGCGACTCGAGCGCGAGTTTGCCGAGGTGGCGGCTTATAGCAGTGTCGCCCTCTCACATTAATGTACTGGACGCTCTTCCAAGTGCTGATCGTGACGTGCGCGCCGATTCTCCCAGTGGGGGCGCGCATCACACGCCCAGACCCGGCCAAGAACGAGTGGATATTCACGTGTCAAGAGTGGAAGGCGGCATGGCAGCTAGCCCGTGAAGTTTACTTAGAGTATTACCCGCCTGTCAAGACAGAATGACGGCTTTTGCGATCAAGAAAAATGACGCCGTCTTTGTGCTGGACACGACCCAGGTCCGCTGGTTCGAGTACTGTGAGCGTCACGGTGACCTGACCATCTTCTATCACAACGGCGCCATGGAGACTATCCGCCACCGAAACATCTACAAGGTCTATCAGGATCTTATGCTGCAGTTCAACGTGCTCGACGTCGACCACTACTAGGAATCTTTTCCCCAAAAATTCACGAGCTCGCCCGGCACAAACGCCTTTCGCTTCACCGGCACCGTCACGGGAGGTGAAGAGGGCCGGCCGCCCCACACGTCATCCACCTGCGTGCCCACCTCTCGACCGCGTGCCCGGGCTCGGACCACCATGCTTCCCAGGGCTCCAAGACCCAATCCGATAAAGAACTCATACATTTAGAGAATAACAGTTTTATCTTTTAAAGTCATGGGACCGCCGCCAGATGGCTCGATCATAAGGTTCACGAAAGGGTTCTACAGGGACCGCATGTACTTGGTGGTGGGCGGGGGCGCGCTCAAGTCATGGGACGAAAATTTAGAAACAATATTTTGGGAATTTTTCAGAGACGGTGAGCACCTCGGGCCTCTCGGGGAGGCGAGGTGGAACTCGGAATGTGAAAAATTGGACGTGACATGGGAGATCATGGGGCATATAGAAGGGTGGGCGACTGGACCCACATGACGCATCTTGAAAAGTGGAGTCTATTATTCAAGCTGACTATTGGCATACACATGCTCGAGATTCAGGGTATGGAGGTTTTAGCGGCGGCGCTCACATCCGGGCCTTCAGCATCTTCGCCAGTTGGAAAGATTTTTTAAGAGCGTGTGAGGAGGTCCTCAGACGCACGCGGGGTCAGGCGTCCGCACCCGCACGCAGCCGTGCCTGCATACGGGCACCCGCCGCGCTGACGGCCCGGCAAGCGCACACCCGCGAGCCACAGTGCGAGCACCACCAGAAGGAGAATCAGAAGCCACTTCATTCGAATATTATTAATTCAGAAATAAATACGGGCAAGAGCGACTTGATGGTCCTCCATGCCATCATGACGCGTCGGCTCGCACCGACGAAACAAATTTGTTTTAAAAATTCTTCACCTTTTGTTCTTTCATGAAGATCCCATATGATGTCGACCAGACCAATCAGGTCGACATCACGGATGTTCAGCTCAGTGATGTCTATGTACGTATAGACCGGCTTGGCCTTGGTGCGGATACTGTTCATAACATCACTGACCTGGCAGTACTGTACGGGCTGTGCCGCTAGGTACTTGTGCACGTCCACGACGATCGTGTGTCGGCCGTCGAACTCGAGCCACGTGGCCATCTTTCTTTTAAAAAGAAAAAAACGTTTTGTGAGCGGCGCGGGTGTGAGTGACCTGTACGGTTATGAAGAAATGGTCAACACTTTTGTAGTGTCCGGGGACTTGCAGGAGTGTGTACGGGCACTAGACTATCGGCGGCTCGGGAAACAACGATGTGAAGCGTACCAAATATGGAGGGTCCTCAAGGGGCGAGGGAAGCTTCTTCCCGACGGGACCGAAGGGCCCCCACTCAAGGGATGGAAGCGTCACCCGGCCGTGCTCATGTGGGAGGGGTACACGTGTTACTTGGCCATGTATTGCAACGCTTGCATAGACGAGTGGATACTCCGGGGGTACAAAAACACCATGAAGAAGTTGCCGCACTGCTTGACGCCGCGGCCTCCTTGGTGGTGGGGGTGGGAGCCCGTGATCAAGTCCCACCAGGCTTCTCTGAACAGAAAAGATTCTAGTTTTTACCACTTTGATGTCGACCAAGCAGAGTGGCCAGATTATGTGTGGCCCTCCAAACTACTCGGGGTGGGAGCAGTATGAGCAGCCCCATGGCCTCTACGACGTACGCCCACTTGCCGGATATGGGCACGTGATATTTTGTGACGTAGTCACGAGCTACGGCCGCACCCGAAGCGTGAAGGCACATATGGAACGCCGAGTGCATCCATGGGTTTTTCAGGGGGAATTGTCCAAGATACAAAGAGTACGCGAGGAGGACCCACACAGTCGATGCCCACATGTGACGCGCGAACCATGAACCGCTCAGGCCGTTTAGCACCTGTCGTGCACGTGTATTAACGGGTAAAACCCCTGCCACAACTATTGGCCACGAGGGCCGTCGAGTCGACAAGACAAGGAACGCATGTGATACCCACTGTGACCGTAGGTCGGCATGAAGCAGTGTCGGGTCACACCTGTTCCAATGATAGACCATACTGCACGCACAGCACCAGACCCATGATAAAACTGAAATTTTGAAAATAAAATCGTCACTCGTCCAAGCCAGCCAGTGGGCACCCATGATCCCGGGAACCATGGTCAGGGCATCGACCCGGTCGCTCTCCATGAACTTTATGTTTCTTGAATTTTTATTTGAAAAAGAATTTTTAAAAATTTTTGGTTCGGCAAGGAAAACGAAGTTGTGTGAACGTCGGGCACTCGGGCATCCACGACAAATCACACAAATACA
>Ga0315287_10000833_pt1 | contig 27514 bp, 15 predicted proteins | sample YL17G11_0_MG_FD_205037 | JGI IMG/M metagenome (GOLD analysis project Ga0315287, IMG submission 205037) | Sediment microbial communities from Yellowstone Lake, YNP, Wyoming, USA - YL17G11_0 | ecosystem: Environmental > Aquatic > Freshwater > Lake > Sediment | place: USA: Wyoming | collected... | reverse complement strand
GTGGTTTGTTGGGGTTTTTTTTTTTGTTTTTGTTTTTTTTGTTTTTTTTTTGTTTTTTTGGGTGTTGTTTTTTGTTTTGGTGGTGGGGGGGTTTTTTTTGGGGGGGGGGGGTTGTTTGGTGGGAAATTAAAATAAACCCACTTTTTTTTTTTTTTTTTTTTTTTTTTTTTTCCACATCACTTTCACTTCAACACGACACACCGCCCCCAATTTCCCCCCCTAAACCCCCGCCACCGGCCACCCCGCCTTGGCCTTCACCCGCAGCAGCGGCGTCGACAGGCGGCGCCCCAGCGCAAACAGGCCCGCAGACAGGGCGAGCGCCGTCCCCGTCAGCCCCAGGTACCCCCACGGCATGGGGAGCGCATTGAGGATGGGGTACGGGAACGCCCCCGCCCCCGCCCGCACCACCAGCAGCCAGGCGGCGTAGGCGCCCGCCGACGCGTGCGACAGCGACGCGGCCCGGGGCGAGAAGGAGCGGGGGTGGGACACCAGCAGGTCGGCCCAGGCGGCGGCCGCGTTGAACACGTGCACCGAGCGCCCGAGCCAGGGCGGGCGGGGGGCGGGCCCGCCCTCCACGACGCCCGCCGTCGCGGCCTCCAGGCCGTAATACATCACGGTCACCACGTTGGTCAGGCCGAACACCGCGCAGGCGGCGTCATCGGCGGCGGCCCGGAGGGCGGCCTTGCGGCGCGGCGGGGACGCCGGGTGGAGCGCGGCCGCGGCCGCCACCCCAAACGACAGGGTTTGGAGGGTGTAGGCATAAAAGGTGAGGTACCGGAAAAACCAGCCAAAGCCGGCCGTGCCGGGCAGGGCGCCCGCGGCGGGGGTGCAGTGCCAGCCCCACACGGAGGCGTGGTAGGCGAAGGCGAGGGCGTGGAAGAGGGCGACCGCGTCGGCGATGGGGCTGCGTGTGTGGGGGGGGAAAAAAAAAAAAAAAAAAAAAAGTAAAGTGAGCTGTCCGGGTCGGGGGGCAGCGCCCCGATGCCCTGCTTTGTTTTGTTTCTCCCCCTCTCCCTCCCTCTCCTCTCTCCATGCCACACTCACCGGTACCGCTTGCCATGCCGCCGTGCTGCCGCGCCGACATAGTCAATGACCTTGACCCGCGGGGAGGAGGAGAGGGGAGGCGGAGTGGAGGGGGCGGGCGCGGCCTCAGCGGTCGACGCCAGGCGGGCCAGCGACGCCGACCCCGGCGTGCCCGGGTCGACCACCTTCTCAGGGGTGCCGCCCGGCGTGGCCAGGGAGGTCGCGGAGTCGTAGGCCGAGGGGCGCGGGCGTCGGAAGCGCAGCATGTCTGTGCGCGCGGAGAGAGAGAGAGGGGAGGAGCGGGGTTTTGGCGTGAACGGTCAGGAGAGAGATGTCAAGTGACTTCCAGCGCCCCTGCCCGCCCCGGCCCTCGCCCGCCACCCCCTGGCAAGGTACCCCAGCCGATGAGCCATCGTCCATGTGGGCCGAGGCGAGGCGGGCGGGGTGTGGTCCCGGTGGCGGGGAGGGTGAGGAAGGGCGCAAAACGTTGCAGGCTGGCGGCGGGGGGAAAACGTTTTCTCCGACGACGGTGCAAACGCGTTCCCCCCCACACTCGTCGCCCCACCACCTCCACGCACGTCCGGGCTTGCCCAGCACAAATTCCACGCACCTGCGGTCTCAGGGGCTCAGGGTCGGAGCAGGGGCGGCCGCGGGCTTTTCAACGGAGGGCGGAATGTGCAGGGGGGCTCGCGCGGGAAGCAAAGGAACCTTCTCCGTGGGTAAAAAAACGGGCCCCCTCAGGGCACGCGCGCACGGGCCTGTGTGTGGCGCGGGCGTGTGCGGGCAGGGGAGGCCTGGGCGCTCGTGGGCGCGCGCAAAGGCACACGCAGGGAGGACAGGGAAGAAAATAAAAAGCGGGAGGGAGTGCGGGTGTGAGTGCAGTCTCTGTCTCGTCGCGCTGCCCCCCTCCTCACGCCCCCCGGGACTCACCCGACCTCCCCGTGTACTATGGCCTCTCTCACCAGCAGCAACACACACACAAACATGCCCGCCCTCGCCACCCGTCGGGCGTGCACCACTCGCGTGCACGCGCGCGTGCGCCCGCCCGTCTCGGCCGGGGCCAGCCGGTCGGCCGGCGCGCTCGCCCCGCCCCGCCCCGACGCCCCCGCCTTCCTCGCCGCCGCGGGCCAGACCCTGGCGACCGCCACCCTGGCGGTCAGCCTGCTGGTTGGTGAGTTATGTGGGAGGAGGGAGGGGATGGAAGGGCGAGAGAGAGGAGAGACGAAAACGATTTGCGCTCCTCCTCAGACACACCTCCCAAAACTCTCCCTAACCTCTCTCCTTAACCTCTCTCCTCAACCAACCCCCAACCAACAAACAGCCTCCCCCGCGTCCGCCCGCCTCGAAGGCGTCAACAAGCCGGAGCTCCTCCCCCCCGGCCCCCCCGTCCCCGTCCTGGACGTCGCCGGCTTCCTGACGGCCGGCGAGAAGACCCGGCTGGCCGCCCGGGTGGTGGCCCTGGAGGCGGACACGGGCGTCCGGCTGCGCGTGCTCGCCCAAAACTACCCGCAGACGCCCGGCCTGGCCATCCGGGACTACTGGGGCGTGGACGGGGACACCGTCGTCTTCGTGGCCGACCCCAACACGGGCAACATCCTGAACTTCAACGTGGGCGAGGGCGTCGACCTGCGCGTGCCCCGCTCCTTCTGGTCCAGGCTGGCCAACAAGTTTGGGACGAAGCGGTACTGGTCCGAGAAGGGGCAGGAGGCGGCGATCGTGAACGCGGTGAACGCGATTGACGTGTGCCTCCGCGAGCCGATGGGGGTGGGGCAGTGTGTGCGGGTGGCGGACGGGGTGGTGTGAAAAAAGGGAGAGGAAAGGAAAGGTCTTGGGGCCAAGGCCACTGCACACATTCGGGCGGCAAGTTAAGCTTCGTGGGGGAAAAAAAAAAAAAGGAGGGGGCAGGAAACACCGCGCGCACGCACCTCGGCCCCGATGCCGTCCCCACCCAGGAGGCGCCGCCACCCGCTGGCATGGCCGGCCCTGGCCGCGGCGGCCGCAGTCCTCGCCGGCTGCGCCCCACGATCGCGCGTGCCGTGGTCATCGGCCGCAACTGCAGGCGTGGCTCCCTCCTCCTTCGCGTCCGCCCAGCAGGTCCGCGTCCCCCGCCCGGACAAGGCCTGGCAGGCGGGAGTGGCGACCGTGCTGCCGCCGATGTTGGAGGTAAGCAGGGAGAACAATTGAGGGGCCCCCGGAGACAGAAGTGAGAGGCGGGGAGGGAAAAGGGGGGGCGCTCTCATTACGGGCGGCTGCCCTCTCTCTCCTCTCCTTCTTCCCTTCCCCATCACATCAAGCCGTCTCTCACACACTCTCATCCCCCCCTGTCACACACACACGCGCGCACGACACCAGAACCCCGCCGCCGCCGCCGCCGCCTCCTTCGCCTCCCTGCCCAAAGCCTCCTACCCGGGCGTCGCCTCGGGCGGCGGGGGCGCCCCGATCCGCGGGGACGTGGGCCTGGGGACGCCCCTCGCGCCGGGCGACCCCGGGTGGGCGCGCTTCGGGGCGGGCGGCGCGCCGCCGTCGCTGGGGGACGTCCCGGCCACCGAGGTGGCCGAGTTTGACCCCACGCTCGGGCCGGACGGGGACCCCGTGGACGCGGAGGCGGAGCGGGAGCGGGAGGAGGAGGACGCCCGGGCGGCCGGAGGGGGGTCGGGCGAGAAGGAGGCGGAGGAGGAGGCGGAGGAGGGCCGGGAGCGCGCCGCGGCCGCCGCGGCCGCGGCCGCGTCTGGTGGCCGCCCCCGCACCGAAAAGGAGCGGGAACGGGAGCGGGAGCGGGAGCGGGAGGCACGGGACGGGCGCGCGCGCCCGCCCGGCTTCGAGTCCTTCGCGACAAGGGCGCCCCCCTCGGCCGAGGACGCGGCCGCGCCGCCCCCGCCCGTCCGGGGGCTGACAATCCTGGCGGGGCCCTGGGGCGACATGCCCGGCCCCGCCCCGCTGGCGGCCCCCGACCCGCGCGCAGCCGGCGGCGGCGCCGGCCCGGCCGTCCGTCCGCCCCCGCCCCGCCCCCCTCGGGCGGCGGCTAGGGGCGTGAAGGCTGCGGCCGACGGCCTCAACTGCACAGACAACGCGCTCGTCAACCGCAAGCTCACCGAGCCGCCCGACCTCACGCTCTGCTCCGGCGGCGGCTTCCTGCTTCAGCTCGTCAACTCGGCGTACGCCATCTACGACAGCGCCACCGGCGCGCGCCTGGCGGGGCCCTTCTCGCTCTACGACCTGTTTGGCGTGCCCAAAAATTCGTCTATGACCGACCCGGGCTGCATTTTCGATGCGGGCGGTTCCCGGCGCTTCTTCCTCACCATCCAATGGTACACCAAACTCAAGTTTGCCTACCAGGTCTTCGTCGTGTCCAAGACGGCCGACCCGCGGGAAGGGTTCCGGGGCGTCTACTTTGTGGACACGGCGGGCAAGCAGCCGGAGCTGGGGCTGACAAACTGCGCCGACCTGGGGGGCTGCCTGGGCGACTACCCGTCGTACGGCATGGACGGGGCGGCCTTCTGGTTTGGGGTCAACCACTACACGTTTGCGACGTCCCGCCTGCAGGGGGCCAGCCTGTACGGGGTGCGCAAGGTAAAAAGGGCAGGGGGCGGGAGAGAGAGGAGAGAAAAGAGAGAGCAGAGAGACGCAGTGGCCACCCCCCACACAGCGCGCGCAGCGCGCACAGCGCATGGGACTCTCCTCCTCATCCCTTTTTTTGCATTGGCCAAACACGCAGGCCGACCTCCTGAACGCGACGGGCGACATGTACCCCCGCGTCGCCGTCTTCTCCCGGTGGGGCGACGCGTCCACCCGCCTGGGCTTCACGCTCCAGCCCGCGACCGCCCAGGCGGGGACGCCGTACGAAACCCGGCGGGGGGGCGTCCAGTACGTGGTCGCCTCCTCCTACTTTTTCCGCACCAACGTGTCCTCCATCGTCGCCTGGGCGGTGACCAACACCAGCCTGATCGCCGCCGGCTTCCCGGGCGGGGCGACGCCGTCCCTGTCCCGGGCGGTCGTCCTCCCCACCGCGCCCCTGCGCAAGCCGGCCAAGCTGTTCCGGGGCGGCCTCCCGCAGGCGGGGGCGGGCGCCGGCGCGGGCGCCCAGACCCTGGACGAGAAGGACGAGCGCCTGCAGCAGGTCACGCTCGCGGGCGGGTCCCTGTGGACCAACATGCAGACGGGCGTCGTCGTGCGGCGCCCGGACGGCGGGGAGGGGCTGGTGTCGGGCATTGCCTACTTCCGCATCGAGCCCGCCTGGGAGCGGGGGGCGGCGGGCGCGGACGGGTGGGCGCCCGTCCTGCGCCAGAACGGGTACATCGCGGCCGCGGGGCACCACTGCCTGAACGGGGCGATCGCGTCGGCGGGCGGGGACAGCGCGGCGATGGCACTGTCGGTGCTCGGGCCGACCCTCAACTACTCCGCGGCCGTCGTCGGGATCGGCCCCGGCGGCCCGGGCCCCATCCTCGTCCCCCGCCCGGCCCCGCAGCCGCTCTTCGGCTTCTCCTCGCCCATGCGCAACGGGGACTACACGGGCGCGACCGCGTCGGGGGACGGCAAGACGGTCTGGCTGGGGGCGCAGTGCGCGTCCGGGTTCGTCCACGTCACGGCGTCGGGCAGTAGAACCAATTGGGCGACCCAGCTGTACAAAGTCGACCCGTGGGCGCTGGCAAGGAATTAGAAGTGCGGTGTGTGTGTGTGTGTGTGGTGGTGGTGGTGGGGGGGGGGGGAGGGGGGAGGGGGGGCTTTTTTTGTCTGCATTTTTTTTTGTCTGCCTGCCTGTCTGTGAAAGTGAGAAGGGGTAAGAAGATAGATATCATTGCACACGCACACACACACACTGATGGGAAAGAGAGAAGAAAAAGAAACCGCACGCACACACGCGGGGGGGGGGTCCACGAGCCGGAAAGAGGGGGTGACCCGACGCGGGGGGATAACTGGGCGGGGAGGCAAGAGGGGAGGTACGGCACAGGGGGCAGCTGCCCCCACTGGAGAGAGAGGAGAGGCAAGAAAGGTGGTGCTGCTGTTTTCTTTCCCTCTCTCTTCTCTCCAGGGGGGGGCGGGCGCGCACACCTTCTCCTCCCGGCACACTGCTCAGCGTGTCGGGAGGGTGTCGGGAGTGGATTTTGGACAGGTCACGGATAAAAGGGAGGCGGGCCGGCAGGAAAAAAACGGCGAGGGTTGAACAAAACACGTTATGGAGGGAGGGGGGGACCGCGCGCTCTTGAAGAAAAGCCTCGCCCGAGGACCGGGACCCACAGTGGAGGTGATGGGATGATGGATATTGCGGGGAATCGGGAGCCTTTTTTTTGTGAAGTATTGTGAAGGATTGTGATGCGAGGAGGGGGGTCAGGCGCGCCAGGTGGGGAGAGAGAGGGGTGGGGGTGAGGAAAGAGTTGGGTCGCCTTTTTCACGGAGTAAAGAGGCCGACCACCACCACCACCTGTCAAAGCAAACGTCGCGCCTGCAACCGCCCACTGCACAGCGCATGGACGACGGGGGAGGGGGTCTGAGGATCCAGGGAACAGAGCGCCTTGGAAAACAGTTCAATAGAAAGAAGACAGAAAATCTCGCTGCAGACAGAAATGCCGCGCGCCTCTGGAAGAAAGGTTTTAAAAAAAAATGCCCAAGTAAAAAGGGGAAAGGAGGAGGAGGAGGAGGCAAGGACCGCACACATCTCACATGATGGAGCAGCCCATGCACCCGGGCGTGGCCGGCGCCCCGGCGGCGGCGGGCGCGGCGGCGGCACCCCCCTTCCCACCCGACCCGTCCCCGCCAGCGGACGAACGCGAGCCGAGGCGGTCGAGCCTAGCCGCAGAGGGGCGTTTTTTTAGGCCGCCGCCCGGCGTGAACGCGCCCGCCACATCGTTGGCACCGCCGCCACCCTTGGTCCCCGCCGCCGCGTCCACCGCGATGGCGACCAAGGAGGCGTGCACGGCGGCCGCAGACGGCCGGGCCGCCGGGGCGGCGCTCCAGCAGGCCTCGATCAGGGCGGCCAGCGCGGGCGGCAGGCCCGCGGGGAGGGCCCGGCGGAAGCCGCCCGCCACCTTGCGGGCGTACACCTCGCCCGCCCGGGGGTTGAAGGTGGGGCCGACGACGACCGCGGACGTCAGGACGCCGGACACGAGCTCCTGGAGGACGATGCCGAGGGAGAAGACGTCGGCGGGCACGCCATACGCCTCGCCTTGCAGCACTTCGGGGGCCATGTAGATGAACGACCCGGTGCAGGCGGTCGGGGCCAGGCCCCTGACCCGGGCCTTGGCGGACAGGCCGGTGCCGGCCATCCCGCCCGCGGCGGGCGCGCCCGCGTCACCAACCCCCGGCGCCGTCAGCGCCCGGGCCAGCCCAAAGTCTGCGAGGACCGCGCGCGGGTGGGCCGCCCCTGCCGGCGCCTCGCGCGTCAGCAGCACGTTCTCCGGCTTCAGGTCCCGGTGCACGACGGGCGGGGCCCGGGCGTGTAGGTAGGCCAGGCCCGCCGCGATGTCGCCGCCCCACGCCAGGGCGGCGTCCAAGGAGTAGGAGGACCGGGCCCGGTGCGTCATGCGGTGGACGATCCTATCCTGCAGCGTGCCGCCGTCGACGCACTCCTGCACCACGAAGGGGCGCCCGCACGCCGACGACCAGACGCCCTGCCCCACAAAGCCGACGATGTTGGGGTGGGACAGGGAGGCCAGGAGGCGGGCCTCCGCCTGGAGCATGAGGGCAGCCTCCGCGGAGCAGTGCGGCTGGAGCGCTTTCACCGCGACGCGCGTGCCGACGGCGGCCGCGCGGGAGGAGGGGGGCCGCTCACCGGAGCTGCGCCCCGTGGAGTGGCGGCCCAGGAAGGCGCCGCCACCGAAGCGGCCGTGGGCCGAGACGGCGCCCGTGCCGATGGACCCGTTGAGGGAGGACTGGGCAACAGGGGAGTCGCCCCCCCCGAGGGAACTGGCGGCGGCGGCCTCGGTGCCGGCCTCGCCCGTGCCGACGGCGGGTATGGGTGTGAGGGGGCGGGAGGGCGGGTCGGGCGCGCTCTCGTTGTACAAGCAGATGGAGACTGGGGAGGGACGGGACGTGAAAAAAAGGAGAAAACGATTCACGAAAGAGAGCGAGTTGGAATGGTATGCAGGAAAAAAGGGGCGGGCCGGCCTTGTGGCGTTGGTTGTTTCGGAGGAACATGTGCCGGACCTCGATCGCCGACCCTGCCCGGTCCGCGCCCACCATCCCACCAAACCAGACAATGGAGACTGGCATACATGCCACGCGAGTCGATTGGGGTTTGGGGGTTGGTGGCCCGGCGATCGAGACGACACCGGGCCCATTTTTTTTTTTTTTTTTCTCTCTCTCTTGACGAGGAGCACCCCTCTCAACCCGCGCGCGCGCCGCCCGCGGCCCCACACCTTCCGCCAAACTCACCACGGGCAAATGTGCCCACTCCCGCATCCTTGATGAAGCGCAGGTGCTTCTCGTCAATCAGTTTGAGGGGCTGTGATAGAGAAAGCGAGAAGTGAGAAAGGGCGTCCCGGCCCGATTCGACGATCCCCCACCCCCATGGAGAGCAAGCCGCCTCGCCGGCACGCCCCCTTGTCGGGCCCGGCTACCACCCCACGCCCCCGCGACGCCCGCGTGTGAGCCCTGGTCTCCTTTTACAGGGCGTCGATCGGGGCGCGGGCGCGATTAGAGGGCGTGGGAGAGGTGGGAACGAGCGCAGCGGGAGCGGAGGTGAGGCGCTCCAGTCTTTTTTCTATCATCCTTTTTGTCTGCGCTCACCTGGGCGTCGCCCAGTATCAGGTCACCCTCCTCGGGCAGCTCCTTCATGCGCGCCATGTGAAGGAGGATAAATGAGAGGGAGGGCGGAGGAAGGCGCGGTGGGTGCGCGAGGAGGGAGACGACAGGGGAGGGGGGGGTGAAGGGGCGAGGAGACCCCTGTGATCGGGGCATGCCCGTGCCTATTGGTGCTCAATTCAGCTGACCTCTCGTCATCTCGACAGAGGTGCCAAATTTTTCACATCAGAAGTTTTTTTTTTTTTAATTTTCACAGCGCCAGATCCACCGCCGCCACCGCCGCCCCGACCGCCGCCCCCACCGCCGCCGCCCCGCCCTCCAGCCCCGCCGCCAGGCGGGCCAGCACGGGGCGGGGCGCCAGGGCCGCCCGCACCAGGAGGTCGCCGTCCAGGATGCCCCGCCCCGGCGGCGGGCGGCCCCCGCCCCAGCGCGCGCCGCCGCCCAGCGCGGCGGGCGTGCGGCTCACGTGCCGCGCCCGCCAGGCCGCCGGGTTCAGGCCCGCCGCGTGGGGCAGGCCCGTCCAGGCCGCGGCCTCCAGGGCGGTGAGGAGGGACGTGGACGCCAGGTCGGACAGGGGCAGCAGGGAGGCCAGGCCGCCGTCAGCCCGCCCGACCAGCGCCGCCTGGACGCGGGGTGGGGGAGGCGCGCCTCCGCGCCGGGCCGGCGCCCCGGTCCGGGCCCGCACCCCGCCCGCCAGGCTGGCCGTCCCCACGCACCCCATGTGCAAGGCACCCAGCGGCACCAGGCGCTTGCCGCGCCAGGAGTCCGGGTGGGACGCATCGTAAGCGGCCGCCCGAACCGCGCCGCCCGCGTCGGTCGACACGAGGCACAGCTTCCGCCCGCACACCGCCGTCCCCACCGTCACGCCCGCCTGGGCGTCCCACTCCTTGGCCAGCTCGATGAAGTTCTTTACGCCGGAGATGGCGTGCAGGAAGCGGAGGCCGGCCAAGGCGTCGGACGCCACCACAAAGTTCTTGACGACCAGGGCGGCCGACACAAACCATGGGCTGTCGTGGAAGGCGGCCCGCCGCAGCCGCCCCCCGGCCCAGCCCAGGGCTTCGACGCGGGAGCCGTACGCGACGATGAGCGCCCCGTCCATGGCCGACAGGGTGGTGACGGGGCCCCTGAACTCGCGCGAGTAGATGATTTCGGCCTCCCACTGCGCGGCGGGCGGCACGGTGCCTCCGCCCGCCCTCAGCAGCGCGCGCCCGCGGCGGCACCCGAGGGCCGCGCCCTCCACCCCGCCCGCCGGCACCTCGCCCGCCCGCCTGACCTCGACCAGCAGGACACGCCCCGTCGCGGGAAAGTCCTCACCACAGCCCGTGAGGGCCGTGCCGACGGCGACCAGCTCCACGAGCGCGCCCGTGCCTCCCGGCGGCGGGGCTTGAGGCATGCCCGGGCGGGGCGGGGGCAGTGGGCCGCCGTCTCGCAGGGAGACGGACGCGAGCGCGGTCGCGGCCTCGCCCGGCGCGAGGGGGGCCCGCCACAGCGTGTCCAGGCCCTCAGCGGAGAGGAGGCGGACCTCGTCCAGGGGCGGCGGCGGCGGGCGGGGCGGCGGGGCGCCGGGAACGGGCGGGGAGGGGAGCGCCGCGGCCGCGGCCGCCGCGCTCGCGGCCGTGACGCCCGGCGTGCTGCCCGCCTCGCCCGGCGGCCCGTGCGGCCCGCCCGACGCCACGTACGCGTACGCGGCCGCCGGGTCGCCGCCCGGGTCCTGGGGCGGCTTGCCCGGGTCGGCCAGGCCCGCGGTCGCCCCGGGCACGCGGGCCCGGCAGGTGGCGACCGCCCAGAGGCGGCCGGGGCCGTGCCAGGCCAGCGCGGTCGGCTCCGCCTTCAACGCCAGCCGGGCGGCCGGCCAGGGCCCGTCCAGGCGGGTCGCGGCCGGCATGGCGCACACCCGGAGCACGCCCTGTGCCGCCGCGGCGGCGGCGGCGACCGCGGCGGGCCCGCCGGCCGCCTGGGGAGGCTCCGTCGGCGGCCCCGCCGCCAGCACAAACCCAAACCCGCAGTTTGCGTTGTGGAAGGGGGCAAAGCCCAGCACGGGCGGCGCCCCGCCCCCGCCCGGCCAGGCCGGGTGGGCGACGACTGAGCCGCGGGCCGCGATGACCCAGGCAGGCTTGTCGCCCGCCACAAACACGCCCGAGTGGCGGGGCGGGGCTTCGCCCAGGGCGTCGAACCGGGTGAGGCGGGCGGGTGAGGGGCGGGCCGGGTCACGCGCAGACGCCGACCAGGCGGGCCCGCCGGGCGCGCCCGGTGGCGGCCACACGGGCGCGCCCGCCACCGTCAAGCCCGGCACGTCCAGGCGGGCCAGGCCAGGCAGGGCGCTGTCGTCCTCGCCGTCTGTGGGGGGCGGGCTGGCCCGGTAGACGAGGAGGCCGCCGTCGGCGCAGGCGGCAAAGAGGAGGGGCGCCTCGTGCGCGACGCCGCCCGCGTCGCCAGAGGGGGACGGGAAGGCTTCCACCAACAGGTCCGTGACGGGCGGCGAGGGGGACGGGCCCGCCGCAGGGTCGAGCGGTGCGCCCAGCACCCCCGACGACAGCCAGGCCGCGCCGTCGGTGAGCCCCGTGTAGGTGGCGACGTGCGCGCCATCGTCCAGGCGGAAGAGGTCGAGGCGGCCGTCTGCGCGCGCGGCGGCCGCGAGCGCGGGGCCGGGGGGCGGGCCGGCGGCCGTGGCGTGGCGCGCCGCCGCCTTGCCGCCGCCCTTGGTAAACCAGTGGCGGGTGTCCCGGAAGAGGGCCAGGGCGGTGACGGGCGAGCCCCCCCCCCCCGACGCGGCGTCGGCGGAGAGGCCGGGGATAGAGAGCGGCACCAGCGCCCCCGCGAGCGGGTCGAGCGCAAACACCTCGGCCCCCCCGCCGTGCGTGCGCAGGCCGACCGCGCCGCCAGCCGTCAAGGACGCTGCCGCGGCCGGGTCGGGGGGCATGGCGCACTCCTCAGCTAGGGCCGCCCCCAGCACGCACCCGGACAGAATGCCGGCCGGCCGGGCCACCGTCCCCACGCGCCCCCGCGCCCCGCACCCCATCAGCACGACCGCCCGGGGCGTGACCTGGACGCCAAAGCGCCCGCCCCCGAGCGTCCCCGCCGCCAGCGTGGGCGCGCCCGTCTCCCACCCCCCGCCAGGCGAGGCCGGCGCCGGGATCTCGTCCAGGCCGCTGCCCGTGCGCAGGGCCCGGGTGGCCGGGCCGACCGTGAGGAGCATGACGGTGTGGTAGCCGAGCGGCGCGCCGGGGCCCGCGCCTGGCGGGGGGTGGGCGTGCGTGGTGGGCCAGGCGCCGCCACCCTCGTCCTCCTCCGACAAGCACAGCGTCCACGCGCCCGCCAGGCCTGGCAAGGGGACGGCGGTGATGACCTCGGGCACGACCGCCCGGCGGAGGAGGGCGAGCGAGCCGGCCCTGCCGACGCCGACAGCAGCGGCAAGGAAGCCGGGCGCGCCCGCGCCCGCGGCGGCCGCTGCGGCGGCCGCGGACGCGCCGCCCAGGACGGCCGCGTCCGCGGGGGCGGAGACCAGGGCGCGGATGGGGCCGAGGCCGGGCAGGGTGTCAACGACGCGCAGGCTCACCGCGGGCGGCGGGGCCCCGGCGGCGGCGCCGCCGCCGCCGCCTTTCCCTCCACCACCACCACTGCCACCACCGCCGCCACCGTCTCCGCCGCCCTCCTCAGCCTTCACCACGACGACCAGCGCGCCCGCCGCGCCGTCATCTGCTTCCATGGGCTCCGCCTCGCCCTTCACGCCCGCGTCGGAGGCAGGCGCGGCCGTGAGGAGGGGGGCAGCGGTGGCAGTCGCGCCCCGCCCCAACCGCCCACGGCGCCCGCCGCTGGTGGCCTCCGCCCCCCCCCCCCCGCCCACCACGTCCGCCCGCAGCAGCAGGGAGTCCCCGCCCCACGCCCCCAGGAACAGCAGGCCCGGCCCCGCCGGCGCCAGGCCGCCCGGGGACGCAGGCGAGGCCACGCCCGCCGGCGCGACCTCCAGGCGGGAGACAGGGCCGCCGGGCGAGGCCGAGACGGCGGTGAGGGAGAGGACCTGGCCGGACGCGAGGGCGAGCACCGCGACGGCCGGCGACAGCCAGGCGGCGGCCGCCCCGTCCGCGTCCGCGTCCAGGCCGGGCGGGGGCGGGGCGGCGGCCGCCGCCAGCGCCGGCGCGGCGTCGGGGTGGAGGACGTGGCCCCACCGGCCGGCGTGGCGGGCGGCGGTCAGGGAGGGTAGCTCCCGCAAAGGGTCCAACTCGAGGCGGGGCGGGGGCGGGCCGGGCAGGGCGCGCGGGGAGAGGGCGGCGGCCGGGCCGGGGCCGACCGCCCCCCCCCCGCCCGGCGGCACCCACACCAGCAGGCGGTGGCAGAGGACGAGGACGCCCCCGCCCGGCGCGGGGGAGAGCGCCCGCGCGTCGGACGGCAGCCCCCGCGCGCGCCAAAGCGGGGTCGGCGGCGCCCGGCCCCCCGGGTCGAGGGCGAGGGCGACGACCTCGCACCCGTCGGGGCCGCCCGAACCGGGCGGGGGCGCCCCGGCCCCGGGCCCGCCCCCCCCCCCCCCCGCGCCGGCCGCCCCGCGCGCGATGCCTGGCCAGGTGGCGGCCGCCGCGTGGAGGACGAGCAGCGTCGGCGAGGCGGCCCGGTGCGCGAACGCGATGTCCAGCACGGACACGATGCCTAGGCCGGGCAGGGTGGCCAGGTCGAGGACGGCCGCGTTCCCCACCGATGTGGGGCGGGCGGAGAGCGGGGAGAGGGAGGCCACGGCGGGCGGGCCGCCCCGGGAGGAGGCGCCGCGCGCGTCCTGCCCGCCACCGCCGCCCCCCCCCACCAACAGCGCGTCCAGCGCGTCCGCGTCCACGGCCGGCAGCAGGGCGACCGCGGAGGCGTAATACAAGACCGCGGCCAGCCTGCCGTCCGGGTCGGCCGCGGCCCGGGGGGGGCGGGGCCAGACCGCCCGGCCGCCGGTCGGGTCGGCCGCGACGGCGGGAGGGAGCGCGGCCGGCTCCGCGGCCGCCGCCGCCGCCGTTGTGTCGCTGCCGCCCCCTTCAAAGCTGTGCAGGCTGGTCGGCACCGGCCGCTGGGCCACGGGGTCCCAGTCCAGGACGACGGCCTTGGCGTCCCGGAAGGCGAGTACGAGCGCGTCCCGGGTGGGCGGCAGGGGGGTGGGCGAGGTGGTCGAGGCTGCAGCGAGCGCGTCGTGCGCGCCGGCGGGCCCGCTCCGCCCCCTCAAGACAGCCGCCCCCGTCGGCACGCCCGCCAGGGGGACGACCGCGGTCACCTCCAGGCGCGCGCCGTCCAGGTCGGACCCGCCCGGCCAGGCGGGGCCGCGCAGGCCCCCGTCCCCCGGCGCGTCCCCGGGGACGCGCAGGGTGAGCAGGGTGAGGGTCGACCCCGCAATCACGGCCACGTCGGGCGGGAAGGGCGCCGGCGGGGGGGGCGGCCCGCCGGGGGTGGCGGGGGCCCGGTGGGCGGCCCGGCCGGCCCGGGTCCAGTGGAGGGCCAGGGCGGCGGTCACGTTGGTGGGGGGGTGGACCTGTTTTTGATGGAATGGGGGAGAGGGAGGGGGTGGAGAGAAAAAGATGATGAAAAAAGAAAAAACCGATGCGTTTCTTTTTTTGTGAACCCGCGCCACGGCCGCCTTCGCGCGCGCCCGTCTCTTCCACGCCCAGAGACCCGTCTCTCCTCTCTCTCCAGGCGTTCGCCCTTGCAATGCGAAGGCAGGCAGCAGAACACAAAGGCTCACCTCCCGGTACGCAAACGCCTGTCCGGCCTCGGCGTCGGCCGGCACCGGCGCCGGCGGGGGGGGTGGGGCACTCGTCATTTTTCTCTCTCTGTGTGTGTGCCTGCGCTGAATGTGTGAATGGGAGGTGGACGCCACGCCCGGCGCGGATGGCAAAGAGGACTGTGCTGCCTGCGCAAGGATCGCACGCGCACGCCGCCCCACACACACAAAAAAGGTCTGAGTAGAAACATCGCCTTCCTTCACTTTTTGCTCTTGTTGCGTTGGCCGTGGCCGCGACTCTCTCTCTACTGTGTTGCCCCGCACCAGCGACGCCAATTCACGGACACACACCGTGATCCTAGATAGCACGATGCGTGGTCTTTTCCGCTCCCGCCCCCGCATCGGGCACGTCAGCCGCCGGTGAGTCGATTCGGGACGGGCGCGCCGTCTTTTAAGTTACCTCGCGCTGCATTCGCCACCAACGCGCCGCCGGACGCGCCCAAGTCTCCACTGCACGGCGTGCGGCTTGGGGCCTTCACCCCCCCCCGCCATCCCGCCGACCACGCCGGCGTCCTGTTTCAGAGGCCACACCCTGCGTCCATCGGGCGTGGTCAGCGGGCGTGGACAGCGGGTTCCCACCGGGGCGGGCAGAGTCCGAAACACACACATTGGCCAGCGGCCGCCGCCGGCCCCCGGCGGCTCTCTCCTCGCTCGCTCCTCACTCTCTCCCACCTCTTCCTACACCAAAAACAGCTCGGCGCCCCCGCCCCACCCACCCCGCCCGGCCGCCCTCCCCGCCACCCCGACCGCCTCCTCGTCCTCCTCCTCCCCGCTGGACGACCTGGAAGCCATTGCCGCCCTGCGCCGGGCCGCCCGCGGCGGCGGCGGCCCCCCGAGACGCGCGCCCGCGGCCGCACCCCGGGCCGGGCCGCCCGGGCGCGGCGACAGCGCGGCCGCCCCCACCGCGGACGCCGCCCTCTCCTCCGTCGCGGACGCGCTCGCGGGCGCCCGCGCCGCCGCCGCCGACGCCGCCGACGCGATCGACGGCGCGCTGGAGGGCCTCGCCCCCCGGCCGCCGGAGTCGGCGGCCGTGCTGATGAGCGTTTCGGAGGATGAGTCCTCGAGCAGCGAGGACGACGACGAGGGCGGTGGTGGTGGGGGGGGAGGGGGGGGAGGAACGGGGGCGGCGGCCGCCCCTGCCCCGCCCACCACCCGCACCCTGGACGAGGAGGAAGCGGCGGCGGCGGACGCGGCCATGGAGGCCTGGGACGCGGCGGCGGTGGCGGCCCTGGTGGCCAACCGGCCGCCGCCCCCATTCCCCCCAGCCCACACACAAAAACGGGGCAGCGCGACGACGGTCGGCGCGCCCCCGCCCGCCCTGTCCTTCGTATCAGCGCCGGCCGGCGGGGGCGCGCCCCCGCCGGCCCCGCCCGCCACCACCACCCCCCTCCCGGCCACCACCACCACCACCACCAACGCCCAGGCCGGCCTGTGGGCGGAGCTGGGCGAGTGCGAGGACGCGGGCGACGTCCTTGACGTCGTGGCGGACGAGGCGGGCGGCCTGGGCGGGGCGGGCGTCCAGGCCGCCCTGGAGCGCCTGGCCCAGCTGGAGCGCGCCTGGCAGCGGGGCGGGCGGGCGCGTGGGGAGGCGGGCGCGGGCGGGGGGGGCGGCCCGTCCGACTCGCCGGCCGGCATTGCCGCCCGGTCGCCCGCGTACGGCGGCCTGCTGGCCGAGGCGGCGGGCGCGGCCCCCGAGATGCGGCACCGCGAGCTGGCCCAGGCCGCCTGGGCGCTCGGCGTGCTGGGGTCCTCGCCCGGCGCGGCCGGCGGCCGGTTCGGCCGGTCCGCCGCCGCCCGGGCCGCCCGCGCCCTGGCGGCCTCCGCCGCCGCCACCGCCGCCCACCTGAACGGCCGGGACGTGGGCGCGCTCTGGTACGGGCTGGGCGCCCTGGGGGCAGACCCGGGGCGGGACGCGCTGCGCTCCCTCGCCTCCGCCTCCGCGGCCGCCCTGCCCGGCGCCCCGCCCCAGGCCCTGGCCATGGCGGCTTGGGGCGCGGCGGAACTGTGCGCGCGCGGGCGGGGCGGCGGGTCGGCCGGCGGGCCGGCCGCGGTGGACGCGCTGACCGACGCCCTGGTGGCAGAGGTCGGCGCCCGGGCGGGGGGCTTGGGCCCCGCCGCCCTGGCCACCGCCCTGGCAGCCCTAGCCCGCCTCCGCCCGGGCGACCCGCCGCCGCCCCGCGTTTCAGACGCGGCCGTCGCGGCCGCCGCCGCCGCCGCCGCCGCCCGCAGCGCGCCTAGGACCGGGGGGGAGGGCGGCGGGCCCGGGCCCAGCGCGCGGTCAGCCTTCACGCCGGGCGAGCTGTCCATGGCGCTGTGGGCGGTCGCCGAGTGGCGGCTGCCCTCGGCTGACGCCCTCATCGCCGCGTCCGGGCCTGCCCTCGCCGCCGCTGCGGGCGGGGACCGGGCCGCCCTGGCGGGCCGCCGCCCGACGGGCGTGGAGTGCGCGACCGCGGCGTGGGCGTGGGCCACGCTGGGCGGGGAGGCCGGCCCCGGCGAGGACGGCTGGGCGGCCGTGGAGGCCGGCCTGGCGGACGCCGCCCCGCGCCTGCCCGTGCGGGACCTGGGCAAGGCCGCGTGGGCGCTCGCGACCGCGGACCGGTTTGTGGGCGGCGGCGCGTACGAGCGCGTGTTCCGCGGGCTCGTGGCCGCGGCCGTGGCCGCTGAAGCCGGCGAGCGCCCGCCCCTGGACCCGCGCTCCGTCGGCCAGGCCGCCAAGGCCGCCGCGGCCGCGGCGGCCTGGGCGGCGGCCCCGCCCGCCGGCGCGCCCGCCGACGCCCCCGCCCGCCTGCGGTCCCTCCCGGCGCTGCCCCCAAAGACCGCGGCCGCGGCCGCCCGCCGCGCGCGCGCCGCGGTCGCGCAGGCCCCGCCCTCCCTCTCCCACGCCCGCCTGGCGGCCCTGGCCCGGGAGGTGGGCCTGCCCCTCGTCGGCATCCGCGTCTCGGCCGTCCCCGACGGGGGGGAAGAGAGCGGCGGCGGCGGCGGCGGCGGCGGCGGCGGCGGCGGCGGCGGCGCGCGCCCCGACACGCCCCCGGGCCTGGCCCCCCTGCCCGGCCTGCCCAGCGTCGACCTCGCCTTTGCCCTCCCCGGCGGCCGGGCGGGCGCCCTCCTGGTCGTCGGCCCCCGGGAGGCCCCGCCCGGGCGCCCGCCCCTGGGCCGCACGACCGCCGCCCTGCGCGCCCTGGCTCGGGCGGGGTGGGAGGCCGCCCTGCTGCGCGTGTCGGACGTGCCGGGCGGCGGGACGCCCCGCGCGACGCAGGCACTGGCCCTGCTGGACGCGGCCGCCCGCGCCTTCCCCGCCCTGCCCCGCCCGCCGCCGCCCGAGTTTGAGCCCGCCGACTTCCGGCCGCCCGTGCGGGGGCCGGGCCCGGGGCGGGGTGGGGTGGAGGGTGGTGGGCGGGGTGGTGGCGGTCGTGGCCGTGGTGGCGGCCGCGGGGGGGGGGGCGGCCGTGGTTCTAGCCGCAGGGTGGGCCCGCCGCCGTCCGGGGAGGGCGGGTGGGGGGAGATTGCTTGAACTTGAGGGGAACATTGTGTGTGAGAAAACCCAGGCAGCCACACGAAAAGGGGGGGGCATACGTATGCAGAGAGAGAGAGAGACGCGCACTGTCAGCCGCCCCACTCATCTTTTCTCTTGTCGAACCCGCCATGTTCCGCGCCCACCACGTCGCCCGCCGCATCTCCCTCACCCGGGCTTTCTCTGACTTTACGCCCGGCCGGACCGTGCCAGGCGCCGGGAGCGCGCCCCACGCGCCCGGTCCAGCGTCCGCGTCCACGTCCGCGTCCACGCTGCGGCCTGCTTCCTCCTCTCCCCGCGCCTCCACGCCGCCTCCGGGTTCGACGCCCGACGCGTCCAACCCGTACCTGATGTGGGGGATGGCCGGGGCTGCGGGGCTGGGCCTGTACTGGCTCTTCAAAAACCCGCCGCCCTCTGATGATGGCGACAGGGTGCCGTCGTTTGAGCGGGGGCCGCCTTGAGAGAGGAGAGTGTTTTGCATTGCATTGCGAGGCGCCCCGCATTCCATTTTGGCACGCCGCGGTACCGGGTGTATGGGTTGTGTGTTTTGAACTCAGCCGCAAAGCGCGCCTTGCTTTACACAAGGCGCGCGCGCGGGCTGAAAGAGAGAGAGCTCACACAGTTGAGAGAGGGTTGGAAAGGTTGAAAAAAGTTTGCGCTCTCCTTCCTTTTTATCACACACTTCATTTCCGCGCGCGCGCCCTGCCCCGGGAGGGCCTTGCGTCGTGCGTCCCACACCTTGGCAGAAGGAGTGCCTCCACACGCAACAGCAACGCCCAAAAATGCGCCCGTCCGGCGCCACCTGCACGCCCAGGCCGGGCACCACAAGGCTTGCAGCAGCGACACCAATCCTAGCCGTCGTCGTCGCTGGCCGGCCCCGCGTGCGCACGGCAGCGCCCGCCGCGCCGTCCGCCCGCAGCGACCACCCGCCCTCCTCGCTGAGAGAAGGAGTAGCAGCAACCGCGACGCCCGACACAGCCGCCAGCGTCTCGGGGCTGGACACGGCCGCCGACCTGCGCCGGCTTGCATCAAGAACCTGCCTCAAATCCCTCCCCTACGACGGCCTGGCCGCCTGGGTCGCCTCCACGGGCGAGGACGCCGCGGCCGTCCCCGCCCGCACGCTCCAACTATGGCGCCTGCTTTACTACCGGGACACCAAGACGGGCGTGGGCCTGGTGTCCGACCTGGCGTCCGAGGCGGGCCCAGCCACCCGCGGCGGGTTGAGCGGGGCCTTCCTCCAGCGGGCGGCCGCGTCCGCGGCCGCCGTCGACCCGGGCATCGAGCTCGCGTCCATCCACGCCTCGGCCGACGGCACGCGCAAACTGGTCTTCAATGTCACGGCCGGGCCGGCGGCGGGACGGGCCGTCGACGCGGTGCTGATCCCCGTCGTCCGCCGCGCGGGCGCCCGCCCCCGCCTCACGCTGTGCCTCTCGTCCCAGGCGGGCTGCTCCCAGGGCTGCACGTTTTGCCTGACGGGGGCGATGGGCCTAGGCGGCAGCCTGACCGCGGGCCAGATCGTGGAGCAGGCGGTCGTTGCGAGGCGTTTACTGGCCGCAGAAGCAGCAGCAGCGGGCGCGGCGGGCGCGGACGCGGCTGCGGACGCAGCACCGCCGCCGCCCGGGCGGCGCACGCGCCGGCCGCCCCCACCCCCGCTCACAAATGTGGTCTTCATGGGCCAGGGCGAGCCATTCGACAATTACGGGGCGGTGAGCGCGGCGGTGTCCATCCTCACGCACCCGCTCGGCCTGGCGTTCGGGGCGTCCAAGGTCACCGTCTCGACGGTCGGGCTGCTGGCCGAGATGCGGGCCTTTGCGGCGGCCCACCCGCGCGTGCAGGTCGCGCTCTCGCTGCACGCCACCACCGACGCGGGGCGGGCCGCCATCATGCCCGCGGCCGCCCGGGCCGGGCATGACCTGGCCTCCGTGGCGGCCTGCCTGCGGGACGTCTTCCCGGGCGCTCCGCCGCCGCCGCCGGGGCCAGGGGGGGAAGGGGGGGAGGGAGGCGCCAGGGCGGGGGGCGGGGGGGGCAGCGCGGCCGGCGGGGGCGGTGGCGGCGGCCACCGCAGGCACGTCCTGGTGGAGTACCTCCTCCTGGACGGCATCAACGATTCCGTCGACGACGCCGCCCGCCTGCTGGCCCTCCTGGACGGCGTGGCGGCCAAGGTGAACCTCTTGAACTTCAACCCGCACGCCGCGGCCGTGTTTGGGCGGTCGGGTCGGGGCGACGCGTTCCGGAGGGCGCTCCTGGATGGCGGCCGGGTCTGCACGGTGCGGGCGTCGCGGGGCGGGGATGACGCCATGGCGGCGTGCGGCCAGCTGGGCGACCCGGCCGCGGCGGGCGGGGTGGTCGCCAAGGCGCGGCTGGCGCGACTGGGGATTTAGAAGGAGTAAAAGGGTGCAGTGTGTATCAAGAAGCCGAGCGCACCTTCAAACGCCCCGCCGCGTACACGCACCCACTACTGCGACCCGCACCCACCCACACCACGAAAATGCGGCGCGGCCTCCTGGTCTTCGTCCTCCTCGCCCTGGTGGCGGGGGTGGCGGTGGCACAACAGGTGAGGAGAGAAGAGCGGGGCCATTTTTTTTTGTTCCTGCGACCGGGCGCATCGAAAAGGCTGCCCCCCCCCGTGTCCACGGCCCCGCCCCCGTACCCCTCCTCACATACTCACACATACACGTTCAATACCCGCACTCGCACACATAGGATGACGATGTGGCCAAGCTGCAGGTGCGTGTGCGTTGGTTAGGAAGAGGGCGAGCGCCGGACAGCTCTGCAAAGCATTCGACGCGCCGAGCGCGTGGGGCCGGCCACGGCCCTCGCCGCCGCCGGCCTCGCTCTCCTTAGACGTCCGGGGGTGGAGAGTGAAGTGGTGCCATCCTGTCGGGCGCGTAAGTGTGCAGCTCCGCCCCTGTCCAGCTCGCCAGGCGGGAGCTCGAAAGAACAAGCGCCGCCGTCACCGGGCGCGCGCCCTCCTTCCTCTCGACCTCCCCCCCCCTCCCATCTCTCACCTATTCATATTCGCTTCACACACGCACGCACGCGTGCACACACCAGTCCCAGCTCAAGTCCCTGACCAAGGACCTGGCCACCGCCAAGACGGACGCCTCGGCCGCCCGCAAGGAAGCCGACCGGGCGGACAAGGACGCGGCCACCGCGCGCCGGGCGGCCGCGGATGCGGAGCGCGACGCGGCCGCCGCGCGCAAGGCCGCGGCCGCGGCGGACCGGGCAGCGGCGGCCGCCCGGAAGGACGCGGCCGCCGCGGCGGCCGAGGTGGCGGCCGCCCGCGAGGAAGCCTCGGCCGGGTCGGACGGCCTGCGGGCCCGGCTGGACGAGGCGCTAGCCGCGCTGCGGGAGGCGGAGGCCGCCCGGGATGAGGCGGGCGCCGAGGCGGCCGACGCCAAGGCCGCCGCCCGGGACGCGGCGGCGGAGGTGGCGGAAGCCCAGGCGGGCGCGTCCGAGGCGGGCGAGCGCCTGGCCGGCCTGCGGGCCAAGCTGGCGGCCGCCCAGGCGGGGGCGGAGGCCGAGCGCGAGCGTGCCGAGGCCGCGCTCGCCACGCTCGAGGTGGAGCGCGCCGACACGGGCGCCGCCCTGTCCGCCGCCACCGCGGCCGCCGCGGCGGCTGCCAAAGCGGCCGCCGTCGCGGAGGCCCGGGCGGACGACCTGGTCCGCCGCGCCCACGCCCAGTGGCTGCCCCTGTGGGCGGACGGGCACGTCGACAGGCTGGCCGGGGTGACCGTGCGCCCCGTGCTCGCGCGCGCGGGGCCGGCGGTCGGCGCGCTGGGGCCCGCCCTGTCGGCGGCTGCGGCGTCCGTGAGGCCGGCAGCCTCCCGGGCGTCCAGCCTGGCCCGGTCGGGGTCCCTGAAGGCGGGGGCGGCCGCGTCGGCGGCCGCGTCGGCCGCCGCGGACGCGGCCCGGGGCGCGGCAGCCGCGGCTGGGCCCGCCGCCTCCAGCGCCTGGGCCGCCGCCGCGCCCGCCACGGCCGCGGCCGTGGCCACTGCCCGGGCGGCGGCCGCCCCGGCCACCGCCGCCGCCTGGGGGGCCGCCTCCGCCGCCGCGGCGGCGGCGGCCCAGAAGGCGCCCGGCCTGGCGGCTGCGGCGCGCGCGGCGGGCGCGGTCTGGCTCGAGGTCGAGGCCTTTGCGGGTGGCCTCCTGGCCCGCCACCCGGCCCTCGCCCCGCTGGCCGCCGACCCGACCACCCTGCGCGCCACCACAGTCGCCGCCTTTGCGGCCCCGCTCCTCGCCGCCCTGCTGCCAGCCCTGGTGCGGGGCTGCTGTGGCGGGGCTCGCCAGCGCAAGGGCGGGCGCAGCCGGGCGAGCCCCGCCTTCGAGGGCCTCCTGGCCGGCCCGCCCATTGGCGGCGGCCGCCCCAAGCGGGGCAGCGGTGGGGGGAGCAGGCGCGGCGGGCGGGAGGTGAGCGTCGGGGCGGACTCGGCGTTGTGAGAGAGGGGAGGGGAGAGGGAGCCCGCGGGAGGAAGAGAGAAGGATGTTTTGTGGTTGATGGGATGTTTGTCTGCGCTCTTCAATTTCAAAGTGCTGCCTTGCCGGTGAATCAGCACACACGGGGCGGGCGGGCGGGGGCGGAAGCGGAGGCCGGCGCAAGAAAACCTCCCCTCTCCCCCATCTCTATCTCTATCTCCCCATTGCTCATCCCTCGCAAATCATGCGAATCATGCTCTCACTCCCCACTCGCCCGCCCGACCCCGAGCCCCGCCAGCATGGCCTGGTTGCGGGCGATCCGCTCCCGCCGCTCCCTCTCGATGGGGACCTCCTCCTCGTCCGAGGCGGCCGGCGCGGGCGCGGGCGGGAAGCAGGAGAGGGGCGGGGAGGATGAGGAGGGCGGAGCGCGGCCACCAAGGCCGCGCCCGCGCCCGCCGCGCCCCCTCCCACCCCCTCTCCCACCACCACGCACGCTGGCCAGGGCCCGCCGGGCCGCCTTCTCCGCCCGGGTCTCCTCGTCCGTCGACCAGTCGGCGTAGGTCTTGGGCGCGGCGGCCCGCGAGCTCTGCCGCCGGGTCGGGGCCTGGGCGGGGCGGGAGGATGGGGGCGCCCGCGCGCGCGCGGCCGGGCGGGTGCGCGCGTCCTCCTCCTCCTCCTCGCTCTCGCTCTCCTCCCCTTCGTACTCGTCGTCCTCTTCGTCCGACCAGGGCGTCAGCGACCGGGCGCGCAGGCCCCGGCCGGAGAACCCGCCCCGGCCCCGGCCCCGCCCGCGCCCGCGGCCCCGGCCCGGGCCTGGCGTGGCGGCAGCGGGGGGTGGCGGCGGGCGCGGCGGGGCAGCAGCGGGCGCGCCCACCAGCAGGCGACCACCCGCGTCACCGCCCCACTCCGGCCCGCCCGCCCGGGAGGCCGATGCCGCCAGCTTGGCCGCCGACCGGGCCAGCCCGCCGATGCGGTCGATCTGGTCGGCCAGGGTGTGCAGCTGGGCGGGGGTGAAGAGGGTCGGGCCGGCGGCCATGGCAGCGGCCAGGCTGGCGGGTGGCAGGACGCCCGCGGGGGAGAGCGGGTGCGCTGACGGCGACGTGAGCGGGGCTTCCGAGGTCGCTGCCAGGCTCAGGCCGGGCGTCAGAGGGCCAATCTCGTAGGAGGCTGCCGCCATTGTTGCGTACACTTCCAACCTGAATGTGCATGAGAAGATAAGAGGTGAGAAACGAAAAAAATGGGGTTGATGATAAGTAGAGGGGATGAAAGGCAAAAGGAGAAGAAAAACTAGGGAAAAACCACGCCCCCTATCTTTCTCAATTCTCTTCGCGTCAGCAAGGAAAGTTCTCCGCCAGGAAAAGAGGCAGACGCAAATTACCCAATTCCCCCGGTGAAGGGAGAAAAGAAAAAACACTTAACGTCTTCACCCGCGAGAGAGAGAGAAAAAACAAAAACAATGAAAAATGGAAGAGGGTGGGTGGGTGGGTGGGTGTTATGGGGGCCGAAAAGAGGGGGGTAGACACCGCCCGCCACACCTGTGTGCAGCAGATACGGCGTGCACTCCCCTGCACTGCTCTGCGCGTGTTGTGGCGATGGCCGTCAGTCTTAAAAAGCTCGGTTTCCAGATCCACATGATTAACCCCGAGGCTCGACACTGGTTAGTTAGACCGGGTCGGCCAGGATTCGGCGTTGGATTTGGGTTGATCTCTCGTCATTCGGCACACACGCACGCATACACAGCACAAGGGGACCAAGTGAGCTCGCACGCGCGCGCGCACGCGCGTGCGCACAAGCAAAGGGGCCATCACGAACCACAGCCAAGTGAATTGAGGTGCACTCGACAGGCGACTGGGGGTCTCCCCCCAGGCTTTCACGAGAAAGCGTTCCTTTTCGGAACTAAGAGCACGGAGGTGTCGTCATCTGGCGCATTGCTGTGCGGGCGCACGCGTTTCTGTCTCTCTCTGCTGGTGGGCAGGCCCATAGCGGGGGACGCTTGCGGCCACGCTTGAGGCGGAAAATGAGACACACGCCGAGCGGGTTGCTCTGTCGCTCTGGGGGTTAAGGCGACTCTCTTTTTCCGCGTCGGCGACACCAACGCATGCATACGCCCGCCGCCGCCGCCGTTGCCTGCCCGGCATCGCTTCCCTTACCGCACTCCATCATACGACAGGACGTCTATTAGCATTCACGCACGGGGACAGAGCCGGGGCCGGCGAGGGGTAGAAGAGGACATGGGAGAGGCGCGGAGAAAAAAAAACAAAAGGAAAAATAACTGGCCGGGGGAAGCAAAACGGCGGCTAGGGACAGAAAGTCCTCTGCACGCCGGCCCGGGCACGCCCCACGCACACACACACACACACACACACACACCTGGGGGTCAAGGGCGTTGGACAGGGATGCGGTGCGTACAAGTGGTTTGGCGGGACGCGCGCCTGTCTCTCTGCCCCCGCGCGCGACGCGGAGATGGGAGGGGGCGAGCGCGGCCGGGCAGGGGCCCTGTCTCAAATGAACGACACAATAAAAAAGGGGGACTAAAAACATATCTTTCAGCCCGTCGCCCCCCCCCTCCTCAGTAAGGCGACTCGTACGCCCCCCGCCCCCGCCCCCGCCCCCTTGCCCCCCGCCCCCCCCGCCCCCCCCGCCCCCCGCCAAACCGCCCCCCCCGCCCCCCCCCACCAAAGCGGCCCCCCCCGCCCTTCCCGACCCCGCCCCCCCGCACCCTCAACCCCGGCACGTTCGTCCGCTTGGGCAGCACCTTCAGCGCCCGCCCCTTCAGGGCCGTCCCGTCCAGCAGCAGGGCGTTCGCCACAGCGGACGGCTCCCCGAACTCGACGTACGCGAACCCTTTGCCCGCCCCGCCCCGGTCGGTGGGAATGGTCACCCTGTTGACGACGCCGCACCCGTTGAAGTGGGCCTGCACATCCTCGGGGGAGGCCGCGTAGTCGACGCCGCCCACGTAGATGGAGCGGGCGTCCGCGGCGGCGCGGGCGGCGGCTTCGGCGTCGGGGTCGGCGGTGGCGGGGTCGTCGGCGTCGGGCTATGGAGGGAGAATGGGGGGAGTGAGATGCATGATGGAGGGTTGAGAAGAAAAAAAAAGACAGCGCAAGTTGCCAGTTTTGCACTCTCTTTCTTACCTCCTCGCCGCCGCCGCGCAGGGCGGTCTGCTCTTTCTCCATGGCCGCCAGGCGGGCTTTCATGGCTTCCAGCTCCTAGTGGGTGCGTGTGTGAGAGGGTGTGAGCTGTGAGAGGCGCGGACGGAAGAGAGCTGGCAGTCGGCGACGGCGGCGGCCCCCTTTTTTTTCACTACTCACCGCTTGCTCCTCGTCCATCGCATCCCCATCTCCACCAGCTGAGGGGGGTTCCAGCCCGTCGATGGAGGCGGTGGTGGGGTCGTCTGGGAGGGGCGGCATTTCTATTTGGTGTGTGGAAAAGAAACGCGGAGAAGAAAAAATAAGAGATGTAAAGAAGGAGTTTGACGTGAGAGCGAGCAGCTTGCTCACAAAATTCTTCTCGTCAATGCTTCTCATCCGCTCACCGCCTGCGGCGGCGCCCGCCCGGTGCCGCCCTCGCGCCAGTCGAAAGCTCACCCACTTGGCCATCCGTGCGGCAGCGGAAAAGGTGATAGAAAAAGAAATAAAAAACGGGGGGGGGGTCGGGAGGTCGGGTGGAAAGTAGGGCGAGAGAGGGCGCGCGAGAGAGAGAAACCCGCGCCCTCTTTTTTTCTCAACCAACCTCCACGCCTCCTCCTGCTCTCTCTCCCAGCAGCAAGACGCCGCCCCCACCACCACCACCCCATCCGGATGGAGCGACCGCCTGCGAGCCGCCTTTGACGCGGCCGACGCGGACGGCAACGGCGTGATTGACAAATCCGAGCTCCGGGCCCTGCTGGAATCGACGGCGGGCGGGCTGGAGTGCCCGCTGCCCGGCGCGCCCGACCCCAGGTCGGGGGCGCCCCCGCCCTCCTCCGTGCATGTGGCCCGGGGCTGGCTGCCCGAAGCGGACGTGCAGGCGGTCCTGGCGCAGTACGACGCTGACGGGGACGGGTCTATCGACTTTGGCGAGTACGCCCGCCTGGCCGCAGACGGGCTGCTGCTGCAGGGGCGGGTGGCCGAGTACGCGGCCGCCTTTGCGGCCCTGGACACGGGGGGCAACGGGCGGCTGGGGCCCACCGAGGTCGCGGACCTGATGCGGGGGCTGGGGCGGCCGCTCGACTACGAGGCGCTCGTCGCGCTCATGCGGGATTTCGACACCGACGCGAGCGGCCAGCTCGAGTTTGGGGAGTTCCTGCGCATGTGCCGGTCCTTCCTGTCCCTGGACGAGGTGAGGGAAAGGGGGAGAGGGGGGGGGGGGGGGGGGTAAGGTGGAAGGGGTGGAGGAGAGGCGTGGATGGGATGGGAACAAGAGGGGGCAGCGGCCACGGCCGGGCGTGCGCGTGCGGCCCTCTCAAAACCTCTCCTCTCATTTTTTTTTTACAGATCCTCGCCTACATGCGCCTCGCCCCCACGGAAGCCGCCGTCCAGGAGGCCGCCGCCGCCGCGTCAGGCACCAAACCAGCGGCAGCGCCGCCGGCCGCCCCTGCTGCGGCAGCAGGCGTGGTGGACGGGATGGCCGACCTCTTCTCCAGCGCAGACCTGGACGCGGCGCTCGCCGCGGCGGGCCCCGCGGGCGCGACCGTCCTCCTCTCCTCCGTGACCTGGTGCCGCCCCTGCCGGGCCATGGCGGCCCCCATCAAAAAGCTGGCGGCCGCGTACGGGCCGGGCACGCCGTCGGGCGTCGGGTTTTTCCGTGTCTACGGCAACGCGTCCGAGGGGGCCAAGGCCCTGTTCCGGGACCGGCTGGGCACGCGCGCCACGCCGACCTGGTTCATCTTCGTGGGGGCGGGACCCGAGCCCGTGCACACCCACACGGGCGCCAACAAGGCCAGGCTGGAGCACGCCATCCGGGAGGCGGTGGCGGGGGCGAGGGGGGAAGGGGCGCTCCCGGGCGCGTGCCTCTACCCGCCCGAGCCGAAACCGACGGGCGGGTGGTGAGTGTGCGGCGTGTGCGTGGGCACGTGTGATAAGCAAATAATAAACTGTGTT
>Ga0315287_10000831_pt1 | contig 27563 bp, 24 predicted proteins | sample YL17G11_0_MG_FD_205037 | JGI IMG/M metagenome (GOLD analysis project Ga0315287, IMG submission 205037) | Sediment microbial communities from Yellowstone Lake, YNP, Wyoming, USA - YL17G11_0 | ecosystem: Environmental > Aquatic > Freshwater > Lake > Sediment | place: USA: Wyoming | collected... | reverse complement strand
TATTTCGAAATTTTTCAGAAACATTATCGGGATAAACATTGGTCGAGCTTTGTTTTCGGTGGTGCATAAGCAATTTGGAGGCAAGATTAAATTTTTTGCTTCGGGAGGGGCGGCGATTGATCCCGGGATTATAAAAAATTTCGATTTAATGGGTTTTGATATTTACCAGGGATATGGGCTAACCGAATCGGCCCCGGTCCTTAATGTAAATTATCCCGGGAAAAATCGGATTGGTTCCGTAGGCAGACCAATTCTTGGAGTCGAAATTAAAATAACTGGCAACGGTCCGATCGGGGAAATTTTGGCCAGCGGGCCCAATCTTATGCTGGGGTATTATAAACGCAAGGATCTGACCGATGAGGTTATTATCGATGGCTGGCTGCATACCGGAGACGAGGGTTACCTGGATCAAGACGGTTATCTTTACATCACCGGCCGGGCAAAAGACATTATTGTCACCGGTTCCGGCGTAAATGTTTATCCGGAAGAACTGGAATTCCTATTGAAAAAAATACCGGCGATTAAAGAAAGCTGCGTTCTCGGCGATAAGGTCAAAGAGGGAGTGAGAAAGGGCAATGAGGAAGTGATGGCGGTGATTGTGCCCAATCTGGAATATTTTGAGAAGCAGGGCAAAACCGACGATGCCGCCATCCATGCGGCAATTGAAACGGAGATTTCCGCGCTCAATAAAAAAGTGGCGCACTTCAAGCGGATTGAAAAATTTATCATCCGCAAGGAAGATTTACCCAAGACCCGTTTACAGAAAATTAAAAGGTTTGAATTAAGAAAGGAGCTAGGTCTTTAATGAATAATGATTTTGCGAAAGAAATTACCCATCTGGTTTCAAGGATCATAAAGCTTCCGGAAGAAAAGATCGACCTCAACGCAAATTTGTTTAACGATCTGGGGGTTGATTCTTTAATCGGGGTCGAAATATTTGCCGATCTCGATAAAAAATATGGCTTGAGCTTGCCCGAAGATAAGATAAAGAATATTAATACCCTGAACGATATCATTATCTTGGTCAAAGATCTGCTGGAAGAAAAAGCTAAAAAGAAAGCTTAACCGTTATTCCTTTTTAGTAGATTACCTTATTTAAAGGATATTCTACAATTCCCTGCGCTCCCGCTTTTTTGAGCTTCGGGATCAGTTCTCTAACCGTCTTTTCATCGATCACCGTATCCACATCCACCCAGGCCGGATTTGAAAGCTCGGCGATGGTGGGGGTCTGCAGGGCGGGTAAAATGGATAAAATATTTCTTAAGCGGCTTTTCATGATATTCATCTTAAGCCCAACTTTAGTCTCGGCTTCCAACGCCCCCTGTAATAGGATGAGGAGCTGATTTATTTTTCCCTTTTTCCAGGCATCATCGAGACAGGCCTGATTGGCGATGAGCGCGGTATTCGATTCTAAAACGGTATCAATGATTTTAAGATGATTGGCTTTAAGCGAAGAGCCGGTTTCGGTAAGTTCAACGATGGCATCGGCCAGTTCAGGCGGCTTGGCTTCAGTTGCTCCCCAGGAGAATTCAACCAGGGCATTGACTTTTTTCTCTTTCAGCCATTTTCGCGTGACATTTACCAGTTCGGTGGCAATCCTTTTACCCTTTAGATCTTTGACCGTCTTTAATTTTGATTCTTCCGGGACCGCCAATACCCAGCGGACTTTACGCATTCCCTGTTTGGCGTAAACCAGATCCGCCACTTTTTTTACCTTACAATTTGATTCCATCACCCAATCGATGCCGGTTAAACCGGCGTCCAGCACTTTATCTTCCACATATCTGGCCATTTCCTGGGCGCGGATCAGCATGATTTCTAATTCCGGGTCATTGATGGAAGGGTAATAGGAGCGTTCGGTGGTTTTTATATTCCAGCCGGCTTTCCTCAACAATTCAAAGGTTGATTCCTGCAGGCTGCCTTTGGGAAGTCCTAATTTTAGTTTATTGGCCATGATTTGCACCTCTTGGGGCGTATTCTAACATTGAAAATTTTTAATGACAAGGTTAGAAATAAAGATCGCGCTTTCCGCTTTCAACTTCTTTTAGTTTGGCGCGGGTGGTCTGTCGAATTTTGGGATCAACAATTCTTTTAAGTTCTTCCGAGATGACTTTTTCGCCGATAGCCTTTTCTCCATCCTTCGAATAATCTAATAGATATTCTTTTAATGTTAGAAGGGCGTTGGGCTGACAAAAGGCATGAATCTCTCCCGGTTTTGCCAGGTCCATAAATTTTTCCCCGGTCCTTCCCACCCGGTAACAGGCGGTGCAAAAACTTGGGATATAGCCTAACTGCATTACATCTAAAATTACCTCGGAGGTTGAACGTTCGTCCGACAGGGAGAACTGGGCAGCATTATCATTGCGTTGCTCAACATAACCGCCGGGATTAGTGCGTGATCCGGCGCTGATCTGGGATATGCCCAAGCCGACCAGCTCATTTCGCATTTTCGCATTTTCGCGGGTAGAAAGGATCAATCCGGTATAAGGGACAGCTAGTCTTAGAATCGCTACCAGTTTTTTGAAATCTAAGTCTGAAACGGGATAGGGGGGCATATGGGAAATGACCGCTCCCACTGCTGGCTCGATCCTGGGCACCGAAATGGTATGCGGACCGACTGCGAAGGCTTTTTCTAAATGCAGTGCATGGTAAAGCAGGGCCAGAACTTCAAACTTATAATCGTAGAGACCAAAGAGAGCGCCAATCCCCACATCCTCGATCCCGGCGGCCATTGCACGGTCCATGGCAAACAGGCGGTAAAGGTAATTGCTCTTGGGACCGCGCGGATGAACCATAGAGTAGGTGGAGCGATGATAGGTTTCCTGAAAGAGTTGATAGGTGCCGATACCGGTTTTTTTCAGTTTTTTAAAATTCGCCAGCGAAAGGGGGGCCACATTGACGTTCAATCTGCGGATTTCGCCACGACCGCGCCGGGTTTTATAGATGGTTTCGATAATCTTTTCCAGCATTTTAATGTTGGCACTGCCCGGGTCTTCCCCCGCTACCAGCAGGATACGTTTATGCCCCTCGGCCTCGATGGCTTGAACTTCGCGTTTAATTTCCGCCAAGTTTAAAGTCTTCCGCTCCAAGCTTTTATTATCTCTTCGAAAAGCGCAATAAAGGCAATTATTGACACATTCATTGGTGACATAGAGTGGCGCGAAAAGCACCAGTCTTTTACCATAAATTTCTTCTTTTATCTGCCGGGCTGCTCGGAAAATAGCTTGTAGATTGTCTTTTTGATCGGTTTGCAAGAGAACCGCAGTTTGTTCAGGCGTTAATCCCTTTAGTCGGAGAGCGGATTTGATGATTTTTCTTACTTCTGAATTTGAAGCGCCTTTGGCTTTTTCCAGAAGAGTCTGAATTATATCGTCGTCAATAAAACTTTTCATATTGAAAGGGTCAATAAGCAGAGATAAAAGGAAAGGCCGGGGATTCTTTTCATTTGATCTTGTTTTTTTTGTCAACCAGAATGATCTTGGCCTTAAATTTTGCGGCCTGCTTTTCTTCAATCAGACCATAGGCGAGGAGGATGACGCGGTCTCCTTTTTTCCCTAGCTTTGCCGCTGGACCTCGTAAGGAGATTTCACCCGTTTTGCCCGAAATGGTATAGGTTTCAAAACGCTGGCCGTTATTAAAGTTTAAAACGTGGACTTTTTCCCCGGGGATAAGACCCGCCGCCTTTAACAATTTCGGATCAACGGCAATGCTGCCTTGATAATTCAGCAAGGTGTCGGTGATGGTGGCCATGTGGATCTTAGACTTGAGAACGGTGATTAACATCCTATTTATTATAGCTTAATCGGGAAGTATTTTCAATTTGGGTTGTGCTATAATTGCACCACCAATATGAGAAGAATTGCCTTGGGACTGATCGTTATCCTGGCGATTACTCCCTGCTTTGCCCAGACACTGGAAGCGGTTTCGATCGCAACTCCGGAAACAAAAGCGGTTAATTTCCTGCAGGAATTTGATATCACTTTCTGGCAAACGATGCCCTTTGGCTTGATGTGGGGTTATTTTATCGACCAGCAGCTTTCCAACGCCTTTAACTGGCCCGAGGCCCCTCACTGGATCCCGGTTTTATCCTTTTCTACTATCCTTTCTTTGCTGAATGCTTATCAACATGCTCAAGTGGTAATAAAAAATGAAAGAACAGGGAATTCTAACCAGGGTAATATCCGGTAAATTAGTTGAAGTTGCCTTTTCCAAAAGTTCAGCTTGTGCCGGTTGTGACGCCTGTCGCGAGGTGGGCCAGAATATGGTTGGGGTGGAAGCGCTGAATGAGATTGGCGCTAAATTGCAGGAGATCGTCGAGGTTGAAATCCCCACCGGAGAAGTGATTAAAGGATCGATGGTGGTCTATCTGCTACCGGTATTTTTTCTGATCGGGGGTTATTTAATCGGGGCGGCGGTCGCGCGCCTGGCCGGTTTTGAGGAAAGAGCAGAAATGCTTGGCGTTCCTTTTGCCATGATCTTTTTGATGATCAGTTTTTTTGTGGTACGCTGGTATGATAAAAATATTGCACAGAAGGAAGCCTGTCGGGCCAGGATTATAAGAGTAATTGACAAGCCCTATTAGCGTGATAATATTATCACTAATGCAGCGAAAATTTGGGATATTAATACTTTTTATTTTCTTCTTTTTGCTGATTTCTATTACGCAAGCATTCGCTTTTTCGATAAGGACCGGATATTATGTCGGGAGTGGAGTTGCCCGTTCTATCACCGGGCTAGGAATAACCCCAGATCTTGTAATTATTAAAGCGGATACGAATGCGGGCAGAGCGGTCTGGCGCAGTTCGGCGATGACGGGGGATTCCACCGCTTACTTCGAGAATGCAACGGTTAACGAGGCGGGATTAATTCGCACTCTCGACGCAAATGGGTTTTCACTGGGCACTAACGCCACGGTTAATTCTCCCAATGTGCGCTATGTTTGGACGGCTTTTTCGGGGAGTGGCGACGGCACCTTTAAGGTTGGCTCTTATTCAGGCAGCGGTATTGACAACCGGAACATCACCGGTATTGGTTTCCAGCCCAACTTGGTTTGGGTTAAAGGGGATCTCACCACCACCAATGCCCAGGGCGTTTGGTATTCATCTGCCATGGGAGCAGATAGCGCGCATTATTTCAGCACATCCACATTTATTGCTGATGCCATTCAATCCTTCCAGCCGGACGGTTTTCAGATCGGCACCAGGTCGGAAGCTAATTCCAGCGGTACCACTTATTATTATGTGGCTTTCAAAGAATCGGCTGGATCGGTCAAGGTTGGCACCTATACGGGTGATGGAATAACCGACAATCGATCGATACCTGGGATAGGATTCAAATCAGACTTTATGTGGGTGAAGCGATCAGGAGCAAGCCAGGCGGTGCTGCGCAGTATCGATCATTACGGCGATGAAAGTGCAAATTTTACCCTAGCCGCAAACGCGGTTGACTGTATCCAAGCTTTTGAAAATGACGGGTTTCAGATCGGACTAAATGCGACCGTCAACACCGCAGCAAATGCTTATTATTATTTTTGCGTTAAGGGCGTGCCGGTGCCATCTCCATCAGGTGGTTTCAAAATGCGCAGTGGGTCTTATCCGGGCAACGGCAGCAGTCGGTCAATAACCAGCCTCGGCTTTCGTCCTGACCTGGTGCTGATAAAAGGGGATAATGCCCAGCAGGCGGTTTTTTCATCCAACATGACAGCGCCCTATAGCTCTGCCTATCTTGCCAGCGCCACCGCCAATATTTCTGATGGAATTGCGATTGATAGCGACGGGTTTACAGTAAATGGAAATGCTACCGTTAATTCAAGCGTGGCGTCGCCGACCTACCGCTGGATGGCTTTTTACGGGACAGGATCGACAAATTTTTATTCGGGTGCTTATACTGGCAACGGCATTGATAACCGTTCGATTACAGGGATCGGATTTCAACCGGATTTAGTGGTGGTCAAGCGCAGCGGCGCCAGTTTGGGAGTATTTAAAACCTCCTCCGCTTCGATGGCCGGTGACCTTAGCGCATATTTTTCTGCTGCGGCTGATCCGGGAGCCGACCGTATCCAGGCGCTGGAAGCCGACGGCTTTCAAATCGGAATAAACGCAAACGCAGAAACAAATACGCTTGGGCAATTATATTATTATTTTGCTTTTAAAAGCACCGCCGGACAGTTTGGCGTTTCTGATTATAGCGGTGACGGAGTAGATAATCGTTCGATTTCCGGTCTTGGTTTCCGCCCAGGGTTGGTGTGGGTAAAACAGCCAGGTGCGGTCGCCGGGGTTTTAAGATCTTATAACCTTTCCGGTGATACGACACAATATTTCCCGAATCTAGTGAATGCCATCGATAAGATCCAGGCGCTGGAAGCCAATGGGTTTCAGGTTGGCCAAGGGGCGGAAGTAAATACGGGTAATCCTACTTTTCCTACTTATCGCTATATGGCTTGGAAGGCTTCTTCAACCCAGCTCGGTTATTCTGTCCAACCTTCGAGCACAACCGCAGGAAGCACCGTTGCTCCTTCAATACAGGTGGCAGTAAAAGATGCGAACAATAACACGGATACTACCGATAACAGCACGGTGGTAACGATTGCCATTGGAACCAATCCGGGAGGAGGGACACTTTCCGGCACCATCTCCAGGACCGTTTCATCGGGGATCGCTACATTCAACGATTTAAGTATCGAAAAGGTCGGGACCGGTTATACGTTGGTTGCTTCTTCGACCGGCTTGAGTTCAGCGACATCCAGCACTTTTAATATAACACCGTCTGCAGCTAACAAACTGGGATATACGGTTCAACCCAGCCAGGTGCAGGCAGGGGCTACGATCACACCGGCGGTTAACGTAGCGGTACAGGATCAATTTGGAAATACAATTACTACTGATAATGCTACTTCGATAACGATTGCAATTCAAGCTAATCCGGGAGGCGGGACACTCTCTGGGACTTTGACCAGAACGGTTTCATCCGGGATAGCCACCTTTAATGATTTGAGCATTAATAATACGGGAGTGGGGTATACTTTGCGTGCTACCGGTGGAGGGTATACCTTAATTGACTCTCAGGCTTTTAATGTTATTCCGGCCAGCGCGGCTAAATTAAGGATTGTTAGTGGTAGCCAACCGACCAATACCCAGGCCGGCGCGTCTATTTCTACCGTTCAGGTTGAGGTTTTGGATGCTTCAAACAACCGGGTGACAACTGATAACTCTACTTCGATCACTTTTTCTATTTTAATTAATCCATCCGGCGGAACTTTATCGGGGACTGTCACCAAGACAGTGGCGTTGGGCGTGACCAGCTTTGATAATTTAAGTATTGATAAAGCCGGCGTTGGATACACGTTGCAAGCATCGGCTGGTATTTTGACAGTTGCCACTTCAAATGCCTTTAATATAAATCCGGCTGCTGCAAATAAACTGGCATTTTCGGTTCAACCCAGTTCAAGCGCAGCTGGCTCTACGATCGCGCCGGCCGTTTCAGTTTTAGTTCAAGATCAATTTGGCAATACGGAAACGAGTGATAATACTACTTCAGTTACAATCGCCATTCAAAACAATACAGGCGGCGGGATACTTTCCGGTACGTCGACTAAGATAGTAACTTCGGGAGTGGTTAATTTTGACAACTTAAGCATTGACAAGATTGGCACGAGTTACACTTTTATTGTTTCAGCCGTTGGTCTAAGCGCCGCGGCTTCAAATACTTTTAATATAACTTTAGCACCAGCCAACAAACTGGCTTTTTATGTCCAGCCAGCACAGACGGTAGCGGGGGAAATAATCGCTCCTGATGTCAAAGTGGCGGTGCAGGATCAGTTGGGTAATATTATAAATACTGATAATACAACTGTTGTAACAATCGCTATTCAGAATAACCCGGGTGGGGGAACAATTTCCGGCACCTTGACAAAAACGGCCAGCGCCGGGTTAGCGACTTTTGATAATTTGAGTATTAATAAAACAGGGAGCGGATACACCCTGGTTGCTTCTGCGATGGGATTGAGTCCCGGAGTTTCCTCACTATTTAACATTACTGCCACATCAGGAAATAAACTGAGCTTTATCGTCCAACCTAGCCAAACCATTGCTGGAGAAAACATAGGTCCCGCAGTTAACGTTGCGGTCCAGGATAGTTTTGGCAATACCGTGACTTCGGATAATACCACCCAAGTAACGATTGCTCTTCAAAACAATCCAGGGGGTGGAACGCTTTCGGGAACCTTGACCAGGACGGTTGTTTCAGGCGTCGCAACTTTTACGAATTTGGCGATTCAGAAGACGGGCAATGGATATACTTTACGATCTTCTGCAACTGGGTTTTTGAATGCAACTTCCGATGCTTTTAATATTAATCCGGCACCGGCGGATAATTTAGTCTATACGGTGCAGCCTTCCAATACGCAGGCAGGAGTAATTATTTCACCCGAGCTAAAAGTGGCTTTACGAGACCGATTTGGCAATTTACTAACTTCAGATAACAGCACAAACGTGACCATTGCCATAAAAAATAACCCGGGCGGCGGCACACTTTTTGGCACCAAAACCATACCGGTTTCGGCCGGTTTAGCCACCTTCAATAATCTTCGTATCAATAAAAAAGGGAATGGCTACAATTTAGAATCTACCGCGACGGGGCTTTTGCCCGCTACTTCTGATGCTTTTGAAATAATCGGCGATGCAGCGCCGCCAGCGATCGTTTCGGTCTTCCCCAGTCGCGAAGCTAAAAATGCCGCGGTTAATACCCAAGTCATAATTACGTTTAACCAAGTTATGGATCAACCTACGGTGGCGAATGCATTTAGTTTAAAGCCGGTAATGGATAATACCGGTATCACGATCGAGGCTGCCGTACTTACCGGTTCGACCAGCTGGGACGCAACCGGGACCGTATTTTATTTTTCCCCTGCATATTCTTTGAATAAAGGCTATAGCTATTTGGCTTCACTCGAAACTACGGCAATGAATACGGATCTGATTCCCATCGCTTTGCCGGAGAGCTGGACCTTTACCGTGCTTTATGACCATGCACGATCAAATACTTTTTATAGTGTAGATCACAAGGTGCGTGTTTCGACCGGGACCGGAACCCTTCCTTTCGACAGTTATATACAAATAAACCGCGATCCGCGCAATAATCCGACGGTGGTTGATCCGGCAAAAATTACGCTGGCCATTAATAAAGCTTTGGCTGAGGGAAACCCCCTTCATTATCCGATCCAGTCCACCATTACTGAGTTCAACCTTTATGATGCTTCTGGGACCAGAGTTTCGACGCCTCTGGCGGAAGCGGCGATCATCGCTGTTTATTATAATGACGCGGATAATGATGGAATTGTTGACGGAACCAATCCGGCGATCCAGGCCAGGAATTTACTGCTCTATCGATTGGATGAGAACAACGGTTTGTGGGTGAGAGTGCCGGGTTCGGCAGTAAATACGGTCGATAAATATGTCTACGCCCCGGTCAGCGGCTTCTCGGTCTACACGATAATGTCAACGCCGGCTCTTTCATTGTCTAATGCTTATGCCTTCCCCAATCCATTCAAACCATCGGCCGGGCATACTACGGTAACCTTTACTAATTTGGCGGCGCAGTGCACCATAAAAGTTTATACCCTGACCGGAGAATTGATTAAGGTCATTCAGGAAACCGACGGTGATGGGCAAAACACCTGGAATGTAAAAAATGAAGCGGGAGAGAATTTAACTTCGGGCCTGTATTTATTTGTGATCAAGAGTGCGGATGACACTAAAACCGGGAAATTGGTAGTGATACGATGATAAAACGATATATCCGGACTTTTATTTTACTTGGGTTTTTGATTTTGTCATTTGGATTTCCTAGTTATGCTGGTATTGGCGCAAGTTCCGGAGTCGATTTTCTGAAACTGGGTGGTGGTGCGCGTCCATTAGGGATGGGAGAGGCCTATGTTGGCCTGGCGAATGATGTATCCGCGATGTTTTATAACCCGGCGGGACTCGCTCAGATTGCGTTTCCCGAAATTTTGACCATGTCGAATAACTGGTTTTTAGATATAAAACAACAAATGGCTGGTTTTATCCTGCCAACCAGTGTGGTGGTAATCGGGGTTGGTTACTCGGGTCTTTCTTCCGGAGATATTCAGGGATATGATCAAAACGGAGCGGCCACTTCGAATTTCAATACCAGCTCTTCCAGTCTTAATCTTTCTTTTGGCAGAAAAATAAATCCGAATCTTTCTCTGGGAATTGGAATAAAGACCATCACCGAAAAGCTCGAAAGCCGCAGCGGGAACGCCGCTGCCATGGATGCCGGATTGCTGTATAGCGTGAATCGCAATTTGCGTTTAGGCGCCGCCGCCATGAACCTTGGATCCGGAATTACTTTTATAACCGAAAATACTCCCTTACCGACTTCATACCGTTTGGGTGCGGCTTTTTCGACAATGCTTTTTGAAGAAGATATCAATTTGGCAGCTGACTATGTAGCTTACCCGGAGGGTGCAAAATTAAATTTTGGGGTTGAGTACTTGGTTAGAAACACTTTGGCAATCAGGGTGGGGAGTTCAAGTGGTGTTCTGCGAGCCGGGTTGGGGATCACGGCTAATCTTTTGTCGATCGATTATGCGTATCTATCACGCGATGACCTGGGCCCAACCCATCAACTAAGCCTGAGCATTCTTTTTGGAGCTACGGAACGATCCAAGAAATTAATTTTAGAAAATTTAGCTATGGGCAAGGCTTATCTAAAAGAAGAGAAATTCTCAGATGCCATTTTGAAGTTTGAAAAAGTCCTGGAACTTGATCCTAAAAATGAAGAGGCAGACCTGTTGCTGCGCAGAGCCCAGAATGAGCTGGAAAATCAGGCGCTTAAAATAGTCTTTGCCGAAAAGGAGACCGAAATTAAGCGTGGCGTAGATGAGATCCTGGCTTCGGGCAGAGATTATTTGCGACAGGGGAAATATATCGAGGCGCTGGCTGAGTTTGGAAAAGTTTTAAAAATTAATCCAACCCATTCCGAAGCCCTCAAGCTTCAAAGTGAAGCCCAATTCAGGATGGAAAGTCAGCTTATCCAAAAAAGTAAGGAAGAGGCGAAAGAATACCTGGGTGAGGCAATGAAGCTGGTGGTGCTGGGAAGATACGGAGAAGCGTTGAAACAAGTGGACCTGGCGGTAAGCAAAGATCAGAAAAATAAAGAAGCGCTGGCGTTACAAAAGAAATTGCAGTTTATCATTAATTTGGAGCAAAGGTAGAGGAGAAAAGATGAGAAGTCCGAAAATATTCGCTGCCGCTTTGTTCTGGGTTTTATTTTTTGTGCTGAGCTTGAGCGCGTTTGCGCAGACGACCGATGAGCTATACAACCGCGCGGTAAATAAATATTTTCTCGGCCAAAATGACGAGGCGGTCAGTTTATTAAACCAGGCTTTGCAAATGGAGCCCAGCAACGATAGGGCCAGAACGCTTCTGCAAGAAATTCAGAAAGAATCAGGAAAGCTTCCAATAACGACAACGGTGGCTCCTCTTCCGCCGGTTCAGACCACGACCACGCTGGTTCCAACTAAAATCAAAATCAAACCGTTGCCGGAGGAAATAACCCCCAATCTAATCGAATTGAGAACCAAAATTAAAATTGCACATAAAATATTTATGCAGGCCGAAAAGGATTATGCTGCCGGAGATGATCTTAAGGCAAAAGATAATTTTTTACGCGTGCTGGAAATACTGCCCTATCACGAAGGATCCAAGAAGTATCTTGAAAAGTTGGCGGCGGTTATCCCTTCTGCAGAAGCAGTTACGAAGATCGTTACACAAGAAATAATCCCGACCACTCCGGTAGTTGAAAAAAAGAATGGGGTGCTTTTTGTTTTATTGGTTGCCTTATCAGGTCTGTTTTCGTTACTCATCTTATTTTTCTTTGGAAGAGTAATACAATTGTGGTGGAGGTCAAAACACACCTATTGCAACGAATGCGGTGCGGGCAATTCAACCGATGCCGAGTTCTGTAAGAAATGCGGAAACCGCTTAAAATTCACGGACCTGACGGAGGAGCAGAAAACCTGGTTTGGCAGGTTTAGTTGGGCCAAAAATCCCTTTACGTTGAATATTATCCCCGATACGTTTGCCGGGCATCAGGCCGAAATCGCGATGATTATTGAAAAACTCAATACCCTGAGCGGCCATATTCTGGTCATCGGCGGCCTGGGAACGGGAAAGACCATGCTTTTGCAATGGCTGGAAAGGAATTTAAAAAATAAGTTTGAGACCATCTATATCATGCGACCCGCCAGCCGTCCGGACGAGTTTATCGACCTGGTTTCGGCCACCCTTGCCAGGAAAACTAATCGCACCCATAAATATACCATTTATGATTTTCAGGAATTATGCAAAAAATACAAGCGAAATATATTGCTGCTGATTGACGAAGCGCATGAGTTTAACGAAGAATTTGAGCAATTTCTGCGCACTCTGGGTGATTTGCCGAATATATTTCTGATCATGGGCGGGCTTCCTCAGGTGCGGGAAAAGTTAAAGCGTGATCTACCGGCGCTTTTTGACCGGATTATCGAGAGTATTCTTCTGGGTGCGCTAACTTTTGATGAAACCAAAGAGCTAATTCAGAAAAGGATTACGAACGCAGGAGGAAGCGGGCTCGGGCCGTTTAGCGGGGCTGCCATTAAGAAGATCTTTGATTTGAGTTTTGGTATTCCGCGTGGGATTCTCAAGATCTGTGATTGGGCGGTTACCCAATCGGTGCGAAACAAAAAGACGAATATTGATATCTCGGATATCGAAGTCTACAGCGTTGAAGTTAGGCATGAAATAAAGCCGGAGTTAGGAAATGAATAAATTTATTCTGATAGTAGAAGATTATCCCGAAACCCTAAGTATGCTGTTGACGTTTTTGGAAAGTGAAGGTTATACGGTTAAGGCGGCGGAGAGCGGAGAAGAGGCGTTACGCCTGGTTTCCGAACAAAAATTCGATATTATTCTCCTGGACATAATGCTTCCACGCGTGGACGGTTTTGAGGTCAGTCGAAGGATTAAATCGGACCCGAAAACAAAAGATATCCCGATTATCGCCATTACCGCTTTTGATGTGCGTAATATCAAGGATAAATGTTATGAGGCCGGAATTAATGAGATATTTTTGAAACCGCTCGATCTGCCCGGGCTGCTTGAAATTATAAAAAAATATGTGCCATAAATGAGAAACTTCGCAAATGGAATTCACCTGCCGGATTACCACAAAAAAGCCACTGCCCTGAAGCCGATTCGAGAATTGGCTCTGCCCAAGCGGGTGGTGCTTCCTCTCCAGATGAATCTCGGTTGTCCGAACGAACCGCTGGTAAAAATAGGCGATGCAGTAGTCGAAGGCCAGAAGATTGCCGATACCAGTAAATTTGTTTCTGCTCCCATCCACGCTTCCGTCTCGGGTAAAGTAACCAAGATTGAAAGACTTCCTAATCCCTGCGGCTTTGATGTGCCTTCCATCGTGATTGAACGGACAGAAGTCTTAGAATCGAAAGCTGTCAGCAGTAAGCCGTTAGCTGTTAGTAGTAATATTGAAACATTAACTCCAGAGGAAATTCGAAAAATCGTCAGGGAGGCGGGAATCGTTGGTTTGGGTGGGGCAACTTTTCCCACCCATGTGAAAATAACACCTCCGGCAGATAAAAAGATTGATACCATCATTATCAATGGTTGTGAATGTGAGCCCTATATCACTGCCGATCACCGGCTAATGCTGGAAAGGCCAGCTGATATCCTTTACGGGGCAATGGCAATAGCAAAAGCAATCGGGGCTTCGAGAATAGTTATTGGGATTGAAGATAATAAACGAGATGCAATCGAAAGATTGAACAGAACCCTCACCCCTTTCTCCCCTCTCCCTGAGGGAGAGGGGACGGGGGTGAGGGAGATAAGTGTAGTTAAATTAAAAACGAAATATCCGCAGGGAGGGGAGAAGCAGCTGATAAAAGCTATTCTCAATCGGGAGGTTCCTTCGGGAGGATTGCCGCTGGATATCGGGGTGGTGGTAAACAATGTTGGAACTGCGGTGGCGGTGTCCGAGGCAATTAAATTTGGCACTCCTTTAATCAAGCGGGTGGTTACGGTTACCGGGTCGGGGGTAAAAGAGCCGCAAAATGTTCTGGTGCGAATCGGCACCTCTTTTGAAGCAGTGATTAATCAGTGTGGTGGAAGGGTAGGAGATACCGCTAAAGTTATTATGGGAGGGCCGATGACTGGACTGGCGGTTTCAGCCCTCGATTTGCCGGTGGTCAAAGCGACCAATTGTATTCTGGTTTTGTCAAAAAAGGATGTAAAAGTATTTGAAGAGAGCAGCTGTATCCGTTGCGGTCGCTGCATTAAAGCCTGCCCGATCGGTCTTATGCCCAATTTTCTGGCCGATTTTACTAAATTAAAAAATTGGGAGCTGGTCGAAGAATATAATATAGCGGATTGCATTGAGTGCGGTTGCTGTGCCTATGTATGTCCCAGCCGAATTTATCTGGTCCATTATTTTAAAGTTGCAAAAAAAGAGCTGCAGCTTAGGAAAGTGGTTTGTAAATGATTTTTAACCTCTCGGTTTCTCCGCATATTTACGCAAAGGAAGATACGCGCAGTATCATGCGCTGGGTCAATTTCGCATTGCTTTTCCCGATTGCGGCGGCCACCTATTTTTTTGGGTTAAAGGCGTTGATCCTGGTTGTTTTCACAACTTTAATTGCCATTCTTTCCGAGGTGGTTTTTCAATGGCTGGCAAAAAGACCGATCACCGTTTCTGACGGCAGTGCCACCACCACCGGGATACTGCTGGCGCTGATTCTACCTTCCACCTTGCCTTTGTGGATGGCCGCCATTGGAGCGATTACGGCGATCGTTTTAGTAAAAGGATTGTTCGGTGGTTTGGGCTTTAATATTTTTAATCCGGCCCTGGCTGCCCGCGCCCTCCTCTTGGCTTCCTGGCCGGTGGCGATGACCCATTGGGTAAAGCCGTTCGATACGATTACTTCCGCCACCCCTCTTTTCCTGGCAAAGATGGGACAGGCCGTTCCCGGTTACTGGGACCTTTTTATCGGCAATCGTGCAGGATCTTTGGGCGAAACCTCGGTTCTGATGATTTTGGTGGGAGCAGCCATTCTTTTGTGTAAAAAGATTATCGATTGGCCGGCGCCGACCGCTTATATCGGAACGGTGGCGCTGCTTGCTTTTATTCTGGGGAAAGATCCACTCTTTGCTGTGCTGAGCGGAGGATTAATGATCGGCGCCTTTTTTATGGCGACCGATTATGTGACGACTCCGGTCACAACTAAAGGCAGATTCATTTTTGGTTTGGGTTGCGGGATCATGACCGTTTTAATTCGCTTTTACGGGGGATTTCCCGAAGGTGTGAATTATTCCATTCTTTTCATGAACATTCTAACGCCTCTGATTGATAAGTATGCCCGACCTCAGCTTTTTGGGAGGTTGAAGAACAAATGAAAAGGATCATCGAGCTGGGCATAATTTTAATGACCTTTTGCGTGATTTCAGCCGCGGCCCTGAGCCTGGTATACCTTTTTACTAAACCGACGATTGAGCTATATAGCCAGCGAGCCTTTGAAAAGTCTTTGCGTGAAGTGGTTCCGGCCGCTCACTCGTTTACAGAGATAAATAAGAAAGGAATGGTTTTTTATCAAGGCATGGTCAACGGTATTGCCACCGGGGCAGCTTTTTCCGTAACATCGCAGGGATATAGCGGCAAGATCGAATTAATGGTGGGAGTAGATCTTAACGGGAAAGTGGCGGGTATTAAGATCTTAAATCAGCGCGAAACGCCGGGTCTGGGCGCCAATGTTATTAAACCGGTGTTCCTTAAACAATTTATACAAAAATCGCTGCAAGATCCAATCGAGCCCAAAAAAGACATCGATGCGATTACCGGGGCAACGATTTCCACGCGCGCAGTTTGCCGCGGGGCAAAAAGCGCGTTGGATGCTTATCAAACGGTGCGAGATAAAAAATGAGTTTTTGGAAAGATTTTAACCAGGGGCTGATAAAAGAAAATCCGGTTTTGAGATTAATGATCGGGCTTTGTCCGGTTTTAGCGGTTTCAAACAATGCCATCAATGCACTAGCGATGAGCGTGGCGGTGGCCTTTGTCTTGATCGGTTCAAATTTTGTGGTTGCGCTCATCCGAAAAATTGTTCCGGATGAGATCCGCATCCCGATTTTCATCATCATTATCTCCACTTTTGTCACGATCAGTGATTATGTGATGCAAGCTTATTTCCAGGACCTGCATCACGCTTTAGGGGTTTTTGTCCCATTGATCGTGGTCAATTGTATCATCCTGGGCAGGGCGGAGGCCTTTGCCTATAAAAATCCGGTACTTAATTCGGTTTTAGATGGGGTGGGGATGAGCATCGGGTTTGCTTTGGCTCTAGGGAGTATCGGCATGATTCGCGAATTATTGGGTGCGGGCTCAGTCTTTGGTTTTCAAATCTTCAATCCGGCAGTAGCGGCGACGATCATGATTTTACCGCCGGGCGCTTTTATCACGATTGCTTTCCTGATGGCCGCCTTAAATAAGTGGGAGAATAAGGTGCAATAAGATGGAACTATTTGGTATATTTTTTGCGGCCTTTTTAATTAATAATATTTTGCTGATCCGGTTTATTGCCCTTTGCTCCTTTTTTGGGGTTTCGACCAAGCTGGACACTTCGGTGGGGATGAGCTCTGCCGTAATTTTTGTCATGACCATTTCTTCCGCGATATCCTGGATCCTTTATCACTTTATCCTGGCTCCCTTTCACCTAGAATTCTTGCGCACTGCCACCTTTATTCTGGTAATTGCGGGCTTGGTCCAGCTGGAGGAATTGTATCTAAAAAAGATGATCCCGCACCTTTATCGGGCGATGGGGATTTATCTGCCGCTCATCACCACCAATTGCGCGATTTTAGCGGTGGCTTTTCTGGCGATTGATTACCGCTATAATTTTCTGCAGGCGATGGTCTATTCCCTGGGCGTTTCATTTGGTTATTCACTCGCTATCGTGCTTTTTGCTTATATCCGCGAAAGGATGGCTTTGGCGCCTATTCCCAAATGGTTTCAAGGTTATCCGATCGCTTTTATTACGGCCGCGCTCATGTCGCTGGCGTTTTTGGGATTTACCGGGATGTTCGGGCTGTAAGGGAATAAAAGATGTTTACTTTAATTTTATCAATCTTTGTTTTAGGTATTTTGGGTTTTGTTTTTGCGGCGCTTTTGGGTTATGCGGCGGATTACTTTAAGCTGGAAGAGGACCCGCGCCTGCAGGCGATCATCAAAATTTTACCGGGAACGAACTGCGGCGCCTGCGGATCGGCCAGCTGTCATAACTTTGCCGAACGGTTAATCAAGGGGGAAGTTCAGGTCAGCGGGTGTGTGGCGGGAGGGGCCGAAGTGGCGGAAAAGCTTGCAAAATTTATGGGTGTCGAGGGGTTGGTGGTGCATAAAAAACTGGCCATCATTCATTGTGGAGCAACAGAAAAACAGAGAAAAAAGAAGGCAAATTATAACGGGGTTAAAACCTGCCAGGCGGCGGACCTGGTCGATGATGGAGGCCTGTTTTGCGCTTATGCCTGTCTGGGTTACGGTGACTGTTATTGCGTTTGTCCCTTTGACGCTATCCGGATGCACGAGGGGTTGCCGATAATAGGTCGCGATAAATGTACCGCCTGCGGCAAATGTGTGGAAGCCTGCCCCAGAAAAATTATCTCCCTGCGGCTTTTCGCTAAGCCTTATGTGATAGCATGCTCATCACGTGATCCCGGCGCTTATGTGCGTAAAATTTGTCCGGTGGGTTGCATTGCTTGCAAAATATGTGAAAAAGAAGCCCCGGAACTTTTTAAGGTTATCGACAATCTGGCGGTTATTGATTATACTATTTCCGATATTGATGGCGATAAGGCGGTAGAAAAATGTCCAACCAAATGTATTTTAAAATTCTAATCGTATCCTGGCTGGTGATTGGACTGACTCTGTTTTCATCCGCAACTGTTTTAGCGATGGGGGAGACTCCTCATTCTCCGGCAAAAACGCTGGACTTTACCCTGAAAGATCTGGAGGGTAACTCGCACACCCTTTCTGCCCACCGGGGTAAAATTGTTTTTCTAAATTTTTGGGCCAGCTGGTGTCCGCCCTGCCGGGAGGAAATGCCCTCCATGCAGAAAATTTTTACATCCTGGGACAAAAATAAATATGTAATGCTGGCGGTGAACGTGGATGAGGGGAGAGAGAAAATAAAAGAATTTGCCAGGAGAAACGGCTACACATTTCCGATTTTAATCGATAACGGCAGCGGGGTTTCAAAAAAATACGGGATCCGCGGTATTCCTACTACCTATCTGATCGATGGGAAAGGGCGGATGATCACGAAGGTGGTTGGCAGCCGGGATTGGTCTTTAGAAGAAATCCAACGTATAATTAAAAAGTAATGGGACAATTTAAATTTTCTAACACTAACCTCCCTGGAATTATCGCCATTGAGGCGAAAGCTTTCTCTGATGATCGCGGTTTTTTTATGGAATGCTATAACCAGCAGGATTTTGCGGCTAACGGTTTTAAAGAAATATTCATCCAGGATAATCACAGCTGGTCGAAAAAAGGGGTAGTGCGCGGCATGCACTACCAGTTACATCCCAGCCCGATGGGGAAACTGGTGCGGGTGGTAAAGGGAAAGATCTTTGATGCGGGCGTTGATATCCGCCGGGGATCACCCACCTTTGGGAAATGGTACGGTGAGCTCCTTTCCGGGGAAAATATGCGCATGCTTTACTTCCCTCCGGGTTTTGCCCACGGCTTCCTCTGCCTGGAGGACGATACGCATGTTTATTACAAATGCACCGGTTCCTACAGCAAGGAAAACGAGCGAGCCATGCTCTGGAATGATCCGGCGGTAGGCATTGAATGGCCGCTGGAATTGGTCAATGGAAAAGTGATTCTTTCCGATAGGGATAAGCTCCATCCAACGCTGAAAGAAGCGGAAACCAATTTTAAATATTGAATAATCCCCGGGCGTTTTGCGTGGTTACCCTGGCGACTTCTTCGGTGGATAAGCTTTTAATCTCCGCGATTATTTCTGCAACCTGTATAACATAAGCGGGTTCGTTCCTTTGTCCTCGATTGGCTTGTGGCGCCAAAAAAGGGCAATCGGTTTCAAGCATAATCTTATCCAGTGGGATTTCTTTAGCGGCCTGTCGGATTTTATCCGCTTTTGGGAAAGTTATGTTGCCGGTGAAGGAGACGAGCAATCCCATCTCTAGCGCCGCATTAGCCAGCTCCATATCACCTGAAAAACAGTGCAGCACACCTTTTAATCCTCCCTGATTTTCCTCATGAAGGATATTGAGTGTGTCCGAAGAAGCTTCTCGACTATGAATTACTGCTGGAAGGTCCAACTCTTGAGCCAAACGTAACAGCATTCTGAAGACGTCTTTTTGAATTTCAATGGGGGATAATTTGTAATGGTAGTCCAGTCCGGTTTCTCCGATAGCTACGATTTTATGTTGTTTTGCATAATTTGTAAGAGTCTGATAAGTATGGTCATTCCATTCGGAAGCATCCTGGGGATGGAGGCCGATCGCGTTATAGATATAATCGGGATATTCTTCTGCGATTTTTAGGGAATTATTGATAGCTTCTTCATCCAGCGCAATATTGATGATTGCCTCAATCCTCGCAGCCCTAGCCTTTTTAATCACTTCCGGCAGGTCGATTTTGTATTCGGGGAACGTTAAATGAGCATGCGTATCGATAAACATAAAAATTATTATAACATACAACTTTTATATCTAATAATTAATATTATGTAAACCTGTTCGGCGATTATTTATGTTTATCAATAAGTCTTTTTTCTTCTTCTTACTTTCTTTGTCTTAATACAAAGAAAGTAACAAAGAAAAATCAAGTGCCTTCTAAACCCTCGTGCTACGCTTTTCTCGATTCGTCGCTTTGCTCCTCTCTCGAAATCGCTCCGCACTTCACCCCCTTTGAATTCCCCTCCTAGAAGGCACATTTATTAATATTTATTCTTAATAGCCTTTCATTAACGCTAAAGAGTGCCGTCGGTTTGGCAAAAAGCCTCGAAGAGCATATACTTGAATCTTTTTGCCAAAGGGAGGAGGAGGGAGGTTACGGCCCGACGTACGTCGGGCGAAGGGGGTTTTGGTGGCAGAGGTTTTGGATGGGAGCTTCGACGGCGCAGGGGTGTCCGCCTTAGGCGGACCCGGTTTCTTTTCTGCCGCTTTTCTTTGCCGGATCAAAGAAAAGCGGCAAAAGAAAGAATTAATAAAATAGTTTACATAATATTAATTATGAGCAATAGAAGGAAGATTATTTATTACAGCTTGATAAGCTTTTTGAATGGGAATATGATGTTTCTTAGCCAGCTTTTTGTAGTCCTCATATTCCGGAGAAACGGTCACGGTCTTGCTGCCGATCGAACCAACTTTAACTCTGGCTTTTCCATAGTGGGTATTAACGCTAACATATTTTCGTAAAAGCTTTTCCCTCGGTACAAGATAGATTCGCACGCCAAAAGTAGTGGTCAGGGTAAAGATCGCTTCAAGTATTTTATCTTTTAAGCTTGGTTGACAAAGGACATTTAAACTAAAGGCCTGCCGGTCTTTTTTCATTAAAATCGGAGTTATATAAGCATCGAGCGCACCGGCTTTGATAAGTTTTGCTATTATCTTGGGGAAAGCTGTTGGATCCATGTCATCGATATTTGTTTCAATTTGTAGAATTGCATCATGCTCGGTTTTCAATTCGGTTTCTCCGATAAAAATCCTCAATAAATTGGGAATTGGTAATTTGAATAAACCGGCTCCATATCCAATTTTATCAACGCTTAATTTAGGGATATTTCCAAAGCCTTTGGCTAGAGTAGAAATGATCGCCGCGCCAGTGGGAGTGACGAGCTCCGCTTTTATTTCCGTTCCATAAGTAGGAATTCCTTTAAGCAATTCAACCGTGGCGGGTGCTGGATTAGGAAGTATACCGTGAGCATGTTTAATTTGGCCTTGCCCATACGGCAGGGGAGAGCAATAGATTTCTTCGATTCCCAAATATTCCAGGCCGATGCACGCACCGACGATATCAATGATGGCATCAACCGCGCCGACTTCGTGGAAATGTACTCGGCTAATCGGCACGCCGTGGACTTTTGCCTCAGCTTCTCCCAGTCTCCTGAAAATCTTCGAACTTAAATTCTTAACGTTCTTCGATAACTTGCTTTTATTGATAAGAGATAAGATATTTTTGAGGTTACGCTGTTTTTCCCTTTCTTTGATCTCGACATTAAAGTAGGTCGCGCTTATTCCGTGTTTTTTTATTTTTCTTATTTGTAATCTATAGCGCGCGGAAACCGAGACGTTCAGTCTCAGGTTTCCAATTTCTCTTTTTAGGAAATTCGGATCCAACCCGGCATCCAAAAGAGCTCCGAGAATCATATTGCCGGAAATGCCCGAAGGACAATCAAAGTAGGCGGTTTTCATTTAGCTATTCCAAGGATAGAATAAGCCATGACCGCGGCGCCAAAACCGTTATCGATATTAACGACGGCGACCCCGGGCGCACAGCTATTTAACATGGTGAGCAATGCCGCCAGACCCTTGAAACTGGAACCGTAACCTACTGAAGTCGGGACCGCGATGACCGGTTTATCGACCAACCCTCCCACCACTGAGGGCAGGGCGCCCTCCATGCCTGCGACTACAATAATGACCTTGGCTTTATCGATTTTATGCATGTTTTTCAACAATCGATGAATGCCAGCCACGCCCACATCAAAGAACCTCTCAACTTTAATTCCTAAAAACTCTGCCGTAACGGCGGCTTCTTCGGCAACGGGAAGGTCGGCCGTACCGGCGGTTATAATGGCAACTTTCCTACTTTCTCCTTTTCCCGCTTCCTTATTATTATATTTAATGTTTAGCGGGATCCCGCTAAAGCGGGACAACTTTCTACTTTCAACTTTCGATTTACTATTTACAGTGATGATTCGTGCATTTTCATGGTATTTTGCATTTTTCAGTAATCTTTTTACTGCCAGATAAGCTTTCCTGTCAGCCCGCGTCGCCAAAACATCATGCCCATTCCGCGATATGCGATAAGCGATCTGTGCGATCTGATCGGGCGTCTTTCCTTCGCAATAGATGACTTCAGGAAATCCCTTGCGCAGATGTCGGTGATGGTCGATCTTAGCAAAGCCCAGATCTTCGTAGGGAAGATTCTTTAGTTTGGAATAAGCTTCCTCAATCGATATTTTCCCAGTCTTTATTTGGGTTAAAAGGTGTTTGATATCCATTTTCTGCATTATATTATATTTGCCACTTATTCTCAATTAAGGGTGATACATCGATCATTTCTGAAATTTATTAAATGGCCGTTCGATAATATATTTAGGTGGAGAAATGAGCATAAATATAATCGATAAAGTTAGATCCCGCGTGGTTGGACAAGCCGCCCGTATTGCTGGAAAGCTAGATAGGCCCCTCTCATACTTGTTGGAAAAAATGCCTTCTTCCTGGAAAACAGAAAAAATGTTGATAGGTGCTTTGAGAGATATTGTGACAGAGCCTAAATTGCTGAGAGATGAAGTCATCGTCCCCGCCCGTGAATACATCAAAAACACATTAGAAGCCAGAAAAAAATCTAAGGAGTACTCATTAAAATTTATAGAATTATTTGCCCAGATCGAACCGCTGCTGCAGGGAAAGAACGATGAGGCGCGCGCATTATTTTCTAAAGGCATAATGTTATTTATCAAAGCCCTGCATTATTCCGATTTAGATCAGGAATTTAAGGCGGCGATAAAAGATGCTACTTTGCAGAAAAAAGACGTGGTAACCCTGCAGGAATACCTGGGAAAAATATTTAATAATGTCACGCGGGTTATTAAAGGCCGGTATGCCGATCAAACCGATAAGTCCTTTAAAAATCTTCCCATGTTGTTATGGCAATATATGTATCTGGCAACATTATTCAAGACCAGTTGTGATCTATCGGGTGCCGAGAATAGGGCAGATTATTTAGAGGTGCTGAATAAATTGGGGAAAAAGGTGCCTTCACCCCTATTCCTTGAAGGTTATCGTGAAAGCCGAATAGCGGGTTTTATTCGAAATACTCCCAGATCTTTCCTTAATTATAAGGATGTAATGAAAAGTATCTGGGGTAATCCTATGTTTTATCTTCCGGCAGTGGTTGTCTCTTTTCCTTTTTTTGCTGGTCTTACTGTGTCCGCGATTCGCTCACAAGTAAAGCTTTTTGAATTGTTAAATCACAGCAGTCAAATCATTAATGACCTGGTATTTATGCATCTCGATAGAATTTATGGCCGTTCTTCTTTTGCAGAATTGGCACGCATGATCGGTGATGAAGTGACGGAAGCTGATCAATTGCCCTCGTTTTACGCTGTTTGTGCCCTGGCAACTCTGGCAAAATTTAATTTGCCGCTAATTGAATTAGCTAAAGGAAAAGCCATCCCTACGCCGCCGGGAAGAGTCAATATTGCCATCTCGGGCGGGGTGAGCGAAGATAATATAACTTTACTTATGCAGGCCGCCAGATACCCGGAAGCTTTTCCCTTCATGGTATTAGGTCGAGAATGGTTTGGAAATAACTATTCGCAAATGCAGGTGGAAGCGAAACGGGGCATAGCGGTTAAAAACGGCAGACTGGTTTACGGCCAATTTTCACCACCGGTTCCTGTGGATTACCGGGTCAATTATGATAATTTGAACAGGGGCGTAGAAGGAGCTTTTCAAATCACTGATGTCCCCAAGAGCGGGGACTCCTTTATGACTGAATTCTCTGAAGAAAAAGATATCATGAATGCGCTGATGCAGGAGAGCGGCCTGGATATTCCGCTGTGGATTTCAATTGTGCGCACACCAAAGGCGTTCCACAATAACAGCGTTACGGAGATAAAACAAATAAAGAGATTAGGTAATAAAATTGATAAAGGTAATGTTGAAAATCTAATAAAAGGATTTTTAGCACGTAATCCAATTGGTGAGTTGGTTATCAAGCCAACTACTGGCTCGTGTGGGAGAGACGTTTCTTTTTTTAAATGGGATTTTTATGACCATAATCGGTGGCGTATGTTTAGTGAAATAGTTGATGCAGTATGGAAAATCATTTGTAACGGAGAGAATGTTATTTTGCAAAAAAGAGTATTTGCACCCGAATTAATCATAAATGGCAGAAAATATGATTCTAACCTCCGGGTCTTTGTCTCACGCGATCAGCAAGATCAACCCCGGGTATCGGCGATTGCGGTAAGGATCGATGACCGTGGTGGGCCGGTCAATTTGAGCCTGACCGCTTTGGCGTTGACCTTTGATGATTATTGCAAATATCTCGGTATTGAGGGAGCGGCGAAAGAAAAATTGATAGCCGAAATCGAAAAACAAGCGATTGGAGCTTTTGAGGTTCTGCATAGAAAGGTTAAGGATTTTGATGCCAAACCCCATCGCATTGACTTTGCTGGGGTTGACATTATTTTGGAAGGTGATCAGAAAGGCGGTTTTATCCCTCAGATAATCGAAATTAATGATTATCATTCCGGCGGAATGTGGGACCTGGACCAAGTGGCTCCACCGGAAGAGAAAGGGCAATCCACTCGCTTATTTATTGAAACCATGCTGCGAAGGGGTAGGGAACACAAGCAGCGTCAACGCAGCTTATTTAAAATTGTCAGCGGATTAATGTTCTCAGGGTTTTCAGGTTCATAATATCCAGTTTCATCTCCGGATCCTTGGGAGTTTCAGGCGCCATGGGGAGATCTTTAAAGATATTGTAATGGCTTTTAATCGCAAAAACTTATTTTGGAAACTTTACCTCTGCTTTTCGAAAGAGGTCTTTTATCTCATCCTCATCCAAATTCGCATTTTTAACTACACTTAATGCTTCTTTGTGGAAACCCGCTCGCGCCAAAAAAGTAGCAATATCCTTTAGGAATGAAGATGTAATGTCAGGGTCTTCTATTTTACGAGCCACGCTTAAAGCCTCTCTTAATATTCTAAGAGCGAGTTTCTTATCTAACCCGGAACTAATTATGATTTCTGCAATATCACATAGCTCATTTATTTTGTCTTCCACATCTTTAATTGAACGTAAGGCAATTAATGCTTCCTTGAGAATATAGTGGATCACATGTTTGTCGAGTTTAACTTCTGCCATTTTATTTGCCAGATCTTTCAAGGCCTCAACTTTTAACTTAGTATCTTTGATCTTGCGAATAACAGATACGGCTTTATAAACTACTTTTATTATTTTAATATTATTTAAATCCGCTTTTTTCATTGAATAAGCAATGGCTGGCAACGGAAAATTAGGTTTAGGTAATTTATGACAGAAATCGGGACAAGGTGAATGTGGATATAAATTTGGATCGTATAATGATTGGTTTACTTTGAAATTAAAGGGTCCTTTAATCGATCGGGAAATTTCTAGAATATAAGCAAAGAGAAAATGCTTATTATTTTTAGTTAACGGTGCTTTGGCAATCTCTTCTGAAAGATCAATAATCTCATCTGCTTTGTCCACCTCATTGTCGATTAGGCGGATTTTGTCAAGCCTTACTTTTAGTTCTATATAATTTGGCTTGTGGATTAGCTGAAATTGATGGTGTTCAATGAATATTTTAATGTTTTCGCAGCCTTCCGATTTTAAAGCTTCACAAGCGGCCACCGCCGATTGTGCTTCCTCATCGGTATTTATAAAACCGTTTTTGTCTCCTTGCTTATCCGCTGCTTTAAGGTAAGGGCGGAACTGGGAAGGAGCGCCTTGAATGTTAATTGGTCTTGCCATAACTATTTCCCCCAAATTATTGGATCCTAATATTATATCGATTGAAATATTTAAAAATTTCACTATGGTTGATAATCGAAAAGGAAGTTGTTAGTAAAATCGGCAGAATTATATGGAAAGAAAAACTTAATGGATCAAACTACGCAGAACTTTCAGATTCATAATATCCAGCTTCATCTCCGGATCTTTGGGGGTTTCAAGCGCCATGGGGAGATCTTTGAAGCGTTTATCATTCAACAGATGTTGGAACGGTTGTTTACCAAGTGTACCTTTGCCAATGTGTTCATGTCGGTCAACGCGTGATCCCAACCCTTTTTTGCAGTCATTCAGGTGAAAGGCCATCAGTTTATTCAATCCAATTATTTTGTCGAATTCTTCCCAGGTCTTTTTATAACCCTCATCCGATTTTAGGTCATAACCAGCGGCATAGCCGTGGCAGGTGTCGAAACAGATCCCCAAGCGTTTAGGATCTTCCACCAGATCCAGCCACTGCGCGAAGTGTTCGAATTTGTATCCCAGGGCTGAACCCTGACCAGCAGTGTTTTCTAGCAAGAGTTTTACTTTATAACCTTTGGTGCTTTTAAAAAGGGAGTCGATACTTTTGGCTATTCTTTTAATTCCCTCACTTTCATTTGGAGAAACTCCAGGATGTAAAACGGTGAAGGAAAGTTTTAAAGCTTCGCTTTTTTCAAATTCTTCGAGCATGGATCTGATCGATTTCTGGCGGGCGGCTTCACTCTCTGCGGCGAGATTGATCAGGTAGCTGGCGTGTGCAAAAACAAACATCCCGGTTTCTTTTTGTAGCTTCAGGAAACGCTCGATCTCATCCGGCGCCAGCGGTTTGCTGTACCATTGCCGGTTGCTTTTGACAAAGATCTGGATGGCGGTGCAGCCGATCGATTTTCCGCGCTCAATCGCCTCATCCACCCCGCCGGCGATAGACATGTGGGCGCCGAGTAGTCTCATAACCCCTTTTCTTCTTCTTTTAAGTTTTTCATCATTTCTTCCATCCTCGCCTTGATCTTCTTCTCAAATCCGATATCTTTGGGCTCATAGTATTTCTTCTTAACCGGAAGATATTCTTGTGCAACAATGCCGCCTTCGTAATCGTGGGCATATTTATAACCTTTGCCTTTTACCCCGAGCGCAGTCGAGGGGTTGCCAAGCTTCTTTTCACCCTCATAAACCGGATTCTGAAGATGTTTGGGAACCTCGAGGGTGGGATTTTCTTCCACATCTTTCAAGGCTTGGTTAATTCCCATATAGGCGGCGTTGCTTTTGGGAGCGGTGGCGACATAAACCGTAGCTTGTGCTAGAGGGATTCTGGCTTCCGGCATACCCACAAACTCAGCTACTTGCATGGCTGAATTGGCAACGACCAAAGCGATCGGATCGGCATTCCCCACATCCTCTGCCGCGCAGATGACGATTCTTCGCGCGATAAAGCGTGGGTCTTCTCCGGCATAAATCATCTTTGCTAAATAATAGAGAGCGGCATCGGGATCGGAACCGCGCATTGATTTGATGAAAGCCGATATGGTGTTGTAATGGCCCTCGCCTTTCTTATCGTAAACCACCGCTTTTTTCTGGATCGATTCTTCCGCGATCTTTAGGGTGAAGTTGATTGCACCCTTTTTGTCAGGTGGAGTAGAGAGAACACCAAGTTCCAGCGCAGAAAGGGCTCTACGACCGTCGCCATCGGAAAGTTTTGCCAGGTGTTCAAGGGCATCTTTATCCATTTTTAT
>Ga0315287_10000826_pt1 | contig 27594 bp, 18 predicted proteins | sample YL17G11_0_MG_FD_205037 | JGI IMG/M metagenome (GOLD analysis project Ga0315287, IMG submission 205037) | Sediment microbial communities from Yellowstone Lake, YNP, Wyoming, USA - YL17G11_0 | ecosystem: Environmental > Aquatic > Freshwater > Lake > Sediment | place: USA: Wyoming | collected... | reverse complement strand
CCTTGAGAGGGATGGCTGGGGCAGAGTGTCTCTCTGTGTTGTGGGCGCACGCGTGCGCCCACCCCCTCACACACCAGGAAGCAACCAACCCCAGCTCCCTTCTCTCTTGGTGCCGCTTGTTTTTTTCCTTCTACCCCTCAAAAACCATCACCCCCCCCCTCTGTTAGTGCAAATCAAAGATGACGGCAGTGGACATTTGAATGGGGGGTGCGTGCGTGCGTGCGTGCGTGGTGGGGTGGCCCGGCGTGAGCGCAATTTTGCAGGCCGTGGGATGGCAGAAAAAGGGAGAGGGAGGCACAGAGGAGGGAGGGGGGCGTGTGCCCCGCACGCTTTCGGCGTGCGCTGTTCAGAAACGCGAGTGAGAGACGCCGGAGGAGAGCTTTTTCTCTTCGCCTCATCTTCTCTCCTCCTTCACACCGGCGGATCGGCCCAGGCCAACTCATCCAACCCACGACGACGACCACCACAGCCCCCTGGCCCGTGGCGGTCATGGACGGCGGCGGCGCAGGGGCCGAGGCGGCCGCGCATGCCGCGGACGACGCGGCCGCCGCGGCCGCGCATGGCCGCGACGACTTTGCCTCCCTCTTTGACTTGGGCCTGCCAGCCGACATGCCGGCCGCCCTGGAGGCCGCCGTCCGCAAGCGGGCCCGCGCGGCCGAGGATGCGGCGTTGGAGGTGCACCTGGCCTACGAGTCGGGGGCGGCCGCGCCGGGCGATGCCGCCCGCCCCGCCCCGCCCGCCTCGCCGCCCCCGCCCGGGGCAGTGGACGACGCAGACTCGGCCTTTGCCGCGTACGCGGCCGCGGCGGCGGCGGCGGGCATGGGCGGCATGGCGGACATGCCGCCGCCCGTGTGCACGGCCGCCTGGATGTCCGGTAGCGGGGATGGCGGGCTTGGAGCCGGCCCGGCCGGCCGCCCTGGCAAGGCGCCGGCTGGGGGGCGGGGGCGGGGCGACCACCAACACCAGCCGGGGTCCTCGTCCGGCGGGGCCGGCCCCTCCGGCTCCGACGCGGCCGGCACGGGCACCACGGGCGGCCCCACCGCCGCCCGGGCGAAAGCCAACCGGGAGCGGGCCCGGCGGGAGCGGCTCAACGATTTTGTGAGTCCCGATTGAGATGGGGTGGGTGGGGTGGGGTGTTGGGGGGGGGGGGGTGGGGGGGACGCTCCCGAAAGCGTGGGCGGGCCACAAGCCAAGCCTCACCTTGCCCGACCCCTCTCGGACCCGCTGCCCCTGTCCCTTCCATCCCATCTCACACCCCCTTCCTCCCTCGTGCGCCAGTTCAACGAGCTCGCCACCGCCATGGCCCCCTCCAACCCGCACGCCCTCATCCGCACGGACAAGACCAGCATCATCGCGGACGCGGTGCGGCTGATCACTGCCCTGCGCGCGGAGAATGGCCAGCTGCGCCAGCTGACCAAGTTCATGGAGGCCCGCCTGGCGTCCGCCGAGCGGGAGCGCGCGGAGGCGGTCATGGCCCTGGGCCTGGTGCGCCAGCAGCAGCAGCAGGGTGGGGCGGGCGGGGCGGGCGCCGGCCTGCTGGCCCCCGGGGCGGGGCCGTCGTCGTCCTCGGCCGCCGCCGCCGCCCAGCCGCCGCCGCAGCAGCAGCAGCATTCCTTCCCGCCCGGCCCGCCGCCGCCGCCCTGGATGCTGGCGGCCGCGATGGGGGTGGCCACGCCGGCTGGGCTGCCCCCGGCCGCGCCGCCCCCGCCGCCGCCGCCGCCGCCGGCCGCACCGGGCGGTGGGGGGGGGGACCAGTGGGGCGACGGCCGGCCGAGGCCGCCCGCGGCGTGAGAGGGAGTGAGAGGGAAGGAATGGGGTGCTACTGCTTCTGTTTTTTTTTAAAGGCCTTGGTGATGCTAGCTGCTGCTCGATGGCTTCGCAGACAGAGGGAGCGTGTGTGCGTGTGAGACCTGCGTTGCGTGAGAGAGAGAAGAGAGAAAAGGGGCGAAGGTTGGGAGGCGTGTCGGATTTTTCATTTCTTAATTGCTCGCTCCCTCAATCACGCGCCACCACTCATGCTGGCCCAGGCCGCCCACGCGGCCGCCCGGGCGTGTGGCCAGGCTACTCGGTCACACGCCATCGCAGTGAGGGCAGCGGGCGGGGCTCCTGCCCCCTCCTTGCAAGCCCTGGTGGAGCGCGTGAATGCGGCATCCACGCCCGCGCCCTCGCCCTCGACCTCGGCCCTTTCAGCCGACCAGCCGTTTGAGTGGGAGGCCGTCCGCGTCGGCCGGGACGGGTCGGCTACCGCCGTGCGCCTGTCAGCCTCCAGCCTGGGCCTGGCCCCGCGGGATGCGGGCCTGTTCTCCCGGGCCGCCTCGGGCGGCGGGCCGGGCGCCCAGCGCGCGACCCTCGTCACCAGGCAGGTCCGCATCAGTGGGCCCGGCGGGGCAGGCACGCCCCACCACCACCACCACCACCGGGGCCTCATCCTGCTGCGCACAGAGGCCGTGCGGGCGGCCATTGGGGCGAGCGAGGCCTTCATCTTCCCCTGCCGGCGGGAGCGGGACACGGAGGCCGTCCTGGGGGGCGTCCGGGAGGCCGTGCGCGCGGCGGCCGCGGCCACCTCCACGCCCACGCCCACGCCCGCGCCCGCGCCCGCGCCCGCGCCCGCGCCCGCGCCCGCGCCCGCGCCCGCGCCCGCCCCGCCCTCCTCTTCATCCTCCCGCCTGCCCTTTGAGTTGGCCGTGTTGGAGGCTTGCCTCGCCGAAACGGTGCGCCAGTTTGAGCGCCGCCATCGCCAGCTGAGGCTGGTGGCGGATGGGGTGGCCGACGACGTCCGGCGCGCGCTGCGCGGGGGGCAGGGGGGCGGGAGCGCGGGCGGCAGCACGGCGGCCGCCGCCACCAGCATTTTCTCTGCCACCGCCGCCCACCCGCCGGAGGTCGGGCGCCTACTGCCCATCGCCATCGCCCTCCAAGAAGTGCGCCACGACGTGCGGGAGGCCGCGGCCGCGGTCGCCGAGGTCGCCGACTCTGACGCAGCCATCGCGGCCGTCTGCCTGTCTGACCACGCCGCGGCCGCGGCTGCCTCCGGGGAGGCCGCCCCGCCCTCTCCATCCACCCCACCACCCCACGCCCACGTCGCGGCAGCGGTCCTGGAATCCTATGAACGCCAGATCGAGACCGTGTCGTCCGCCATCCGGGAGCTCGAGGAGAACACGGCCTCCCTGAACGCGGCGCTCGCCATGGGCCTGGACGCCCACCGCAACGCCCTCATGAGCCTGAACGCGCACATGACCATCCTCACCGCCTCCATCGCGGCGTGCGCCCTGCCCGCCGCCTGGTTCGGCATGAACCTGGCGAGCGGGCTGGAGGGGGCGGCCGGCGTGTTCTGGCCGGTCGTCTGCTGGTCCGCGGCCGGCGCGGCTGGCCTGGGAGGGGCGGTGCTGCTGGGATGGCGCAAGTGGCCGCGCGCTGCGGCGGCGGCGCGGGCGTCCGATCAGCAGGCCCTGAGAGACCTGCTTCTGTACCACATGGACGACATGGAGGACGTCCTGGCGGCGGTGACGGACGCGGCCGCCCAGGCGCCTGGTGGCACAGGGTCCCTCTCGCGGGGTGCCTTCCACGCGGCCGTGACAGGCGCGCTGGGCAGGGGCGGCGGCGGCGGCGGCGGCGGAAGCGGTGGGGGGGGCCGGCCCATCGCGGCCGACGAGCTGGACCTGCTGTTTCGGGTGTATGACCTGGACCGGGACGGCTTCGTGCGGACGGGCGAGCTGGCGACGGCCGCGGTGGGTGGAGGGGGTGGGGGGAGGGGTGGGGCTACGCCCCTCAGAGTAGAGTAAAAAAAAAAAAAAAGAGGTTGCAAGAACACACCACCCCCACCCTCTCTATTCCGAGAGGCCCGTGCCCATCATCCGGCCGCGCCCTCCACGCCCTCCTCCCCGATCCATTCAACCACCGAGTCCGGGCGGATGGAGAGAGACACACACTAAGCGCCACTCCAAAACAACAAACTACTGTTTTTTTCTCTCTCTACTCAAACGCCTACTCAAACGCGGCCCCGCTCAAAAAGGGGTGCTCCAGGCACGCCTCCGGCGTCGGCCGGCCCCGCCAGTCCCGCGGCGCGATCAGGCGCCCCACCAACTCCCACCCGGCCCCACCACTCGCATCCCCCAGCATCGCCGCCCCGCCCGACCAGGCGGGTTCCGCTTCCACAAACGTGCGCGCCGCCTCCACGTCGCCCTGGCAGGTCACGTCCAGGAGGCGGGCCAGGGAGACCGGGTCGAGGCTGCCCGGGTCGCAGAAGGGCGCCATGGAGAGGTACGCCACCAGGTGGCCGGCCGCGGCCGCGTCGGCGGCCTTGGCAAACAGCGGCCGGTCCCACACCGCGCCCGCCCCCGCCGCGGCCGCCTCCCGCCAGACCAAGGCGGCTGGGGAGGCGGCCTCGCGGGCGTCGCGGAGCGCCAACGCCAGGCCGCCCATGTCCCACAGCTCGCCCAAGGTGCCGCCCCCGACGAGCGCGCCCGGGGAGGTGTCGGCCGAGAAGGCCAGGTCGGCCAGGCGGGCGGTGAGGGCGGGGGCGTCGGTCTCGTCGCCCGTGGACAGGAGGACCGAGCCGGGGCCCAGGGAGCCGTGCGTGCGGTCGGCCGCGTGGAGGGTAGCCAGGCCGCGCATGACACCGCGAAGCGTGCGCAGCGCAAACGCGCGGCGCAGGCGGGCGGTGCGCCCCGGGCGGGCAAAGAGCGGGGGCTGCATCCCGAGCAGGCGGCCCGGACCGGCCGCCGCGGCCGCCCGGGCCCACGCGTCGGCGGACAGCGCGCCCTCATCCCTGAACGCCAGCCAGCGCTCGCCCGAGGAGGCAAGCTCAAACCCGCCCAGGAGGACGGACAGGTGAGGGGACGCGCGCGGCGGGGCGGGCGGCCGCGGGGTTGGGCCACCCCCCGCGAGCCAGGGATACGGGCCGCGAGCAGAAGGTGCAGGCGCCGCCGCCGCCGCCGCCGGCTGAACGCTCGCAAAGGCGGCCAGCTCATTGGCTGCCAGGGCGTCCCCGCTGGCGGGGTAGGCTTTCAGCAGGCAGCGGGTCCCCATCAGGGGTCCTCGGATGATGCGGCCGCGGTAGAGCGTGACCTCGACGGTGCCCTCGGCGACCGACTGGGACCCGCCGAGCGAGGAGGGCAGGAGGCCGTCCCTGTCGCCGCCCTCCCGTCCCTCAGACTTGCGTGGTCGCAGCGTAGAGACGGACAGGAAGCCGGCCTTGCCCAGCTTTGAGGAGACCGCGAAATCGTTGGGTTCGAAAATGCGGATGGAGTGGCAACGGGTTGAGGGTCGGGCGGCAAAGAGCGGCCGCATGGGGTGTTCGTCTCACTTTTATCGGGCCGCTCTCGAGTTCGATCTGGATTTCCCTGGTTGATGGGTGGGGCGTCTACGTGTGTGTGCGCTCAGTGTGTGTGTGTGTGTGATAGAGTGGGCGTGCAGCTTTTGCGCACGCCCATTCCCAGAAGGCAACAGAAAGAGGAGTCTCCTTACTCTCACTCCCAGTCGTCGCCCCACTCTTCCGCGGCGGCGGTGCCCCCACCCTCCTCGGCAGGAGCAGTAGAAGCTGCGGCTGGCGAAATAGCGGCTGGCGGCGTCGCGCCCCCCTCCTCCTCTCCCTCCTCCACGTCGCCGCCGCCCCACCCCTCGCCCTCCCCATCCCCCCCCTCCTCCTCCTGCCCGCCAGCCTCCCGCCCCAGCAGCCGCGCCGCCGACGCCGCGTGCCTCGCCCTCACCCTTTCCACCCGGAACAGGTACCGGTCCCAGAAGTCGGCGGACGGAACGATGCCGGGCGTGACGACGCGGGCGTGCAGGGCGGCGATGAAGGCGTCGCCAGCGAGGGCGGCCGCCGCGTCGGGGGGGAGGGTGGTGGTGGAGGGGGTCGCGTCGCTGCCCTGCGCACTGCCGCCCTGCTTGCCGGCCCGCCCACGCTCCACCCGCCACGCTTTGTACGCGGCGACCTCTCCAGGACCGGCCGGGTCGGTCGTGAATGTGGCCGGGTCCCGCCGCACCTTTTCCAGTTCGGCCTCCAGGCGGGAGAACGGGGCGGCGGCAGCAGCAGCGGGTCGTTGTTCGAAGGGCGGGCGGTGCACCAACGGTGCCGCCTTCCGGAGAGGCTCGCCAGCCCTGCCCACCAGCGCCACCCGCACGCTGCCGCCGGAGCCGTACGCAGGGAGGTGCGGCGGCGCGCCACCACCGCCCTCCACGCCATCCCCCCCGCCGCCGGCCGCGTCGGAAATTTCGGACGCGACCGCAGCGACGGCGGCCGACGCGCCCGCGGCCAGGCCGGCGAGCGCGCCGCCCACCGCCCGCAAGGAAGGCTGGTGGGCCCGCAGGTCGGCGCCCGCGCCCGCGCCCTCCACCGCGGCGGCCGCGGCGCCGCCCACCGCGGCCGACACCCGCCCCGCCGCAGCGACCGCCGCGGCCGCTTCCTCGGCCAAGCCCTCCCGCAGGTCCGCGACCTCGGCCGCCCAGTCCGCGGCGGCCACGGCCTCCGCGAACTCAGACGCCGCCGCGCTGGCGGACGCGGCCGCGCCCGACGCGACTGATGACAAGCGGCCCCACAGGCCGCCGTCGGAGGAGGAGGTCGAAAACATTTTGGCGCCCCTTCCTGCCCTTTTTCTCGTTTACAACAGCAGGCCGGCCTCGTCGGGCGCGATCCGTTCCAGGACGGCCGCGGCAAGCGAGCCTAGGGCGCCGGCGGCCGAGACTTCGGCGTCGAGGACGGGCTCGGTGGCAGAGGCCGGGGCGGCCAGGACGCGCGCGGCGGCTGCCTGGACGGCCGGGTTGGCCAGCTGGGCCTGGATGGAGGGGGACGCGGCTGGGGGAGGATGTGGGGAGAGATGAGGTTGAAAAAGAGAGAGGCCTAGGGAACGCACCCGCACGGCGCTCTTCTTCTCCGCACCTCTTACCTAGCGCGTCGCAGTCCGCCTTTGTCAAGCGGCACCGCAGGTCGTCCGGGTCGAGGTCGGCCTCGGGCGGGGCGAGACCTGTGTCGGTGTGAAGAGGAGAGAGGCGTGAGCAGCGCGCGTGCGCGTGCGCTCCCACTCGCATCGTGTTTCAATCGTTTTCGAGCTCGCCTTCTCTCGTCCCTCGTCTCACCTCTCCGACGTGCGACAGGGCGGACGCCCGTATCGTCAGCAGGGGGGGCTGGCACGGCAGCGGCACTCAGCCGCACAACCACAGCCACCAAGCCGCCACCGTCGGGCGCGCGGCGGACGGAGCGGACGGTCGCGGTCGCACCCGGGCCGGGTGCGGCAGCGTCGGGCGGGAGCCTGCCCAGGAAAGCGCTCGCGCCTTCCGCGTACACGTCCCAGCTGCTGCCGCTGTCGGACGCGCGCAAGGTGAGGAGGGAGCCGAGGGGTGGGGGAGGGGCGGCCGGGTCGAGGTCGGCGAGTGTGAGGTCTACGGGCATTTATGAGATGAAGCAAATTCTAGTGAGAGGAGTGAGCACGCCTGCGGCGCCTATTCCTCTCTTCTCTCTTCCGCGTGCCTGATTTGGGGCCCCGCCGCACACACTGTGCCGACGTCGGAGCAGCTGACACCACACCAGCCCCGTCTTGGGCACCATCAAGCGGAGGGCGGCTCCACGCGTCACGCGCTCTTTTTTTCTCTTGACACTATTAGAACCAACCCGGCCTCGTTTTTGGATGGCGCCGAAACCCTCCCGCACCCGCACCCAGGTCTTGGAGGACGAGCTCGCCTTTTACGGCTGCTACCACAGCCACCCCGGGAACCAGGTGCGAGGGAGTGTGTGTTTCAGTTTTTGCTCCCCTGTTCTCGTCGCAGAGGGCGTCCCTTTCTCTCCACCACATTCCCATCACCCCCTCGCGCCCACCACCCCCTCTCTCAAGTTCATTCATTTCCTCTTCGTCCCGCCCATCCTGGCCACGCTGTGCGTCTGGCTGGCCTACGCGCGGGGCGTGGACACGCCCGCCCTCCTCCCACGCCTCCCCTGCTCCGTGGCGAACCCGGCGTTCCTCCTGGTTGCCGCCTATGCGGGCTATTACTCCTCTTTGGAACCCTTTGCGGGCGGGACCTGGGCGCTGTTCCAGGGGCTGCCCATGTGGCTGGGCGCGACCGCCGCCCGCACTGCCCACCCGGCCAGCGCCTGGCGGTGGGCGGTGGGCGTCCACCTGGCCGCCTGGCTGGTCCAGGTCGGCGTCGGGCACGGCCTGGTGGAGCGGCGCCGCCCCGCGCTCACTGTGTCGCTGGGGCAGGCCCTGTCGAGTGCGGCCCTGTTTGCCTGGCTGGAGGGCTTGTTCGCGTGCGGGTACCGTCCTGATCTGAAAGCCCGCTTGGACGCGCGTGTGGCGGTGGGCCAGGCAGCGATGGACCGGCGGGGCGGGTTGAGGAGGAGGCGGGGGTGAGAAAAAGAGAGGTGGCAAAAGGAGAAAGAGAAAAAAAAAAGCAGAGCTCTCCTCTTTCCCACGCGTCCACGTGAAATGCGCCGCGCCGCCGCCCTCCTTGCCCGCCGGGCGTTAGCCCTTAATCACGCCGCTGGTACCTCTGGCCGTCCAGCAGCCGGTCTGGCGACGACGGTGAGTGCAGATTTTGTTTTGTTTAGGCGCATGTGTGAGTGAGAGGTGTCGCCCCGGCGCTTTCGCCCCCACCCCTTTGCCACGTGCCGACGCCACCGTGACCACTCCCTCCGTCCAGAGGGAAATACACCAAGTCGGTGTGCAGGAGGCATGCGTGGGAAAAGGGTGGCACAAAAAAGCACTCACACGTCCCCCATCAAAATTACAGAGCGCCCCACCTCGCTTTGCCCTCTTCCGCCCGGCCGCCTCCTCCCTGCACCTCGCCCCGCCCTCCACCTCCTCCCGCTCGCTCTACATCCAGACCCAGGAGACGCCCAACCCGGCCTCCCTCATGTTCTTGCCCGGCCAGTCCGTCCTGGGCGTGGCCGAACCGGCCGGCGGCGATGCGGCCGCCGCCACCGCCGGCCCCGCCCCGCCGGCCTCGGCCAACTTTGCGTCGGCGCGCGACGCGGCGTCCGCCTCGCCCCTCGCCGCGGCCCTCTTCCGCGTGGACGGCGTGACGGGCGTCTTCCTGGGCTCTGACTTCCTGACCGTCACCAAGGCGGAGGGCGTCGCCTGGGCGGAGGTCAAGCCGGCCGCGTTCGCGGCGATCACGGAACACTTCGCGTCTGGCCTGCCTGCACTGCGCCCGCGCTCGCCGGGCAGTGCAGGCGCGGCCGCCGGCGGCCCTTTACCTCTGGACCCGCACGCCCCGCACCCGGACGACTCGGAGACGGTGGCCATGATCAAGGAGCTCCTGGACACGCGCATCCGCCCCGCCGTGGCGGAGGATGGCGGGGACATCGCGTTCGCCTCCTTTGACCCCGCGTCCGGCACGGTCGCGCTGCGCCTCCAGGGCGCCTGCTCGGGCTGCCCCTCCTCCGCCATCACGCTCAAGTCGGGCATCGAAAACATGCTGCAGCATTACATTCCGGAGGTGAAGCAGGTGGTGGAGGCGCCGCCGGATGAGGCGGCCAATGAGGGGCTGGCGCACTTCAAGCGGGTGGAGGACTTGCTGTCGACGTGACGGGGGGATGGGATGGGGAGAAGCGGGAGCGCGCATTCTTTTTGTCGTCATAAAGCTGGCTTGTTTTGCAATCTCGCCCTCCGTCTCCGCAGTGCACTGTGCCTGTGCGTGCATCCCCTCCTGTGTTGTGTGTGTGCCTCCCTTCACTGCCTCCCGCAATGTGCTAACAAACAAATCGGTCAATGTCATTCTCTCCATCATTGATCATACCCACACCGCGGGCCCGTACGCCACCACGGTCACGACCACCGCCACGGCCCAAGTCAGGCCCAGGTAGGCGTACCCCGATGCGTCGGCGGGCACCCGGCGCAGCTGGGAGGCGGCCTCCGCCATGAGGGTCGACACGGTGGAGAGCGCCCCGCAAAAGCCCGCCTGGGCCGCGCGCGTCGCGACCCGCCCCCACCCGCTGGCGGGGCCCCCGCCACTCCCGGCCGGCGGCAGGGCGCGCACGGCCACCACGCTCAACAGCGCCGTGCACAGGCAGCCCAGGGCGTTGGCGGCGAGGGTGCCGCCCGGCAAGGACCGGAACCGGCCCCTCAAGCGGTAATTCAGGGGCGCCAGGCACCAGCGCAGCATGCAGCCGGGCGGGGCCAGCAGGACCGCCCCCCACCGCGCGCGCCGGGCTTCGGAGCCGCCCCCGTCAAACACCACCGCGGCCGCCATGCCTACCCAGAGGGCGAACCCGAGCAGTCCCACCAGGATGTGGGTGCGGGTCACGAAGCCCACGGCCGCGTCAGGGCGGGTGCCGAGAATGGTGGCCGCGAGCGAGCGAGCGCGGTCGCGGCGCGACTGGTGGTGGCCGTGGCCGTGGCCGTGGCCGTGGTGGCCTTTGCTCTTTCGTCCGGGCGGCGGCACCGCCCCACTCTGCGCCACCCGGGCCGCCAGCTCAGACGCAGACACGCACACATCGGCCGTGGGCGGGGGAGGGGGTGGCAGCCTGGCCGGCACCGCCAGGCGCGGGGCGTGCTGCACGCCCCGCGCGCGTTCCGCTGCCGCCGCCGCCCGCAGGTCGGCCACCCGTTCGGCCACCGCCGCCCGGGCGCCCGGGCCGTGCTCACCCGGCGGGCGGGCCGCGTGGTGGACGGCCAGGTCGGTCAGGGTCAGGGCCACCTCACCCCTGGACGCCAGGGCCACGCCCGCGGCCGCGGCCGCCGCGTCAGCCCAGGAGGCGGGCGGCGTGGAGGCGGGCCCACCACCCCGTCCATTCTCGCCCCCCAGGCTCACCCGCGGCACGACCCCGCCCGCCGCGCTCCGCCCGATCCCGGCCGCCAGGTCCTCCTCCTCCGCGACCGCCCGGACCGCCCGGGCGAGCGCGCGCTCCTCGCCCACGGGGCGGGCCCGGTCGTCGGCCAGGCGGGCGGCGTGCTCCCCCAGGGCGTACGAGCCTAGGGCCACGTGCAGGCCCACCACCCAGCCCCACGCCCACTGGGCGGGCCGCCGCCCGGCCCGCCCGTCCCCGCCGACCAGCTGCAGTGTGAGCGCCATGGTCCAGCCTGACAGGGTGGTCAGCGACCCGCAGAAGCCGGTGCGCAGGCCGATGTGGAGCTCGGGGGCGGCCTGCCAGGGGTGGGCCGCGGGCAGGGCGGCCAGGGGCTTGGGGTCTCCCAGGGTCAGGGTGGAGCTGGCCGCCAGCAGGCCCATCAGGAAGCAGCCGAGCGCGTTGGCGGGCAGGTCCGGGAAGTAGGCGCCGTACGGGGAGTCGCCGGAGCCTGTGTGAATGAGCGATGGGATGGATGGGGGCGGGGGGTCGATGAGAGAGGGAGGTCGAGGTCGAGGGGGGTCGAGGAGGGAAAAAACGCATGCGGCTCCTACGTTTACCCTCTTTCTCGTACCTGTCGAAGTCAGGCACACACCCCACCCTCCCGCACACCCGTCCGCGAACAATTTATCCAGAAAAACCCGGGACAGCACGCCAAGCTGGGACCAGAAGGTAAGGTGAGCGAGGACGATGGCGACCTCCCGGGTGCGCGGCGAAACGGATGGCGTGAGGCGGGGTGGGGCGGGCGAGGCGTGCCGTGCTGTGGTCGGCACCAGCTGATTGGGTCGCCGCTGCATGGAGCAGAGACACGCCTTTTCCACAGGTGCGCGTCAATTGAAAGGGCGGGCGCAGCCTCCCCCCACGTGCGCAATGAAAAAAATAATGAGATGAGACGAGACGAGGGGGGAGACGAGCTCCTGTACTCCTTCCTTCGTCCATTCTCCAAATATCAACAATGTGCATCTCTCTGAGCCCCGTCCCCTCTTCAAAGCCCCGCCACAAAGTTGGCGACCAGCTGCTTCCCACCATCCGTGATGATGCTCTCCGGGTGGAACTGGACGCCCTGGATGTGCGGGAAGGTGAGGTGGCGGACCGCCATGACGGTCCCATCCTCTGTCCAAGCGGTCACCTCCAGGTCGGCCGGCATGGTGGCCGCGTCGATGACGAGCGAGTGATACCGGGCCGCGTTGAAAGGGCTCGGCATGCCCGCCATCAAACCGACCCCTTTATGGTGGACGGGCGAGGCTTTACCGTGCATCACACCGCCGGGGGCGCGGATGACGTCCCCGCCAAAGGCCTGGCCGATGCACTGGTGGCCCATGCACACGCCAAAGAGCGGGGTGTCGGTGCCCAGGGAGCGGACGGCCTCCAGGGAGATGCCAGAGTCTTCAGGGCGGCCTGGGTGGGGGGAGGAGAGGGAGGGGGAGGTTGAGGGGCGTGCGTTGAAGAAAAAAATGCCTTTCCCTCAACCACGGGGGCCTGCGGGGGCTGCTCTTGTCCCATTCCTCCAGCTGACGCGCGCTGCTTGCTGGGAGGCTCTGCCTCCTCGGCCCTCCACACCACTTCGGCGGCCGCAAAACCAAAGTGGCGCGTGCGCAGCGGGCGGGGCTTTGTGTTGCGAGCGGGCGGGGCCCCGCCCTCACCTAAACTCTCTCTCCCTCTCTCGCTCTCTCTTCCATTCCTACCTGGCCCAGGCGAGATGAGCACCCCCCTCGGCCGCATCGCCCGGATTTCTGCGCACGTCTTGGCGTCGTTGGGGAAGACGGCCACCTCCACGCCCAGGTCGCCCAGGTACTGGACCAGATTGTAGGTGAAGGAATCGTAATTGTCGATGACGACCAAGGGGCCAGGGCGGCCGCGGGCGGGGGTGGGTGCGGCAGCAGCAGCGACCGCCGACGGGCGCCGGCGGGCGGAAGGAGTGGGGAGGCGGCCTGTGGGAGGGGTTGTATTTTTGTGTGTGTGTGTGTGTGTGAGAATCGATGCATGCATTGCTTGGATACACTCATAGGCTACATGCTGGTGGGCGTGGTGGGAGCGGTGCGGGGTGGCAGGCAGGGCCGCGTGTGGCCACGGCCGTGTTGTGGCTAGGGAATTTGCGGCGCAGGGGCGCCGCTGGCGTCATGGTTTAAACCAATCTCCTGCACGCCGCGCGCCCGCCGCGCATCCCACCATCTGCTGGGCTGGTAGGTCGGATTGACTGGCCAAAGATCCATGAGGCCGCCCGGCGGCGCATGAAAAAACACCTCTCTCTCCCTCATCTCATCTCACCCGTCGTCGTCGCCACTGACGGCGTGGGAGGCCGGCTGCTGCCCGCGTGCGCGGCTGGCGCACTCGTGCGCGGGCCGGCGGCCGAGGTGGCCGGGCGCATTCCAAGCAAAGCTTCCATCTTTGTGTGGACAGTGAGCGGGGATCGACGGCGGAGCAGTCCCCCCGCCGCACGTCAAACGCAGGAATGAAAAGAGAAAAAGAAGGGCCGCTCGCTCCTTCCTCGACCCTGTTCACCTTCCCGTTGCCTTTTTTTCTTTAGCACCTTGACCCTACCATGCCCGTCGACGTCGACCCGGACACCGAGTGCAACACCCTGGTCACCGCCCCACCCTTCTCCCTAAGCATGGAAGCCCTGCTGGCCGAGGCGGAGGGCGGCGGCGGCGGCGCTGGTGGTGGCAGCGCAACCACCCTCCCTCTCGTCGAGTCAGAAATCGACCCGGCCCTCGCGCCCGCCCGGGCGGCCCTGGAAGCCCAGCTGACCGCCGAGCTGGACCGCCTCCAGGCAGCCCTGCGCGAGTCCAGGGCTGAAGCCAAGGCCGCGGCCGCCGAACGGGAGGACGCGGGCGTGGCGGTTAGCCGCCTGGTGGGTGCGCTAGCGAGGGAGACGCCGGCCGCCGCGCGCGCGGCTAGACAGGCCGCGCTGGCCCGGGCGGCTCAGGCCGAGGCGGAGGCCAAGTTGGCGGGGCTAGAGGATTTGGAGGCGGGCGAGCTCGCCGCTTTAGCTGCTGAGGAGCGAGCCGCAGAGCGGGCGGCCGCGGATGCGTGTGAGGCCCGGGAGGCGGCCCGGGCGGAGAGCGTGCGGGCGGCCGCGCTGCGGGCGGCCGGGAGCGTGGTGGGCGAGGAAGCGGCGGCCGCGGCGGCGGCCGCGGCGACGGCGGCCGCGAGCGCGGCCGTCTCAGAAACTGCTGCATCTGATTATGAGGCCCAGGCAGCGGCCGCTCGCCAGGCTGCCGCCCGGGCCGCCACCCGGGCGGCCGCCGCCCGGGCCGACACTGCAGCCGCCCGGTCAGAGACGGCGTGCGTCCTCACAGCGGCTGCCGAGGCTGGGCGGGCGGGGCGGGCGCTGGCCCTGCGGTGGTCGGCCGCCGTCAGCGCCCGCACTGCCGCGGGCGCGGCCCGGGAGGTGGCGGAGGAGGCGGCTGTCCGGGAGGCGGCGGAAGCCGAGGCGGCGCGGGCGCGAGGGGAGGAGGAGGGCCGGGCGGCCGCTGCAGCGCGCGCGCAGGCGGCCGCGGCAGGAGCGCACGCGGCCCGCCTGGCCGCGGTGGCGGGCGCGTCCGAGGCCCGCCGCCTGGCCGCGGCGGAGCAGGTGGCCGCCGCATCGGCAGCCGAGCACGCCGCCCGGGCGGCCCTGGCCCCCCTGGCGGGCAGGGCGGTGGAGGCGCGGGCGGCGCTGAGGAGCGCGGCCGCCCGGCGGCGGGTGCTGGAGCGCGACGCGGGCGCTGCAGGGGTGGGAGCGGCCGCCGCGGCGGCGGCCCGCCTGGAGGCGCTCGCCTCGTCCTCCGGCGCGGGCGCCGACGCACGAGCATTATTTGCCTCAGCCCGCAAGCTGAATGCCGAAGCCGCCAGCGCGGAGGCCGCCGCGGCGGCGGGCAAGGACGCGGCGGGGTCGGTGGAGGCCGCTGCAACAGTCGCAGGCCGCACGGCTGACCGCCTGGTGGCCGGCGCGGTCCGGGCGGCCGCCGACGCGGCCGCCGCGGAGGCGGGCGCTGGCGCCGCGGCCGCGGACGCGAACGCTATGGCCACTGCCGCTGCCAAAGCTGCCCGGGCCCTGGACAGCGCGGAACGGGCGGCGTCCGCGGTGGCGGGCGCCGACTCGCCCGCGGGGCGGGAGGCCACGGCCCTGGCAGCCCTGGCCGCGGACTTGACGGCCCGGGCCAGGGAAGCGTCCGGCCTCGCCGCCAGAGCGCGCGCTCGCGCGGACTCCGCACGGGCAGCAGCGGCTGCGGCAGAGGGCGCGGCCGCTGCGGCCGCCCCCGCCGCCACGGCGTTGGAGGGCAGCATCCTCCTCACGCGCGCGCGGCGCGACCGCCTCGTGCGGGGCGGCGCGTTTGCAGACGCGGACGCGGCCGCCCTGCGGTCCGAGGCCGGCAAAGCGCGGGAGGCCAGTGCCCGCCTGGCGTCCAAGGCGGCGGACGCTACCCAGGCCTCCGAGTCCGTGGTCGTCGCCGCCACGGATGAGGATGCGGCCGCGGAGGCCCGGTGGGCGGGCCTGGAGGATGAGTGCGCTCGGCTGGCCGCACGGGAGGGCGCGGCCCGCCGCGCGGCAGCGGCCTCGGCTGCCGAAGCCGTCGACGCGGCCGCCGAGGCCGACGGCTGGCGGGCCCGCCTGGCCGAAGCCGAGAGCCAAACTCTGGTGGTGGACCCGTCCGCCATGGCCGCCGCGGCGGAGACAGTGGCCCTGCGCGCGGCGGCGGGGCGGGCGCGGGGGGAGGCCCGGGCGACCACAATCGCGCGCGACGCGCTCGCGGGCCGCGTGGCCGCCGCCGTCGCCCGCCGGGGCGTGCTCTCTGCCAGGGCGGCGTCCGCGGCAGCAGACGCGGCGCGTCGGCAGCGGGGTCGGCCGGGTACCACCACAGCGCCGCCCCCTACCGCCGCGGAAGTAGCGGCGGCCCGGGCGGCCAAGGAGGCGGCAGTCGCGCTGCGGTCGGCGCTGGGAGGGGAGGCCGCCGCGGTCGAGGCGGCGGCCGGCGCGGTGCGGGCGGTGCGGGCGGCCGAAATGGAGGCTGCCGCCGCCGCCGCTCGTGCTGACACCGCCTCCACCGACCAGGCCGCTGCGGCCCGGGGCTGGGAGTGCGGCCTGGCCGCCGTGGCGGCGCTGCAGCAGGTCGCGACATGCCTGGAGAAACGAGTGGAGAGTAGAGAGGTGGGGGGTGGGGAGGGGGCAGTGGCGGCGGCAGAGGCGGCGGCCGCGCGGCTGGCGGCGCTCACTGACGCTGCCAGGGCCGCAGCCGCCCGCGCTCCAACCCCAGAAGCCGCGCACGGGGTGACGATGGCCCTGGCTCGGGCGACCGTGCCAGATGAGTGGGCCGTGTGATGAGATAAAATGAGGATGGACGGAGAAAAACAAAAAACAAAAATAAATGTCGTGCTTAGCGACGCTCTCTTACTCATTCTTTCTATCTTCACCCGCGCTCCCGGGGTGGGCCCCGCAACTTCTTAGCAGGAGGGAGTGGGGGTGATTGCTGGTTCTTTCGGGAAGCGCGCGGCGCGCGCTTCTTCTTTTTCTTGCGCGGCGCGCGCGAGGGGGGGGCGGGTGGTGGAGGTGGCTGTATTTCACCAGGTTCAGGGGCGTGCTCACCCTCCTCCTCGCCGCGAACAGTAGGAGGCGTCAGGGCAGTGGCCGTATCTGGCACTCGCCCTCCAGCAGCAGCGGGCGTGACGGGAGGCGGGAGGCGGAAGGGCGGGACGGGGCCGACCCCAGGCAGGTCAAGCGGGGGCAGGTTGAAGTCGATGCCGCCGCCTTGACCGCCACCGCCAGACCCTATCAGTGGGATGAACCCGGGCGTGCCAAGCGGAACGTCAGGGAAGTCCCCCGCGACGGGGGCCGCAAGGGGCAGGTCCGCAGGCCAGAGGGCCGAGAAGGCCGAGCCGGGCGGGAGGGCGAGCGCGGCCGGGTCGAGCGTGTGCCACCGGAAAAAGAGTTCGTCCACGCCGGGGGAGGCAGGGGAGGGTGGGGTGGGCGGGGAGTGCCCTATCATTGCCTGCGCTGGGGCGTGTGCTCAGGGTGAGGGTGGGGCGGGGGTGGGGGCGGGGATGGTCATTGTCTTTGCACGGGCGTGAGGTTGGGTTGAAGAAATGAGCGGGGCGGGGGGCCGCTCCGGCCGTCGTCTTATTTTCATTCTTTCATCGCAAAATTCCATCGAGCGCATGCGACCCCCACCACCCCAGGTGTCCCCGATGACGCCAGCAACCGCCGCGGGCCGCGTAGCCCTTACTCGGGTGTGGCGATGCGGGCTGGGCGCCGGGCCGCTGTTGATGGGAGGAGGAGCACGGCCGGGCGGCCAGCGCAACTCGCTGCTCAATTCCTTTTCATCCACGGCGGTCGCCGCAGTGGCCCGGGTGCGGCCGCCGGGATCGGACACAACGACCGCCAAGGCTGCAGAGAAGGCTGACCAAGCAGCCGCCGTCGTCAAAAAGCCCCGGGCGACGCGGGCGCGCAAGGCGCCGGCCGTCGAGCAAGCCGTGCCGATCCTTGCTCCCGCCCTTTCTCCACCCTCCTCTACGACCACCCCGGCATCGCTCCTGGCCGCCCTGCCCGCGGACCCCGCGCCCTTCGCGGCCGTCACCCGGTGGATCCTCTTCTCTGACCTACACGTCTGCGAGCGCACGCTGCCCTCCGCCCTGGCCGCCCTGGCCGCCGTGCGCCAGGCCGCCGCGCGGCACCCAAACACGGGCGTCGTCTTCCTGGGCGACTTTTGGCATGAGCGCGGGTCCCTCCCCCTCCGCCCGCTCCTCGCCGTCTGGGCAGAGCTCCGGGAGTGGGCCTTCCCCACCCTGCTCATCCCGGGCAACCACGACCAGTGCGACGCGGGCGGCGTCGCGCACGGGCTGACCATCCTCGCCTCCGCCATTGCGGGGCCCGCCCACGTGTTTGACAGCCCCGCCCTCTTTTTGGGCGCGCTCTGGATGCCGTACCGCCGCTCCCGGGCCGAGCTGCGGGCCGCCGTGTCCGCCGCGGCCGACGCCGTCGCGGCTGGCCTGGCCCCGCCCATCGCCACCGTCTTCGCGCACGCGGACGTGGCGGGCGCGACCGCGAACGCGGCCTACCAGGCCGCGCACGGGGTGGACCCGGCCCTCTTCCCGGCCAAGACCTGGTCCGGGCATTATCACAAGCCCCAGGCCCTGGGCGGGGGGCGGGTCGAGTACGTGGGCTCGCCCTACCAGGTCTCGCGCGGGGAGGCGGGCGAGGCGAAAGCGCTGGTTGTGCTGGAGGGAGGCGGCGGCGGCGGCGGCGGCGGGGGCGCGGCCCCCTCCCCACCCCACCCACCACCACCCCATTCCTGGGTGGAGGTGGGGCGCATCCCCTTGGATGTCGGGCCCCGCCACTTCGCTGGCGCGGGCGCGGACGCGCTGAGCGCCCTGCCAGATCCAGCGTCACTGCGCCCGGGCGACCGGGTGCGGTGGACGCTGCCCGCGGGGACGCCGCCCGACGCGGCTGCCGCCGCGGCCGCACGCCTGCGCGCGGCCGGGGTCGATTTAGAGCTCCTCCTCGCTCCGCCCCCGCCCTCCACCCGGCTGACGCCCGAGGCCGCGGCGGCCGGCCCGGGCGCTGTGTTCGAGGCGTACGCGGACCACGCCCGCCTGACCCCGGCGGGCCGGGAGGCCGGGCGGGGCGTCCTGGCGCGCGTGCTGAGTGAAAAAGGCGGGAGCGCGGCGGGCGGGGCGCGGGCGGGTGGCGGGGGCGTCGCGGCCGTCTCCCTCCTCTCCGTCAGCCTGAAAGGCTACGGCCCCTTTGCGGACGAGACGGTGTACCCGCTGGCCGCCGCGCCGGGGCTGCGCGTCCTCACGGGCGCCAACGCCGACGACGCGGGGGCCGACTCCAACGGGGCCGGGAAGACTTCTCTGGCCCTGGCGGCCCACTGGTGCCTGACCGGCCGGTCCGACGCCCGGGCGGAGGGCGGGGGCGGGCGGGGCTTGGCCCACGCGGACGTGGTGTGCGACGGGTGCGAGGCCGCCAGCGTGGTCGTCACCGGCAGCGTGCGGGCGCCAGGCGCCACCAGCCCCACCCCGTTTGCCATCGAGCGGACCGTCTCCAGGAAGAAGCTGGTCCGCCTCGCCCTCACCCTGGGCGGGCTGGACGCGTCCGGCGCGGACGCCCGCCTCACCCAGGCCGCCATTGACAGCGCCCTGGGCGGGGATGCCTCCCTGGTGGGGCGGGCGGCGTTCTTAGGGCAGACGGAGATCAACGGGCTGCTGGAGGCCGGGGACGCCGAACTGAAAACAGAGCTGGCCAGGGTCGCGACGGACGGCGGGGTGTGGGATGGCGCCAAAGCCGTGGCGTCGTCCGAGCTGCGGGCTGCCCGGGCCCAGGCTGCATCGGCGGGCGCGGATGCGGGCGCGGCCGCCCGGGCGGCGGAGGGGCTGGGCGCGGAAGCCCTGGCAGCGGCCGAGGCGGCGGGGGCGTGGGCGGGCGAGGCGGCCGGGTCGGCCGAGGAGGCGGGCGCGGCGAGGGCAGGGGCCGGCCGCCGCCTGTCGTCGGCCGTCGCCGCCTGCCACGCCGCCGCGGCAGCTGTAGATACCTGGCTGGCCCGCACCGGGGCACCAGGCGGCGGTGGGCGGGCGGCCGTCGCGGCCGCGGGCGTGCTCCGTGATGCCTGGGCGAGCGAGGATGAGAGTGAGGGAGGCATGATGGAGGGCGAGTGGTTTTCGACCACCAATCCGCCCGCCGCTGCGGCTGCTGCAGCTGCTGCGGCCGCTGCGGCATCTGATGCTGCTGAGCGTGCTGCCGCTGCCCGGACTGCCCTGGGCGCCGCAGACGCCAATGCCGCCGCCGCGGTCGCGGCCGCTCGGGAGTTTGCGTCGCTCGCGCCCCGCCCAGCAGCTGTTGCGACGCTGGCCCGGCCACCGCCACCTCAACCCCAACCTCATTACCCGCCCGGCGCCTGGCCGGCTGGGACTCCCCCGCCCGGCGCCTGGCCCACACAACCCCGCCAACCACCCCCTCCCCTACCCCCACGCGTCCTGGCGCCGCTGTGCGACCGGTGCCGGCAGCCCATCTCCCGGCCTGCCTTTGAGGCGGGCCTTGCCCGCCTGGGCGGGGACGCCCAGCGCGCGGTGGACGCCCGGGCGGCCGCCGCGGTCGCCGCGGCGCGCGCGGCGGCGGAGGCGGAGGCGGCCGCCGCCGCCGCGGCCGACCTGGCGGCCCGGGACCTGGCGGCCGAGCGGGCGGCGGGGGCGGCCCGGGAGGCGGCGTCCTGGGCGGCGGCCGCCGCGGACCGGGCCCGGGCCGAGGGCGCGATGGGCCGGGCCCGGGCGGCGGCGGCGGTCGAGACGGCGCGGGCGGCCGCCGCGCGGGCGGCCGCCCTGCTGGAACGGGAAGGGCTGGGCGGCGTGGAGGAGGGGGCGCTCCCGCCGCCACCCCATCCCCCCCCTACCCTCGACGCGGCCGCGGCCGCGGCGGCCCACGCCGCGGCCCGGGCCGACCAGACAGCCGCGGAGCTGGCGGCCGCCTCCGCCGCGGCCGCTGGTGCGGCGGCCGTCGCGGCCGGCCCCAACCCGCACACCGAGCGGGCGGTCCAGCTGTCCCGCATGGCCCAGGCGGAGGCGGGCCGTGGGGCGGCCGCGGAAGCCGAGGCGGCCGCCGCGGCCGCCCGGGCGGCCGCCCTGGCGGAAGCGGACGCCGCCTTTGGCGCCGCCGGCGCCCGCTCCTTTGCCCTGGAAGCCGCCCTGTCCGACCTCCAGACCCGGGCCAACGGGTTCCTGGCTGACTTGGCCCCCGGCGCCTCGCTCCTGCTGTCAGCCTTCCGCCCCCGGGCGGCCGCGTCGGCAGCGGCCGGGGTGGCGGCCGGGTCGGCCGCCGAGATCGAGCGCATCACCAAGACCGTCCGCGTGGCCCGGACCCTGGGCCCGGGCGAGCCGGCCGACGCCCTGCCGTACGTTGACCGGTCCGTGCGCGCCCTGAGCGGCGGGGAGCGGCGCCGGGTGGCGCTGGCCCTGGCCCTCGGCTTTGCCGACCTCGCCGCCGCACGCCGGGTCAGCGTGGACACCCTGGTCCTGGACGAAGCGCTCCAGCACCTGGACGAGGCGGGCTCCTCCTCCGTCGCCCGCGTCCTCCGCAGCCTGGTGGGCGGGGAAGGGGGCGCAAGCTCCAGCGATGCCGCGTGCCATCACCGCCGGTGCGTGCTGATCGTGGCCCAGCAGGGCTCCTTTGCCGCGCGCGAGTTTGATGAGGTGCACACCGTGGTCAAGGCGGGCGGGCGCGCGCGGGTCGAGGTGGGCGGCGCGTGGGGTGGCGGGGAGGAGGAGGAGGAGGCGGTGGAGGAGGTGAGCGTGGGCAGCAGTGCGGACGCGGAGGAGATGGTGTGACAGGAGAGTGACGGGCCAAAACAAAAAAGGCCAAAACAAAAAAAGGCATGGCGGGTGACTCGACCCACCCCTCTCTCCAGAAATAAAAAATAGAAAAATTGCGGTGTCCCAGCCCCGAGGGGTCTCGATCCCCTGGCCTGCAGCTATGCTTCCGCACCCCGGCCGCCGCCTCGAGCATAATATGAGGGAGGCCAAGGGGGCCGGGGCGTGTTAGAAGGCTGCCGCTCTATCCGTCTGAGCTACGGGGCCGCTGGTTTTAAGAATGGTTTTGACGAAAACGAAACGCGAGAAAGCAAATTCTCGCGTAACGCTTGTTTGCGACGGGGAGCCATTTTCGGCGGTTTATAAATTGTTTGTTTTATCCACACATGTCGTCTTTTTTTGGTGCGTGTGTTTGGGCAACCAGGGTGTCGGCGTACTCATCGTCCTTTTTTTTTTTTCCACCTCACACAACCCCCCTCCCTCATCACCCATCCACACATTCAAGTTGCGTCCGCCGGCGCCGCCGCCGCGTGGAACGCCACCCCGCCCGCCCCCGCAGCCGCCGCCAGGCGGGCCAGGTCCCCGCGGGGCAGGGCGTGCGGGCGGGCGGTGGGCGGCAGCAACGCGCCGCCCCGCCCGGCGTCGGCCGCCAGGAGGGCGCCCGTCCGCCCGCACCGGGCCGACCGGGTGTGGCGGCCGGCGGCCAGCCAGAGAAGGACGTCCTCTAAGGCGCACTCGGCTGGCGAGGCGGTAGGGGCGGGGGTGCCGGGCGGCCGCACGCCCGCGGCCGCCGCCCGGGCCAGGTGGAACGCGTGCGCCCGGCGCGCGCGGGCGGTCAGGGCGCTGCCCAGGGGGCCGGATGGCGGGGCCCACCCCGCGCCCGCCCCCGCCGCCGCCGCCGCGGAGGGCGGGGCGTGTACGCTGATGCAGGCAGCGGCGGGAGCGCCGGGCGAGGCCAGGGCCACGCACGCGGTGAAGGCGGCGCCCGCGTGCAGCCATACGCCAGTCGCTGCCCGGGCGGCGCTGGGTGGGGGGCGCCAGCGCCAGCTCTCGGTCCCCCCACCGCTCGCCCACACCCGCCCGGCCCCGCCCCACAGCTCCACCCGCATGCCGGAGGTGCGGGCCAGGCGGGTGGACAGGGCGGCCAGGCGGGCGGACGCCGCGCGCTTGGCGCCCTCGCTCCGCGGCGCCAGGGGGCGGGCCACGCCCGGCGGCGGGGGGGGCGGCGGGTGGGCCGCCCGCAGCGCGAGGTCCAGGGCGGCCAGGGACGCGCCCGCCGACGCGCGTACCCGCCCGGCCTGGGCGACCGCGGCGGCTGACGCCAGGGCCGCGGGGTCGTCATCGCCTGGGGCCGGGGCCAGGAGGCCGGAGGCGCGCAGGGCCGCGCCTGCGGCGGCCGAGGCCGCGGCCGCGTCGGCCGTCGCTGCCACCACCTGGGCGAGCGCGGCCTCCCCCCCCCCCGCCGCCGCGGCTTCAAGCAGGGCCCGGGTGCCCGCCCGGACGGCGGCCACCTGCTCCCGGGCAACGGCGACCAGGTGGAGGGCGTCGCCCGCGGCGGCGGCGGCGGCGGCGGCACCCGCGCCGGGCAGTGGACAGGGGGGAGGGGCGGACCCGGCAGACCCGCGACGGGCCGGCGTGCTGGCACGAGACATGTGGCCTCGGAAGGATCAGAAAAATCAGAGGCGCCGCTCCAGGGCCTTGGTATGCTTCTTGGCTTTGTTGGCGACCGTGGTCTCCCAGAACCAGTACCCGACGACGCCGAGCGCGATAGCCGTGCCGGCAACCGAGAGCGTGCGGACAAAGCCGGTTGGTTTCTGAGATGAGGTTGAGAGAGAGAGAGAAAAAAGAAGGTGGGAATGAGTGCGCCTCCGTCATTGCCTCCCTCAGAGCAAGCATGCGCGCAATCCATCATTCATCTCCCCCGGCACTCACCGTGTACAGCTCAAAGTTAAGGGCCCGGAAAGCGCCGGAACCGGAGGAAGAGGTCACGAATTCTGGGCCGGGCGCGAGCGGGGGTCTTGTGGTTGATGCAGGGCGGGCGGCCTTGGGAGGTAGGTCGCCGGGCGGCATCCAGGAGGGTGAGCGTGTGCGCGATTTTGTGCTCGCACCAAGCGCGGGATGTGCGTGCCAGCACGCGCAGCAAGAGAGAGGGCGCGGGAATGAAAAATTGAGAAGAAGCGCGCTCGCTTCGCCCCACGCCTCCACTTTTCCGTTCGCTCTCGCAGAGAGCCCCCTCTCTTCAACGTCTTCATGACGGACGGCGTCGGCACCTACTGCGCCACCGCGGGCGCGGTGTTCACGTCCAAGGAAGCCCTGACCGCCCATTACAAGAGCGACTTTCACCGGTGGGTTTGAGAGGAAAGAGAGAGAGGGCGGGGGGGGGGGGGCATCGGGCGAGAGGAATGCGGCGGCGGCTAGCGGGAAGTGCGCATTTCGCGACGCCGTCTCTTCTCACGCCCAACACCCATCCACACAGTTACAACCTCAAGCGCAAGGTCGCCGGCCTACCCCCCGTCACCCGGGAATGGTATGACGCGCGCCGGGAGGCGCTGGCGGGCGGTGGGGGTGGCGCGGCCGGCGGCGGCGGCGCCACGTCGGCCTCTGGAGGAGGCGTCCGCGTGTGGACAGACCCGCTCACCCGCAAACGGTTCACCTCGGAGGCGACCTACAAGACGTTTGTGGCGTCCAACAAGTACGGGGCGGCCCTGAAGAAGGCGGGGCTGGACGCACCGCCGGGCGTTGTCGTGTCGGTTGTCCAAACGTGCGACGCCTCGACCTCGGGGCGGGCGCCCTCCTCCGCTCCTCCGCCGCCGGCCTTCCGGGTGGCCGCGCCCAATGGCGTGACCTTCGCCACGCCGGCGACACCGGACGAGCTGCCCGTGGAGGCGGAGGAGGGCGACGGCTGGGCGACGGCGTCCGACCAGGAGGACCCGGAGGAGGCGCCCTGGGTGGCCTGGGACCCGGCCCGCTCACTCTTTGACAACGCCCTTTTCCCCTCCGTCGAGGCCTGCCTGGAACACATGTGGCGGCACTACGGCTTCTACCTGCCGGACGCGCCCTACCTGGCCGATCCGGAGGGGCTGCTGACGTACCTGGGCGAAAAACTGGCCAACGGGCGGGTGCCGCTCTACAGCCGGGGCGATGACGAAAGCGCGAAAAGCTTCCCCTCCCTGCACGCCGTCCAGCGGCACATGGTGGACGCCGGGCGCACCAAGCTCGCGTGGGAGGGCAATGAGGCGGAGTATGATGAGTGGTACGATTACAGCGCGGCGTTGGAGGGCGAGGAGGGCGAGGAGGGTGGGCGGGCGATGGTGGTGGATGGGGCGAGCGACGCGCCGTCCGTCACGCCGACCGGGCTGGCCGCCTACGAGCTCGCCCTACCCGGCTCCAAGAAGCTGCTGGGCTCCCGCCACCTGGCCCGTTATTACCGCCAGAAGCACCGCCCGGACACGGAGCGGCGGGCGAGCGCGACGGCCGCGGCCGTGGCGGCCAAGTACAAAATGCTCGGGGTGGGCGGCCTGGAGGACGGGCCGGGCGCCGCGGTCGCGCGGGCGAAAGCGCACAAGGCGCGGACCCGGGTGGTGCGGGCGGCGATGCGGGCGGAGCAGAACGCAAACGTGACGCGGAATCTGCCGCGCAACGTCCCCTACTGAACAACGACAACAGTGGAGGGGGAGTGGTGGTGAACAAAAGTTGACACACTGGTAACCCGAACCCCTTCCTCCTCACCCATCCCCCCATTCTCTTCACGCCCACGCCTCCTCCCCCCGCCGCTGGATGACCTCGTCGATCAGCCCAAAGGCCAGGGCCTCCTCAGCGGACTGGAAGGTGTCCCGCTCCAGGGTCTCGCCGATGGCGGCGCTGGCCTTGCCGGTGTGGCGCGCGTACGCGTCGTTGATCAGCCCCCGCAGCCTCAAGATCTCGTCCGTGTGGATGCGGATGTCCGTCGCCTGGCCCTGGTACCCGCCCGACGGCTGGTGCAATAGGATGCGGGCGTGAGGCAAGGCCCGGCGGTGGCCGGGCGCGCCCGCCGCCAGGAGCAGGGAGGCCATAGAGGCCGCCTGCCCGACGCACAGGGTGGCCACGGGCGGCCGCACGTACTGCATTGTGTCGTAAATGGCCAGGCCGGCGGTGACGACGCCGCCGGGGGAGTTGATGTACATAGAGATCTAGGAAAGGAGGGAGGGAGGGAGGGAGGGAGGGAGGGCGGAGGCGGCGGATTATGAAATGGGAGCGGGTCGGGTCGAGGTCGAGAGCGCGCGCGGCGCGAAACTGGGGGGGGGGGGGTCTCTCGTCGCAGCGCGATGGAAGGAACGGGCATCCACCCATCCATCTCTCCTCCTCACTCAATTCACACACACACACACACACACAACACACGCACCGGCTTGTCAGGGTTCTCGCTCTCCAGGAAGAGTAGCTGGGCGACGACCAGGTTGGCCGAGACGTCATCAATCGGGCCCGACAGGACGACGATGCGCTCCCGCAGCAGGCGCGAGTAAATGTCGAAGGCCCGCTCACCCCGGGGCGTCGCCTCAATGACCATGGGGACCAGGGCCCCGGTCGGCTGGGAGGACGGCGACGAGCCCGGACCCCAGGCGCCGGCGTGGAGGGCTGCGCTCGCCAACGCAGCGGGCATGCGAAACGTTGGTGCGGACGCTGACGCCGCCGCGCTGGCCTCGCCGCCGGCGCGGGCCAGGCGGGCGGCTACCAGGCTGGCACGCCGAAGCATGGTGTGCGAGCGTGAAGAGAGGCGGATGGGGAGGGCGCTTGCGTGAAAAAGACGAGCGCGCTGGGGTAGGGAAAGACAACCAACGCTCGTTTGTTCAACCTCCCGCCCAGCCCGTTCCATCCCATCATCACCATCTCTCCCCTCCGCCACGCCCGCCACGTCCTCAACTCTCTCCTGTGCTCTCAACTTCAAGCATGTGGAATTCACAGCCATACAATTAATCTAATCCTTGTCCTCCTCCCCAACCACTCCTCGCAGCGCGGCCCGGGCGGCCAGGTCCGCCAAGTGCGCCCGCACCGCCTCCAGGCAAAAGCCCAGGCGGGCGGCCGTGTCCGTGACTTCCAGGAGGGCAAACAATTCAGTCGGGCCTAGTTCCATGGCGTCCGCGGCCGCGAAGGAAAACAGCTCCCGCCGGCGGCGGGTGGAGGGCGGGGTGGGGGAGGAGGCGGCGATGCCGCTGGGCGGCCGCACACCACCGCCGCCGCTCACGGCCGCGGCCGCTAACAGGGCGTACGGGTCGGCCGCCGGCTGCGGGCCCGCCGCCCGGGCCGCGGCCGCGCCGGCCGCCGCGGCGAGGAGGGGGTCGCCACCGCCGCCCCCAGGCGCCGGTGAGGGAGGCGGCGGCGCCGACGGTGGCGGCGCGGCACCCCGCCGCCCACCCCCTCCACTCCCCTGGCGCGCCCACGCCGCGACCGCGGCGGCCGCCGTCGAATGCCCCGCCGCGGACAGGCCGGCGGCGACGTCGCCCTTCCTATGATTGCTCGCCCCGTCCGCAGACACCACCAGCACCTCCCCACTGCGTGGGGGTGGGGGCGGGCCGTGCTCCACCACCCCGGGCGGCAGGGCGGCGCCGGGCGTGAGGTCGGCGACGGCCGCAAGCGCAGACGCGAGGGACGCTTCCAGGGCGGCGGCCGTGGCGGCGGCGGCGGCCCCAGCGTCGCCCGCCGCCTCCTCATCAAACAGCGGTGCGACCGTCGCGGTGGGGGCGCTGCTGCCGCGCCCCGCCGCCGCCCCTGCCGGCGCCGATCCCGCCCCCGCCCCCAGCACGCTCACCCGGTGCAGGCCCTCGTACTCCAGGAGCACCTCCGACCCGCCCTCCAAAGGCGTCGCCCGCACCACGCGCGCGAGCGTGGCCACCCTGGGCAGGCCCCCGGCCCCGCGCTCCACGCCCGGCGGGCCCGCGCCCGGGGACGGGGCGTGAACGAACCGGCCGCCGGTGGTCTGAATGGCCGCCTCCAGGGCGGCCAGCAGGTGGGATTCGTACAGGCGGGCCGCGCCGGCCGAGGTGGGCAGGAGGACGCGGGGCAGGCAGAGGACAGGCAGCGTTGACAGGCCAGTGGTGGTGGCGGGCGGGCAGGGAGGGGGCGGTGTGGGGCTGTTGGGGGAGTGCTGGCCGCCATCGCTCGGTGGTGGGGGTGGTTGCTGTTTGGCGGCTGCCGGCGGGCGGGGCAGGCGGCGGCGGCGGGGTGGTGGCGGGGGGAGCACCAGGCGAAGTGAGCAGGCGGGCCGCCCCGCCGTAGTCGGGGCAAACGAAAGCGCAAATGAATGCATTCTCTTTTGCAACAAATGAAGAAAAGGCTGGTGGAGCGTGACACAGCGTCGACGATATGGCTAGGTGTGTAGCCAAGGTGGGTGGGTGGCAAGCTGGTGTGTAGCCAAGGCGGGTGGTGGGCGAGGGAGGGGGGGGGGGGGGGGGGGGGGCGCCCAAGGTTTGGGAGACCCAGTCCCAAAAAAAAAGGCAAATAAAAAAAAAAAAAAAAAAAAAAATATTTTTTTTTTTTTAAGAGCCGCCCCCCCCCCCGCCGAGCGGCGC
>Ga0315287_10000824_pt1 | contig 27604 bp, 22 predicted proteins | sample YL17G11_0_MG_FD_205037 | JGI IMG/M metagenome (GOLD analysis project Ga0315287, IMG submission 205037) | Sediment microbial communities from Yellowstone Lake, YNP, Wyoming, USA - YL17G11_0 | ecosystem: Environmental > Aquatic > Freshwater > Lake > Sediment | place: USA: Wyoming | collected... | reverse complement strand
AATTGTGTAATCAACCTCTCGGGCGACAAGGACCGGGTGCTCAGCGAAGCGTTCCGGGTGCTGAAGCCCGGCGGGCGGTTCGCGGTCTCGGATGTCGTCGTGCGCGGCGCGGTACCCGAAGCGATCCGGAAGAGCATGGAGCTCTGGGTTGGCTGCATCGCCGGGGCGTTGGCGGAGGACGACTACCGGAACAAGCTTGCCCAGGCCGGATTTGCCGGCATCGATGTGGAAGTCACGCGCGTCTATGGTGTGGAGGACGCGCGCACATTCCTGGCGGCCGAAGGACTCGATGTCGATGCTGCCGCGAAGGAAATCGACGGCAAGTTCGCCAGCGCTTTCATCCGCGCCACCAAGCCGGCACCCTGCTGCGCGTCGAGCTGCTGTTCGCGGTAGAAGTGCCAGCTTGACCTGTGTCAAATCGATGGAACGTTTGACGCCGGATGCTGTGGTCAATGCGGCAAAATGACGCACTCCATCGTCGAACAGAAACGTGTCGCGTGAAAGGAGAGTTCGCTTGAACATCGTCGGCATCATCGGCGCATCGGCCCTGCGCGAGAGGAATCTCGTCGAGGAGATCATCCTGTCGCTGCGCTTCGACGGGTGGTCGGTGTCGACCATCAAGCGCGCGCCGGACGGCTTCGACATCGATCAGCCGGGCAAGGTCTCGCACCGACGGCGCGAAGCGGGTTGCCGCGAAGTGATGCTCGTCGGCGATCGCCGGCTGGCGCTGATGATGGAGTTCCGCGACGAACCCGCACCGTCGCTGGAGTGGCTCGCGGCGCGCCTGCTGCCGGTGAATGTCGTGGTTGCCGAGGGATTCAAAGGGGCCGCGGTGCCGACGGTCGAGGTCTTTGTTGCCGCCCGGCAGCAGGAACCGCGTTGCCATTCGGATCGGAGCATCGTCGCGGTCGTGACCGATGACGGAATCGAATGCGCCGTGCCGTGTTTTCGTCCCGACGACGTGGACGGGTTGTGCCGTTTTCTCGTGCAGCGCCTCGGCCTGGCGGCACCGGGGAAAGCCGGAACCTGAAACCCACCGATACGGCGATCTGTTCCTGCAGCCTCAGTGCAGCCGATAGGCGGCGTGGCAGGCCACGCACTGTTGCATGACCGTGCCGAGCGCCGCAAGCGCGGGCCGGACATCGTTGCCGACGCTTGCGCTTTGCGCGTCGAGCGCGAAGCGGCTGGCCGACCGGTGCATCGCCGTCCCGATATCCTGCATGGCCTGCGGCATGTAGGGCGCGATATGCGCGGCGCCGTGGCCTTCGAGCGAGCTCATGCCCAGCCGTTGTTCGGCGACCGAAGCCGCCTTTTCGAAGGCATTCCGGGAGAGTGCCTCGTTGATCTCCTCCAAGCCAGCATTTCGGCACGCAGTCGCATGCGTGTCAGCGGCGTCTTGAGGTCGTGCGACATGGCAGTGAGGAGGCGCGTCCGTTCATCAATGAATTGGACCAGCCGGCTCTGCATCGTGTTGAAAGCGTGGGCGGCCCGACTGACCTCGACCGGACCGCCTTCCGGTAACGGCAGGCGGTTGATGTTCCGGCCGAGTTCGTAGGCAGCAGAGGCGAGCACATGCAGCGGGCGCGTGACCCAACGCACCGCGATAAAGGACAACAGCAGCACCGCGGCGAGCAGGATCGCGAGGGTCAGCAACACGCGCCAGGGGAGGTTCGCCGATTCCTGCGTGATTTGAGTATCGAGGGTAGCCCAGGTCCCGTCCTGCAGGCGGACCTGGATCAGGAACGCGACCCCATCCGGGGGGAATCGGTGCATGCCCGGTCCGACCATCGGCCCACCCATGGGACCTTGCCCTCGCCCTCGGCCAGCACCCGGCGCCCACGCCGGTGGCGTACCGCTCATCGTCACGCGCATCGGACGTTCATCGCCCAGCGCCGCGCGCAGCACGGTCGAAAACATCGCCGCGTGGAGACCCCCCGCCGCGGCCGATTCCAGGGCGGCGGGAGCGTGCTGCAACCTCACCACCATCGGCGGCACATTCAGAATCCCGACGATCCGGTCGCGTTCGGCCGGGCTTAGCGAATCCAGCAAATTGACGATGTCGGCGATCCGTTGCGCGGGCTGCATGCCGCTCGCCCTGACCAGCACGCGATCGCGCTCGACCAGGTTGATCGTCGCGCTCAGCAACTGGGCGACGATCAGCCCTGCCGAGAGCACCAGCATCAGCCGGCCGAAGAGGGATCGCGGCAGGAAGCGCATCAGGGTTCTGCCGTTACATCGACGGCGAGGACGTAGCCTTCGCCGCGCACCGTCTTGACGAGACGTGGTTCGCGCGGATCGTCGCCGAGCCGGTGCCGCAACCGGCTCACCTGCACGTCGATGCTGCGGTCGAGCGGGTCCGCTTCCTTGCCCTGCGTGAGATCCACCAACTGGTCGCGATTGAGCACGCGATTCGGGTGCGTGAGAAGTATCCGCAGCAGCCGATATTCCGCGCCGCTCAACGGTGTTACGACGTTCGCCGCGGAAATCAGCTGCCGCTGCGCTGTGTCGAGCACCCAATCGGCAAACCGGATGTGCCGCACGCTGTCGGGCTGGAGATTCTCCGGCAGGCTGCGCACGCGGCGCAGGATTGCCTTGATGCGCGCCAGCAACTCGCGCGCGCTGAACGGCTTCCCCAGGTAATCGTCGGCGCCCATCTCCAGGCCGACGATGCGGTCCGTCTCCTCGCCGCGCGCCGGCTGATCGATGCGGGGGCGGGCAATCCGCCCATTTTTTTGATCGTGGGCGATCCTAATCGGCAGGGCCGGCGTTGGCGGGACTCGCCGGGAGTTGTCGCTGGACAAGGGCGGCTTCACACCTCTGCTTGTCAATTATCAAATCTGCCGCGTTACTGGTGTTCGCGGGCCCGATGATGCTGTTCCACCACGCTCGGCCGCTTGAAGTGACGCCGGATTCCGGCGCGCGAGTGGCGACCGGCGTCGGGGTCGGTGGCATTGCCGGCTTTCTCGGTCACGTCACTCTGGGCGGAATCGAGCCGAAGTTCGTCGCGCTTCGTGAGAATCGGTCAGTAGCCGCGACCGTGGGCATCAGCGGGCGGCCCGCCCGAGAGTTCGAAGAATGCATCAGGCTCCAGTGTTGCCATCATCGAAAATATGCAGGCACGCTCGACGACATGCCGCAGCTCGCGCACGTTTCCGGGCCACGGGTAGGCAGGGAATGCCTGTTCGGCCGCCGGCGAAAAAATGGGCGCCCCGCAAGGCGCCCAATTCACATCCACGCGGAGGAGGAGGCCGCGTTTCCGTTTACACCCGGTCGTAACGCCGGCTCTTGAAGCTGATCGTCGCTCGATGCTCGGCACCACCACCGATGCGCCGAATGCTCGCCCACGTCCCCTTGTAGTACGGAATGATGTTGCGATCCGTCCAATTGGTGGTTACGTCGCCCTGAACACCGTTGCCGTAGCCGAATTGCATGAACGTCTGGCCGACCTTCTGGTCGGGCTCCGGGTATGTCATGGCAGTGGTCGTGCCCCACTCGTTGAAGACCTCGACGATGTCGCCGGCCTCGATCTTGAGTGAAGCCATATCCTCCGGATTCATTTCGATGATCGACATCGGATAGCGGCCACTCACGTAGGCGTTGTACTTGTTGTGGTATCCCGTTTGCCAGACCTCGTTGATGCGCCCGTTGTTGATCCAGAAACGATGCTTCGCCTTTAGATCTGCAACGGGCTTGGGCAGGCCCGGCCACGGCGAGGGCAGGAACTTTGCCTTGCCGTCGGCCGTGTCGAACTTGCCGTCCATGTAGAGCATCTCGGTCCCGAGCAGCTTGCCGTCCTTGTACTCCTTGATCGGTAGCTGAACGCCATTGTTACCCATTACGCGCAGCCGCTCGTACGTGGCGAGGTTGCCTGTGCCGCCGCCCTGACTGTCGATGGGGGGCGATCCCGGCTGGCCGGCGCGCCGGAAGCCATCGTTGAACGCATCCTCCTCACCTTTCCATTCGAAGCCGTCGAAGCGAGCGGCCATGGTCGCGTTGCCGTCGGCTCGATACATGGCCTTCAGCGTGTTGGCAATCGCGGCTGCGATCAAGCAGTCCGGCCTCGCCGTCCCGGGCGGGTCCATGAATTTCTGGGACAGCCGGCAACGACGTTCGCCGTTCATCGACGTGAGATTCATCTCGCCGGGATGGGCGGCCGGCAGCAGCATGCTTGATGCCTCGGCAAACATCGTTGTATACAGGTCGATGGTCGTGACGAATAGCCCGCCCTTGTCACACGCATCCACGATAACGTCGATCATCTGGGCGGTGGTCGCGCCACGCGCCTTGTTCATCGCGTCCTTGACGATGTTGGCGCGGCGGTGGATTTCGGTGCGATATGCCTGAGCATTCAGCGTCGTCTGGAAGTTGTTGCAGCCCCAGGCGGTCAGCATCTTGCCCTTACCTTTCATCAGCTCCTCGTCGATGAAAATTTTGCTGTTGCCGGGGTAGGGCGGGCGCGTGTAGCCCTCTTGGTGGCCGCCCATCCGCACAACACCGGTGCCGCGGCGGCCGACATTGCGTGTCGCAAGCACGAGATCGACGAGCGCCGACTGGATCAAGTAGTTGTCGTTGCCCCAGATGATGCCTTTTTCGTACGCGTGCATCGTCCTGGGCAGCACGCCGGGTGCCTTCGGCTTGTAAGCCCATTCGGCCGCCTGTCTCAGCTTGGCTACCGAAACGCCGGTGATGCGGCTGCATTCGTCGAGCGACAGTTTGTTGGCGGTGACCGCCGCGTCGAAGCCGGTCGTGTTTTTGGTGATGAACTCGCGGTCGATCCAGCCTTGCTCAACGACATACGTGAACAGCCCGTTGAAGAGAGCAATGTCGGTACCGGGCTGGATGTCGAGGTGCAAAACCCGGTCCTTGGCGACCTGCTCGGCGATGGCGATGGTGGTCGTCCGCCGCGGGTCGACGAAGATGACGCGTGTGGGTGGTGTCGGTTCGTTGGGGAACCATTTTTTGCGCTTGTCGGTGGTGCCCCCTTGCAGGTTCGGAATCCAATGCGCCAGGAAGTAATTTGTCTGCGTTTCGTACTGATTCGCGCCGATGCCCATGATGCAGTCAGCCACTTCGGCGTCTTCGTAAGAGTTGTTGAGTTCACCGACGCCCATGTCCCGCGTTGCGTGGCACTCCGAGTTGTAGGCCGGTCGGTTGTGGATGCGTACCATCGGTGTTTGCAGCGCCGTGAACATCAGCTTGCCGGTGCCCCAGGTATTTTCGAACCCACCACCTGCGCCACCGTGGTCGAAGCAATTGAACACGAGCCCGGATGGGCCATCCTTGTCGAGTATTTTCTTCGCCACGCCGCAGTAGATCGCGAGCGCGTCGTCCCACGTCGTGTCCACCCATTGCGCACCGGCGAACAGCCGGGGTGACTTCAGCCGTGCCTTGGCATCGCCGCTCGGGTTGTACATGTACGTGGCCATCTGGCCGCCTCGCACAGATGACAATCCCTGGTTTACCGAGCATGCCTTGTCCGGTAGCACCATCACGTTGTAGCGGCGCCCGTCCGAATCTTCGATCAGGTTGTGCATCGCCGGCGTCATGACCTGCTGCAGCGGCGGGACTTGCTTCCGAAAATCAACGCCAAGCGCGTTTTGGTTCGGCGCTCGCCCGCCTTCGCGGTTCTCGTCCCACTTGTAGACGTGGTATCCGCAACCCACGATGCAGAAATGACAGATCAAATTGGTCTTCTGGGCGTCAACCGGCGGCAACGGCACGCGGTCCTTGAATTGCGCCATGGTGTCGCCTCCTTACAGAACGTTGGATTGACGGCCGTAAATCAGGCCACTCACCGCAATCGCGGTCACGGTGCCCGTCGAGGCGTCGTATTCGAGGACGATGCGTGGCAAATCTTCCGTGGCCTGACCACAGATCATCTGACCGGCTTTCTCGGCATCAAAGGTGCTGAAGTGGCAGGGGCATTTGAAACACCGCGACTTCGCGTCGAAAGCCACGGGACAGCCCATGTGGGTGCACAGCGTGCTGTACGCGACGATGTCCCGACCTGGCCCAACGCCGCCTTCGACCGGCGTCCCCATCTTGATCAACGTGCATGGCGACGCATCGTCGGGGTAGCTGAATGCGACTGCCTGACCCACGGCCATCTTCGCCGTCGCACTCAGGGGCTTGCGTGGGTAGGGCAGAACCGTTTTGCCTACGTCGGCCGCGGTTGCGGCCAAGGCCACTTCCGGAATCGCACCCGCGACCAATCCGGCCCCTGCAGCAAGGCCACCCGAAACTTTAAAGAACCGCCTCCGCGAGAGCTGTTCGCTCATCGTCGTTCCTCCTAGGATTATTGTCGTAGACCAACCGCCGGCGTTACCCTGTCTGCCTTGCACAATCCGTTCCCGAAGCGGATAAACGGAATACGCTTGCAAAATCAGCGGCTTGCGGGGACAGCGAAGAGACGACGTTACCGATTGGTAACGGAAGGCACAGTTCGAGGCGTAAACGAGGTCACCACTGGGTAACCACACGGTAGCGCGCGAGTTGCCCGGCTAGAATTGCGAGGTCGCGGCGGTCACCAAGGAGTAGAGAACGGCCATGAACGACATACGCCCAACGCGGCTAACGAGGCGCAGGTTCTGTGGCGCGGCGCTCGGTCTTGCCGCGTGCATTCCTCGTGTGGCGCTTGGCGCTTCGGATACACCGATTCGCATCGGCACGACCTCGGTCATTCTCGACAATCAAGTCGGCTTTCTGCACGCGTGGCGCGACTACCTGCAGCCCCGGCTGGGTCGTCCAGTCACGTTTCTTCAGCGTGGCAGCTATCGCGAGATCACATCGCTGCTTTTGGGAGATGAGTTGGATTTTGCGTGGGTGTGCGGGTACCCGTACGTGCGCAATCGCGCCGCTTGGGAACTGGTCGCGCTGCCGAACTATGGCGGCAAGCCGTTGTATCGGTCGTACTTGATCGTGCCGGCCACCGATACTGCCGCGCAGGGCTTCGACGCGCTGGCCGGCAAGGTGTTCGCGTACTCCGATCCGGACTCGAACTCGGGGTTCCTTGTCCCGCAGTTCGAAATGCTTCGTACGGGCATCTATCCACCCTCGCATTTCCGCAAGACGTTCTTCACTTACGCGCACCACAAGGTTGTCATCGCGGTGGCCGATGGCGTCGCACAAGGTGGGGCAGTCGATGGATACGTCTGGGAGACACTCGCGCTGCGCGTGCCGTTGCTCGCGCGTCGCACGCGCGTGGCGCACGTCTCGGACGAATACGGGTTCCCGCCCATGGTCGCCCGCCGCTCGCTCGACCGCGCGACGTACGCGCTGTTTCGCGACACGCTACTCTCGATGCCGGAGCACCCGCGTGGTAGAGAGTTGCTGCGACAGCTCAATCTTGACGGGTTTCTGCCACCGGATGACGCGCAGTTTGCCGGAATCGCCCGCGTGCTCGACTTCGTTGCCTCGCGCGAACGCCTGCCAACATAGACCATGGGTACGCTCCGCGACGTCAGTTATCGGGTCAAGGTCCCGTTGGCCTTGTCGGCGGTGATTGTCGTCGTCTCGGCGATCCTCGCAGCAATTCTTGGCGCACAGATCTACGCCGACGCGCGCCGCGATCTCCTTGCCAACGCCGAAAGCCTCGGGAGGACGCTTTCGCGGGCGCTCACACCGGCCATGTTGCGCGACGATGTCTGGCAAGCCTACGAAACGATTGTCGCGCCACTTGCCGGTGAGACCTCTGATGGCGGTGGACACCGTTCGATCACGGTGATCGACGCGGAGGGCAAGATTTATGCGTCGTCGGACCCGGCACGATTTCCGATGCTCGCACCGGCTACGCAAGCCTTGGGCGCTACGGCCGACAAGTTGCTGCCTTTGGGCGACGAGAAGAGTCCTCGCATCGTCGAGGATACGCCTGGCAAGGTAATTCTGGTCGCGGTGCCGATCGTCGCCGATGATGGCGCGCGCCTGGGCAGCGTCGTGCTCAGCTATTCGCAGGATGTTTTCCTTCCCCGGTTTCTGACGACAGTGGAGCGCGTCGTCCTTTCAACGCTGGTCGCGCTCGTCGTGCTAGTCCCGATCGGCTGGCAGTTCGGGCGGCGGATGGCGGCGCCGCTCGTCGGCCTTGCCGGCGCCATGACACGCGTTGGCGAAGCTCCCCCTACCGAGCTGGCGCGAGGGCTGTACCGAAGCGGTGACGAGATTGGGCAGCTCGGCACACGGTTCGAACAAATGCTCGTCGAATTGGAAGGCAAGCGGCGCCTTGAGCGCGAAATTGTCACTGCCGACCGGCTGGCCGCCATTGGTCGCCTGACGGCTGGAATTGCCCACGAGATCAACAATCCGCTCGCCGGCATGCTGACGGCAATTGATACCGCGCGAAAACACGGAGAGCCCGATCCGATTTCTGCAAGCACATTGTCGCTGGTCGAACGGGGACTGCAACAGATTCGGCATTCGGTCAGCGCACTACTGGTCGAAGCGCGCTTCGAGGCGCGCGCCCTGACTCCGCAGGACGTAGATGACGTGCGTACGTTGCTGGAACCGGAATCCGCGACGCGCCAGCAGACATTGCTGTGGGAGAGTCACCTGGATGGCGAGGTGCCGCTGCCTTCGACGCCCGTCCGCCAGATTCTGATCAATCTCATTCTGAACGCGATTCAGGCCGCAGGCCGGGGAGGGACCGTCATTTGCCGAATCCAGGCTGACGACGCGCAGATGTCGTTCCAAGTTCGCAATGACGGACGCTCGATTCCTGCCGAGCTGATGGAACATTTGTTCGAGCCGTTCTCCAGTGGATCGGAAGGCGGCAGCGGGCTTGGGCTCTGGGTGACCTACCAGATCGTCGAGCAACTTCGCGGCACGATCCGCGTGAAAAGCGGGCCACCGGAGACCGAGTTCGCGGTCGTATTGCCGCTTGGGGCCGCCGCGTGACTACGAGACTTTGCCTTATCGAGGACGATCCGATCATGGGCGAATCGTTGCACCAGCGCTTGTCGCTCGAGGGATTCGCCTGCGACTGGCACCGGACGGGGGCGGCGGCACTGGAATCGATTGGGCGCGAGCCGTACGCGGCCGTGGTTTCCGATGTGCGCCTGCCCGATCTTTCGGGCGAGGCATTGTTCCGCGCAGCACTCGACCGTAACGAACGCGCGCCGCCGTTCATTTTCGTCACGGCGTATGGCTCGATTGATCGCGCGGTCGAGCTGATCAAGCTCGGTGCCGCCGATTATGTGACCAAGCCGTTCGACGTTGAGCAACTCATTGCGAAGCTCCGGGTGCTGGCCGGGGTGCCGGACGAGATTCCGGTTGCCGCCGAGCGTGCCGAGCTAGGGACATCCGCGGCGGCGCGCCGGGTCGAAGAGCTATTACCGCGGATCTCACAGCGCGCCGACACCGTTCTCATCACCGGTGAATCGGGCGTTGGCAAGGAGCGTGTTGCGCAGATATTGCACCGACTCGGAGATGTCGGCGGTGGCGCACCTTTCATTGCCATGAACTGCGCCGCCGTGAGCGAATCGTTGCTCGAGGCTGAACTGTTTGGTCACGAGCGTGGGGCGTTCACCGGCGCGATTCGGACGCACCACGGCGTATTCGAACAGGCCGAAGGCGGCACGTTGTTTTTGGATGAGATCAGCGAAATGACGCCCGGGATGCAGGCAAAGCTCCTGCGCGCCATTCAGGAGCGAGAGATTGTACGCGTGGGTGGCGAAAAACGCATACCTGTACGATTGCGCTTGATCTGCGCGACCAACCGCGAGCTGCAGCAACTCGTCGAAGCAGGGCGCTTTCGAAGGGACTTGTACTATCGTATCAACGTCATCCACCTACGATTGCCGGCGCTGCGGGAACGCCGCGACGATATTCTGTGGTTCGCACGCGCGTTCCTCGCCGAGAGATGTCGCAATGACGCGGTCGCGAAACGACTTAGCGTGGCGGCCGAGTCGGCGCTGCTCGCGCACGGGTGGCCCGGCAACATCCGAGAGTTGCGCCACGCGATTGAGCGCGCCTGCATCCTTTCGCAGCGTACCGTAGTCGAGCCGGAGGATCTCTTCGAGGCGCCGACCGGAGATTCGTCTGCCGCTTCCGTCGCGGGCGATTCGACGCTGAGCGACTATTTGCAGCGGTGCGAGCGATATTTCATCCTGGAGACCCTGGAACGGCATGGCTGGCAGATCGGCGCCACTGCGCGCGTTTTGGGGATCAGCCGGAAGAATCTCTGGGAGCGGATGCGCCGACTCGCAATTGCCGCAGGTGACGGTAGGGAAGAGTAATTCCGCTAACGGCGATTGGAGGCGTTAGCGCCGGCGCGTCCTCCGCGGATTGCCCGAAAGAGCGTTATCGGCCAAGTTTGCCCGCCAGCCGGTCGTAGTTTGTTCGTCAGCTCGCGTTCCGCACGCGCTGGTTGTCGAGGAAAACAGGCGAGAGCCCGATGCGCGTCGCGTCCCCGACGCGGTCATCGAGCGCGGCGTCGGCGCGTCGTGCAAGCGCGACCGCCGCGGCACCGAGCAGGAAGTCCCTTCGCTGCAACGCATGTTCTCCCTTGGGCGCATCTGCCCGCCCTCATTTCAGAGCGCTCCGGGCGCGGAGGAACGGGCGCGGATGCAGGCACGATTGACCGAATGCTGGCAGCCCGCGGCGAGATGAGTCGGCGCAACCCTCCCAACGTGGCTTCGCCAGGGTCGTGCCGTAGAAGGGGGCGCCGCTCCTTCGCGTGCCAGACAGGGCAGGACCTTGACCCCTGGATCCAGGGACTTTCCGGCGGATCAGGCGGGGCCTTGCGGCCAAAGTTTGATCTTGATCAATAAATCGCGAGGCCGGGTTGACAGCGCGTCATGACGGTAGCATAAGAGTCTGTGGGAAGTTTTCCCACTTATGCTTTTGTCATGAATTTCGATAGAGCAATTGAACCCGGGTTTCGTCGGGCCCGCGCTCGGGACGGAGCTTAGGCCGCCGGCAACGCCTGAGCACGGTACGGCCGGAGATTTACATGCAGTCGAACTTTGCGGATCAGCCATCGTGTCTTGTTCGTGCAGCGATCTTTCCGGAGTGGCGAGGCAAGTCCTTGCCGTGGCCATGGCCAAGCCGAGCGTTTCCGACCCGGAACTCTGCCCGGTAACCCATGGAACTGCGGTCCGTGTCGAGCTTGGGATTTCACAATTGGGAGGTGACTCATGTCGAACGTGAGGGGTAGGAATCCGCTCCTTCGTGCCCAGAAGCTTGGAAAGGTGTTCGTGGTAGCGGTCATGGCCGTGGGTGGCGGGGCATCCCTGTGGTCATTGAATGCGCGTGGCGACGACGAGGGCGGAGCCTCGACGTCAAGCTCGACCAATGCCATCGCGTTCCACGATCGCAACTCGAGCCGGTACAACGACCACTGCCTGGACTGTCACACGGCCGTGCTGACGGAAGTGCCTGCGTTGTCCGGCGCGCCCGTCACCAATCCCAGGCTGCAACCGATCGAGCCGGCCCCGACCCGTACCGCCCACGGAACCATGCTGCGGGGAAATTTCAAACCGGGCGAGACGGGCCATGACACTCAGTGCCAGTTCTGCCACCGCAGCGTCAACGTCGTGGAAGGGCCGCGGATGCCGCAGAACGAGCTGCAAGGCGCGATACGCAAGCGCGTCGATCCAGCCGTATGCACGTTGTGCCACGGACCCGGGACCGGTGGGCAACCCGGCAGCCCGGGACCCCAGTTCTACCAGGTCGGGCTGTTGCAGCTGATTCCGGTGACCGGACTGCCAGCCGCCGATCTGCTCGCCGCCGGCCAGAAGCTCTACGGACTGGTTTGCGCCGGCTGTCACAACCCGCTGGCGAATTCGGAGGTCCGGCATGAATCCGCGGGCGAGATCCAGGGAAAGATCAATGAGAACGAGGGCGGCATGGGACCGCTGCGGGTTCTGACCGCGGCGCAGATCCAGGCCATCGCCACCGCACTCGCCCCATAGCCAGAGGAAGGAGCTGACCGAAATGACGACCCACACGCAGGCGCAGTCGCTCGATCACGTGGCGGAAGACCGCCGCACCTTTCTCAAACTCAGCATGGCGCTGGCCGGCGCGGCGGCTGCCGAACCGGTGTTCCGGGCGGGGCCAAGCGGCCCGGGCACGGCCGCCGCCGCGCCGCTGCTAGTGACCGGCGAAAACGCGCCGGACTCGGTGGAGACCGCGGCGGACATCCTCTACAGCGTCTGCCAGATGTGCCACTCCCGTTGCGGGATCCGGGCCAAGGTGGTGGAAGGCGTTCTGCTGAAGATCGACGGCAACCCGTGGCATCCGAACCAGCGCGACGTCGACGAGGGCAACGTTGCGGACCGGCTGGCTTATCGCGTCGGGGGTACCACCCCGGCAGACTACTTCGAAGAACTTGGCCGCGTCTGCCTCAAGGGACAGGCCGGGGTGCAGACCGTCTACGACCCCTATCGCATCCAGCACCCGCTGAAGCGGGTGGGTCCCCGCGGCTCGGGGAAGTGGGAGACGATCACTTGGACCCAGGCGTTCGGCGAGATCGCGGCGAGGATCAACACGCTGATCCCGGATCGCAATGCACCGATCAACCCGGCCATTCCCCAACTCGGCACCAAGCGCAACCAACTGGTGTTCTCGCCGGGCCGCAGCGTCGAGAAGGAGCTGAGCAACCGGATCTGGAAAGATGGCTGGGGGACCGTCAACTACAACATCGACCACACATCGATCTGCGAAGCGTCCCGCCACGTGGCCGGCAGACTCATCACCTGGGATCCCAACCTCGCCGACCCGCGCAAGGGCGACGGCCGGACCGTGGGCTGGCAGGCCGACATCCTCGGCGCCGAGTTTCTGATTTACTGGGGCTCGAATCCGCTCGAGGCGGGCTTCCCGATGGTAGGGATGGCGCGCAACCTGATGCAGTTCAAGGTGAATGGCGGCAGGTACATCGTCGTCGATCCGCGCATGAACAACAGCGCCGCCAAGGCCAACGGCGTCCCTGCACGGGGGCTCCCGGGCTGGGTGCCCATTACGCCCGGAGCGGACGCCGCGTTGGCTCTAGGCATGATGAGTTGGATCCTGCAGAACAACCGCCATGACGTTCGCTATCTGACGAATCCCAATCAAGCTGCGGCGACGGCGGATGGGGAGCCGACTTGGACCGATAGCACGTACCTGGTAGGGACCTTCACGGATGCCGGCGGAAGGACCTTCCAGCGGTATCTCAGTGCGGTGGAACTCGGCCTTAGCGGCGCCGTCGCCGGTGAATATGTGGTCCGGACGGGCGGCTCGCTGAAGCGTCACACCCAGGCCACAGCCGCGGAACTCGAAGTCAGCACCACGGTGAAAATCGCCGGGAAAACCATTCCCGTGAAGTCGGTGTTTACGCTGCTCAAGGAGTCCGTCAATTTCCGGACCCGCCCCCAGTACTCGACCATCTGCGGGGTGAGCGTTGTCATCATGGAGGCCCTGGCCCAGGAACTGGTGAGCCATGGCAAGAAGGCGGCGGTCATCACTTATCGGGGCGCGGTCAAGCACACCAACGGTCTGTACAACCAGCTGGTCATCCAGCACCTCAACACGCTGATCGGCAACTACGACTGGAAAGGCGGCTCCACCGCCGGCGCCGGCGGACTGGGCAGCCAGGCTTCCGGCGCGGTGAGCCTGGCGTTCACCGGCGGTCCCCCGGTTTCCGGAGTTCGCATCGACCGCGCCATGAGCTTCTACGACGAGTCCGGGCCGATGTTCACCGGCTACCCCGCCAAGCGTCCCTGGTTCCCGTTCGGACTCGAGGGCAACTACCAGGAACTGATTCCCAGCATCGAGGAAGGCTACCCCTACCCGATCAAGGTGCTGATCACCTACTGGAATGCGCTTCCCTATTCGGTGCCCGCGCTGCGGCAGGTCTGGGAGCGGGTGATGGCGGAGACGGCGCTGCCGGGCGCCGTGCCGGCGACGGCGAAGGTGCCGCTGCTCGTCGCCATCAGCCCGGTGTTGGGTGAGGTGGCGACATGGGCGGATTACATCCTCCCGGATTCGACCTATCTCGAAAAATTCGCAACGCCGGGGATACCGTGGCGGGTGAACAAGGGCACCGCGTTCCAGCGGCCGGTGGTCGGCGCCTTCGACGGCATGGCCATCGGCTCCAGTACCGGTACCGGCAACATCATTCCTAACCTGGGGGTCAACAACTACACCCCGGCGCTTGCAGACACCAAGGCGGCGGCGGACATCCACATCGGGCTGGCCAAGGCGCTCGGCCTGCCCGGGGTGGGTGCCAATGCCATCGGCGGCGTCCGAAACCTGGACAACGCCTGGGACTGGGCCAAGGCCATGCTGGACAACATCGCCTTCAACGCAAGCTCCAAGTATGGTGGCCTCAACCGCGACGAGATCCTTTCAAAGGGCGGCGTGTTCGACAATCCGGGCGAGGAGTACGCAGGCGACAAGCTGGCGTACCAGTACGCCAACATCATCCGGCTGTTCGCCGATCCCGTGGCGCGCACCCGCGATTCGGTGACCGGCAAGTATTACTCGGGCGTGCCGCAATACGTTCCCATCGCGCACTCCGACGGAACGGCGGTGAATGACGGTACGAGCTTCCCGATGAAGCTCATCACCTTCAAGGTGGTTCAACACGGCCAGGGTCGCACCAACGTCAACCCCTGGCTGATGCTGATGTCCCCGGAGAACTACGTGGAGATCAGCGCCGCCGATGGCTCCCGCCTCGGAGTTCAGACCGGCGACCCGGTGCGCGTGACGTCGGTCAGCAACACCGCCGGCATCGTGGGCAAGGCCAAGGTCATCCAGGGACTGAAGCCGGGAGTGGTGGCCATCTCGCACCACTTCGGTCACTGGGAGCAGAGCTCGCGGGCGCACACGGTCGACGGTGTGCAGACCGGGTTCGAACCCAGCCGGGCCGCCGGGATCCATCCTGGGACGGTCATGCGCCGCGACAAGCGCTCCACCAACGTGCCGCTGCAAGACCCGATCGGGGCCAGCTGCGCGTTCTACGACACCTCGGTCCAGATAACCAAGGTCTAATCGCGGAGGACAATGACCATGGCAACTCAATTTGGCTGGTTGATAGATCTGGATCGCTGTATCGGGTGCGATACCTGCACGGTTGCGTGCAAGTCGGAGAACAACACGCGGCCGGTGGCATCGCCGCTGAAGTTCAAGAATCTCGGCGGTGCCCCCGTTCTCGGTGCTCCGGTGGGTGTGATCGCCGACCACGTGAGCTACCGCTGGGTGGTCAAGAGAGAGACTGGCGTCTATCCGGCGGCGAAAGCGACCTTCGTGACCAGTTCGTGCAACCACTGCGCGAACCCGGCCTGCATGGCGGCATGTCCGGTGTCGAACCCCAACGATCCGCACAACGAGAACAACGCGATCTTCAAGCGGGAAAGCGATGGCGTCGTCCTGATCAACGACACGGTCTGCACCGGCTGCAAGCAGTGCATCGTCGCGTGCCCCTACGGCGCGCCGCAGTTCAACTCGGTCACAAAGAAGGTCGAGAAGTGCACCCTGTGCGTCCACCGCTTGTACGACAACAGCGGCGTCACCCGCACTTTCCTGGAGCCGGCCTGCGTCACCACCTGCGTGGGTAACGCGCTGCGCTTCGTGGAGAACTTCAACGTGGCCGAGGCGGGTGCGAATGCGCCGGAAGTGTTCGCCAGCCCCGCGCTGACCAAACCCTCGGTCAAGTTCGTTGCGCCACGGCCGTGAGGCCGCTCGAGAGGATGAAATGAGCCACACCGGAAACACTTCCTGGCGGGATCCGCAGACGCGGGAGCAGCTGTACCACTTCCTCGCGGCGGCGTATCTGCGGCCGTTGACGCCGGAGGCCCTGCGCCATCTCACCGACCCGGGCGTCCTGCAGGAACTGGCGGCCCTGTTCGGCGAGGAGGCGATCGTGGCGCTGAAGGAGTTTTCCACACGGGGCCACGGCGAGACGCGCGAAGAGGGGCTGCAACAGGAGTTCATGGATCTGTTTGCCGTTCCCGCAGGTCGCTATGTCACACCCTTCGAGGATGTTTACCGGGGCGCGTCGGCCGAGCGGCAGCTGGGTCCGCTGCTGGGCGAACATGCGGTCGCGGTGAAGCGCCTGTATCGTGCCGCCGGGGGCGAGATGGAAGGGAACTGCAAGGAATTGCCCACCCATGTCGGCGTGGAACTCGCGTTCATGAGCTTCCTGTGCGCCAGAGAGGCCGCGGCGCAGAGCGGGGAGGGCGATGCATCCGCCGGTGCGGGAGATGCGAGCGACCCCGAGCCCTGCGCCTTCTACCGGTTGCTGCAGCTGCGGTTCCTTCGCGAGCATCTGAACGTGTGGTTCCCGCAGTTGAACATTGCCATTCGGGAGAAGGCGTCGAGCGGCCTCTACCGCGGTCTCGCCGAGCTGACGGAGGTGGTGCTGGAGCGGGATGCCGCCTGGCTGACGTTTGCCCCGCCACCGGGGGTCGCGGCCCCCGTGGCCGTTCACTAGCCCGCGCGGCACATGGATCTCGGGAGTCTGGCGGCGCCGATTGAGGAGCAGCGCACGGCGCCTGCTTTCGCGCACCGCTGCAAGCGCGTACGCCATCGCCAAAGCAGCTGCCGGATCTGCGTGGAGGTCTGCCCCGAGGGCGCCATCACGCTCGATCCGGGGCCGGTGGTGAGCGAGCGCTGCACCCGTTGCGGGCTGTGCCAGAGCGCCTGTCCCACCGAGGTGTTCCAGGGCGAAGTCCACTCGGACCAGCACCTCCTGAGTCGGATCGGACCCATGTTTCCCGCAGAGCGGCGCGTCGGCGCCGGGCCGGCGCTGTTCGTGCACTGCCGCGAGGCCGAGCCGCCTCGCCGTGACTCGGTGGCGGTGCCCTGCCTGGGCGCCGTGACCGGGACCTTCCTCCTCGGTGCGGTTGCGCTCGGGGCGAATCCCCTGACGCTGGTCCGCGGCGATTGCGGCAGTTGCCGGCTGCGGGCAGGCGAGGCGTTGTTCGCCACGGCAAAGGCGGCCTACCTGGCGCTGGCTCCGGCGGTCGGATTGGACCGTTCGGCGTTGAAGGTGGAGCAGCAGCAACGGAACGATCGTGCCTTCTCCGCCCGGAGAAAATTTCTCGCTCGGGTGACCGGGCAGAGGGATCTCGGGACGAGCAACTGGCCCGCGCCCGGGACCGATGCCCCAGGACCGTCCGGCGCCGCCGGTGCGTCCGGCGGCGCCGGCCTCACGCCCGGCCGGGCGCTGCTGAAGACCTTGCTGCGGGGCGTTTCCTGGTCGCCCACGCCCTCGCTGCGCTACGACGCAGGCCTGCCCTGGGCGAGCCTGAAAATAGACCAGCGCGACTGCGCCACCTGCGGCACCTGCGTGAACCTGTGCCCGACGGGCGCGGTCACCCGCCGCATCGAGAACGGCCGGCTGTCGCACCACTTCAGCAGCGCGCTGTGCATCAATTGCCGGCTGTGCGAGGAGGGGTGCCCGCAGCAGGTGATCAGCTTCGACCCTGAGTTCGACGCGCGGGACCTGCTGCGGGAGGAGGCGCGTGCCATCACCGACATCCGCCTGCATGCGTGCGAGATCTGCGGCGAGACGCTGCCCGAGCGCGAGGGCCGGTTCTGCATCACCTGCCAGCGGCGCGGCAGGGTGGAGAGCCACGTCCCCGGGGCCGTGGCCGGGATCGGCTGAACGGCTTCCGACCACATGCGTTGGGGCCCTGCAGCCAATCAACACCGGCTAACGACACCAAGGCCCGTGATTTTCGGGCGAAGCGCGCTCAGGCTGCTCACGCCGCCCGGCGGCGTTTGGATCGACTTGGCACGCTGCTCCGCCGGCGCTGCCCGGCCCGCGGAGCGGCGGAACGATATATATTTGCCGGCATGAGTTCAACTGAAAACCAGGAAGTGCTCGATGCAGCGCTGACGCTGATTCATTCCCGCCAGCACACTTCACCCAAACGACTCGGCGATCCCGGCCCCGACCGCGAACAGATCGAGCAAATCGTGACCGCCGCGGGCGCCGCGCCCGATCACGGACTGCTCACGCCCTGGCGACTGGTCATCATTCCGCCGGACCGGCGGCACCTTCTGGCCGAGGCTTTTGCGGATGCGCTCGTCGAGCGCGACTTCGAGGCGACCGAGGAACAGAAACAGGAGGCGCGGGAGAAGGCCCACCGGGGCCCGTTCCTGGTCATGGTGATCGCGCGGCTCGATCCCGCGCTCGGGGCAGCGCATCCGCAGGAACGCCTGATCTCGGCCGGCTGCGCGGTACAGAACATGCTGCTCGCCGCTCACGCCATGGGCCTTGGCGCCGGCCTCTCCAGTGGCAGGGCTTTGTACTCCGGGCGGATGAGACGGCTTTTCGGGCTGGCCGCGGATGAGCAGCCGCTTTGCTTCATGACCGTGGGTACGGTGCAGAAACGCAAGCCTGCAAGGGTGAGGCCGACTATGGGCGATTACAGCTCCACGCTGTAACACGTAGCTGCCCGAAGCGGGCTGCGGAAACCCGGCGGTTAGCCTTTTCAATCGCCGCGCCTGTGCGGCCGGGTCATGCTCATGCGCACGGTGAGCGCGAGGCGCACATCGCGGCCGTGTCCCTGATACGGCCCGTTCGGGCCCGCAGACACAGTGTGAACAGGCCATGGCCACCTGCAGCCCGGGAGGGAGGGTTGCCAGCCGCCGCCAGTTCATGGTTTAATACTTCAACGAACGTTGAAGTGAAGGCCATGCGCAAGAACGTCGCCGTCAGCGTGTTCGAGACGCTCTCCTCGGGCGTCCGGCTGGATGCTTATCGATTGCTGGTCCGAAAGGGCTCGGACGGGATGGTCGCCGGTGAAATCGCTGCGGCGCTGGACGTTCCGCCGACCAATCTTTCGTTCCATCTCAAGGCCATGACGCAGGCCGGTCTGGTGAAGGTGGAGCAGCAGGGGCGTTTCCAGCGCTATCGGGCCAACCTCCCGCTGATGCGCGAGTTGATCGGCTACCTGACCGACGAGTGTTGTGCCGGCCACCCGGAGCAGTGCGCGGACCTCGACGCTCTTTCCCGGCGCTCGGCGCGCGCGCCTGCTCCGATTCCTACAAGCCGAAGCAGACGCTGAAGCCATGAACGTCCTCTTCCTTTGCACCGGCAACTCCTGTCGCTCTATCCTCGCCGAGGCAACGTTCAATCACCTGGCCCCGGCAGGTTGGCGCGCGATGAGTGCCGGCAGCCATCCCACCGGCCAGGTCCATCCGCGCTCGCTGGCCTTGCTCGCCCGCGAAGGCATCTTCACCGAAGGGGCGCACAGCAAGTCGTGGGACAACCTGGCTGCCACGCCGGACATCGTCGTCACGGTGTGCGCCAGCGCGGCGGGCGAAACCTGCCCGGCCTATCTGGGACCGGTGCTGCGCACGCACTGGGGCGTCGACGATCCGGCGCATGCCACCGGGACCGATGCCGAAATCGACGCTGCGTTCATGCGGGCGTACCGCATCCTGCGCGCGCGGATCGAGGCGTTTCTCGCGCTGCCGCTGAAGACGCTCGCGCACGACAAGGCAGCGCTCAAGGCCGCGATGGACGAAATCGCCACGCTGATCGATTGGACAAAATCCGACCCTCATGTCCGCATCATCTGACGCCATCGCCCGGCCGCCCGCCATCGCGCCGCTGAACTTTTTCGAACGCTACCTGACCGCATGGGTCGCGCTCTGCATCGTCGTGGGGATCGCCCTCGGACAGTTTCTGCCCGGCGTGTTCCAGGCAATCGGCGCGATGGAAATCGCCAGGGTCAACCTGCCGGTGGGCCTTCTGATCTGGGTGATGATCATCCCGATGCTGCTGAAGATCGATTTCGGCGCGCTGCATCAGGTCAAGGGGCACGTGAAGGGCATCGGCGTGACTCTGGCGATCAACTGGCTGGTCAAGCCGTTCTCGATGGCGTTCCTGGCGTGGGTCTTCATCCGTGTGCTGTTCGCGCCGTGGTTACCCGCCGACCAGATCGACAGCTACATCGCCGGCCTCATCCTGCTCGCCGCCGCGCCGTGCACCGCGATGGTGTTCGTCTGGAGCCGGCTGACCAACGGCGACCCCTATTTCACGCTGTCGCAGGTGGCGTTGAACGATGTGATCATGATCTTCGCCTTCGCGCCCGTGGTCGGATTGCTGCTTGGCATCTCGAGCATCGCCGTTCCGTGGGCCACGCTTTTCACCTCGGTGGTGCTCTACATCGTGATCCCGGTGATCCTCGCGCAGATCATCCGCAAGCAACTGCTGACACGCGGGCAGGCGGCATTCGACGCCGCGATGGCCAGGATCCAGCCCTGGTCCGTCGCTGCGCTGCTGCTCACGCTGGTTCTGTTGTTCGCCTTCCAGGGCAACGCCATCCTCAAACAGCCGCTGATCATCGCGTTGCTGGCGGTGCCGATCCTGATTCAGGTCTTCTTCAACTCGTCGCTGGCTTATCTGCTGAACCGCGCCGTCGGCGAAAAGCACAGCGTCGCCTGCCCGTCCGCGCTGATCGGCGCGTCGAACTTCTTCGAGCTGGCGGTCGCGGCCGCCATCAGCCTGTTCGGTTTCGAATCCGGCGCGGCGCTCGCCACAGTGGTCGGCGTCCTGATCGAGGTGCCGGTCATGCTGCTCGTGGTGCGCGTGGTCAACGCCAGCAAGGGCTGGTACGAGGCGGGCGCGAAGGCATGAGCTGCCTGATGACGGCCTGGTACGCGAACGAGGGCGAGTTGCGCGGCTGGCTGCGGCATCGGCTGGGCAACCCGGCCGATGCCGAGGACATGCTGCAGGATCTGGTCATCAGCACGCTTGCGCATCGTCTTGCCGGGCCCTGAAGTGGCCCCATCCTCGCGGCGGGCGAGGGGTCCCCGACAGCGTGACACTGATCGGGCTCGACCCGGACCGCGCCAATGTCGCGACACTGGTCAAGGCCACGACCAACGCCGGCTATCCGTCGACCGTGCGCAACTGACATGAACGGGTCCCCACGCTCACTGTGTGCGGCATGGCCGCATCCCGCTGCGCGGGACCAGCCTTCGGCTGTCCTGCGGCCTTCGGCCTGGTGTTCGCTGCCCCCGCGGGGGTGCACCGCGCCCTTTGGGCGGCCGGGCGGGCACTGAGATGAATGCCGTCGTACTCGAATCCGTGCTGACCTGCCCGCGCTGCGGCTTTGCCGCGCAGGAAACGATGCCCACGGATGCCTGCCTGTTCTTCTACGAGTGCCGCCATTGCAAGACGCTGCTGCGTCCCAACCCCGGCGACTGTTGCGTGTTCTGCTCGTACGGTACGGTGAACTGTCCGCCGGTCCAGCAGCAAGGTCATTGCTGCACTTGCGGACATGGTGTGAACAGGCCCTAGCGTCCGGCCCGAATCAATATCGTCGCCCCGTTCTGTTCCTGCTGGCGCGCGCGTTCGTGCGCCAGATACGGCGCGAGCGTCTGGGCGGCGTCATCGTGTACATCGCCAGCAAGAACGGCGACTTCGTCGGCCCCAGCAACGTCGCCTACGGCAGCATCAAGGCGGCGCAGGTGCACCAGGCGCGGCTGCTCGCCGCGGAGGTCGGCGGCGACTTCGCCAAGACGACGGGCGCGATCGTCCCCGTCGATGGCGGCATCCCCGGGGCTTTCCCGCGATAGGGGACTGCCGAACGCGTTCGATCGGGGACCGGGTGTGGACCCGGCGCCTCACCGTGCGTGACGCCGACCGCGGCCTCACGGTTTTTTTGATCCAAGTTAAGACCGCGCCGCGGTTTTGCCCCCAACATCGGGCCCGTACCATATGAAGTCGGGTGCGGTGGCGGTGACCCGGGGGCCTCCGCGGCCACCGGGATCCGTCGCGCGAGCGATCGGCGGCCGCGCGCAACAACAGGCCACCGCGCGCGCATGGGCGCCGCCGCGGACCCTGCCTGCCGAGCGCGCAAGACCCGATCGATGTTCTGACGGACCCGAAGACTAGACATGTATCCCATCATCCGCCGCGAAGCGTTCTCGGACACGACCTTCCTGTGGGAGGTGATCGCGCCCGACGTGGCCCGGTCCGCCGAACCCGGACACTTCGTGATGCTGCGCCTGCGCGAGGGGGGCGAACGCATTCCGCTCACCGTCGCCGACTACGATCGCGACAGGGGCACGATCACGATGGTGATCCAGGCGCTCGGCAAGACGACGCTGGAGATGCGCGATCACTACAAGGCCGGTGACAGCATCGTCGACTTTGTCGGCCCGCTCGGCCTGCCGCAGCACGTGAGCCGGGCCGGGCACGTGGTGCTGGTCGGCGGCGGCCTCGGCGTGGCGCCGGTGTATCCACAGCTGCGCGCGTTCAAGGCGGCGGGCAACCGCACCACCGGCATCATCGGTTTTCGCAACAAGGACCTGGTGTTCTGGGAAGAGAACTTCGGCCGCTACTGCGACAACCTGATCGTCTGCACCGACGACGGCAGCTACGGCAAGCCGGGGTTCGTCACCGCGGCACTGCAGGAGGTGCTGGAAAACGACCGGCCCGACCTGGTCATCGCCATCGGGCCGCTGCCGATGATGAACGCCTGCGTCGAAACGACGCGACCGTTCCAGGTGAAGACCATGGTGTCGTTGAACGCGATCATGGTCGACGGCACCGGCATGTGCGGTTCATGCCGCGTCACCGTCGGCAGCGAGATCAAGTTCGCTTGCGTCGACGGACCGGACTTCGACGGCCATCAGGTCGATTTCAAGGAACTGATGCTGCGCCAGAAGCGGTTCAAGGGCGAGGAGTCCGCGGCGAACACCGACTATGCGCATGTGTGCAACGTCGAGAAGCTGCTGTTCGAGCAGCGCAAGACCAACTACAAGAAGTACAAGGACCTGGCGCCGCTGGCGACCAAGATGCCCGAGCGTGATCCGCTGGAGCGCTCGCGCAACTTCAAGGAAGTCAACCTCGGCTACTCGATGGCCGACGCGCTGGCCGAGGCCGAGCGCTGCATCATGTGCAGCAAGGCGGCCTGCATCGAAGGCTGCCCGGTGTCGATCGACATCCCGCGCTTCATCCGCCACCTGCTGGTGCGCGACGTCGACGGCGCGCAGGCGGTCATCAACGAGTCGAATCTGTTCCCGTCGGTCTGCGGCCGTGTCTGCCCGCAGGAATCGCAGTGCGAGGCGCAGTGCGTCGTCGGCCGCAAGCTCGAGTCGGTGGCGATCGGCCGGCTGGAGCGCTTCGTCGGCGACAACGCCCGGCCGCAAAAGGTCGAACCGCCGCGCTTTGAACGTGAACTCGGCAAAGTGGCGATCGTCGGCTCCGGCCCCTCGGGCCTGGCGGTGGCGGCGGACCTGCGGCGCTACGGCTGCGACGTCACCGTCTACGAGGCCTTGCACGTGGTTGGCGGCGTGCTGCAGTACGGCATCCCGTCGTTCCGCCTGCCGCGCGAGATCATCAGCCGTGAGGTCGACCACCTCAAGGCGCTCGGCGTGAAGTTCGAAACCAACAAGGTGATCGGCAAGACCTTCTCGGTGCTGCAGCTGATGGGCGGGATGGGCTTCGACGCGGTGTTCGTCGGTGCCGGCGCGGGTGCGCCGGCCTTCCTCGGCATCCCCGGCGAGTTCGCCGGCCAGGTCTATTCGGCCAACGAGTTCCTTACCCGCGTGAACCTGATGGGCGGCGACCGGTTCCCGTACCTGGACACGCCGATCACGCTGGGCAAGAGCGTGGTGGTGATCGGTGCCGGCAACACGGCGATGGACTGCCTGCGCGTGGCCAAGCGGCTGGGCGCGCCGACCGTGCGCTGCGTCTACCGCCGTTCGGAAACAGAAGCGCCGGCGCGCCTCGAAGAGTTGCGCCATGCCAAGGAAGAAGGCATCGAATTCTTCTTCCTGCACGGGCCGGTGGAGATCCTGACCGAGGCCGACGCCAACGTGCGCGGCATCAAGGTGCAGAAGATGGTGCTCGGTGAACCCGACGCCAAAGGTCGCCGCCAGCCGATCCCGCAGGACGAGTTTCTCGAGCTCGACTGCGACACGGTGATCTACGCGCTCGGCACCAAGGCCAACCCGATCGTCACCAAGTCCACACCGGGGCTCGAGCTCAACAAGTGGGGCTACATCGTGGCCGACGCGGCCACGCAGGCGACCAGCGTGCCGGGCGTGTTCGCCGGCGGCGACATCGTGACCGGCGGTGCCACCGTGATCCTGGCGATGGGTGCCGGCCGCCGCGCCGCGCGCGCGATCGGCGCCTGGCTGGCCGGCGGCAAGCGCACCTGGCCGATCACCCAGGCCGATGTCGACGCCTTCGTGCCGCCCACGGCCATCGGCGCCACCCCCGCCCCAGCGTCCAGCGAGATCCCAACATGAGCATCTGCCCGCGTTGCCAACGCCCCCTCGAAGACGAAGAACCGTACATCTGCTGCGCGGGTATCGAGCTGCGCTGGCGCTGCGTCGACTGCCACAAGGTCAGCGAAGGCTTCGCCTTCCCCTATGGCATGTGCCCGCATTGCAAGGGCAAGCTCGAGCTGTTCGACCGCGGCGCGATCGAAGACGATCACGCAATGGAAGCCGTGCGCAAGGCTTTCGAGATCGAACTCGGCGGCTTTGCCTTCTACGAGCGCGCTTCGCGCGACGCTCAGGACCCTGAGTTGCGCGACCTGTTCGGGCGCTTCGCCGGGATGGAAAAGGAGCACATGGACATCCTGTCCAAACGCTACCACGCCGACCTGCCGACGCCAGCCAAGGATTTCCAGATCGATCGCGCGGCGATCTTCAGCGGGGTCGACCGCAAGCCCGAGGATCCGGCTAATCTGTTCCGGATCGCCATCGCCTTCGAGCAGCGGGCGGTGGATTTCTTCACCCGGGAGGGCGAGCACGCGCCGGCGGGCTCGGTCGAGCGCGATCTGTACAAGGAACTGGCGGCCGAGGAACGCGAGCACGTCGCGCTGCTGACCACCGAGTACCGCCGCTGGGCGTCCGGCAAGGCCGGCATCCTGTAGAGCCGCGAGCGCACACTGCGACCGGCACGTCCACGGCCGCGCAACGCCGGCGCATTGCCCATCACCGCCAACTGACACCGCCAAGAGACCACCATGATCGAACGCTCGCATGTGCTGGACGGCAACGAGGCCGCCGCACGGATCGCCCACCTCACCAGCGAAGTGATCGCCATCTACCCGATCACGCCGTCGTCGACGATGGGGGAACTCGCCGACGAGTGGTCGGCCAAGGGCAAGAAAAACATCTGGGGCATGGTGCCGGAAGTCATCGAGATGCAGAGCGAAGCGGGCGCCGCCGGTGCGGTGCACGGCTCGCTGCAGGCTGGCGCGATGACCACGACGTTCACGGCCTCGCAGGGGCTGTTGCTGAAGCTGCCCAACATGTTCAAGATCGCCGGCGAGTTGACGCCGACAGTGTTTCACATCGCCGCGCGCACGCTGGCCACGCACGCGCTCTCGATCTTCGGCGACCACAGCGACGTGATGGCGGCGCGCACCACGGGATTCGCGCTGCTGGCATCCAGCAGCGTGCAGGAGGCGCAGGACATGGCGATGATCGCGCACATGTCGACGCTGAAGGCGCGAGTGCCTTTCCTGCACTTCTTCGACGGCTTTCGCACCAGCCATGAAGTGAACAAGATCGACCTCCTGTTCGAGGAAGAGGTACGTTCGCTCATCGACGACGATCTGGTGGTGGCGCACCGCAGCCGCGCGCTCAATCCCGACCGCCCGGTGATACGCGGCACGGCGCAGAACCCCGATGTCTTCTTCCAGGCGCGCGAGGCCTGCAATCTGTACTACGAGGCGGCGCCGGGCATCGTGCAGCAATCGATGGACCGGTTCGCGGCGCTTACCGGCCGCCGCTACAGCCTTTTCTGGTACAGCGGCGCGCCCGACGCCGAACGCGTGCTTGTGCAGATGGGCTCCGGCGCCGGGGCCTCGCGCGAGGCGGTGGCCAAGCTCGTGGCCTCCGGCGAGAAGGTCGGCCTGCTCACCGTTCGCCTGTACCGGCCATTCGACGTTCAGGCCTTCGTCGCGGCGCTGCCGACGACGGTGCGCGGGATCGCCGTGCTCGACCGCACCAAAGAGCCAGGCGCGATCGGCGAGCCGCTGTACCAGGACGTGGTCACCGCGCTGGTCGAGGGCTGGCCGCAGGGATCGCCGATGCCGCGCGTGATCGGCGGGCGCTACGGCCTGTCGTCGAAGGAATTCACGCCGGCGATGGCCAAGGCAGCGCTCGACGAATTGCGGGCACCGAAACCGAAGCGGCACTTCACCGTCGGCATCGTCGACGATGTCACGCGCCTGTCGCTGAAGTGGGACCCCTCGTTCGACACCGAGGCCGAGGGCGTGACGAGGGCCGTGTTCTACGGGCTGGGCGCCGACGGCACGGTGGGCGCCACCAAGAACACCGTCAAGATCATCGGCGAGAACACGCCGCTGCATGCCCAGGGCTACTTCGTCTACGACAGCAAGAAATCCGGCGCGATCACCGTGTCGCACCTGCGCTTCGGCCCGAAGCCGATCGAGTCGACCTACCTGATCGACCGGGCCGATTTCATCGCCTGCCACCAGTTCGAGTTCATGGAAAAGCTCGACGTGCTGGCGCTGGCGCGCCCAGGCGCCACCTTCCTGCTGAACAGCCCCTACGGTCCCGACGAGGTGTGGGACAAGCTGCCGCGCGAAGCGCAGGAAACCATCCTGGCCAGGAAACTGAAGTTCTACGTCGTCGATGCGCTCGCAGTGGCCCGGCAGGCCGGCCTGGCCGGACGCATCAACACGGTGACGCAGGCCTGCTTCTTCGCGATCTCGGGCATCCTGCCGCGCGAGGAAGCCATTGCGAAGATCAAGGAGGCGATCCGGAAGACCTACGGCAAGCGCGGCGAGAGCGTGCTCACCCGCAACTTCGCCGCGGTCGATGCCTCGCTGGCGGCGCTGCGCGAAGTGGAGCTGCCCGGCCGCGCCGACTCGAAGCTGGCGCGCCGACCGGCGGTCGCTCGCGCGGCGCCCGATTTCGTGCAGCGCGTGACCGCGATGATGCTCGACGGCAAGGGCGATCTGCTGCCGGTCTCGGCAATGCCGGTCGATGGCACGTTCCCGACTGGCACCACGCAGTGGGAGAAGCGCAGCATCGCCCACGAGATTCCGATCTGGGACGAGACGATCTGCACGCAGTGCGCGATCTGCCCGCTGGTGTGCCCGCACGCGGCGATCCGCATGACCGTGTTCTCGCCGGAAGAGATGAAACGCGCCCCGGCGGGCTTCAAGGCGGTGCCGTGGGCGCGCAAGGACGGCGGGGCGCTCGACGGCATGATGTACAGCCTGCAGGTCGCCCCCGACGACTGCACCGGTTGCGGCATTTGCGTCGACGTGTGCCCGACACGCAGCAAGACGATGGTCAAGCACAAGGCGGTCAACATGGCGGGGAAGCTCGAGCACCTCGAGGCCGAACGCGCCAATTATGAGTTCTACCTCAGCCTGCCCGAGGTGCGTCCGTCGCTGGACAGCATCGACGGTCTGCGCGGCTCGCAGCTGCGCATGCCGCTGTTCGAATACTCGGGCGCCTGCTCGGGCTGCGGCGAGACGCCGTACCTGAAGCTGCTGTCGCAGCTCTACGGTGACCACCTGGTGGTGGCCAATGCGACCGGCTGCTCGTCGATCTACGGCGGCAACCTGCCGTCCACGCCGTGGTCGCAGAACGCCGCCGGCCAGGGCCCCGCATGGGCCAACAGCCTGTTCGAGGACAACGCCGAGTTCGGCCTGGGCATGCGGCTGGCCCTCGA
>Ga0315287_10000823_pt1 | contig 27618 bp, 38 predicted proteins | sample YL17G11_0_MG_FD_205037 | JGI IMG/M metagenome (GOLD analysis project Ga0315287, IMG submission 205037) | Sediment microbial communities from Yellowstone Lake, YNP, Wyoming, USA - YL17G11_0 | ecosystem: Environmental > Aquatic > Freshwater > Lake > Sediment | place: USA: Wyoming | collected... | reverse complement strand
CTTCGCCGCTGCGGCAGTGTTAGCATCTGGGTCTTCCGGGTCTGGCGTCCAGTCAATCTCTTCTTCCTTGGACTCTGGCAGACCTCCGAGGTAGTCGAGCGTCTTTCGCACCAAGTTGTTCTCAGGCTCACCGTCAGCCCAGATGAAGCCGTGCTCACGCGCCAGCTTCACCGCCTCGTCTACAGACCAGCAGTTGTAGGTTTTTCCGTTGCTTACCTTGAGCGAAAACCACATGGTATCGCCATCGAAAGACGACTCAAGGCGGCACGACAAAGGCATCGCGGTCGAAGCGTCCGGGTCTTCCGGGTCGGATGACCAGTCGATGTCTTCCGGGCTTTCCAGCATGGAACTGACGACGGCCTCAGCAGACTCCGGCACGTCCGGCGGGAAAAGAGACTTAATCTTGGAAATCTCACTGATAAGCCGCGCCTCGTCGAACTTCCAACCGCCAGTCATCCTAAACGGCCAGCCCCGGCGCTCTTGAATGTAGTGCTTGAGCGTCCACTCTTTTCCTTCGACCTCGGCGGTGTAGCTGTGCGCGTCATTCGCCCGCAGCACCCACCGGCTGCGCCGTGGGCCGTTGCCCATGTGCGACGTATACTCATGCGCGAATCCGGCACGCGCAAGCTCAAGCGCAACGTCATTCAGCTTCGCAGCCGACGCTGTGCTGGCGTCCGGGTCATCAGGGTCGGGTGCCCAGTCAATTTCCTCTGCCTCCTTCACCACGCTGGCAGGCCACGGCAGCTTGCGCTTCTGGCCGGGCTTCAACTTCTGCGGCTTGTCGCCCTTCTCCAAGTCGCGCTTCAACTTCTCGATGTTGTCGAAATGGCAGGCACCGCAAATCTTCTTGAGCACCGCGTCACCGAGGGACGTGTAGAAGCCGTGGACGTGCTTGCACTTCGGGCACTTGGAGTAGAACTTCGGACGGCTCAGGTCGGACAGGTCAGCGTATACGCCGTGCGACGAGTCCCACTTCGCCCTGCTATTCTCCAACAGGAGGTCTGGCACTTCATTGAGTTGTGGGTTCATCGCGCTTCTTCCTCACCCGACGATAGACGGTCGCGGCTTTAGGCACCAGCATTCCGTCACTCTGGATGCGGTCACCATCCGAGAACCTGATGGTTCGGTCATCCTCACGGCCAACGCCGGTGCTTCGATTGAACCAGTAAAAATCGTGCTGGCCGCTCTTCGGATACTTGGCGTAAAGGTTCCATCCGAAAGGCAGGTAAGGAGCGAGCCGGGACATGGTAGTGACTGTCTTATACCCGCCTGTGTTCGCCACATAGCTTCCGTCTGCGTTGCGCTTGATGATGACCGTGCCATGCAACTGAATGCCGATGGCTCCGTCCGGCCAGAAGACTACGAACGTGCGCCCGTCGAGCTTGTGAATGCGTGCTCCGTGCGGAAGTGTAAAATGCGTGGGGCCGAGGTTGTTGCTGTAGGGGCCGGGCCGATACCAGCCCGTTCGCTGGGTGTAGCCGCCGCCATGTGGCTTGGCCTTGTCGGAATACCTCCGCATCTTGAGCAACGGCTCATCCCCGTCACGGGGCATGTTAGGGGAGTAGTCAGCGTCAGCGCGCTTGGAACCCGCATACTTCATCGGCACGTTCGTCGGGCCGATTGGGTCTGGGTCATCCGGGTCTACTGACCAGTCGATGTCTTCGGGCGACTCAGTTTCCAGCAGACTATTGACGATGGCTCGTGCATTACGCATGGGCTGCTTGAGCCTTCTGCAACAAACGAACCTGCTCCGGGCTGTATTCCATGTCCCGGCCCGGTTTGTCCGAGCCAAACGACACCGTGTAGCGCCCGTTCTTCATTGCGCCGACGACACCCTGAAAGGTCTTGCCTTCCTGCGTCACCATGACGGCATCGCCAATCTGCGGTGCCTCCGAGCGCGTGGCCGTGGGAGTGGCGGGCGCAGAGGGCTTGAAAGGCGCGGCGGGCGCGGCGGGAGCCGCAGGAGCGGCGGCGCTGTCGTGACCAGTCCCCGGAGCCAGAATCTCCTGAATGACGTTCGGCGCGGCAACGGTCGTGTGCTCCATCAGGAAGACGGAGGGGCCGCAGTGTGCGTGCTCCATGACCATCTGGTGCGAGGCGCTGGCCTTGGCGCTCTCCTGCTGACGCGCTTTGCACTCGCACGTCTCGCAGCCGCAGGACTCGCAAATCTTGGCGTTGGCGCGGATGTCCTCGACCACCGTAAGCTGGTTGTTGACGGTGAGAAAGCCAGAGTCATGGTCGGCGATGAGCCAGCGGCGGCGCAGGGCTTCCTGCAAACCGTCTGCGCCAAGTTCAGTGACCATCTGCCCCTGCTGAATGAGAGGGTTCAGACTGTTGCGCTTGTTCAGGATGACTTGCGCGATTTCCTGTGTCGTCTTCATACGAGGTAACTACGGTTGCTGCTCTCGCTCTCGCTCTCGCGGCTCATCATCGTGCGGCGGGTGCCAAAGTGCGCCACATTCCGGGCACGCCTGTTCAGGTGCTTCGTTCGACATGAACCGGGAATAGGAACCGTGGCTAGTCCCGCACTCGCGGCAAGTCAGAATGTCGTATTCACGCGCAAGCCTGAGAAGCCCGGCCAGCGCGTCCTCTTCGCGCCTAGCCCTCTCCCACCGCCCTTCGTAGCCTCCGATTGCTGTGCGATACCAGAACGCAGTCTTGGTGCGCTTCAACTGAGGCGTCAAATGCTGCGTAATCGGCGAGTTGGCGTATACGCTTTTTACACGCTCGCGAAGAGCAGCCAGCGTATCTTCCTTGCGACCCGACTGCACCGCTTGGTCGGCGTAACTGGCCATGTGGCTGTCCGGGTCTTCCGGGTCAGACGACCAGTCGATGTCGCCATCAACTTCGAGTAGTGCTGATACGACCAGTTCCGGCCTTGTCATACAAACGGCGGCTCTTCATCGACCTTGGCCTTGCCGGACTGCTCATCTTCCGGCGGCGGAAGGTCTGTTGCCGGGTCGTTGCCGGGTGCGCCGGGTTCCTGTTCGTCGCCGGGCGCAGGCTCCGTGTCCGAGCCGGGGATGTCAGGCCCGCCCGCACCGGGTTCATCTTTTTCAGGGCCAAAGCCGGGAGACAGCGGCGGCGCGGAACGACCGCCCATGCCACCGGCCATCGGGTCGTTCTGCTCCATGTCTGCGCCACGCGGAAGCTGTTCCTCCGAGGCAATGAGCTTGCGAAGCTGGTCGCGCAGGTTGCTGAAATAGTTGTCGAGGTTCCAGTTGTCTACCGAAAGCACATCCGCTGCCGACTTGATGATTTCCAGCGTCTCGCGGTTGATGGAGCCGGTAATCTCATTGGCCCTCCAGATTTCGAGGAACTTCCGCACCTTGTCCGTATACGGATAGTTCTTCGACTTCTCTTGGTCTTTGAGCAGGTTGAGCAACTGGCGCTCGATGTTGCCATACCACTGCACCACTGCTGTCCCGTTGTAGGATTCAAGAAGCGCGGGATTGACGCGCTTGAAGTCCACCATGCCCATGCTCTCGTAGTCGTGAAATGTGCTCATAGCTGTTCTTCTTCTTCGGCATCGTCAAAGTCGCTGCCGTAATTGTCGATGAGGTCTTGCATGGCCTCTTCTTCGCTTGCCGCCGCGCACCACGGGCTGCTGTCTAAGTAGCCCGGCGCTGACGTTCTGTAAACAAACCCGGTGTGCCGCTCCACGCTCAACGCATCACCCTCGATGTAGTCCTCGAACCCGTTCAGGTATTCGTGGTAGGCGTCATACTCCGGCGTGTAGTCGTCAAAGTCTTCGGACGGCACCGGGCCGGGGTCATGCACGAACGCCGGGACGACCCACGTCTCGTGGCCGTCCGTGGTCACCACAAAGTAGTCGCACGCTTCAATCTCCGGCTTCTGGAAAGCGTTTTTGAACGCCTTATGAAACTCCGCTCTGAAATCACGGGCCTGCCCCTGCTCCACCGCATCCGCAGCGCCCGCCGGAGTCAGCGCGTCAGGGTCTTCCGGGTCTGGCGTCCAGTCTACGTCTTCCCCGGTTTCAAGCAGCTTGCTGACGATGTGCTCGGCTTCGGTCACTTCTGGCCTTCGGTGCCTTCCGGGTCACGGCGCATCTTCAAACGGCGCAGGCGCTCCTTGGCATCTGGCTTGGTGCGCGGGCCACCGTTGAACGCCATCGGCGACTCAAGTGAAGGGATGTCACCACAGGTGGTCATCTCATCGACACGGGGAGGTTCCGGCAAATCGTTCTCGTAAAGCAGTTCAACCAGTTCAGGGTCTTGCCGCACGTTGATGCCACGCTGCGCGCAGTATTGTGCCAGCGCCTTCCTTGCCGCGTCGAGTGGCTGCGCGCTTGGGTGCCCCTTTAGTGCAAATCGAACAGCATTGGCCAGCTTCACGTATTCCGGGTCACGAGCCAGCCCTTGCCCCTCGCGAACGACTTTGCCGGGTGCCTTGGCCACAGGCTTTGCCTTCGGAGACTTCTTGCACTTGGCCACGCCGCAGTCCTCGCGCACAACTTTGCCGGGTGCCTTGGCCACGACCTTGCCCTTGACAGCCTTCTTCTTGGCCTCGCCAACGCGCTGGACGCCGATACCGGCAGTATCCTCCGGGCTTCCGCCTTCTGGAACAGCGTGACCCCGCGAAAGAAATTGCTGCAACAGCGCCGCATCTTCTTCGGAAGGCTGGGAATTCGCTTCACCGCGATGCTGCAAAACCCGCCCATCTACGATACCGGCAAGGCTGGTCGGCAGTTGGATGATGCGGCCCTGCGGGTAGGCCCGCTTCCAAGGAGACAGGCAGACGTGAAAACGCTGCTCGGCCTGCTGAATCTGTTCCGGCGTGCTCAGTTCCAGCGTGCTGGTGTCCGGTGCGCCGCCTCCTGCCTGTGCGCCGATACCGGCAGTATCCTCCGGGCTTCCGCCTTCTGGAACAGCGTGTCCAAAGTCCTCCAGCATGTTCGCAACGATGGCCTCAGCGCCTTCCGGCATCTCGCCGTCCGCCTGCTTGCCGATGCCAGTGGTGTCACCAGTGTCGCCGCCTTCCGGCTTGTCGTGACCGGTGTCCTTGTCCGCCACACCGTCGTCAGCGCCCTCTGCTTCGCCGTCCTTCTTTTTCTTGCCGAAGCCCTTGCCCTTGTTCTTGCAGAAGCCGCAGGTGCAACCGGCCTTGTGCCCGCCCTCTTGGACGCGGCCTTTGTCGAGCGGGTAACCCGTTTCGCCACTCAGAAGTTCACCGACCCAAGAGTAGCCGCAACCGGAACACTGGTAGTCGTTTGCAGTATCACCTTGCGGGTTAAGGTAAGCCATGCTTCCGCACTCTGGACACGCCTTGTCACCTACATTGTGCAAGGCAGCATCGAGAGGGTCTAGCCCTGCCCTTTTAGCCACACTACGCAGTATCGCAGACTCAGAATCCTTGCCGAGCATCGAGTCAGCGATGGACTTTGCAGCATCGTAGACGTTGCGACCGCGCTTATTGGCGCGAGGCAAGCCTTCACCTGCCGGGCCGTCAAAGTGCGCGGCGAGCGGATGCACGGACTCAGACTTGGAACCCTTGGGCTTGCCCTCCGGGTCAGCGCCGTCCTTCGCGTCGCCCATGCCCTTCTGGTTGTCGTCGCTGGTGTAGTCCTTGTCCTCGACCGGGTTCAGTTCGTCATCGCGGTCTTGCTCTGCGGTGGCGTCCTTGCGGGAGTCCTTACGCACCTTCTCGGCGTTCGGAGCCTTGTCGCTGTCGCCCGTGACGACCGTGGTGATTTCGAGGAAACTAATGCCGTAATCGGCGGGTTCGCCGGACATGGCGCGGTCGCCACCCTTGGCCACGACCCAGCCCAGTTCGGCCAGCTTGTGGAAAGTCTCCGGCTCGGCCAAGCAGCCGCAGGCGGCGCGATACTCGTCGCCGTCTTCAAAGGCCAGACAGAAGCCTTCCGGGTCGTCCTTCACGTCGCCGGACACACCGCAGGCTTTCAAAGCGTCCACGAGCGACGACTTGCGCGTGGTCAGGTCAGCGTCATCCGCTGCCTCGAAGAGCTTCCGCAAGTCCTCGCCCAAGGACTCGTCAATCTCGTCGCGCACTTGCGACTCACCGAACAGGAAGCTCAACAGATTCGTTTTCATGCTGCCATAACTACGCCCTTACCGGACTCGGCAGCATCGCCAGCAAATCGCCCAGCCGGGCAAGGCACAGCTTAGACCAGTTTTCGCACTGGTCGCCCTCGGCCACAGCCTGCTCGAACGCCACAAACTCTGGGTCAACGATGCTCGTGCATTTAGCCACGATGTCCTCGCTGGGCACGCGCAAGACGTGAACGATGCCAAGATGCACGGAGCCAACCGGGTCACTGTCGTCATTGAGCACCGCGACCATCGTCGGCATCTGGCACGACTGGCCCGACTCACCGTAGCCGCCAAGCTCTTCGTCGAGTTCGCGCATCATCCCATTGGCGTAAGCCGCGTAGGCGTTATCCGACCGCTCGTTGATGTGCCCGCCAATGCCAATGGACAGCTTGCCGTGGAGCCGCGCCTCACCGCCGCGCTTACCCCGGCGATAGCGCAGCACCTTGTCGCCACAGACGATGACGATGTAGGGGATAAGCTGCTTGAGGTTGGCGTCCTCTTCGGCCTTCGACCGGGCAACGTATACAACATTGCTGGGCGTGCCGATGACGCTGACCAAGGCCGTCACAATGGCGGTGTCCAGACCTTGAGGCAGCCTCGCGAACGCTTTGCGCGGCACGCAGAGCACGACCTCTTCTTCCGGCTGCGGCGGATACTCGATGGCCAGCAGCAGTTCGAGGCAGTGGATGGCCTTCTCGATGTCCTGACGGCCATTCTTCTCGCGATGGCGCGTCACATACTGAATCACGCTCGATTCGCAGTAGGAGAGTCGGTTGCGCTGACAGTATTCCGCCGGTTGAATGGCGAGGTTTTTGTAGTGGCTTCCGCCAACTTGTTTTTCGAGTGCGTCGTTAGGCATAGGCGATAGAACCGTTTTGGTTGGTGGTGAAGTCATGTCGGCTCTCCGTTCGGCCAGACGAAGCTCTCCGTAAACCAGCGCGGGAAGAATTTCTTGTTCCGCAGGTAGAGGCGTTCAAAGTCCTCGTCCAAGATGTAAGTCTCACCGTGGTCAGTCTCCGAGCGCACGATGCGCCCGCAGGCTTGGATGACCGTCATCACCGTTTGAAGTGTATACCAATCTTGGTCTGCATCCTTCTTGGCCGCGACCTGCGGGTCGCCGAGGTAGGGGTAGGGCACCTTGGCGATAATCTGGAAACGGGCGAGGTCGTCCTTGAGGTTGAACCCCTCGGTCATCGACGGACTGAGCAGCACCGTGGGCTTGGTGCCCTTGGCGTGTTCCTCGAAGACCTTGTTGCGCTCGGCGGCGTTGCGGGCAAAAAGCAGCCTGCTGCCGTGCTTGGATAGCGCGAGCGCCGCGTTGAGTTCATTGCCGATTTTGTAGCTGTGGCAGTGGATGAGTCCCTTCTCGTTCGGGTGCCTGTCCAGAATCTTAATCGCGTCCTTGAGCAGCCGTGGCAGCGTGTCATTGATGGACTTCCGGCCCATCGAGCCAGAGAAGTTCATGTATACATGACGGTTCTCCTTCGGGAACGTGCTGGACAGGGAAATCCACGCCACCTTCTCAACGTCGAGGCCCGCCACCCCGCAGAACGTGTCCTTCGGCCCCGGATAGGCGCTCATGTAGATGCGGAGCGACGCCGCGTCACGGATAAGCCTGCCTGCATAGGGATGGGCCTTGAGCGGCTTGGCCACAGACTGAGACGGGCTGCCGGACTCGTCCTTCTCCTGCCAGTAGACCCAGTTGTCCGGGTCTTCCGTAATCGTCTCGATGGACGTTTTGATGCGCCCGACATGGGTCTGCACCTTCTGAAACTCAATCTGCGCCCGCCGGTCGTTCGGCTCGGCCAGCATCATGTCCTGCTTCACTTCCATGATTTCCGTGGCCACTGGAAGGTAGCTCTCGTCCAGCCACTCGCAGAAATCCAGCTTGTCCTCCATCAGCGGCATATCCACACCGGCGGCATACTCGCGCAGGTTTTCCGCTGTGACCGACATCTCCACGAAGCCAAGAATCTGGCCTTCAAGCGTGTGACACTCGTCCGCGATGACGACCTTCTTCTTCGGAAACTGGCCGATGAACGTGCGCTCGGTGAAGAAGTAGGGATAGTTGGTCACGGCCATGTGCCCGTGGATGAACCACTGCCGAGCCAGCATGTAGTGGCACATCTTCTCCTTGACGAGATTGCAGCCCGGAGCGTTGCCCTCCTTCATGCTGCGGCCCACCATGCAGTTGACGAACTGGTCGCAGGGATAGTCCGTAGAGGACTTGAGCAGGCACGCCTTGCCCGCAAACTCAGGCTTGAAGTGTCGAAAGTCCTCTTCCAACTGGTCTTGCAGCATCTTCTGGGTAACGAGGTAGTAGCCGCCGGGTTCGCCTTCCAAAGCCTTGGCACTCTCAGAGTGCGAGGCCCAGAAGCAGACCGCCGCGCCAATAAGCGACTTGCCGATGCCGGTGGGCGCTTCAATCACGATGTCCCGGTAGCCCCGGTCGATGGCCCTCTGGATGAAGCCCAGCGCCTTGGCCTGCTTCTCGCGCACGGCCATGTCCACCGGAAAATAATCCGGCACCAGCAGCTTAGTCGTTGTCTCAATCATGCTCTTTGAAGAACGCGGCGTATTTACAGTATGGCAAATTTCGTCTACAACGGCGGCAAAAAGGCGCTGCTCGAAGGTCAGGTCAACTGGCTGACCGACAATATCCGCGCCATTCTCATCGACCGGGCGTTCTACACGCCCAGCGCCGCCCACGCGACGCTGGCCGATGTCATGCCGCAGGCCCGCGTCGCCGTTTCCGGCACACTGACCGCCCGCACGACCGCGAACGGCGTGGCCGGTTCATCCGGGGCGTCCTTCACGGCGCTCCCCAACGTCTCCGTGGAGGCGCTGGCCATCGTGAAGGTGACCGGCGTGGACAGCACGTCCACCCTCATCTGCTTCATCGACACCGCGCTGGGCCTGCCCGTGTCACCCTCAACCAACGGCAACGGCTCCGTAACGTGGGCCAACAACCAGATTTTCTCGCTGTAGTGTATACAGCGTTTTGCCGATGTCTACACAGATAGCAAAACTACTCGTCGCCACCCTGCTGGAAGCCGAGGACATCGACTGGTCTGTTGACCCGGAAGACCCTGATGCCCAAGTCTACCTGAGCACTGAACGTCCGTTCCGCTGGAACAAGCTGCGCGAGTGGAGGCCCGTCAGCTTTGGGCACGACTACAGTGTCTACGCTCTACAGCTTGTCATGCCTGTGTTCATGTCTACCGGAAATCTATCCAAGGCTCGCAGTTGGACTGGACGCCTGCTCATGCGCGGATTTACCTATGAAAATCCGCCAAGTTGGGAACAGGAAGTGGCACATGTGCAGTCTGAAATTAAGAGAGGACTGCCCGGATTCTACTCAACGTCGCTGCTGAACCAAAAGTTCAGGATAGGAACGCCGTATGACCCAGTGCGAGAGGTGTTCTACACCCTGAACAAGACACCGTGAAAGCCGTCCACTGCACCGACTACGACGCGCTGCTCGCCGCTGGCCCCGGCGGCTACTTCATCCAGCCTGACCGCGCCTCCATGTTCATCAACCTGCCCGGCGACACCATCCCGTCCGTGCTGCGGCTCGGCGGCGACATCCATCCGCGCTGGCTTCTTTCCGGCCCCGACGACTGCCCGTCGCTCACGCCCTCCATCAACGCGCCGGGACAGTGGCACGGCTACCTGACCAACGGCGTGCTCGTCGGCTGCTGAGAGCCGGGGTAGTTAGAGGCGTATGGCCATTGAAAATTCGCTGCGGTATCTCAAGACAGACTTCCAGAGCCACAAGGACGCGCTCTTGCAGCGCGTGCGCGCCCGCTACCCCGGCGTGTGGAACGACTTTCTCACGAACTCGTTCGGCATCGTGCTGGTGGACATCGTTGCGTGGTCAACCACGGTCTTGGCGTTCATCATCAACCGTGGCGCGGGTGAAAACTTTGTCGGGACGATGACGCTTCGGGAATCGGCGGTGCGTATCGGCACACTGCCCGGCTACCGGCTCCACAATCCTGTTCCATCCACGGTGCTCTGCGAAGCCCTGATTACATCGCCCACAGAAGCGGATGTCACCATCCAGAAGGGCACGCAGGTTCGCACGGCTTCCATCGACGCGCTGCCGTTTGAAACGCTCAAGGACTTCACCATCGAAGCGGGTGACCTGACCCCTCGCGTATTGGTGGTCGTGCTCTCGCCGGAACAGTCCGGCGCGCAGGTCATCAACAGCTACGTCCAAGTCACCAACGGCTCCACTGCGGTTGACATCATCGACAGCACCATCGACCTGTCCAAGTTCATCAGCGTGGGCCAGACCTTCCAGAAGCGCGGAGACACGACGACCTACGGCATTCAGAGCTTGGAGACGACGCCCGGTGCCGTGTCCAACTTCACCCGCATCGTGCTGGACAGCGCCTACACAGGCGTTACCGAGGCCACCACCGCTGATGTCTACGAGCAACGCATTGAACTCGTGCAGGGCCAGACAGTCGATGACCGCTTCGTGGTGCCGCCGGGCAACAACCCGGATTTCGCCGCCAAGCTCACGCGCTTCCCGGTCATCGACGGCTCCGTGCGCCTGACCGTCGATGGCGTGCCGTGGGAAGAGGTCAGCCCGTCCACCGTGCGCGAAGCCGACGCCAAAGTGTTCTGGGTGCAAACCTTCGTGGCGGGGGCTGACCAAACTTTCGGCCAGACCGTGGTGCGCTTCGGCGATGACGTGTTCGGTGCCTCGGCTCCCGGCGAAGCGGTCATCGAAGTGACTTACCGCGTGGGCGGCGGTCTGGACGGCAACGTGGCCCTCAACGACATCAGCACGTCCATCACCGGCATCATCAGCAGCCTGTCCAGCCCGGTGCCAATCACGCTGACCAACCGCACGGCCTCCGGCATTGGCGGGCGTGACCAAGAGTCCTTGGAAGAGGCCCGCGTCAACATTCCTTTCTTCGTCCGCACCAACGACCGTGCGGTGACGCTGGACGACTACCAGACGCTCGCCGCCCAGTTCGTCCACCCGGAGCATGGCAGCGTGGCCTACGCCCGCGCCAGCACCCGACCGGAAAACAGCTTCCTCGAAGGCAACAACGTCGTCCTCTATGCGTGGACGACCGGGACGGACGGCGGCTTGGTGCCGTTGTCTTCGGCGCTCAAGCTCGCGCTCATGGACTACTTGCAGACCAAAGCCGTGGCCACTGACCTCGTGCAGATTTACGACGGCACTGCGCGCCCGGTGCCCGCCAGCCTCCGCTTCAAGACGTTCAGCGGCTTCTCCATCGTGGACACGCGCCGCCTCGTCCTCGGCACACTCAAGGCCAGCATCATCGCCCTGCGACCCGGCCAGCCGTTGCTCTTCTCAAACCTCGTGCGGGCGCTCGACGAAGCGCAGGGCGTGGACACCCTCAACATCGCCACACCCATCGCTGACCTGAACACGTCCAACTCGACCGAGTTGTTCACCGCCCCGCAGGACAACTACACGTATGCCATCGCTCGCAGCGGCAGCGGCAGCCCGGTGACGGACGGCGACGGGAACTCCGTCAGCCTCTACACCGCCAGCCTGCCCATCTACCCGCTGGCCGCGTGGTCGCTGCGCCTGTTCCTCGGCCTGCCTGAACTCTCCATCGTGCCCTACGTCTCTTCCGGGTTCGCCAAGCTGTCGGGCACGAGCCTCAGCGCCGACGACGCCTATCCGTCCACCGTGAACCTGCTCACAGGCAAAGCCTCGCTGTGGATTAAGGGGGCACCGGGCGACCTGACCATGAAGCTCAACACCGTGCAAGGCTACTCAGCCGAGCGCACGGTAAACGTCTACGTCGGCTACACCGGGGACAACACCATGACCAAGCGCCGGGAGATTCGCTCCAACCTGCGGGCGTGGAGCGAGCAGCTTGCCGTGGGGCAAACTGTATACGGCGAACGGGTCACCGGTATCAGCGCCTCCAGTGTGAGCGTGGCTGATGTGGTCAAAGCCGTGACCGGCGTGACCTCGGTGACCCGTGTGGCCCTCGACCATCCTTCCAACCCGGAAGTGCGGCTGACCAGCGCCGACTACGAACTCATCAAGTTCGGCAACATCGTGCTGAACAACGCTGTAGATGCCCTCGTAGCTTTGCTAATTCCTGCCGCCACGCTCGTAGCTACGGCATGGAAAGCTACTATGTTTATGTGCTAAAACTGCCGGATGGCCGCGTGTTCTACGTCGGAAAAGGCAGCCGTGACCGGATGCACCATCACCAGCGCGTCATAGCCCGCCCTGCGCTGAAAGAGAACCAGCGGCCAGTTTTACAGACGGATGCGAGCACTCCTGAACGGACAACCGTTCACGGCTGAAAAGGTCTTTGAGTCCAGTGATGAGACTACTGCGCTGCTGGAAGAGAAACGACTGATTGAGCACTATGGCTTCGCCAACCTGCTCAACACCGCTACGCACGCCTTTACAGGCCGCAAGTTGAAACCAGAAGTTGGACGACTCATCTCCGCACGCCTTACTGGTCGAAGTCTGCCTGCGGAAGTCCGGGCCAAGATTGGCGCGTCAAATCGTGGCCGCGTTGCCAGCAGCACTACTCGTCAAAAGCTGTCTACAGCCATCTCTGCGCGCTACCAAGGCGCGTTCACCGACGCCCACCGTGCCAAGCTCTCATCCGCCGCCGTGCGGCGTGGTGCCCAACCCTCGTCTATCGAGGCCATGCGCCAGTCCAACCTTGGAAAACACCGTGACAACACCGCGCTGCTGCTGCATCGAAAGCAGAATGTCTACGCTATTCAAACGCCAGATGGTGCTCAACTTTACGCTTTCAGCGCGGGCCTCGTTGCGCTACTGCGAAACATTGGTTGCTCGACTACCACGTTTTATCGGGCCTGCTCGCGTGGAGCGTGCGGCGGGTTTACGGTGACGAAAGCAGGCTGTCCACCACCTTGATGGCGTCGGACTTCTTCGTGCGATGACCCAGCCTGCGGCGTCCCGTCCAGTAGGCATCCCCGCGTCCGAACTGCTCCGGGGTGATGGTGCCGACCTGCTTGTCGAGGTTGGCGGGCGGGGGCAGCGGCGCACGCTTCTTGCGCGGGCCGTTGGGGTGCTTGAAGAGTTCCCGTGCCCGGACAGATGCCTGTCCGGTTGCAAATTCCTCTGGCGTCACAATCGTCGTCTTCACTTCGTAATTACCACGTTCTCTTACACATGAGCTTTTGGCGAGAAAACTATCACATCGACCGCGTGGCCTACACCGAGGTCGTCACCAACAACTGTTACCGGCTGACTGAGTTCAAGCCCGATGATGTCATCCTCGACATCGGCGGGCATATCGGCGCGTTCTGCTACGCGGCGCTCGACCGGGGTGCCCGGCGCATCGTCAGCGTCGAGGCGGATGAGCGCAACCACGCCAAGCTCAAGCAGAACGTCTGGGAGACACACCCGCTGGGCAGCCACGTCGAAATCATCTGCGCCGCGTGCTGGCGTTCTGACTCCCCGCAGACCCATCTCACGATGGCTCGGTTCAACGTCCACGACGGCAACGCCAACACCGGCGCGGGCACACTGGCCACCGCCGCCCCTGACCCGGACGGCTACGCGGTGCTGACCGTGGCTTTGGACGACATCATCGACATCGCCGTGCAGAAAAACCCGGCCAAGCGCGTGGCCTTCTGCAAGATGGACTGCGAAGGCGCGGAGTTCGCAATCCTGTATACCTCCAAGAAGCTCGGCCTCATCGACACCATCGCGATGGAGCTTCACCCGGACTACGACTTCCGCCCGGAGGCCCGCGTGGACGGCTTCGAGAACAGCCTGACCGGCATGACCGGCTTCCTTGGGATGCAAGGCTTTTCCGTAACCGTGGACGCAACCATCGCTCACCGCCCCTACGTCTTTGCCACCCGCAACCCCACACCCGCATGATTGAAGGATACTTCGACTTCCCCAACTTCTACACCCGGCTCGCCGCCGAAGCGCCGCTCAACGCCCAGCTTGCCGAGGTCGGAGTCTGGAAGGGTGCGTCGGCCTGCTTTCTAGGCCACGCGCTGACGCGGCGCTTTGACGCAGGTAAAATGACGCTCTGGTGCGTTGACACGTTCCGTGGCTCTGACGAGCACAGCGCGGCTGACCAAGCCGAACTGGCCGAGAGCTATGGAAAAATATGGCGGACATTTAATTCCAACGTGGCCGATGAGGGTCTGCGCGGCATCATGGTGCCGGTCATCATGGACTCCGTGGAAGCGGCGAAGCTGTTCAGGGACGGCTCACTGTTCGCGGTCTACATCGACGCCAAGCATGATTACGCGAGCGCGAAGAAGGACATCCTCGCGTGGCTGCCCAAGGTCACCAATGGCGGCTACATCAGCGGCCACGACTACGTGCCGGAGTGGGGCGTTAAGCAGGCGGTTGATGAAGTCTTCGGTGCGGCAGTTCAGCGCAGCGACGTGAGCACTTGGTTCGTGAAAATCGTATGAAAGTCCATGTCTACACCTTCGCGTGGAACGAAGCGGCCATGATGCCCTTCTTCCTCCGGCACTACTCCAAGTTCGCCGACAAAATCATCGTCTTCGACGAGCACAGCACGGACGGCACCCGCGAGATGCTGCAAGCCAACCCGCTGGTCGAGATTCGCGATTGGGACAAGGGGATGAACGACATGCTCTTCCTCGACACCATCCACCACACCTACCGCGAGGCGCGGGGCAAGGCCGACTGGATTATGTGGCCGGACGTAGACGAGTTCATCTACGCGCCCGACATTCTCGCTGAACTCCAGACCACCGAGGGCATTCTCGGCTCGACCGGGCTGGCGCTCATCAAGGAGCAGCACGCGCCGCTCGTGGTGGACGACGGCGTGAGCCAGATTTACGACCTGTGCAAGACCGGTGCCCGGCAGACCAACGAGGATAAGTTCATCACTTGGAAGCCGGAGATTGAAGTCCAGTTCATGGTAGGACGGCACGCCCTGCACAGTTGCAACGTGGCCACCGAGCACCGTCCGTTCAAGCTGCTCCACGCCCATTTCGTCAACGGCTTCGACGCCGCGCAGGTGCGGAACCGGCGCAACATCGAGCGCAGCACCGCCGCCGGGCACCCCGGCGCAGGCTGGTCTTACATGCCGGGCGCGACCGGGCCTTCCTCCAACGAATGGCTCGCCCACGCCTGCGCCAATCTCCATCCCGTGCTGTGAAAGACCTGCTCGCCCAGTTCATCGTCTGCCACTTGGTTGGCGACTTCATCTTGCAGAACCACTGGATGCAGGCCAAATCGAGCAGCAGCCTCGTCTGCACCGCGCACGTCTTCGCCTACTCCGTTCCCTTCTGGGTCGCCGCGTGCTACTTCAACATGCCGATTCAGTTGTGGATGCTATGGGCCATCTTCATCGAGCACTGGTTGCAGGACAGGTTTCAACTGCACCGGCACTGGATGGACTTCTGGCAGCAGACGCCGGTGGAGCAATGGCCGAGTGGCCCGCTTGCGTTGACCAAGCCATGCACATCGCGTTCATCGGCCTCGTCTGCGCTATAGCCTGAGCAGCGCGTCCACAACCGATTCCGGCATAGGGATGCGCTCATACCTGTGCTCTTCCCCGTCTAGGCCGTGTCCGTGTGGGTGCTGGAACAAAAACGACGAGCCGGGTTGATGCGTCCAGTCACCCTTGTCGGACTTTCTAAACGCCCACGGGTCGGTCGGGTAGTAATACTTTTCGATGCCGCGCACTTTGCTAACTGCGCCTCGTAAAATCTGGTCAGCACGGCTGCGGTGAACGTGCAGCGCAGCAGCAATTTCAGCCAGACTGGCGCTTCTCTCGAAGCGCATGTGCAACGCCGTCTGGTGGTGCAGCCTGAGCCTTCCGATGACGGACATCAGCGCGTGCTCGTCTACATACTTTGGAACAAAATCGGGCTTATCAACGTGGTGAGCAATAAGCCGCCGAAGCCCTTCCGAAGACCACTGCATAGGTTCGTCACCTTGCTCTAGTCTCGCGTCAACCACTGCTTCTGCCAGCTTGTTCATTGCGTTCTTAACTACAACATGACGCTCTACCCCAGTCGCGGCGACGGCACGGTGAAGGCAGGCATTGACGCCCACGGCTTCAAGGACGTGGCGCTGCTCTTCTTCCACGGCCTTGGCGACACCCTGATGTTCCGCTCGCTGCTGCACCAGATGCGCGCCGAGAGGCCGGGCGTGCGCTTCACCACCTACTTGCGTGTGCCCGGCGCGCAGGAGTGCTTGGATGACTCCGTGTGGTGGTCAGGCTCGGTGCGCGAGGGCCACGACGCCATCTACCATCTCGACTTCCCAGAGCCGTGCGCCGGTGAGACGAAGACCAGCATGTGCGCCCGGCGCGAGCTTGGGCTGGATGTGGTGCCGGATGAGCTTCGGCCCTACTACGGGCGCAGACGGCTGGCCTGCCTCCACCTGATAAGCGTGAGCAACGGCTACCGGCCCAGCGAAGCCGTGGCCCGGCAGATTTACGACATCATGTGCTCGGAGGGTCTTCTGCCCATCGAGCTTCACTTCGAGGGCAAGCCTTACCCGTGGATTGGTTGCAGTGTGGCGGAACACATGCCCAGCGTGGACATCGCCTACTCGCTGCTCGCGGCCTCCGCAGTCAATGTGCTGGTGCTGTCTGCGCCGGTGGTGATGTCGCTGGCCATCGCGCCGGAGAAGACCATCGTGCTGGAGAGTGGGCTGACCATCGACCGCTACTTCACCGGCAGCGTCAGGAAGGTGAACACACTCAGCTTCGACCCGGAAGCCTTTCGCGCCATGCTGCGCGAAGTCATCGGATAGCTCACACCCGCACCAGCAGCGCCAGAGCAGAGCAGCCCGGCATCTTCGATTTCCTTTCCGGGATAAGCGGCGTGACACCTGCGGCTCCGAAGCCATCGGGTAGAAGCCGGGGAGTTCGCGCAGGCCGACCGCCACGCTGATGATTTCTTCCGCTGTCATACGTTGACGTATTCGATGCCGTCGAAGATGTAGCCCTTGGTGTGGCCGGGCGGGCGAATGACGACGGGCTTGAACTCGTCCGGCGTGCGCCAGCGTTCGAGCAGCGCCGCTGCCAGCACGCTGCCGCCGCTGAACGCTGTGATGGCCGTGTGGCAGGAGAACATCACGTTCCAGTATTCGTCGAGGCTTTCGACGGGGATGGACGGATAGTCGAGCCGAAGGTTGTGGGCTGGCTTGTGATTGGTGAAGTCCACCTGCGCGATGGGATTGTCCGGGAAACGCTTGAGCACTTCCTCCACACGGGCCGTGAGCGCCTGCGGCTCGTAGCCGATGGACACGCTCGACACGTCTACAATCACCAAGTCCTCGTAGGCACCAAGCCAGACCGGCTCACGGTAGATGCGCGGCAGTCCCTTGGTGGGCGTCAGCCCGCTGCAAAGCTCCCAGTGGTTGATGATGTTGTTCGACAGGCAGGTGTCGTAGCGAAAGTAGGGATGGCCAAGGTTTGGCTCGTCATCGCTGATGCCCTTCACGAACGGATTCTGCAACCAGACCAGTTCGTGAATCTCCGGGTTACGAAGGACGTTGCGCCGGGAGACGTAGACCTCATCCCCGCGCTTGGCCAGTTCCTCCGGCAGCGTGGAGAATTGCAGGTTATCACCCAGCCCGCCCCACGGCTGATACAGCGTGAGCTTCATCCGATGTCTGAATTGGCCACCGCCAGCTTGTAGACCTCCAGCCGCGCAGCTTGTTCGGTCGGAAACGGCCCGTGCTCGGCCTGCTCCATGTCCACCAGCCACCAGACGCCCTCGCGCTCGAACGTGAACTCACTCGCCCAGTCAACATCGTTGAGCAGTTCGACATCCGGCGAGTCCACGCCGCTCGTGAACGCGCAGTGGTTGCCCTGCTCGAAGTGCGCGATGACCTCGCCATACTTGCCCTTGACCTGTGGGCTGAACACCGCCATCGGGCTGCCGAGCGTCGCGGCCCACCAACTGAACGATGAGTTGGCGCGGAAGATGACCGTCGCGTCCATCAGGATTTGGAAGTCGATGATGAACTGCAACGACGGCTCAAGAATCGACGGCGCGGTGTGCGGCGACAGTTCGCTGACCTCCACGATGGGCAGGTTGTCAAAACCCCGCTTGGCGATGGCGATGCCGTAGGCGTCCCGGTCAATCGTGGCCCACTCCGCTTTGTTCTCGGCCATGTCGCCGCGCCGGATGTGGAACGCCACGTATTTCTCGCCGTCCTGCTTGAGCCTGATTTCCTCCCGCAGCGCGAACCACTGGCGCACCTGCTCGCGGCTGTAGAAGTTGAGGAACTTGGTGGCCTGCCAGAAGCCCTTGAGGATGACGACCTCATCCGTGGTGTCGAGCGCGGGAATCTCCTGATTGTAGACACGCCCGGTGTCCGCGCTGAGGGGCTTGCTGCCCGCGTCCGTGAAGATGGCCTGACCAATCCAGTCGGGCGTCTGCAACTCGGCACCCCAGAGGTCGGCCAGAGCGCGCCCGAAGGCGTATTGAAACATGTTGTTACCCAGTCTTCCCTCAAACACTACTTGAACGATTCGTGGCATAGATTTTCTCTCCGTTTTCTCCAAAAGTCCCGAATACTCTGACGGTGCGCTTCCGTGATTACTTTGCCCTTGTGGACTGCGCTCATCTTCTTCCTAGTGGCTTCGGACACAGCATGGCCCATCAGCGCCCTGCTGTAGCGTAACCGCTGTTCCGCAGTCCTCGGAGCGTGCTTAACGCCAGTCATGCCTTTCGCGATGTTCCTGCGCTGCTCTACCGACCTGCGCTGGCCCCTGAGTGACGATGCAATCTTTTGCTTAGTTTCCTCAGCGTGCATCGTGTGCGTGGCTACCCGGTCAAGGTTATAGCCGTAGTCCGGGCAGCACGCGGCTGTCATCTGCATCCAGCGCGCTTCAAAGCGCGTCAAGTCGGACACAGCACACGCCTGCACGAGAAAGAACTGGAAATTCTGCTCACCATGCAGACTCCACGCTCGCTGTAGATGGCCGTTGTCGTGGCGTCCGCGCCGGAGCATTGAGCGATGGCAGCATAAACGTGCTTTAAGACTCGACGCGCTGCCGATGTATACCTTACCGGACACGATGTTCAGTATGCAGTAGATTCCAGCCACGTTCGCGTAGCCTGCGGTTGTAACAATCTCGGTCATCTGGCTACGAACGAGGCATGTAGCTCATCGAGCGCGTCCCACGTCGTTGAAGCTCCGAGTATCATTCAGGGGTGTGAAGGAAGACAGGCGTGTTCTCGCCCACCCACGCACCGGCAGTGTTGAACTCGAAAAATTCCACGGCTTCCTCATAGCTCATGCCGTCGTCCTCATAGCCCATGCCGTCGCGCTCTTGCAAGATGCGAATGCAGTGCTCGTAGTTGTAAACGGCAACCGCGTGCGAGAACATGGTGCCATAGCCGAGGAACGCCGCCTCGTAGCCATCCGCCAAGAGAGCACCTTCAACGCACTGCTCTTCCGCCAAGGCGTCCATCGTCTCCTTCGTCCAGTGGCGCGTGGGACTGGACAGAGCACGAGCCGCCGCTTCCCACGCATCCGCTTGCTTGGCCTTGGCCGGGTCGGCGCGGAACGTCTTCCAGTCGGGCAGCGGGTCACCGTTGAACGCCTTGCCGCCGACTGCATCGCAGTAGGCTGAATACGCAAGGCACGCATCCGTTGGTGGCCACCCTTCCTCCTGCCGCTTGGCTTTCAACGGAATGACCACCGCCGCTTCGAGCGTGGCGCGTGCCGATGCCGGTGCCGGAAGCCCGCAGTCAGATGGCTGTGGCTCCCGGCCATACCACCGCTCGCGCAGCCGCATCGTGCGGTCGAACGTCATCAGCACGTCCGCGAGGAACTGGTTCAAGATGAAGTCCGGCGTGTCGCTGCCGTTCTCCATGTTGTGCCGGTTGATGAGATGACGAAGCTCGGTTCGGAAGTCAGGCGCGTCGCCGCCACTGTTCAAGTCCGGTTTAGCATCGCGTCCAGTCTGGTGTGCATCTTCACTCATACGGGTTAAAGAACGCGGACATGCGCGGCTGCCACCGGCCAATCGTCAGCGGATGGTCGCTGGGCCACGTCTTCTGGTGGTAGATGCTCTCGCTGTCCGCACCCTCGAAACGGTGCGCGAACTCCTTGGCCACGAAGAAGGCATTGACGCCGCCCCACTCGCGCCGGTGCCCCTCGATGTAGACGAAAGAGTAGCCGAGTTGGTTGGCCAGTTTGTGGAACGCCATCTGACTCGCGCCGAAGTAGAAGCCGCCGTCGTTGTAGTGGTTCGGGTCGTAGGGCATGACCTTGCACTCGTGCGGGGGCCACGCCGGGTTGACCTCGACAATCAGCATCCGCGTGGGCAAATACGCGCCGAGGTTCTTGAGGATGTGCCAGTCGTTGCCGTCGATGTCGAGCGAGAGCACGTCGGGGGTTGTCGGCACACCTGCCTCACGCAACTGGCGCTCCACTTCGATGGTGACATGGATGTTGACTACGGCGGCTGATGCGATGCTGTCCACGAACACGCCCGCGTAGCCCATGTGCTCCTTCAAGTAGCGGCAGTTGCACTCGCTGGTGTCGCCACAACCAATCTCGATGAAGGTCTTGCTGCCGTGGCCGATGGTGTTGAGGATGAGTTCGGACACGCCGTCCTCGCCATGCTGGCTGTAGACCTTGCGCTCCGCGTTCATCAACTGCTCTTGGGTAATCATGGGTCAACTTTGATTTCTGAGCCGTCCTTGTCGAGATAAACTGGAAACACGAACCCGCTGGCCTCGGCGCACGCAGGGCACTTGACGACCACCGTCGCAGTGCCCTCCGGGTCTGTCTTTTCAAGCCCTGTCCACTTGCTCTTCTGGCACGCCGGGCAGCGCAGCGTCGCTCTGGGCAGCGGGCCAGTCAGCCCGCACGCTGCGTCCACCATGCGTGCTATCGCGCTCATACCTGCGTCGCGACGGCCTCGTCGTGAATCCACGGCAGCCACTCGCGCAGCCTGACCGGCCAGACCGTGTTGGCCTGCAAGCGATGCCAGTGGGCCAGCGCGTTGCCGTAACCGTAGTAGTGCTCCTTGAACGCGACCTGCTTGGCCGTGGCGTAGGAGTAGTGGTCGAAGACCAGCCCAGAATCCTTCGTTACCGCGTGCGGCATGTAACGCATCTCCTGATTCGGCGAGGGCGGCTCGTGCGCGATGAAGCCGAAGCCCGGCTCGGCCAGCCACGCCCTGCGCCACTCGTAGCCGGTGTTGTTGCCGTAGGTGTTGATGCTGGTGATGAGCACACGCGGCCCCATCCAGCAGCGGCAGAAGAACTGCGCCGCGTTGAAATCCGGCAGACCGGCGAGCTTCTTCACCTGCTCGCACTGCATCAGGGAGCGCAGCGTCTCCATCTGGCGCACCGTCCAGATTTCGTCCGCGTCAATCTCCCAGACGAGCGTCGGCTCGGTGATGGCCCCCATCGAGACGTTGCACATGGGCGCTTTGCCCTCCCACATGTCCTTCTGGTAAATCCGCACGCGGTTGTCGATGGAGGCGATGTGGCGCAGATACTCCACCGTGCCGTCCTTCGACGGGCCGTGGGGCAGCGGGCGGCACCATGACGTGTCGTTGACCGGCGCTGCCGGGCCTTCGCTGATGTGCCACTCCCAGTCGCACTGCAACTGGCGCATCGTCGGGTAGTGCATCGTTATCCAAGGCATGGCCTCGTAAGCGATGGTGAAGAAGTGAATTTTCATAAATCAGGCAGGTTGAGGTTCCGCGCAAAGTCGGCACTCCGCGAACAACGGTCTTTCCGCTCCGCGCCGCTGCGAGGAAGACATCTGGGACTTGTGCCAGACGAAGTGATGGCCGCACTCCAAGACCAGCACTGTCCGGTCAGGGTGCTTCGACGAGCACACGGCGCGCTCTACTTTTCTACGGATGCCTTCGCTCATGCGCTACAGAACGGGATGGTCACGCCGCGATACTCAGGATGCTGCCAGTAAGTCTTGCCCTCTGGCGCATCATTGCGCTCGTTGACCTGATGGAGATGGTGCGTCCGAATGTTGACTGCCGGGTTGGCCAGTGCGATGCCCGCCTCCTGTGCCCGCTGGGCCAAGAGTGAATCGCAGCCGATGACGCCCACCGTGATGTCCCAGTTGAACTTGCGGATGGGCGCTTTGAAAATCCATGTGTCCTGACTCCCGCAGTTGCCTCCGACCTCCCAGCCTTGCAGGTCAGACTTCTTGCTGACCGGGTGGTAGTTGTAGCGCGTGATGGCCAGCATGAAGGATGACGGGTTCATGGGGAACGCGAACCGCTCCACGAGGCGCAGGCTCTCGTCGTAGAAGATGTCCGTGTTGCAGATGAGCACCATCTGGCCCGCCAGCTTCTCGTTCGCGTATACAAAATAATCCGCGTAGGTCGTGCGGTGGTCGATGGGCAGCAGAGTCATGCGCTCGCCAAAGCTCGCGTGCAGACTGAGCAGCCACTCCGCATCCACGCCCTCCACGCACTCCATAAAGATGGTGACATCCTCAACGTAGGGATTACGCAGGTTCGTCTCGATGCAGTGCATCAGTTCAGCGCGGCGTTCCGCACTCCGAACTGGATACAGCGTGGTCAGTAGGTGGAGCTTCATCGCAAGATTTTATCGGTGAACGCCTGTGCATCAGCGCGCTGGCGTTCAAAGTCAGGACAGTCCGCGATGCCGCCGGGAAACTCTTTCCGGCAGGCGCGCTTCATGCGCCAGTAAACAAACTTGGCCCGCCAGACGACGAGCCTGTTCCGCACGCAGCACCGGAACCGTCGCGGAGTCATGGGCGGGTGCCAGCCGTAGCCGTTGCCGGTATCGAAGCTGCCGCCAAAGACCCACGTCCACCAGACCGGCCAGCACCAGCAGGAGCCGGAGCGCGTCTTGTGCGGGACGTTCTGCGCCCAGAGACGACGGAAGAGCAGCCTCGAACGAGGTTCAATCAGCAACGCGGTTTGCGGGCGCAAGCTCATTTAGGAATTTTTGCGATTTCGTATACAGAAGTCAATGTCCATGTTCCAAGGCTTCCAGAACCTTGCGGAGCATGGCCATGACTTCTGCACGGTTGGCCCGCGTGATGCAGTAAAAACCAGCGGCAGGCGTGCCGCCGATGGACGCCCGCAGCACGTTGGCCGGGTCAGGCGCTTCCTCGGTCACCATCACAAAGTCCACTTCCGCGCCCGGCTCAAACGGCTTCAAGGTGCTGGCCAAGTGCTCGGCAGACGTGCTGTTGTATTTCACGTAGCTGCTGCCTTCGTGCAGAAACCTGCTGCCGACCTCTAGCTCTGAAAATCGCATACCTAAAAGAACGCGCTGCGCGCCCTGCGTAACTACCTTTGATTACTCGCGCCACCGGTCTTAGTCCACCGGGGACAGGTTGGCGAAGCATACCCGTTCATTTCCTGTCCGGGTGTGGCGCTTTTAGCTCCACAGCTTCGCTGACCGGCGCGGGTAATTTCTCTTCCTCTTCGCACTTGGCCAGCAGGTGGTCGATGTCATGGTGGCCGTTCTTCCACCACCGCAGCCCATACTTCTTGGTCAGGTGCGCTTGGATGGCGTCATACTGCGGCTCGGTCGGCTTGCACTCCAGCATGAACCAATAGATGCTCTTGTCGTGGTTCCAGCGCCAGCGGCACTGCGCCGCAGGAAACAGGTCGTGCTGCTTGATTTCCTCGCCCGTGAACTCCGAATGCACGACGCCGTGGGAGTCCACGATGCCGATGATGTGCCCGCGCAACAGCCTGCGCCACATGTCACTCATCGGGCCTCCGCTCGCTCTTCCAGACGATTTGGTTGGCCGGGCTGGTGTCAGCCAGCGAGCGATAGAACTCGGCCATCTCCAAGGACAGGCAGGGCACTTTCACGTAGTTCGTGCGCCCGGCGTCCGTGCCAATGTCCGGCTGGATGACGAGGTAGTTCAGCTTCTCGTGGTAGGTAAAGCCCAGCGTGATACGCGGGCTGCTGTCCAGTCCGCCGGGGTAGTGCGCGTTCTGCGTGGCGATGGCTTCGAGGCGCTGGTCTTGTGTGCCCGCCCGCTTCCAGACCGGCCAGCTATTGACGGGTTCGGTTGGATGCCCTCGATTACAGTGCGGCACCTGATGCCGAAGCTGCACGCGCTCAATGCCCATTGCTCTCAGCTTCGCTGCGTTAATCGTCTTCATGCTCAGGCAGTGTCAGGCACGTTCTCATCACGCTTCCGTGAATTAACTTTGTATGGCCCGCCCGCCATACGCTGCACGTAGTTTGGCAGGCAGTCCTTGATGTAGACCATCGCCGGTGGGTGTGCCGCATCCCACGCCGCAGTGCCCCTCCAACGCTTCGAGCGCGCAGTGAACCTGACCTTCTGCACCTTTATGGAGTTCGTGTAGAAGTCAACACCCCTGTCCGTTGGACGGTAGAACGCCTCGTTATTCTCGCGCTTTACCTCCAACAGCTTCCACAACCACAGCAACGAACCGTCGTGGCATACCTTTCCATTCGTCGATGCGTATACGAATTCGCGCATGTTAGCCCAGCTATCGCTAGACGCTTCGCTTGCCTTGACCATCGCCACGAAGAAATCAGCAAACTTCGACGTGAGCTTTATCTGCTTCACATGCAGATAGTCAGAACAGCAAGGGCACACAACCGGCTGGACAGGCGACAAGTCCCGTGCAATCGAAAGGCGCACAACACCGACCACTGCCTGCGGCCTGTATGTCACTGGCTTTCTCTTCTTCATCGCGTTGAGTTCAAAGCTGCGAACTTTTACCTACCGTGACACTTCTTGAACTTCTTCCCGCTCCCGCAGGAGCAGGGGTCGTTGCGCCCCGGCAAAACCTTCCTGAACACTCTCTGTCTCAAGAACGGGCCGTCCTTGACCACGTAGACATTTGCCTCCGCGTGCAGCGACATGCTGTGGATGACCGGGTGAATGCCGTTGGCCACGAGCCGGAAGTGCTCGGCCAGTTCCGGGTCGGTGGCTTCAAGGGGCAACGGGTCGCTCATACTGGTTTGGCTGCTTTCAACAGACGTTGAAAAGCGTCCTCGCTAATCTCCAAGACGCGCCCGGTCGGCCTGCCGCGCTCATCGACAAGCGCCACCCTGCGCTTCTGCACAACCGGCACGCCCACACCGCAGACCGGGCACGCAGGACGACCGCAGTCGCCATCACCGTTGGTGTCGTTCGGGCACACCCTGCCGTTCTTGAGTTGGTTGTCTACGGACTCGACCGCGAGCTTGAGGGTAGCGTCGTTCACGACTCGCCCTCCGCGTCAGCAGCGTTCCAGCCCTTGCGCCAGCCCGCCTGACCATCGGTGTCCTCGCCGTAGGGGCAGTCGGCCCACTCCGCGCCCTCGGTGCGCGCCTCGTAGCCCTCCTTGAAGAAGGGGTCACGGAACGACGCCATCATCGCCTGCGACAAGTCCTCGCCAGCGCGCTCGCCTTCGCTCAGTTCAATCTCTCGTTCAGTGTCCTCGTCCATAATCACGCTCTCTTCCTCGTGTCATCACGCCTCCTTGGTTGTAAGATGGGCTGTAAGCACGTCGGCGATGTCCCGCTGCCGGATGACGCCGTAAGCCGAGGTCGTCTCGTAGAGCGCCTGCAACTGGGGCAAGTGCGCGTCGCACGCGCCGACCTTCAACTGGATGCGGTGTGGCTCGAAATCACGGTAGTCCAGACGGGCACCGCGCTCGAACCACGACACGATGGTTTCGCCTTCCGCCTTGCTGGCCACGAACGCAGCGATGTTGTTGAGGTAGTCGTTGGCCTCCGGGTTGCGCTTGGCCGCGCCGCAGACAAAGCAGCCGGGGCAAATGTCCACGCCGATGCCACGCGGGGCGAACATGAACGACTGGCCGCGCTCATTGTCCGCGACCTTAATCTCGTGCCTGATGACTTCTTCCTGCGCGACATGAAGCGCGATGATGCCGCAGGTCAGCAGGCCCGCCGTGGGGTCGATGCACTCCTTCCAGCCGGAACGGGCGAGGGAGATTTCTTGCAGCAGGCGGCGGGTCACCACCATTTGATTGCGCGCCTCTTCGATGAGGGCGCTCAGAGGCTTGATTGGCTCAGTCATGCGCGGCGTTGTATACGAAGCCAGCGCACCTGTCAACTCCTTTAGCTAAGATTGTGAATAAACGTCATCCACCGAGCCGACCGGGTTGGTGAACGCATCGCGCAGGTCGTAGAGGTCAGCAATGAATGCAGCCTTCTGGAAGTCTGACTCGCCCTGCGGCACATGCACGGCGCAGCGCGTGGGCGGGTAGGCAGGCTTGTTCTCGAAGTAGCTGATGGCCCGGTTGATGTTCTCCATGCTGCTGACCACCATGCAGACCTCATCCGCCTCCGACTTGCTGTAGAAGGTCAGGTAGAACATCCCGCCCTGCACGGTGCGACGCACATCATCCGGGCGCAGCCCACGCGGGCCTTGCAGGCTCCCGCGCAGTGAACTGGATGTGAGCGTGACGGTGCCGAGCGGCGAGACGCCATCCGCCACCACATACACCACCACCGCGCTTTGCACGGATACCGCACCGAGCGTGGCGCTCAGGTCACAAACCGCCTCCGCAGGCGTAAGCGAGTCCAACGCCCCCAGCGTCGCCGACAGGTTGGCGGTGACCGTGACGGCTGTTGAAGACGTGAGCGTAGCCGCACCGAGCGTAGCCGTCAGCGTAGCTCCAGCCTCCACTGTCACTGCGCTGTTCAGGGTCGCACTGCCGAGCGTGTCCGCCGCAGCAGCCTGCACCAGCACGCTGCTCGATGACGCGAGCGTGGCCACACCAAGCGTGGGCGTGGCACTGGCCGTCACGTTCACCGTAGCTGAGGAAGCGAGCGTGGCCACACCAAGCGTGGCCGACAGGTCGAAAGCACTCCCAGCAGTAGCGTCAGAGGCCAGTGTGAGCACACCGAGCGTCGAAGACAGGGTGGCTACGACTGGATGCGTGGCATCAGATGCGAGCGTGACCGCGCCGAGCGCGTTCGATGCTGTAGCGATGACCGGGTGTGTAGCGTCAGAAGAAAGAGTGATGGCACCGAGCGTCGCCGTCGCCGTGGCGATGACCGGGTGAGTAACGTCGGACGCAAGCGTGACCTCGCCGAGCGTGACGTTGACATCAAAGACGCTGCCGATGGACAGGTTGCTATCCAGTGTAACCGCGCCAAGCGTGTTGCTCGCGGTGGCGATGACCGGGTGAGTAACACCGGATGAAAGCGTGACCGCTCCCAGCGTAGCTCCAACGTCCGCGACGACAGGATGTGTGGCACCGGAAGAAAGCGTCGCCGCGCCGAGCGTAGCGGTCAGGCTCGCGGCCACAGGGTTGCTGGCTGTAGCTGCGAGAGTGACTGCTCCAAGCGTGGCCGACAGGCTCGCGGCCACAGGATTGCTGGCTGTAGACGATAGAGTAGCTGCTCCGAGCGTGGCGGTCAGGCTGCAACCGGCGATGGCTGCAACAGAGGAAGAAAGAGTGGCGGCACCGAGCGTGACCGACAGGCTCGCGGCCACAGGGCTGCTGGTTGTAGACGATAGAGTAGCTGCTCCTAGCGTGGCGGTCAGGCTGGCGGCAACAGGGTTGCTAACTGTAGACGCTAGAGTGACGGCACCGAGCGTGACCGACAGGCTGGCTGCAATCGGGTCACTGAC
>Ga0315287_10000822_pt1 | contig 27661 bp, 33 predicted proteins | sample YL17G11_0_MG_FD_205037 | JGI IMG/M metagenome (GOLD analysis project Ga0315287, IMG submission 205037) | Sediment microbial communities from Yellowstone Lake, YNP, Wyoming, USA - YL17G11_0 | ecosystem: Environmental > Aquatic > Freshwater > Lake > Sediment | place: USA: Wyoming | collected... | reverse complement strand
TCGGGATGACGGCCCAGCACAGCATTCTGGTCGAGCGCGTTGTAATCATATTGCCCCACCCAGGCATTGATCACCTTAATGGTTTCAAACTGCGGCACGCGTTGGGCCAGAACTGGCCAGATGCGCTCATCAAAGAAACCATAATCCACTTCCCAGTTCATCTCGCTGGGCTCTTCATGCTCCTCGGGTGACAGACCGGTGAGAAAATTGCGACCCTCGGGACGGAAATACACACCCATGGGTTCAACCGTAAGGGGAGCTGCATGCAGGGCCTCACTGGCCTGTGGACAATCTAGAAGGTAAACATAGCGCTTGCGGGGTTCCACCGGTAGGCCAATGCCTGCAAGGCCTGCCACACGGCCTGCCGCCGTGCCAGCGGCATTCACAAGGTGGGTGCAGGTCAGGGTTTCGCCGCTAGAGAGGGTCAGGCAGCTGGCACCGTCGCCGATGCCTGTCACTTCGCAGGCGATAACCTTGGCTCCGCGGGATTGGGCAGCCTTGCGCAGCAAGGTCATGAGGGAATAAGGGTCCACCCAGCCTTCGCCCGTGAGCCCAAAGCAGCCCGCTGCTATGCCTTCGCCCATCAGCCAGGAGAACCGCGCCGTGAGATCGGCGCCCTTGAGAATGACATTGTCGGCCCCTTTGCTCATCTGGGTGCGATGATTTTCCTCCAGGATCGGGACGCCTTCCTCCGAGGCCATGATGAGATAGCCATTCTCATGGAAGCCCACGTCGGCCTCAGGGCCAAACTCTTGCTTGAGATTGCGCACAAGCCGCAGGCCGAACTTGGAAAGTTCAATGTTTTCGGCGGTCGAAAACTGCTGGCGAATGCCGCCGAGCGAACGGCCGGTGCAGCTAAACTGATAGGTCGTGTCCTTTTCGATAATGGCGACAGATCCTGCAAAGCCATTCTTCTTGAGGTAATAGGCCACGGCGCTGCCTATAACACCGCCGCCAACAATCGCTACATCCACATGTTCCATGGCAGATATAGTGCCGAATCGACGGAAGGCTCACAAGGGCCTAATACACAAGGGCCTAATAAATGCTGGCGTCACTTAATTTTGCCTAGTCGCTGGTTTCCAACAAGAAAGGAAGTGTGATGACTATTCGACCCCGCCGCAGTGTACTCTATATACCCGGCACCAATGAGCGGGCGCTGCAGAAGGCGAAATCCATCGCGGCCGATGCCCTCATTCTCGACCTCGAAGATTCCGTGTCTCCCGAGGCCAAGCCTAAGGCCCGTGTCAATATTGAGCAGGCGGTCAAGGCGGGGAATTACGGCAAACGTGAGCTGGTGATCCGCATCAATGGATTGGACACGGCCTGGGGCAGCGATGATCTCGCTATGGCGGTTACGGCGGACCCCCATGCGGTCCTGGTTCCGAAAATAAAGACCGCTGAAGACGTCATCCATGTGCAACACCTCCTGCGGCAATTGGGAGCCCGGCCCCACCTGCAAATCTGGGGGATGATCGAGAACCCGCTTTCTATTCTCAATATTGATGCCATTGCAGGCCAGAAGCAAACCACCGCGCTGTCCTGCCTGGTGCTAGGAACCAATGACCTCATCAAGGAAACACGCGCTACTGCTGCTGGGGAACGGTTTGCCCTGGTGCCGTGGCTCTCCATGACGGTTCTTGCTGCAAGGGCGCATGGACTAGTGGTCATCGATGGCGTCTACAACGATCTGAGGGATGAAACGGGTTTCCAGAAGGAATGCGCTCAGGGTCGCAACCTGGGGATGGACGGCAAGACATTGATTCACCCCACACAGGTTGAGACCTGTAATGCAGTGTTTTCCCCATTGCCTGACGAGATCGTCTGGTCGCGGCGCATCATTGATCGGTTCGGGTTGGCCGAAAATGCCTCCAGGGGCGTTATCACCGTAGATGGGCGCATGGTGGAGCGGCTGCATCTTGCCATGGCTGAACGGATCGTCGCCATTGCCGAGGCCATTTCCCATGCTTAAGACAACAGCTGGCAATTTCTTTGAAGACTTCAGGCTCGGGCAGAACACCGTACATGCCACGCCACGCACCCTGAATACAGGCGATCAGGCTCTCTATACGGCGCTTTATGGGTCACGCTTTGCCCTGCAGAGTTCCGATGCCTTTGCGCAGGCAGCGGGTTATCCGCAAGCGCCGTTGGATGATCTCCTGGTCTTTCATGTGGTATTCGGAAAAACCGTTGCTGATGTTTCACTCAATGCGGTGGCCAATCTTGGCTATGCCGAATGTGTTTTTTCCCGGGCAGTCTATCCCGGTGATACGCTTTGCGCGCAAAGCGAAGTTATTGGCCTGAAGGAAAATTCCACGCGCAAAACCGGCACGGTCTATGTGCGGTCAACCGGATTCAACCAGCGTCGGGAAGTGGTGTTGAGCTTTGTGCGTTGGGTGATGGTGCGCAAGAGGAGCGAAGCTTCGCCAGCACCTCCTCCACATGTCCCATCACTTTCGAAAACTGCAAACCCGAAAGTGATGCGCAGTATAAAGCACTGGGATTTCGCGTTGTCGGGTTCACCTTACCGCTATGATGATTATGTCGTTGGTGAGAAAATAGACCATCTCGACGGCATGACGGTTGAAGAGGCTGAGCATCAGCTAGCCACGCGGCTTTACCAGAACACTGCGCGGGTGCATTTCAACCAATTTGTGGAAGGCACAGGGCGTTTCGCCAGGCGGCTGATCTATGGCGGTCATGTCATCTCATTGGCGCGCGCCCTCAGTTTCAATGGCTTGGCCAACGCCTTCCAAATAGTGGCCATAAACGCCGGCCGTCATGTGGCACCTCTGTTTGCGGGCGGCACGGTTTTTGCTTGGTCAGAAATTGTGGGCAAGGAGGTGTATGGCGACGTTGGGGCTCTTCGGATTGTGACAAGGGCGACGCGGGATTTGCCGTGTGCTGCTTTTCCTGTGGAAGATGCAACAGTGGAAACTCCGGGCGTTATCCTGGAGTTTGATTACTGGGCGCTCGTGCCCCGTTAGATCAGGTGCGCATCCATCAGGTAGAGAAGTACTGAAATGGTGATGGCCGCAAGGCCAGTACCCAACGCAATAGCGGCTGAAACAACGGCCACCGATTCCTCGTTGCGACGGGCAAACAGGAAGGCGTTTGCACCGGTGGGCATGGCCGCCAGCACCACGGCGATGTTTGCCCAGATGGGTGGAATGGAGACGATATAACGAGCCAGCAGATAGACCATGACCGGCATCACCAGCATTTTCATGGTGATCAATATGGCCATGCCGTTCCACTGGCCGCGCAGGGAATAGGTGGACAGCGACAAGCCGAGCGCAAAGAGGGCAGTGGGAACGCTGGCCTCGGAAAGCATCACGAGCATGCGATCCACCACAGGATGGAGGCCCCATCCCGTCTTGGCCCAGATGGCCGCGCTTACAAGTGCCAGCACAATGCCGTTGGTGGCGAGATTGAGGAACAGTTCGCGGGCCAGCTTGGTGAAGGAAATACTGCCGCTGTGGCGTGCCAGTTCGCGGTGCAGCAGGGCTGCAAACCATAGGATTGGAGCGTGTACCGATAGTATCAGGCCCAGCGGAATGGCCGCCTGTTCGCCATAGTGCGCCAGGATCAGCGGTGTTCCGAGCAGGGCGAGATTGCCGAAGCCCGCCGCCATGCTGGCAGCTGCTCCGCCTGATGCCGATAGGCTGTTCACCTTGAGTGACAGTAGGGCGGTAGCGATCCACGTGATGGCAAGGCCGCCAAAGAAAACGAACCAGAGGCCAAAGGGCGCTGCTGCTTGCGGCTTCATGGTGACGACGGTACGGAACAGGAGGGCAGGGATGGCCAGCGTAAAGACAAATTGGGTGAGACCCCTGGCGGTGGCCTCGTCGACAATGCGCGCCCTTGCAAAAACGATGCCGAGGACAATGAGCCCGAAGACGGGAAGAACGGTATTGATGATGCCTTGCAACTAAGGTCTTTCCTATTGGAGAAGTTCACGATAGCCACCAGCGGCGCCTGCGTCACCCTCCATTCGTTATCCCCGTAAAGACGCGGATACACCAGGCATGTATCCTACATGGATTGCGGCGCGGCAATGACGGTCAAGGGAAGGAGGATGAGGCCTTTAACCTGAGCTACAGCCAGGGCTGGGCCGCCTTCTGCTTTTTCTCGAAATTTTCGATGGACGTGACCTTTTCCAGGCTCAAGCCGATATCGTCGAGGCCGTTCAGCAGGCAGTGCTTGCGGAAGGGATCAATTTCAAACTTCATGGTGCCGCCATCGGGACCCTTGATGGTTTGGCTGGGCAGATCGATGGAGAGGGTGGCGTTGCTGCCACGGTCAGCATCATCCATGAGCTTCTTCAGGTCTTGCAGCGATACTACGATGGGTAGGATGCCGTTCTTGAAGCAGTTATTATAGAAAATATCTGCAAAACTGGTTGAGATCACACAGCGGATGCCAAAATCGAGAAGTGCCCAGGGGGCATGCTCACGGGATGAGCCGCAACCGAAATTGTCCCCGGCAACCAGGATCTGGGCGTTGCGATAGGCCTTCTTGTTCAGTACAAAATCCGGTACTTCCTTGCCATCCTGGGCATAGCGCATTTCATAGAACAGCGACTTGCCAAGCCCGGTGCGCTTGATAGTTTTGAGAAACTGCTTTGGAATGATCATGTCCGTGTCGATGTTCACAATATTCAATGGAGCTGCAACGCCATCCAGATGATTGAATTTTTCCATGGGCTTTTCGACCTTCAGTTCGGAGTTGGCAGATCAACGCCGAGATTTTCTTCGGCCCCGATCATGAGATTTAGGTTTTGCACGGCAGCGCCCGAGGCGCCCTTGCCGAGGTTATCATAAATTGAGGTGAGCAACACCTGGCCGCGCCGGTCATTGCCGAAGACATGTAACCGCATGCGGTTGGTGTTGTTCAGCGCCTCTGGATTGACCGATCTGGCGCGTTCGACGGCCCCAAGGATCGCCACTTCAAGGAAGGCACTTTGCGCATAGGCGACTTCCAGAATGGCCTGGATATCGGCCACCGTGATTTTTTTCTTAAACAGGCTGAGCAACAGCGGCACCGTTCCCAACATGCCCTGCGCATAGTTGCCGACAGCAGGCTGGAAAACGGCATCTCCCGCAAGTCCCGCATAGAATTTCATTTCAGCGAGGTGCTTGTGGTTGAGGGTGAGACCATAGGGCAAGTAGGCAATCGCGGCAGATTGGGCCGCCACATAATCCTCAATCATATTCCGGCCGCCGCCGGAATAGCCTGACACGGCGTTATAGGTAAAGGGATAGTCAGCACCCAGGACGCCCGCATCGATCAGTGGCTTTACCACGGCAATGAAACCCTGCGGATAGCAACCGGGGTTGGAGACGCGGGTGGCACTGCTGATCCTCTTGCGCTGGTCTGCACTCAGTTCGGCAAACCCGTAGGCCCAGCGGGGATCGACCCGATAGGCGCTCGAAGCATCGATCACCCGCGTTGCGGATTTGGTGTCAATCAGGCCTACGGCCTCCTTTGCCGCATCATCAGGCAGGCAGAGGATGGCCACATCAACGGAATTCAGCAAATCGCGCCGGGCGTTTGCATCCTTGCGCTTTTCGGCCGCAATGCTCACCAGCTCAATATCGGAACGCGCAGCCAGACGGTCACGGATCTGCAACCCCGTGGTGCCAGCCTCGCCATCTATGAAAATCGTCGTCATGGGCGGTCTCATACAGGCCACGGTTGGGACTTGCAACATTAACGGCAGATAAATGGCGGCCTCAGGCTGGGGAGCCTTTATCTTGCCCCATCAACGGCAATCACGCCGCAACGAATTAAACCAGATGGACTAAAACCATGATCCGCAATCTTTTCATCGCCGCTTGTGCTGCTGGACTGCTTGCAACCGCATCAGCCTCGTCGGCCTCCGCCAAGCTCCATGTGGACGTTAAGCTTGGCCTTGCTGCTCCTGGCTTTGCCTATGGCGAGCCCTAGCCATCCTAGCCCATATATGATGCCGGTTATGGCTACGAAAACGGTTACGGCGATTGCGGCTTCGAATGGGTGAAGCTGAAGAAGTGGAACGACAACCACACAGCTTTCTTCATCAAGCACAAGAAGGTTTGGGTCTGCAATTGATCCAGCCTGATCCCACTTTCGGTATCGCAGAGCTGGCCACTCAATCTCCCGGTGGCCGGTTTCTGTTTTTTGTGGCAAGCTTTTGCGCGCCTGGGAGGACTGCTGCATGACTGCCTCGATTAATCTGTTTGCCCCCGATTCCGACACTTCAAAGCCGGTCACCAATTTCGGGCCGGATTTCCCCTTTGCCTTTGATGACTGGATCCGGCACCCGGCAGGTTTGGGTCAGCTTCCCATCCACCGGCATGGCCAGGAGGTGGCTGTCATTGGTTCTGGCATGGCCGGCATGACGGCAGCCTATGAGCTCCTGAAAATGGGTTTGAAACCGGTGATTTACGAGGCCGGCCGCATGGGGGGACGCCTGCGCAGCCAGAAATTCGAAGGGGCCGACGGTATTGTCGCGGAATTGGGCGGCATGCGGTTCCCGGAATCCTCCACCGCCTTTTACCACTATGTGAACATGCTGGGGCTTGAGCGCAAGCCCTTTCCCAACCCGCTGTCACCGGCCACCCCCTCCACCGTTGTGGACCTCGAGGGACAGACCCTTTATGTAGAGAAAACCTCCGACCTGCCGCCCATGTTCAGGGAAATAGGGGCTGACTGGGCTAAGGCCCTGGAGGAGGGGGCAGGCTTTACAGCCTTGAGGCAGGCCATTCGCAAACGTGATGTTGCAGCCCTCAAGCACATCTGGGACAAGCTCATTCCCATCTGGGATGACCGTAGCTTCTATGACTTCGTGGCGACCTCCTACGCCTTTGCTGACCGACCCTTCAAATATCGGGAGGTGTTCGGCCAGGTGGGATTCGGCACCGGTGGTTGGGATTCCGACTATCCCAACTCTATGTTGGAAATCCTCCGCGTGGTGGCCACCGATTGTGATGAAAACCAGCATTATATTGTGGGTGGTGTGGAACAGGTGCCACGTGGCCTGTGGAAGCTCTCGCCCGAAAAGATGGCGCACTGGCCCAAGGGCACCTCCCTTGAGAAACTTCATATGGGTGCACCTCGCCCGGGGGTCACCCGTATTGACCGTGCCAATGCGGACAAGATCGCCGTCACCGACCGCTGGGGCGATAGCAAGCTCTATGATGCCGTGCTGGTGACGGTGCAGAGCTGGATTCTTACGACTTACATGCAGGTCGAGGAAAGCCTGTTTTCGCAGAAAATGTGGATGGCGCTGGACCGCACACGCTACATGCAGTCCTCCAAGACCTTTGTGATGACCGACCGACCCTTCTGGAAGGACAAGGACCCCAATACGGGCCGCGACCTTATGAGCATGACGCTCACCGACCGCCTGACGCGTGGCACATACCTGTTCGACAACGGCAACGACAAGCCCGGCGTCATCTGCCTCACCTATTCCTGGATGAGTGATGCAATGAAAATGCTGCCGCTGCCGGTGGACAAGCGGGTGAAACTTGCGCTCGATGCATTGTCGAAAATCTATCCCAGCCTTGATCTTGAAAAACACATCATTGGCGACCCCATTACGGTCTCTTGGGAATCAGACCCCAACTTCCTCGGTGCCTTCAAGGGCGCTTTGCCGGGCCATTACCGCTATAACTACAGAATGTACTGCCACTTCATGCAGGATCGCATGCCGGAAGCTGAGCGTGGTATTTTCATCGCAGGCGATGACGTTTCGTGGACGCCGGGCTGGGTGGAGGGAGCTGTACAGACAGCGCTCAATGCTGTTTGGGGAATCATGCATCACTTAGGTGGAAAAAGCTCCGCAGACAATCCAGGACCGGGTGACCTGTTTTATTCATTGAAGCCATTGGAACTGCCGGAATGACGCAAAGGAGTGTTACTGTACGACAGATTCTGAAGCAGCTGGTGCGTCGGTCATCGCCTGGGCGGTAGTTAAACCTACCATGCCTCCGGCTGCCAGAGTGAGTAGAACGAGGCCCATGAAAATGCGGCGCAGAAATTTTGCATCGGCTTGAACTGAATTACCCAAAGACATTTCCCCCTCGAACGCGACTCACTTTTCAAGTGATTCACCATATCGACCTGATGCTCACTTAACAATTAAGATTTGGTGAAGCAATCGCTAATTGAATGTATCATTACCTGACATTCCTGATATCCACAAAGCGTCCAGCAAGTGCTGCGGCGGCTGCCATCTGGGGTGAAACCAAATGGGTGCGGCCGCGGTAGCCCTGCCGTCCCTCGAAGTTGCGGTTCGACGTTGAGGCACAGCGCTGGCCGGGCTTCAGCTGGTCCGGGTTCATGCCAAGGCACATGGAGCAGCCGGGCTCGCGCCATTGAAAACCGGCATCAAGGAAGATCTTGTGCAGGCCTTCAGCCTCCGCCTGCTCCTTCACAAGGCCGGAGCCCGGAACGATCATGGCATAGGCCAGGGAGCCTGCGATCTTCTTGCCAGCAACGATCTTGGCTACATTGCGCAGGTCCTCGATGCGGCCATTGGTGCAGGAGCCGATCCATACGACGTCAAGCTCCACATCGGTCATTTTCTGGCCCGGCTTGAGACCCATGTATTCCATGGCGCGCCACTTCGACTGGCGCTTTGCCTCATCGGGAATGTCATCGGGGTTCGGAATGGCGGCGGCCACCGACATCACGTCCTCCGGAGAAGTTCCCCAGGATACGATGGGAGGCAGCGATACTGCGTCAAACTTCACCACACGGTCGAAGTGGGCGCCTTCATCTGTGTGCAGACTATCCCAGTAGCGGCGTGCGGCATCCCAGGCATCACCTTTGGGCGCCTTGGGGCGCCCTTTCAGGTAATCATAGGCCTTCTGGTCGGGGGCGATCATGCCGGCACGCGCACCGCCTTCAATGGTCATGTTACAGATGGTCATGCGACCTTCCATGGAGAGGTCGCGGATGGCCTCGCCGGCAAATTCGATCACCGAGCCAGTACCGCCGGCGGTGCCGATTTCACCGATGATGGACAGGATGATGTCCTTTGCGGTGGCACCGCTGGCGAGCTTGCCGTTCACTTCGACCAGCATGTTTTTGGCTTTTTTCTGGATCAGCGTCTGGGTGGCAAGCACATGTTCCACCTCGGAGGTGCCGATACCATGGGCGAGCGCCCCGAAGGCGCCGTGTGTCGAGGTGTGGCTGTCGCCGCAGACGATCGTGGTGCCGGGCAGGGTGAAACCCTGCTCGGGCCCAACCACGTGCACGATGCCCTGGCGCTTGTCGCGCTCATGGAAATATTCAACGCCGAATTCCTTGGCGTTTTTGGCCAGGGTTTCCACCTGGATGCGGCTTTCCTCTTCGAGGATGCCCATGCTGCGGTCGGTGGTCGGCACATTGTGGTCAACCACGGCCAGGGTACGCCCGGGGTGACGCACTCTGCGGCCGGTCATGCGCAGGCCCTCAAAGGCCTGGGGAGAGGTCACCTCATGCACCAGATGGCGGTCGATATAGAGAAGGCAGGTACCATCCTCGGCCTTGTGAACCAGGTGATCATCCCAGATCTTGTCGTAAAGTGTGCGGAGCGGTGCCATGGGAAATCCCAACATGATGAAGTTGGCGGTTATTTAGCCTGTGGGCAGCCCATGTCAACCATGTCAAATCCTGTTCCTGCAGGGGCCCTTGCGCCTGCCGCGGGGAGAGGTTGCTCAACGCATGCTGCCATCGGCTGGGGCTCAGGACTTCGTTGCCTTGAGCGAAAAGGCGAGCGGCAGTTTGGGGAAGCCTTCGGGCAGCACCCACATGCGCCTCTTGCTTTCGATGGGCACCATGATAGGGGCGAAGGCCCAGGCCAGTTCTTCATGCTCGTTGAGAAACTCCAGCCTTAGGCCCGAGCCGATCACCGCATTGATGATGTCGCTCAAGGGATGGATCCATTGATGGGTCGTGGTGTGGGCAATCCTTGCCGTGTCGCCGGTGTAGGTGGTGGCCTCGTCCATGACCAATGGTCTGTCAGCAGGGGTTCGCCAGTCGTAGCGCACTCTCAAGTCGGGTGTCATCTCATCATGGGTCAGCAGGGATGGGTGGCCTTCCAGTAGGTAGAGAGTTCCACCGGGCTTCAGGAGTGATGCCACAACGTGGGCCCAGCGGGCGATGTCGGGCAGCCAGCCGATGGCGCCCCAAGTCACATACACCATGTCGAAGCTGCCCTCCAGCAACGCCCGTGCGTCGTAGATGTTGCCCTCCACGAAGCTGGCATAAAGATCAGTTTGACGTTGCAGGTCACGTGCAGCGGCAATGGCGACGGATGAGAAATCTAGGCCCACGCAACTGGCGCCACGCCTTGCCAGACACAGCGTGTCGATGCCGAAGTGACATTGCAGGTGGGCGATGCGCTTGCCCTCCACATTTCCCACTTCGCTATCTTCGATGCCATGCAGGTTGTCTGCGCCGGCGAGGAATTCCTTTACCCGGTAACCACCCGCTTCATCCCTGTAGTGAATGGCGGCACGGTCGTTCCAGTTGGCGAGGTTCAGCTTGAGAGAGTCGGTCATGATCTTGCCCAAAAGGAAAGGGCCGGCATTGCTGCCAGCCCATTGAATTTCATTTCGAAAGCATCAGCTTTCAGCAGTGGGCGCTGCTTCAACGGTGTTGACAACATCGGCAGCTGCCGTTGCATAGCGACGTTCCACAATACGTGCAGACTTGCCGGTACGGCCACGGAGGTAATAGAGCTTGGCGCGGCGTACTTCGCCGCGGCGCACAACCTTGATCGAGTCGATCAGCGGAGAGTACACCGGGAATACGCGTTCAACGCCTTCGCCATAGGACATCTTGCGGACGGTGAAGTTCTCCTGCAGGCCACCACCCGAACGGGCAATGACCACGCCTTCATAGGCCTGAACGCGGGTGCGCTCGCCCTCCTTGACCTTCACGTTGACGATGACGGTGTCACCGGCCGAAAAAACCGGCACGGCGCGCATGGCGGCAACGATGGCCACTTGCTCTTTTTCGAGCTGTTGAATGATGTTCATGACAGGATATCCTTTAGAGTTGCGGCGGGCTATAGCGGTTACGGCCCGAGAAATCAATTCTTATCGCCCACATATTTTTGCCAGAGGTCGGGCCGCATGCGTTTAGTTAAGGCTTCGCGCTGCTGTTTCTTCCAACGGGCAATTTCCCTGTGGTTTCCACCCAGTAAAACCTCTGGAATATCAAGGCCTTCCCAGCTTCTGGGCTTGGTATAGTGAGGGTGTTCGAGAAGTCCGTCCTCAAAGCTTTCTTCTTCGCCCGATTCCGCCTTTCCCATGACTCCGGGAAGCAAGCGGATGACCGCGTCCAGCAGGGCAAGGGCTGCAGGTTCACCCCCAGACAGTACGAAATCGCCCAGCGAAACTTCGAGCAGCCCACGGTTTTCGATGACGCGTTCGTCAATGCCTTCAAAACGGCCGCAAACGATGAGGCAGCCGGGACCCGCACTCATTTCGCGCACGAAGCTCTGTGTCAGCGGGCGCCCGCGTGGGCTCATCAACAGGCGGGGGCCTGCATGGCAAGCCCTGTCTATGGCGCTGGCCAGGATATCCGCCTTCAGTACCATGCCGGCTCCGCCGCCGGCGGGATGATCGTCCACAGTGCGGTGCTTGTCAGTTGCCGAAGCACGGATATCATGCACATCGAGCGTCCACCGCCCCTCGTTCAGGGCTTTGCCCGCAATGGAGTGGCCGAGATTGCCCGGAAACATTTCGGGAAACAGGCTGAGTATGGTGGCAGCGAAGGTCATGAGCTCGCACTATCCCGCATCGAGGTAGCCCTCTGGCAGAACCACCATGATCTTGCCGGTCGTAAAGTCGTTCTGCGGTACGAAGGCATTGGTGAAGGGGATGAGCACTGTTGCGGTACTGCCCGCCAATTCCACCTCCATGAGATCGCCTGCGCCATAGTCCGGCATGGCGATGAGCTTGCCCAAAGGCTTTCCGTCTTCCAGCAGAACATCCGAGCCTATGAGATCATGGGCATAGGTTTCGCTGCCCTTCAGTTTGGGGAGTTTTTCGCGCGCCACGTAGAGTTCAACGCCGCGCAACAGTTCCGATTGGTTGCGATCAATAACGCCTTTAAGGGACGCAATGAAGTCGTCCTTAGTGGGTTTCAGCCCGGTAATTTCAAAGCTGCGACCGGAAGAATCCTGCAACGACCCATAGCTGCCGATGTTCACAGGGTTGGAGGTGAAGCTTTTCAGCTTCACTTCGCCCTTGATTCCATGCGCCCCCACAATCACGCCAACGAGCACGTGCGCAGAGGCAGGCATGCTTTACCTAAGCGGCTGGTGTTTCGGAAGGAGCAGCTGCGGCTGCTGCAACCTTGGCGGCGGCATCGGCTGCCAGTTTCTCGCGCTCAAGGCGCTTCTTGCCGGGAAGGCCCTTCTTCGGATTGTTGCGGGCATCGCGCTTTGCAACGCCGGCCTTGTCGAGGAAGCGGAGCACCCGGTCGGTGGGCTGAGCGCCCTTCTTCAGCCACTCGGCAGCCTTGGCGGCATCAAGCTTCACGCGGGCCTCATCAGTCTTGGCCAGCATGGGGTTGAAGGCGCCCAGCACGTCGATGAACTTACCATCACGGGGTGACGCATGATCAGCCACCACAATGTGGTAGTAGGGGCGCTTCTTGGTGCCGGCGCGCGCAAGCCTGATTTTCATTGCCATGTCTCATTACTCCTTAAATGTTCGAGATCACTTTTTCTTACCCGGAAAACCCGGGAATCCTTTGAATGGGTTGCCGCCGCCCAGTCCAGGCAGGCTGGGCAATCCACCACCGCCCAGACCTGGAAGGCCCTTGGGCATTTCAGGTAGGGCACCACCGCCCATCAAATCCTTGAGGTCGGCGGGAATGGCGTTAGGGTCGAGTTTTGCAAGCTCGGCCTGCATGCTTTCGAGTTCGGCTGCATCGGGTGCGCCCTTGGCGCCCATCATCTTGCCGAGCAGTCCCTTGCCCTGGCCCATCTGTTTCATCATGGTGGCCATCTGCATATGCATCTTGAGAAGGCGGTTGATTTCCTCAACCTTGGTGCCCGAACCTGCCGCCACACGCTTCTTGCGCTTGGCATCGAAGACCTTGGGATTGCGCCGCTCGAAGGGTGTCATGGAGGAAATGATAGCAACCTGGCGTTTTAGCATGCCATTGTCGAGGTCCACGCCTTGCATCTGCTTCTTGATCTTGCCCATGCCGGGCAGCATGTTCATCATGCTGGCCATGCCGCCCATTTTCTGCAGCTGACGTAGCTGTTCAGCGAGATCGTCAAGGTCGAAGGCGCCCTTTTTCATACGCTCGGCAATCTTGCGGGCCTTGTCCTGGTCAATGTCGAGGGCGGCCCGTTCGACCAGGCTGACCACATCACCCATGCCGAGGATGCGGCCGGCGATGCGCGAGGGGTGAAAGTCTTCAAGGCCGTCGAGCTTTTCGCCGGTACCCATGAGCTTGATGGGCTTGCCGGTGACCGCGCGCATGGACAGGGCCGCACCACCCCTACCGTCGCCGTCGATACGGGTGAGTACGATGCCGGAAATACCGATCTTCTCGTCGAAGGCGCGGGCGAGGTTCACGGCATCCTGTCCGGTGAGCGCGTCGGCCACCAACAGGGTTTCATTGGGCTTGGCGATGTCGCGAACGGCGGCAGCTTCGGCCAGCAATTCCTGATCAATGTGAAGGCGGCCGGCGGTATCGAGCATCACCACGTCAAAGCCGCTTCTGCGGGCCTCTGACATGGCGCGCTTGGCGATCTGGGTTGGCGTTTCGCTCTTGATGATGGGAAGGGTTGCGACCTTCACCTGCTGGCCAAGGATTGCAAGCTGTTCCTGGGCAGCGGGCCGCCTTGTGTCGAGGGATGCCATCAGCACCTTACGCTTGTCACGGTCCTGCAGGCGCTTGGCGATCTTGGCGGTGGTCGTGGTCTTGCCGGAGCCCTGCAGACCCACCATGAGAATGGCAACTGGAGGTGCAGCACGCAGGTTGAGGGCGGACTGGTCGGAACCTAAGGTTTCCACCAAGACGTCGTGCACGATCTTCACGACCATCTGGCCAGGCTTGATGGATTTGACGATTTCGGCGCCGACGGCGCGTTCTTTCACCTTGTCGATGAAGGTGCGGACGACTTCAAGGGCCACGTCCGCCTCAAGCAGGGCACGGCGCACTTCGCGCATGGCCGCATCGACATCAACCTCCGACAGCGCACCGCGGCCGGTGAGCTTGTCGAATATGCCGCTGAGGCGATCACTTAAGGTATCAAACATGCAGTCTCTCTTGGCTAGTCGCTCATTCCGGCATACGAAAAACCACCCGTAAACGAAACTCGTTGCCGGATGTTGGCCGCCTTAAATCCCGAAACGCAGGAGTTTCATCGCATAAGGTGGTGCCAGATCGTTCAAACGTCTGACGGAATGCTGCAGGGCATAGGCGAAATGGACGGAGAAGTCAAACTCTGCGGCACATCCCTAGCCATTCTTCGCGATGACGGGAATAGGGGTGAGCACTTCAATGCGCAGGTGCCAGCACACCCTGCTCCAGCGCCAGGAAAAATAGCTAAGACCAATGGTGAGCTGCGGCACCGTGATGAACTGGCCGGCGGTCGCACCCGAATTGGCGATGCCGGTGGCAAGCCCCCCGATTTTTCTTGAATAACTTGGCAAGGGTGGTGGAAACCAGGTGCATGTTGGCCGTGGCAAAGCCCATGCCGCCTAGGACCGCGTAGCCCATGATGTAGAGACCGATGGTGGGTAATGCTGCAAAAACCAAGAACGCTGCCGCCACCACAAGAGGGCCTGCGGTCAGCATGGCGCGAGCGCCACAGCAGCGGTCCGCCAGGTTGTCGGCCACAGGTGAAAAAATGGCCATGGTCACGAAGACGACGGACTGGCCGGAACCGATGAAGGTTTTGGACCAGTCAAGCGAGTTTGCCCATTCATCGGTCATGATCGAAACCGACTGGCGGGCCGACATGACAGTCTACAGCGCGGCAAAATAAAGCCACGCGACGACCCATGGATTGATACGCGATCTTGCAAGCATGGCCTAATAGACTAGGCCGCAGGCATCTCGCCAAGAAAATAGGGCTCTCGCGCAATTGCTATCAAATGCGCATTGCAAGATTTTTCTACATCCCAAACTTTCCTTGCGGGAGAAATGTAGCCATGACACCGGTTGGCAAAGCGCTGTGGTCTATCGCGAGTCTTTTCAGTGGCGTGATAGAGCTCGACGACGCCGCAGGCGCTGCGGGTATTTCCCGGTTTCACCTTTCGCGGGCCTTTGGGGCACGGCGACGGGGCAATCCATCCTAGCCTATGGCCTCGGCGGCCGCTTGAGTGAGCCAGCGCGCAAGTTGGCGGGGGGAGCGCCCGATATTGTCAGTGTTGCCCTGGACGCCGGATACGCTTCCCACGAGGCATCCACCCGCACCTTTGGCCAGCAGTTTGGTATGATGCCAGAATATCTGCGCAACCTCGGCAGCGCTTCAACCCTTGACCTTGTGGAGCCCCTTGCAATGACTGAAGTCACTTCAATCAAGCTCACCACAGCTCGCATAGTGGATGGAAAGTCCCTCATGGCTGCAAGTCTTGCCCAACGTTATTGCGATAGTACCACGTCCGGCATGCCGTCCCGGTGGCAGAAGTTCGTGGCCTAGCTCTGCCATATCCTCGGCCAGGTCGGTCGCAAGACCTATGGTATTCTGTAAAATGGCGAAGATGCAGGCAGCATTGATTGCATGTGCGGCATGGAGGTGTTGGATTTCTCCGATTTGCCGGAAGGCTACGCCAGCTTGCGCATGCCCCACCAGCGCTCGGCCGTGTTCACCCATGTGGGGGGATGTGTCTGTCATCGGCAACGCCTGGACGGCCATCTTCAACGACCGATTGCCCAAGTCCGGGCAGGCCGTGAGCGACGGGCTGGAACTCGAACTTCATGGCGAGGATTTTGACGGGTAGAGGGACACAGGTACAATCGAAATCTGGGTGCCGCTCAAAACATAGAGTGTCTTGGTTCAATGAATTCGGTTCCGGCTCTCGCCCCTGAGCCATTCCTGCAAGGGGGAAAGGGAACACGCATGCTCAGTCACGTAGCAAGCAGGGCACTGGGCGGATGGAACATGCCCTAGCTTTTACCACCGGTTTTCCCATATAAGCCACGGCATGACTGCAATGAACGCACTTTCCTTCCTCAAGATGAACGGGCTTGGCAATGACTTTGTCGTGCTTGACAGGCGAAGCCATGACTTTTCCATGGATGAGGTGAAGGCGCGCGCCATTGCCGACCGCACCTCCGGCATTGGCTGCGACCAACTCATCGTCTTGGAGAAGTCCGATATCGCCGATGTGCGTATGCTGGTGTGGAACAACGGCGGCGGCCAGGTGAAAAGCTGCGGCAATGCCTCGCGCTGTGTGGCTGACCTGCTGTTTGACGAAAAGCAGGCGACGACGGTCAGCATCGACACGCTGGGCGGCTTCCTGGTGGCGCGCAAAGCCGGCGACCGGCTGGTGATCGTCGACAACGGCGTTCCCCGCTTTGACTGGAACGACATTCCACTGTCTGAGCCATTCCACGACACGCGCCATATCGAACTGCAGGTGGGGCCCATCGAAAAGCCGCTTATTCATTCGCCATCGGTGGTCAATGTGGGCAACCCGCACTGCATATTCTGGGTCAATGACCTCGAGGTGGTTGACCTTGCCAAGGTCGGTCCCATGCTGGAACACCATCACCTGTTTCCCGAGGGTTGCAACATCACGCTGGCGCGCGTTGATGCCCGCGATCACGTGACGATCAAGGTGTGGGAGCGCAGCGCCGGCCTCACCAGGGCCTGCGGAACGGCGGCCTGTGCCACCATGGCGGCTGGCTTCAGGCTGAAGCTTATCGATCGCAAATGCCGGATTGCTCTGCCGGGCGGTGAACTCTCCATGGAACAGCGCGAAAGCGATGGACACATCATGATGACGGGGCCGGTGGCCTATGAATTTGATGGTGTATTGCCTCCGGAGCTCACGCCATGAGTGCGACTGAATTCGTCACCTTCGGTTGCCGCCTCAACACCTATGAATCGGAAGTGATGCGCTCCCATGCCGCCAAGGCGGGCCTCCAGGATGCCTTCGTCTTCAATACCTGTGCCGTGACCATCGAAGCCACGCGGCAGGCTCGCCAGGCCATTCGCCATGCCCACCGCGAAAGGCCCGACGCCAAGATCATCGTGACGGGCTGTGCGGCGCAAACCACGCCCGAGATGTTCGCTGAAATGCCTGAGGTGAGCCTGGTGCTCGGCAATGAGGAAAAACTGCAACCGCATTCGTGGATCCCGGGCGCCAACGCCCGTGTGCGAGTGAGCGAGATCATGAGTCTGCGCAAAAACAACCTGCACATGATAGAGGGGCTCACGGAGCGCACCCGCGCCTTCGTCCAGGTGCAGAACGGCTGCGACCATCGCTGCACCTTCTGCATCATTCCCTTTGGTCGGGGCAACTCGCGTTCGGTTGAAATTGCCGAAGCGGTGGAACAGGTACGGCGCCTAGTGGCAAACGGTTATTCCGAAGTGGTGCTATCGGGTGTTGATATCACCTCATGGGGGACAGACCTTGAGGGTGCTCCAAAACTGGGAAGGCTGGTGGCGTGCATCCTCCGTGATGTGCCAGACCTCAAGCGCCTGCGGCTTTCCTCCATTGACTCCATCGAGGCCGACCCTGAATTGATGGAGGTGCTGGCCTTCGAACACAGGCTGATGTCACATATCCACCTGTCGCTGCAATCGGGTGACAACATGATCCTGAAGCGCATGAAGCGCCGGCATCGGCGAGAGGATTCTGTTGCCTTCTGTGAGGCTCTGAAAGCGCGTCGTCCCGACATGGTGTTCGGGGCCGACATCATTGCAGGCTTTCCCACCGAAACGGACGAGATGTTCAAGAACTCGTTGCGCATCGTTGATGAGTGCGGTCTTACCTATCTGCATGTGTTCCCCTTTTCGCCACGCCCTGAAACACCTGCAGCGCGCATGCCCCAGCTCGACAAGGGGCTCATCAAGGAGCGTGCGGGGCGGCTTCGTACCAAGGGGCAGGAACGGCTCACGAAATTCCTCAACAGTTCGGTGGGCGCCATCCAGCACGTGCTGGTGGAAACCAGAAACTCGGGGCGCAATGAGCAGTTCGCGACCGTGCGCTTTGCGCAAAGCCTCAGTCCCGGCGCCATCGTGAAGGCGCAGGTGATGGCTGCCAGCGCCAACTACCTTGAAGCCAGGCTTTCGGCATGAGCGGGTTTTTTAAGAAACTCTTCAACCGCATCACCGGCAAGGGCAATGAAACACCACCGCCTGCCGCCGTCGAAGAGGCGATCATTCCGCAACGCGAAGCGCCACCGCCTGTTGTCGGGGATGCTCCTGCAATCGTGGTTGAGGACATCACGGAAGTCGTCGTCAAACCAACGCCTGAGCCACCCAGGGTCGAAGCCAGGAAACCTGCACCGAAGAAACCGGAGCTCAAGAAGCCGGAACCAAAATCAAAATCCGAGCTGAAGAAGGCCGCGGTAAAGAGGCCCGAGCCCAAAGTCAAGCCGGAGCCCAAGAAGGTTGAGGTCAAGAAACCTGAGCCCAAGAAACCAGAGCCCAAGAAACCAGAGCCCAAGAAACCAGAGCCCAAGAAACCAGAGCCCAAGAAACCAGAGCCCAAGAAACCTGAACCAAAGCAGCCAAAGCAAAACAAGCCTGAGTCCAAAAAACCGGAACTGAAAAGAACTGAATCGGTAAGACCAGAGCTGAAGAAGTCGGAGCCCAAGGCGGTTGTGATTGAGCCTGCACCTGTCGAGGTCAAGGCCGTCGTGCCACCACCACTTCCGCCGCTGCCACCACCAGTTGTCGAGGAAGTGCCTGAGCCTGTTGTTCGTGCTGTTGTGCTGCCGCCACCAGCGCCGGAACCCGAGCTTGCGCTGCGCCGAGGTTGGCTGTCGCGCCTCACACAAGGGCTCTCCAAGTCGTCGAAGTCGATCACCACGTCGATCACATCCATTTTTACGAAGCGCAAACTCGATGCGGCAACCCTGGAAGAGCTCGAAGACGTGCTGATCCAGGCCGATCTAGGCGTTGCGGTGTCCGAACGCATCATCAGGGCGGTCTCTGCCGGGCGTTATGACAAGGAGATCGAGCCCGAGGAAGTAAAACGCATTCTCGCCGAGGAAGTGGCCAAGGTGTTGAAACCGGTGGAAGTGCCCTTCAACTTCGGCAGCGAGAAGCCCTTTGTCATTCTCGTCGTCGGCGTGAACGGCGCTGGCAAGACCACTACCATAGGCAAGCTCGGCTCTATTGCAACACGCGAAGGTTTCAAGGTGATGTTTGCGGCCTGCGATACGTTCCGCGCCGCTGCCATCGAACAGCTTACCATTTGGGGCGATCGCATAGGTGCAAGGACCATATCGCGGCCCACGGGTGCTGATTCCTCCGGTCTTGCCTTTGATGCCATGCAGGCTGCGCGCGAAAGCGGTACAGATATTCTACTAATCGATACGGCAGGCCGCCTGCAGAACAAGGCTTACCTGATGGACGAGCTCGACAAGATCGTGCGCGTTATCAAAAAGCAGGATGAAACAGCACCCCATGCGGTGCTGCTGGTGCTTGATGCCACCACTGGTCAGAACGCCATTTCCCAGGCCGAGATCTTCACCAAGGTTGCAGGTGTCACCGGCCTCATAATGACAAAGCTGGATGGCACCGCACGTGGCGGAATCCTCGTTGCCATCGCCGACAAATTCAGAATTCCCATCCATGCCGTGGGCGTTGGTGAAACCATCGATGACCTGCAAGCCTTTGACGCCGAGGCCTTCGCGCGCGCCATTTCAGGACTTAATGACACATGAAACCCATGCCAAAATACCTGGTTGAATTCGGCCCCCTGCTTGCCTTCTTCATCGGCAACTGGAGGGGTGGTGTGTTTTGGGGCACGGGTATCTTCATGGCTGCAACCGCGGTGGCCCTGCTCGTTTCCTGGCTGCTCACACGCAAGATCGCCAAGTTCCCCTTGTTCAGCGCGATCTTTGTCGGAATCTTCGGCGGGCTTACCATCTATCTCCATGATGATACCTTCATCAAAGTGAAGGTCACTCTCATCAACCTGTTCTTCGGTGCAACTCTCCTGGGCGGCCTCTACTTCGGAAGGACCTTTCTCAAAACGGTGATGGGTGAGGCGGTGAACCTGCCGGAAGCGGCATGGCGTACGCTGACGGTGCGCTGGGGCGTGTTCTTCCTTGTCATTGCTGGCGTCAATGAACTGATCTGGCGGAATGTCTCCACCGACATGTGGATCAATTTCAAGGTGTTCGGCATGCTTGGCCTCACGCTCGTATTTGCACTTGCAAATGCACCCTTCATGGCCCGCCACATGATCGAGGAAGATGCCTCGTCCGCGCAAAATCCGCCCGTATGAATCGCACATTTTGAGATGTCAAGAGGTGTAATCCGTGCCCGGATGATTTGCCCTAAATCCGGCTGATCTCGCAATACGTTTTTTTGCTTGCCGCCTCGGAAACGAAACGCTAGGACTCTCGAACTTTCCAGCCGTCAGGCGCGAAGAGTCCCTCGAGGGGTGGGACTTGCATCGTACATGGCGCAAGGGGACGACAAAATAATCGAGTAATAGACAAAGCAGAAATCTGTCTGGCTTGATTGTTCAGGAGTAGGGGCTGATGACCGGCAATAAAGACGTGAAACAACTGTCGCGATCTCTTTCGCATCTGTTAAAGCGGTCCGTGCAATACTCTATTCATCTCTACATGAGTGAAACCGGCAAGTCGGGCTTGACCCATCGTCAGTTCACGGTGTTGTTGGCGGCAGACGCCCATGAAGGCCGCAGCCAGACCGAGCTTGTGAAGATGACTGGCATTGACCGCTCCACCCTTGCCGACCTCGTGGCGCGGTTGATGGCGCAGGGCTACCTGCAGCGCCGCCGCACCAAGGATGATGCGCGCACCAATGCCATTCGCTTGACCCCCATCGGCAAGAAAATGCTGAAGCAAGCCCAATCGGGTGCCGAGGAAGTGGATCGCCAGCTGCTCGCTGTGCTGCCGAATGCCGAGCGCAAGACGGTGCTGGAGTCGCTCACGGCACTTGCTGCTGAGATGGACAGGGTTGAAGAGAAAGAACCCGAGAAGGTTGCCCGCAAGGTGCGCCCGCGTAAGGCGCGCTGAACTTCACAGCGGCAGCTTTGCCTTTTCAATCTGTGCTGAAAGCACGCCGGACATCACCTCAGGCGAAAGCGGACCGATCCACTTGAAGCGGATGGTTCCGGTGCCATCCACGATGAAGGTTTCCGGCACGCCGTAGCTTCCCCAATCAATTGTGGTGCGGCCCTTTTCATCCGCACCGATGGCGGCATAGGGCTGACCCAAGGTGCCGAGGAAGCGTTTGGCGTTGTCGGTGGAATCCTTGTTGTTTATTCCATAGAGACGAATGTCGCTGCGCTTGGCGAGTTCGAGCAGCAGCGGCTGCTCCTGCCGGCAGGGCACGCACCAGGAGGCCCAGATATTCACAACACTGATATTGCCTGTCTTGAGGTCGGCACTGCTAAGGCCCGGAATGCCTGAGCCTGCAAGGGCCGGCAGCGTAAACACAGGCACGGGCTTTCCAATGAGGACGGACGGAAGCTCGGAAGGATTGCCGTAGAGGCCTTTCCAGAAGACCAGGGCCAGCCCGGCAAAAAGCACGACCGGAATGAGGGCAAAGCCCAGCCGTCTTCGTTCAATCACGATTTTTCCCTCTCATATTCTGATAGCGTTTCGCGCATGCGGCGGTCGCGCAGAAAGACGAAGCCTATGAGCCCTGCGATGAAGGTCGCACTCAGGATATAGGATGCGACAACGAAGCCTGCGTGGTCGGCGCTCCAATCCATCAGCCCTGACCTCCGCGGGTGATCAGCAGGGTCCTGATTTTTCTGGCGGTAAGCTCGCTGCGCATGGAGACGAGGTGCAGGGCGAGGAACAGGAAAGTGTAGGCAAGTCCCATCACCAGGAGCGGCCACAGCATGGACCGGTCAATGGTGGGACCGCCCATCCTGAAAACGCTGGCGGGTTGGTGCAGGGAATTCCACCACTGCACGGAAAACTTGATGATGGGAATGTTGATGAAGCCCACCAGGGCCACGATGCGGGCGATCATTGCTGCACGTCCGGGATCCTCGATGGATTGCCAGATGGATATGTAGCCGATGTAGAGCAGCATGAGCACGAACATGGAGGTGAGCCTTGCATCCCACACCCACCAGGCCCCCCACATGGGTTTGCCCCACAGTGAGCCGGTGGCGAGGGCTAGGAAGCAGAAGATGGCGCCGATCGGGGCTGCCGTCTTGGCGGCAGCATCGGCCACGGGATGGCGGAAAATAATAGCAACGGCACTGGCAAACGCCATGATGGAATAGACAAGCATGGCAAGCCAGGCGGCCGGCACATGCACGAACATGATGCGTACTGTTTCGCCCTGCTGGTAGTCGGGCGGTGCCGTGACAAGCGCGCCATACAGGCCAATGCAGAACAGGACGATTGTGATTCCCCACACGAAAGGCAGGATAGCTGTGGCAATCTTCAGGAAACGGGTGGGGTTGGCGAATTGCTGCATGGTGACTGTCTAATTCCGTTTGCTCATTTGAGATAGGCCCTAAGTGCTGCGGCAGATGCTATTGGTGCAAGTACCAAACTTGCCAGTGCAATTGCGGATAAAATGAGGAGGGAGGGTGCGACAATATCTGCCATGCCGGACGTAGCCGACATGCCGAAGACCAAGACTGGCACATAAAGTGGCAGCACCAGAATTGAAATCAGCAATCCGCCGCGGCGCAGATTTACCGTGAGGGAAGCGCCGATGCTCGCGATCATCGACAGGGCGATGGAACCCAGCATGGTGGATACCAGTAGCGGCCAGATCACATCGGTCCTGACATTGAGCAGCAATCCGAGGAAGGGAGCGACAATGCTAAGCGGCAGGCTGGTTGAAAGCCAGTGCGCAATGGCCTTGGTGAGTGCCACAAGCTCAAGGGGAGCAGAGCCCATGGTCATGATTTCCAGCGAACCATCTTCAAAGTCCTGCTGGAAAATCCGGTCTGAGGACAGCAGCACAGACAATAGCAGTGTAATCCACACTATGCCGGGGGCAAGGCGCTGCAGGGTTACCTGGTCAGGTCCAATGCCGATGGGAAGCAGAACCAGCACGGTGAGGAAGAATCCGAGTGCCGTCCCCACTCCCCCACCCTGCCGCGTGGCAAGGATGAGATCCCGGCGCAGCAAGCTGAGCAGCGCCGTCATGCAGCACCACTGAGGGCGAGTTTCCTATGGGGCGTCAGCCCCAAGGGAACATGGGTTGCGGCGATGACGATTCCTGAATGATCGAGGTGACGCTGCATCATGGATACCAGCAGATGCTGGGAGGCCTCATCCAGCCCCACACTTGGCTCGTCCAGCAGCCAGATGTCGCGCGGGACAAGGGCGAGCCTCGCAAGGGCTGCCCTGCGTTTCTGGCCAGCCGACAGGAGCGCCAGGGGATAGCTGGTAAGGGCCGATAGGTTTACCGCAGCGAGTGCAGTTTCCACATCGCCGCCGCCTAAGAAGTCGCGCCAGAAGCCGAGGTTTTCTCTGACCGTCAATGCGGATTTCGAGGCGTCGCTGTGGCCAATGTAGTGGGCTTGCTGGCCAAGCGTGAGGTCGGTCGCACCGTCCTCCACTTTTACTGTGCCGTGACTTGCCTCGCTCAAGCCGTTTAGAAGCCGCAGCAGCGAGGACTTGCCTGCCCCGTTGGGGCCGGTGAGCTGCAGGAACTCGCCGCCGGCGACGGTAAAATTCACACCGCTGAAAACCAGCCTGCCACTGCGTTCGCAGGACAGATTTTCAGCCGTGATCCGCATGAATTCCTAGATCATGTACTGGCCGCCATTGGCGGACAGGGTTGAACCGGTGATGAAACCCGCATCGTCGGCGGCGAGGAACACCACGCAGCGGGCAACTTCCTCAGGCTCGCCAAGACGGCCTACCGGGATCAGGGGAAGAATGCGCTTTTCCAGAACGTCCTGGGGAACGGCACGCACCATTTCAGTTCCGATGTAGCCGGGGCAGATGGCGTTGACCGTAATGCCCTTGGCGGCTCCCTCCTGGGCGAGGGATTTCACAAAGCCGATTTCGCCCGCCTTGGCGGCAGCGTAGTTTGCCTGGCCCATCTGACCCTTCTGGCCGTTGATGGATGAAATGCAAATGACACGGCCAAAGCCGCGGTCGCGCATGCTGCTCCATAGGGGTTGCGTCATGTTGAAGAGTGCGGTGAGGTTGGTGCCGATCACTTCATTCCATTGGGTGGCGGTCATTTTGTGGAACATGGCATCGCGGGTAATACCGGCATTGTTCACCAGCACATCGATGTCGCCCAAATCCGCTGCAACCTGGCTCAGTCCAGCCGCACAGGCCGCGGCGTTGGACACGTCCCATTTGTAAACCGGAATGCCGGTTTCCGCCTTGAAGGCAGCCGCAGCCGTATCATTGCCGGCATAGGTTGCCGCCACCTTGTAGCCTGCAGCCTTCAGCGCCTTCGAGCACGCGGCTCCAATGCCACGGCTTCCGCCGGTTACCACTGCAACTCGTGTCATGACGTCCTCCAGGTTCTTTGTTTTATGCTTCGACACACATGGCAATGCCCATGCCGCCACCAATACACAGGGTGGTGAGACCCTTATTAACTTTGCGCTTTTGCATTTCGTGCAACAGTGTGGTGAGCACGCGCGCACCCGAGGCGCCAATGGGATGGCCGATGGCAATGGCACCGCCGTTGACGTTCACAATGTCAGGGTTCCAGCCCATGTCCTTGTTGACCGCGCAGGCCTGTGCGGCAAAGGCTTCGTTGGCTTCCACCAGGTTAAGATCTTCCGCCTTCCAGCCCGCCTTCTGCAAGGCCGCTCTGGAGGCCGGAATGGGGCCAGACCCCATCACGGCAGGATCAACGCCGGCAGTGGCCCAGGACGCAATACGGGCCAGCGGAGTGAGTCCGCGCTTTGAGGCTTCAGCAGCACTCATGAGAATGAGAACGGCCGCTCCATCATTGATGCCGGAGGCGTTGGCGGCTGTCACCGTACCATCCTTGGCAAAGGCGGGCCTGAGTTTGGCAACACTTTCGAGGGTGACACCCTTCTTGATGTATTCATCATCGGAGACCGTCACGTCGCCTTTGCGTCCAGCAATGGTGACAGCGCAAATCTCGTCCTTGAATTTGCCGGCGACCTGAGCCGCCTCGGCCTTGTTCTGGGACTTTACCGCAAAAGCGTCCTGCATGTCGCGGGTGATTTGCCATTGCTTGGCTACGTTTTCTGCCGTGTTGCCCATGTGATAGCCGTTGAAGGCATCCCACAGTCCGTCCTTGATCATGGTGTCGATGAAGTTCCAGTCACCCATCTTGACGCCATCGCGCAGATGCGCGGCATGGTTGGACCTGCTCATGGATTCCTGGCCGCCAGCCGCGACGATCCGGACATCACCAGACACAATCTGTTGCATGCCAAGGGCCACGGCACGAAGCCCCGAGCCGCATACCTGGTTGAGGCCCCAGGCGGTAGCCGAGTTGGGGATGCCGGCATGAATGGCGGCCTGCCGCGCCGGGTTCTGGCCCTGGGCTGCGGTCAGCACCTGGCCGAGGATCACCTCATTAACCTCTTCGGGGGAGACCTTGGCGCGCTCCATGGCGGCCTTGAGGGCCACGGTGCCCAGGAAGGACGCAGAAACGCTGGCAAGGGAACCATTAAAAGAGCCAACCGGTGTGCGGGCGGCCGATACAATTACGACGTCATGTGATGAAGAGGCTGCCATAGAAATTCTCCCGTTGGATAAATTAGATATTTTGATCTTCATAGCAGTTGAATTGCATCCCGCCACAATTTTTTGCACTTGCAATTGTGCAGTGCGGAGAGCAAGTTTTTGCAGTGCGGGGGGCGGGCCCGGGGAAACCGACGGCAGTGGGCAGGTTTTGAGGAGAGTTATCGTGAGTGAAGAAAAAGTGGCATCAAAAAATGCGGTTGTGATCAAGAAATATGCCAACCGCCGGCTCTACAATACGGCCACCAGCACCTATGTCACCCTCGACGATCTCTCTGCCATGGTGAAGGCGGGTACGGATTTTGTGGTGTATGACGCCAAGACCAACGAGGAAATCACCCGCTCGGTTCTCACCCAGATCATTTTCGAAGAGGAAAACAAGGGAATCAATCTGCTACCCATCAATTTCCTGCGCCAACTCATCCGCTACTATGGCGACAGCATGCAGACACTGGTTCCCGGTTACCTGGAATTCTCGCTGGAAAATCTCACCAAGGAACACGACAAGATCCGTGAACAGATGATGGCGCCGTTTACCGGCGAGCCGTTCAAGAATATGGAAGAGCACGCCAAGCGCAACATGGCCATGTTCAGCGATGCCATGAAGCTGTTCAACCCCTTTGCCGCCATGGCCCAGCCCGGTGCGGCGCCTGGTGATAAGACTGCTTCTTCCACCCCAGCGTCACAGGATGATTTGCAGACGATGAAAGACCAGCTCACCGCCATGCAGGAAAAAATCAATAACATGGTCCGTTAAGGACCCTTTTCCCTATGGCGCTACCAGTTGCTTCACCAGCGCGTCGATCATGCGCGGGAGGTCGTAGGGGAAGCGGGCGGTGATCAGGTTGCCGTCGACGACGCAGGGCTCGTCGATGACCGTGGCACCGGCATTCTCGAGGTCGATCTGGATGTTCCATACGGCGGTGGCCTTCTTGCCCTTCAGCATGCGCGCACTCACCATTACCCAGGGGCCATGACAGATGCCACAGGTGGGCTTTCCGGCGGCATGCATGTCTCGCGTGAAATCCTGCGCATGCTTGTCGGCGCGCAGGAAGTCCGGGTTCCAACTGCCGCCAGGTAGGATCACGGCGTCATAGTCGGCCACCTTTGCGTCCTGGACATAGCGATCGATCTTCAGCCAACCGGCATTCTCCATGAGACGCACGGTGAGCACGTGGGTGGCGGCGATGGCGGGAAAGCGAAGTCCGAGCCTTGGCGGGAATTCACCAATCTTGGGCGCCACGATGTGAACGGTGGCGCCATGCTCGGTGAGATATCTGATGGAGCCCACGATTTCCACTTCCTCTACGCCATTGGTGCAGCAGATGGCAATCCGCTTGCCTTTGAGGAGGGTGGGGTCGGTCGGTGGATCGAAGAGGAAATGATTGAGCTCGCGGTTGAGTTCGCCGTCGGCTGTCGCCAGAAGCTCGGTGGAGATGGAGGGAACCGGCGAAGGTGACATGAATTGTTGCATGCGGGCAAGGGCAGCGTTGTGGACTTCAGTCGGGTTGTGCGGCCTGTTCATGGAACTCTCCTGTAAGACGGGCGGACCCGGAGTCTCTCAGGAAAATTTCGTCACGTCCAGTACAAAGAGGGGCAATGCTTGCTAGCTGGCGCGGGCGCGGGGCAACCCTTCATGATTGCCGAACTGGGCGTTAAGCGCATCGAGCGCCATGCGCAGGCGCGACAGGCCGTCATCCATGTCTGCATCCATGTCTGCATCCATGTCTGCATCCATAACCGCATTCACAAAGCCCGCCTCAGGCTGGGCGCTTGCCATGGGTTTTGGAATGGAAGGCTCCACGTATGCTGGTAGCTTTTGCGTTGACCCGGA